>Ga0115006_10003927_pt1 | contig 10249 bp, 12 predicted proteins | sample ArcOceMetagenome_3_FD_88943 | JGI IMG/M metagenome (GOLD analysis project Ga0115006, IMG submission 88943) | Marine eukaryotic phytoplankton communities from Arctic Ocean - Arctic Ocean- Svalbard ARC20M Metagenome | ecosystem: Environmental > Aquatic > Marine > Oceanic | place: Arctic Ocean...
AGGCAGGCAGGCAGGCAGGCAGGCAGGCAGGCAGGCAGGCAGGCAGGCAGGCAGGCAGGCAGGCAGGCAGGCAGGCAGGCAGGTAGGGGGGTGTTGATATGCGATAAGTTGACGAGAGAAGTGTTTTCGTGATTGATCATGTGCCCGCCCTGACTGCGAGCATGCTCTTACACACACACGCGGGCAACGAATGGGGCAGGGGCCTGGCGCGAGCGGCTCTGCTTCTGCGTTGACCGCTCCATGTGCTACGTGAGCGAGAAGAAGGCTGGGCAGGTCTCTGCCCCATGTGTTGCTCCAAGACAAGTTCCAAGTTGCCTGCGTCAATCTTGCGCTTCTGTTTGCTCCCCGTGCTTGCTTCTCTCGCTGTTTCTGCTGTTACCCATGCTGTTTACCAAGCGCCAGATGCAAGGCTCTCTTTCTCCTGTTTCGGTTTGGTGCACGCGCGCTCTGCCAGACTGGCGAGTACCGCGTGCATGTGAGCAGACGTGTGATAGCCCCTCACGGTACGTCAGTGCGTGACACGGGCAGTGAGTCACAACGCAACAGGTGAACAAGGTAGCGGATTTCAAAAACATCGCCCGCGCTGATCTCGCCTCTTATCCCGAGGCCTCCCGCCCGCACGCGTTCGTCCTGACGTTTTTCGACCAGAGTTCCATCACTTTCTCGGCTTCCTCTCAGGGTGCGTCGCACTTGCATAGTCCTCCTGCCTCACCTCCTGCCCCATCTCCTGCCTCACCTGCTACCTCGGTCTGTGCTGCTGTCTCATCCTACTGACGCGCACCCTCCCCCCTCAATGCTGCCGGTCCTGTCGCCTGTGGTCTCACACAGAGGAACGCGCGCGATGGATGGCGCAAATTGTGCGTGTGCTGCAAGACGTCTACCAGGTTGCGCCTTGCTCTCGCCCCCTTGTGTCCCCTTGCTCTCTCTCACTCTGACTGACAGCTGCGCGTTAGGAGCTAAAGTGTAAGGCTGTGCGCAGGAATCTGTGAGTCACGCGGCAGCACACAAGCCACGCGAAAGACGCCGGCACGGGTCAGTCGAGTCAGAAGCAACAGCTGCCGAGCCCAGCGTTTCAAATGAGTCGTTGAAATAAACCTGTTCGAAAACGGACGAAAGCAGACCCGCTGTGTCAAGTTGACGCGCGCAAGCCGCAAGCCGCAAGCCCCGCGGTCACGGTTGGCTAGGGTCCCGTCACATTCCGTGTGGACCGTCTCGGGGGCAGACATCTGGCCAAGGCTATCCTGATGGGACAGTGCTGGCAACCTTTGACGCACTTGCTGCTTGCAGCTCGCGACGTTACAAGCACCTGATGCGACGTTACAAGCACCTGATGCTTGCAACCTTGCTCGCATCATGCTGCCAAACATGCTTCAACAAGAGTGTTTGGTGCACCTCACCAAACCCAAACCCAAACCCAGACACTCATATTCACTCATTAATGTAAACTCAACACGCGCACCGCGCCAACCACATGCGCCTCCACGTACGGCGTTGGAGAGACGGTCTCGCCAGTTTCTCACGTAGATCCTGGTAGGAGTGTAGCAGCCACAGCGGCAGTCTGCCCGTACTACACGCCTGCATCACCTACTTGAAGCCGCGCCAGGTCGAGCACGTCCCTGAGGAGAGCAATGCCGCTGCTGTGTTGGCGCTGTTACTGCTCTCTCTCTCTCTCTCTCCATCTCTCTCTGGCGGGCTGTTGACAGACGCGTGCGCGTGCTTGCGAGCACGAGCACGGGCCTGCAGCGCTCCGCCTCGAGAATTAAGCGCTTCACAGCATAAAGGCCAAGTCGTTGTTGCGCGCGCCCGAGCCGATGTAAATGCCGCCAAAGGTGTTGTTGGCCACTGTGTTCCAGTGCACGTATCCTGGGTACAGCAGCGAGCGTAGTACTACAATCTTGTTCCCTGCATCGTGCTTCAACGACCACGAGCCCTGCGTGTGTTGTTTGGGGTGTGTGCGTGTGTGTGGGGTGTGCCAGTCTTCAGAATAATTGACTCTAGAAGCAGAGCACGGGTTGTTTAGTAGCTATACGCCTCGGATTAACAACTGCTTTGAATGCTCGCACACACACACTGTGTGTGTGTGTGTGTGTGTGTGTGTGTGATCCTAGGAGCATAGAACGGGTTGACTAGCAGCTAAGTTGCAACATCAACAATTTTCAAGAGGCGCTGCCGGGCGCGCAGACGTTTGAGGGAGAGAGAGAGAGGGAGAAAGGGAGAGAGGGACAGAGCGAGAGGGCGAGAGGGGGCGGGTCGGGGGAGACCTTGGGTTGGTCCATGGTGAGCGCATCGAGGAATTGGGTGCTCTTGGACAGCACTGCTCGCTCCGAAATGGGGGCGTTCTGCAATTGGAGGGGCTTGCGCAAGTGCAGGTAGCTCTCCAGCTTGAGCCCGGCTGACAGATCGAGGCCGCGGAAGTACGGGTTGGCCACCACGCGCGATGACGAATTTAGGATGAAGGAGCCGACGGGAATGACGCTAGTCGCCGTGTCTATCTCCTCCACCATGCACGCCAGCCGCACGTCCTCCACCATTTCCTTGGCTTCTGGTGTTGGCTTCTTCTCCTCGTCGTCCTCGGCGGGGGGGCCCGTCATGGTAGACCATTCATACTTGTGGCTAATGTCCCCAGTCAGCGGCGTGAACACCTGCCCCGTTGCTTGCAACGACTTGCGCCAGTCCGCGTCCTGCGCCTTCATTTCGCCGGTAACCGTTGGCAGGATCGTCCAGCTCACGCCGTCTGGCCCCAGTCGGAACGTTTTCTTGGGAATAGCCTGGAGGGTGTCAAAGAACTGTGCCACTGTCATGTCGCTGCCGCCGTTCTCTGCTTCCTTCTTCTTGTCTCCAGCTGACTCTGCGAGCCCCTGCGCGATCAGGTAGTCCCGCTGCATGCCCTGCATCTTCCCCCAAAAATACACCCTGCTCAGACATCGAGGGAGGAGACAAGGGAGGGCAGGTTCTGCCTGCGTCAGAAAACAGCGGCGGCACAATCCACGCACACGCATCGTTGACGTTACTGCACCGCATGTCCCCAGGCGCTCGCGGAACATCCATTCGGATCTTCAACATAGTTGATCCTAGGAATATACCAGTCTACCCGTACTATACGGCGTCCGTCTGCGCGTCTGCAGCCGCGGTGGCACATGCCAAACGGCTCTGCGTTGCTGGCTGTGCGTTGAAGCGCGCGCATGCCGGCGCCGCGGCGCCCGCCCCGCCGCGGGCACGCACCACACGGCGGAGCGCGTCGCCGCCCCTTGCGGGGCGGTCCGGCCGCACACGCCAGCACCACCGCCCGCGAGCGCATGCCTGCCCGCCCGTCCCCTGCTGCCGCGCCGCCGAGCCACACTCACTTCGAGAAGCCGTGCTCGTTCTTCAAAATGGCCAGCGACGAGGGCAGCAGCGCACGCTCTTCGGGGGTGAGGCAGTGGCCCGAGGCGGAGGCCAGCAGCTCCGCCGCCATGCTCAGCGAATCTGCGTCCATGGTCGCTGCCTCCCGTTCGCCAGCACCACGCCTGCGCTTCGACGATCAACCGCCCTTCCGTTGGGTTGTAAGGTCCAGCCGGCAAGAAAGCAAAGCACCTTATATTCCTGTGGTAAAGGCTGCAGCGCAGGCGCATCTTCGCCTCAGTGCGCGTGCCAGAAATGCAGCAAAGAATGAAACCGAGGAAGCCACTTTTTGGATTTTATTTCGTTTTCGCCAAATGTGCAGCATGTAGTGGTACAAATTGTGTCACAAACGAGAAAGTGGGCGAAAACGGAACCCCGGCATTTTGCTAGCCTTTCCACACCAATTTTTGCCAGAACAGCTAGCCGGAGAGCCGGCCCATGGCGTGCGGCGGGCATGGCGGGGGCCGGGGCCCTTGACCGTGACGCCGCACCGGCCGAGCCGTCCAGGGCGCGTGCCCCGGGTAGTGACTTCGCGGGATCGCCAGCGAGCAAGTTGCCGCTGGGTGCACGCATGGGCCGGCCGAATTGACATCGCCAGGTGCCCTTGCGGCGACCATGCAGAGGTCCAGGCGCCCGCATGGGCCCGAGAAAGGCGGCGAGGACGAGGACCTCATGTCCTGGATCGAAACTCCCAGCAGTCCGCTCCCAGATGATCGCTTCACCCGACGACCGAGCCTCGAGCCCGAGAACGGTAGCTGCAATGGTTTGCGCGCTCGCCTGCTCTGCGCCCTCCCTGACCGCTGCGGCGGCTGCAACGCAGGGGAGCTCGTGATCAGGATGCGTCCTTCAACCGGTAGCACGGCCCAGACATCGGAACAGCAGGACGGGGCCCATGCGAGCAGCAAGGGAGTGTCACTCGTGCTCAGCGCAAAGAGAAGGTTGGCTGGTCCCCGTGTTGCTGTTGGTCCGGCCTGCTCCCGTGCGCTGCTCCGTGTCCCTGAAGCCTCTGACCGTCGGGTGACCTCAGGACCCCGGTCAAACCGTTCGACAGCAGTGCCCATACGCCCACGGGTCTCGGCGATGCTCTCGTGCGACCGCCGTCACGGGTTGCTCATTCCGCCTACCCACGACCGGTTTGTTCCACGCGAGTCTCCCATGTAGTTGATCCCAGGAGTATATTAGCCTTACCCGGACTGAGTCTTTGACAGTTGACCTTAGGCGTATTCTAATGTTCCCTAGGATCAACCCCTAGGATCAATTGTTTTGAAAGCCTCGCGTATATGGTGTATGCAGGAGTCAGCATCGCGAGCAGGGAGACCGGGGTCCGCGTTGCGGTTTCCTGGCTCGTCACTTTCCACAGTCTATCGAGAAGCCAAGCCGGCGAGTGCAGAAGACAGGTCGGGAACCGGAGGACAGGGCTCTGCACGAGAGTATGCAAGGCCATCATCGGCTGCGCGAAGCGGACGGACATTCGTTAGACCCTTGTCGGCTTCAAAATTTGGACGGGAGGACGCGGCCAGGCCATCATCTGCTCGGTTACGACCTGCGAGCTCAGAAACAATTTCGCACGGTTACAGCACGTCCGCTGGCAGCAGACCCGACCCATGGAGAGGTGGCAGGGATGGCCAGGTGGAAATAATGGTGAATGAGGAGGGCGAGCCTTCTCCGGACATGGTGAGCACTGCTCGCCAGTGGATGCGCCCTCACCGTGTCGCCTGCCCAAAAAATCTCTCTGTGGCGGTCTCTGCGGGTTCCTGCGATCGCAGATACTGCCGGAGTGTAGACTGTGCGTCTGACGCAGGGCATCAATCAACCCTCTGCCTTCCATGTCATTGCAACAGGTCTCTCCTCCCGCACGGACGCCTCTGTCGAAATCAAGTGACTCGCCATACAACCTGGAGTCGCCGGACGACTTTTATTGCACGCGCAAATCAGTCGGTGCCATCAGAGATCTCGAATTTTCACGGTGAGAACCCTTTTATGCTTGCTAAATGCTTTCCTACGTGAGCTTCGGCGTGCTTCAAAAGGCGAGTATTCTCAAGAGTCAAACTAGGTGTATACTCAACAACAGTACACACCAAGTGTGATTCTTAACAGTGTACACATAGTTTGACTCTTGTGAAGACCCGATCCTCTGCTTGGACGGGAGGCTGGCTCTGGCCTGCGCATCGTGTCATCTGCAAGCGTTCACGTGCTGAAGCAGTTGCATTGAAATTTGGGGTGACTGTCATGATGCAGAGCTGAATCACGGCAAGCAAGATTGCGCTTGGAAAACGAGGAGCTGACGGCAGTTCTGCAGGAGGGCAGGTGTGTGTGCCAATTTTCAGAAATCAACTTTCTGCCCAAGTAAAGGAACTGTGTCGAAATTCGATATATTGAAAAGGTGTGTTTGGTTCTGCAGGAAATTGATGCGACCACTGTCTGGTTCACTAGCCAAACGCAGTCCTACTTCCGAACACGATGATACCTCTCCCCTTGCCCTAGGTTCAGCGCCCGTGTTTCGCCCAACACCGCCCATGTCAGCGAAATCTGAAGAGAGTCCACCGAGGGTGGCAACGGCTGGAATACGACTGCCGCCAGTTTTCAATGCCTCACCCTCCCAAGTTTCCCCGCCTCTGCACAGCGCGCCTGAATTTGAACGGTGCGCAATTCCTCCTGCCTGCCAACACTGCTCCCCGTCTTGAGATTCGTGCCAGCACTGTCGCGCACTGTACGTGGATAATGCCGTGTTGCGAGTCTGCCAAATAGTTGATCCCAGGAGAATGCTAGTCTAATATACTCCTAGGATTAACTATCGTGAAGACTCGAATCTGCGGTGATTGGTACACTACTCACTGTCTCGCAGAGGGGAAAGCTTTGCAAAGTCCAGCCAGAAGAGGTCGAAAACAAAGACAGCTGCGAAGAAGAAAGCCAATGCCGTAGACGATGTACTTGGTCTTCGGCCCCTGCGGGCACAAGGCGGAGAGAGTGAACGGTGAGAGGTGAAGCGAGGGGCAAAAATCTGAAAGTGGAGAGCGAAAGCGTTGCAGTTGGATAATAGCTTCAGGAGAGAACGAGCGAGTCTTGTTTTGCAAGTCTTCAATGTAGTCGATTCTAGAAGAATTGCTGCCAGGTTAACCGTGCTTACTCGTAGGATAAAACTATTTTGAAGACTCGCTCGTCTTCAATGTAGTCGATTCCAGAAGAATTGCTGCTAGGTTAACCGTGCTTACTCGTAGGATAAATATTTTGAAGACTCGCTGCAGAATTTGATGTTTGCTTTATTGCGGTGCAGAGGGCGGGCATCTTCGCCGTTAGGCTCGCCTGTGGGGGCTTCGCCAGTGAGAAGAGTGTCGCCTACTCGCCCGCAGCCAGCCGCGGGCGCGATGCGCAAGGCAGCGAGTTCCATCGGGCTGAGTTCAGCTCCTGAACGAGGTCGCCTATTTGTGCGCCTGTGCTTTTGATCATTTTGTGCGCCTGCGCTTTTGATGCTTCTCTCGTACTGTGGCAGAAGAAGAAATATCGTGAGCCTGTGCAATTTCAGAACGCGTGCTTCTTAGCTGACAACTGCTTCATCACCAGGTCTGCAAAGACTGGGTTCACCATTGCATACGGGATCGCCTCTGCGAGGTCAAAAAGCAGGCGGTCAGTCGCCTATTCCTGGTGGCCGCGAGCGGAGTCAGAAAGTTTCAGGCGGCCAGTCGCCTATTCCTGGTGCCCTCGGAGCTCGCCAGAGATCGACCTTGAGTTCTCCGCTCATGGCCTCGCCGACCATTCGCTTCTTGTCCCATGGCCATGGTAAATAGATCTGCATTATGTGATAAGGAAAAATCGAGGCAAAACGTGATAGCAGACGATTTCTGAGATTGCAACCTTTCGCACTCACTAGTTTGCGATGGCGACGCGAGCTTGAGTGAAAAAGCAAAATTTAGGTTTGTTGATGCCACGCACTTCTGCATCCGCGCTGGCGTCGAACAGGGCAAAGCCGATGAAGTATTAAGACGGACGCGTGCACAGGGACTGATACATTTGTTTGCGCAGGAGCCTTCGACCCCTCGAGGCCTTGCTTATACGTGTGTCAGAGGGATCGACGGGGCTCAGTGCTGAGTCGGGTGACGGATCTCCGAGGCATTTACCGCAGCATAATGCAAGCAATCAAGCAGGCGGTAGATGGTGATACCATTCAAGTCCTCTCTGGCATCTACGAGGAAAATATTGTGATAGAGACAAGCGTTTACATCAAGCCTGTGCCTGGTGAGGAGGTGACTATTCGCAGCGAAAATTTGGCGACCATCAACTGTTCTGCGATGACGGCAAAAATCGAGGATATTACACTAGAACACGCCGGTGGGAATGCCTCGTTGAAGGGGCAGCAGGGCGTTCGCTGCGTAGAGGTCCATGAGGGAGACCTTGAACTGAACAACTGCGACGTTACGTGCAATGTTGGATCTGGGGTGATGCTGCTAGAACAGGCCTACCTAAAGGTGAAAAAATCCCGTATCAATGACAATGGCCGCTGCGGCATAATCTCCTTCGACGAATCTCGCCTCGACTGTGAAGATAGTCAATTCAAAGTGCGCATTCTCATTCCAATGCATGTTTGTGTAGCTGGCCAGATGGGTTACAAGCGCGCTTGGCTTCTTGAAAGTGTGCGCGGTGCGAACGCCACTCGGACTGTGCGTGGATGTCAGTAGAAGATGGTGTGCCTGATTCCTGATCCTCTTTGCATTCTCTTTCTTGACAGGACAACAACCTGAACGGCATCGACCTGCAAACAGGCTCCATTGCCAGTTTGACACGATGCACGATCAACAGGAATGGCCAGACTGGCTTGCTAGTGTCGGACTCAGACACATATGCAACAGCCGTGGACTGCGCCATATCGGAAAATGACAGGCGCGGAGTGACGGCACAGCACCAAGGCGCCTTTCAACTGCGCGGGTGCAACGTCACCAGCAATCGCGACCTAGGAGTCTTGTTGCTCGGTGATGCCTCGCCGTGCACCTGTCTCTTTGTCAACAGCAACATCACCGGGAACAGTGAAGGCGCACTCACGATCCATGGTTCGGTGCCTGATACATCGAGCTGTCACATTGAAGGGGAAGTGAAATTGCTCCACACGCCCCCTGCACGCCCCTCGCCTATCGAGCCAGCACGCCAATTTGCAGGTCTCCATTTGTATGTCTGTTCTCTACCTGTTCTCTGTTCTCTAGAGTATCTTGAGGATTGGGACAAGAGAGGCGTCTCGCTTCTCTCCAATTGTCGTGGCAGCGTGTTAAGTTGTTCGCGAGCGTTTGAGCGATTGGAATGTCAAGGCTGATGCGCGGTGCTGTATGGCAGGTGCAAACACGATTCAAAGCGCATGGCGATGCCATCAGGCACGCCTTGCTATCCGCCGACAAGTCCAAGTCTATCTCGCGCGCATTGCCGAAGAAGCTGCCGCCGCTGAAGCTGAGCGTGCAGAAAACGAACGTCAATCTAGTCCGTGCCGCAGCAGGTAAGGGCTGCTCGCAACGCCCCACCACGCTTGGCCAATTGATCTCATGTTTCACGCTGGGGTGGTCACAGGCAGCAAAGTAGATGACTCACAGCAGCTGACTGACATCTCCCATGTGTGTCCACATAGCAGTCCCGACCGCGATTGCTCGCCAGATGCCACCTCGGAGGGACGACAAGAACGCCTCGAGGGCATGGAAGCCCTGGAGGCCGACATCTTGGATACATTCAATCGGTTTGACAAGTTGGGTAGCGCTATGGACGATTTGCTCGCCCAGGCTGCCACTTCTGAGTGACGCGTTCAACTGGCCTCAGCCTTTCTTGCTTCATCAATGAAAACATGGACGTCGCTTCATAGGACACGCTCGAGAGTCTCTGTAGGCAGTGCGACGAGAAGCACTTGGCTGCCTGCCAAGTGGGCATATGCCCACTTCGCGGATGCCTGAGTTGAAAAGGCACCGGCTGCAGAGGCAGGCAAATACGCTGCTTGAGCGCATTGCCCGAGGGCTTGAGCGCATTGCCTTGAGCACATTCAGGTGTGTGCTCCTGTGCTCCATGTACAGACTTAAGGCCGGACCTTCTCCTTTTAATCCCTTGCAACATATAAGGGCGAAGCGAGGGAAGAGGAGGAGGAGGAGGAGGAGATGGCAGCGACGGACGGCTTGATGCCTACAGGGCCATGTCACAGCGACAGATAGGTACGCCTTCAGGAGGAGCGACAGGCGTCGAGGAAGCCTTTGGCTGCTCTTCCCTGTTACCGTTGAGTGTTGGACGCTCGTGTTGCGTGCACACGAGGGTGCATGTAGTTCAGTAGGCGCCCGCGCGGCCAGGCTGGTCAGGCGCTAGGCACAAGTGTAAAACGGCAAGAGCAGCTAGGCCTGTGGCGCACGCCGCCAGAGTTGCACGCCTTGTTCCTCATGGCTCGACAAACGGCCGAGGGGCAAAGCAAATGCAAGGCAAAGGCAAGGAGGAATCAAAGGCAAGGAGGAATCAAAGGCAAAGGCGGGCTTCTGGCGGCCCTCGAGAAGCTCGCAATTGAGAGAGGAGCCAACACGAGGTCGGGGAGACGGGCGGCCGAGACCAAAAGAGCCTTGTCCACACCGACCGTAAATATGCCCACTCCCTTTCGCTCCCAACTGCCCCCCCACCCGCCTGTAAGATACTTTGCACGCGCACACTTGCATGCTGCACGCAACAACCTGAACGGCATCGACCGTTTAGTTTAGTTTAAAGACCTCTTTAGTGTTTCGCCTGTGGCTTCCTCCGTCGAATCCAGCACTGGGAACATCTGTCCGTGTGTGTGTGTGTGTGTGTGTGTGTGTGTGCTTGTGAGCACATACACGCACACAGATGAAGGCAGCGCCGCAGATAAAGACAGCGCACATGACAATTC
>Ga0115006_10003928_pt1 | contig 10247 bp, 10 predicted proteins | sample ArcOceMetagenome_3_FD_88943 | JGI IMG/M metagenome (GOLD analysis project Ga0115006, IMG submission 88943) | Marine eukaryotic phytoplankton communities from Arctic Ocean - Arctic Ocean- Svalbard ARC20M Metagenome | ecosystem: Environmental > Aquatic > Marine > Oceanic | place: Arctic Ocean...
CCAGCACCGATTAGAATTAATGGTTTTGATGTTGTTGAAAAAATAAAATGCGAAAAATAACTAAAAAATTGAATTAATATAATATTTTTTTATTATATTAATTATGAGTTGTATATATAACATAAGTTTTAAAGATTGTGATGATTTTTATGTAGGGAGTAGTATAGATTTAAGGTTTAGAAAATATTATCATAAAAGTAAATGTTATAATAAAAACTCAAAAGAATATACTTATAAATTATATCAGTTTATTAGAGATAATTATGAATGGGAAAGTGTTATTTTTGAAGTATTAGAACAACACGACGAGATTTTAGATAAATTAGAATTAAGGAAAAGAGAACAGCATTTTATAGATGATTTACACCCAACTCTTAATTGTGTAAGAGCATATAGAACAGATGAAGAATTAAAAGAACAAAACAGAATAACTTTAAAAAAATATTATCAAAATAACAAAGAAAAAATTATAAAAAATGTAAAAAAATATGTCGAAGAAAACCGAGAAGAGGTTTTAAAAAAACAACGAGAAAAATACCATAAAAACAAACATAATTTAATACAACATAAATGCGAATGTGGCGGAACTTATATCGCACATAAAGCAAGGCATTTTAAAACAAAACAACACCAAGACTATTTAGCAAACTTAAACAAAGAAAATTAATATCTATCTATTATATATAAAATGCCTCGTCAATCCGTAAATAGGATGAACACGGGAACACGCAAAAATGAAGGTGAAAAGACTTATAAGATTGATGGTGGGGTTTATGAAAATACAACTGAGATAGAAGCAGTCCCCAATAACAGACAATTTCCAAAACTTAAATCAGGCACAGTTTTTAAAATCAACAGACCAGCATTCAAGTATAATTTACAAAAAGTAGCAAACGAGCAAGTTCCTATGTATGTAAGCAAACGAACAGGCACAGGAAATTATAATATTTTTAGACCCAATTTCAAGGCAGAACCAATTAGACCACGCAATCTGGGTTTTGAAAAGATGGAACTACAAACATTACGAAATGCCGGACAGGAGATTGCTATTGGTGATGAAACGCTCGATAAGTTATTCGCAGTCCAAGTTAAAGACCCCAGTGATGGAGAATGGTTGTTGGAAGTTCAGCGTCGCAAAGATGCCGGAGAAACTGACGAGCAAATTGCTGCGAACCCTCCCTTTCGCAGGGAACAGCGAACGATTACTAAAAATATTAATTTTGCTACAACAGGTCTTAAATTAGAAGATAAGATTGAATTATTACAGACTGCGGTAATGAGTAATTCTGTTGAAAGTCAAAAAGAGTTGAAAGAAGTAGCAACATCTATTGCTATGATTTTAAAAGATGTAGAACAATTAAATCAAAACCAAACAAAAGTTATGGGTGAAATTGTTAATCGTCTTAATCTCCCCGTAGACCCATTTGAAGCAGGATTACCCCAACGTATATATTCGTTAAGCGAATACCAAAAAGACGCTGGATTGGTTAATTTTTATATTTATTCAAGAGCATTTAAAATGGGATTAAACTTAAACTCACCTGTTGAAGGTATGACTGGTAATTTAATTAAACTTTCAAGTTTAGGAACTTATTTATCACAAGGTAAAGGTGATGTGTTTTTTGATGCTGTTGATATGAAACTTGTTCCACGAGCAGTTGCTGATTTATACCGCCCTACTTTGGTTGATGAAGGAAAGCAAGAAGAAGAAGATGAGGACGGATTAGCACCTACTGAGGTGATGGGAGATGAAGGAGATACTGGAAGTTTAGCAACAACAGAGATAGGAAGCGTTGTTGGCGACCCACGATAATTTAAAGTATTAAGGAAAAACTCATTATTAAAAAATGATATAATCATTTAAAAAGAATTATAATATTAATATATAGTATAACTATATATGAATAGTTCAAGCGATGAAGAAGGCGAAAAAAAGATTGTGTGTTGCTCTAATTGTGGAAAAAAGTTTTCCTTTCATCAGGGGTTATACACTCATAAAAAAAGCGGAGTGTGTAAAAAAATGGTGAGTGATATGATTACAACTGGGAAATATTTAGAAACAATTAAACTTAATATGGAGAATTATAAGTGTGTATCATCAGTTGAAGAAATATTAAATATGGTTTTTGAAGAAAATGATTTTGATAGACTACCAGTAAGAATAACAGACCGTAGAAGAAAAACAATCCGCATTTTTGATGATAATGAGAAATATATCAAAGACCACTCATATACAAGATTTAATTTATTTTTATCTAAAATTAGAATGCTCCTTATTAAAAAAATAGATATGTCGGGTATTCTTAAAGGTAAAGATGATACAATCGAGTTTTTAGGTATTCTTACAAAAGATATTAAAGTAAATAAAATTATAGAATTAATTGATAGTGCTACGTGTTAATTTTTATTTTTAAGATATAGTAGTCTTTTACTGATTGCGAGTTTAATAGGTTTAGTTGCTTCATTACTTATTATAAGTCTAATATTATTATTGGTATTTATAATATCAACCAGTTTAACAACCTTGGTTTTTAGTAAGTCATCATTATTTAATATATCGGTTATAGTGTTATTATGTAAAATAATCTCGTCGTCTGTAAAGTGTGTTTTTAGTTTTTTGTTATATAGTCTATTTTTTTTTAGTTCGTTTAGATGTAGTCTATTATCTTGTTGATACTCTTTTTGTTGTAATGCTATTTTCACTTTATTATTTAGTTTATAAATGCGGTGTTTTTCTTTTTGGTCTTCGGCATTTCTCCTTAGTTTATGGTGTATAATTTTAGTGGGATTTTGTGTTGTATATTCATTCACTAATTTTAATGATTTTTTAGGTTTATCTATAACTTTACAAGGTATATGCTTTAAAATTACTATCTCGGCATCATTATAGTCATTTAATATATCATAAAGATATTTTTGTCGGGGTGTAGTCATAACAATTAATTTACTGGTTTTTGCTTCTAATTTATTTTTTTCGTTTATAAACGCACGAGTGTTTAATTCTTGTTTCGCTTCTTTAATTTTTTTCTCTTTTGTTTTTATTAAAGATTTATAAAACCTATTCTCTTTTTCAAAATAATAAGTGGCGAAACTATATTTCAACTGCTCTAATTTAGATTTTTCAAAATCTTTCAACATCTTTTTAAAATGGTGTTGAACCCCGTTTTCGCTCCACTGATGTTTATTTTTAAGCATCATTAATTTTGTCCCAAATGAAACAGCGTCTGTTTTATGTTTTTTATTATATCTATCGCTTTTTATTATATAAGATACCAACAACCATTCACTCATTATATATATATAGTTATATTATATATTTATAGTTATTTAAATCAATTTTCTATATAATTAGTATAAATATGTCGCCTGAAAACAAAACTATTTCGTAGTTTCATACTTTATATCCTAAATCCCAAAAACGCACATTAATGATTATACTAATAATGTGCCATTATTCTAATTTTGAATTTAAGAATGAAATAGAGAAATAGTTTTGTTTTCATAGAACATATATATACTAAACACCTTGTTTATCCTTTTATGGTTATATCATAAGAAAATGATATAATCAATTTATCATAAATCAGTTATATTACCAATTAATAGTATAATCATTTATTTATAGTATAACTGCTAAAAAAGGACAAAATGATATAATCATTTTTTAATGATATAACTATCGACATTTACAGTTATATTGCTAAATAATAGTATAACTATAAAAATATGATTATATCCTATTACTTTAATAGGTTTTAGTTAGTTGCTTTCTATTACTTCTATTACTTTAATAAAAAAGGAGTATATATATTTTTATTATATTTTATATATATATAGATAATGTCGCCAGTATTAATAAGTAATGAAATAAGTATGATTGTTAATTCTAATCCTGCTGATGGAGCGTCAAATGTAACAAGCGATGGTTCTTTCTTTCAAGTTAATCTTGAAGATGGAGGCATTCAAATACCAGTAGATGCTTTAAATGTAAATGTGTCTGTTGAGAGTGCTTCGGTATGGTTTAGCACTCCTAATATTATCTCCGCCGATAGTTTAGACGGAAAACTCAAAAAAAATAATGTTTTATATATTAACGCTCCAGTTACTACTGGTGGTAATGCTGATTTTGTTTTACCAATAGACACAGGGTTATATGATTTAACCGCATTAAATGAAGCAATCTTTACTCAAATAAAAACTACAACTATTACAACAGGTTCTAATTCGCCAATTGTTTTTGATGCTGATACGGCAACAGGCAAAATATTCTGTATTTTTAATGAACCAAGCGTAACTATTAATTTTGTTCCCGCCGACACTTTTAGAGATATTTTAGGATTTAACTCTGGAACTATTACATCTCCTGCCGGAGCATCTCAAACAACTCCAAAATCAGTTGATGCTCCCAATACTGCTCGGTTTAATACATTAACATCTTACCTTATCCATAGTGATATAGTCCAAAATGGAATTAGATTTAACAACTCCTACAACCAAACTTTAACAGATGTTATAATTGGAGATGCTGCTCCTTTCGAACAAATCAACTCAACTCCTTTTAATCCCCCCCGTATTGAAGCAAATGAGTTATGCGGCATTCATAGAAATAATATTGGGTTTTGGTTGACCGACCAAGATAATAACCGAATTAATACTAATGGTGAATATTGGCAGTTTCGTATGGTTATACGCTACAACACAGTTTTGGTCTTATCATAAAAAAAAATAAAATATAATTATAATATATAAAATGCTAAATACACGACAGAGATTGGGATTTACTTATACATCAAGCAGAAGAACTAATGTAGGCAACATTACAAAGCAAAATTACAATCTTGGCAATAGCATTAGCAGGGATTATGTAAGTGAGGGTGATGAGATGTATGGTGAAGGCATTATTGATTTAGCAAAAGCAGGTTATGAAAAAGCAAAAAATGTTGTAGGCAAGGTTGCTGGATTTTATGGTAGCGAAACCGGTAAGCGTATATTAGACTATGTGCCATCGAGTGATGACAAAGCGAGAAGTGGTTTTGCTGGTGAGAACCACGCCATTTTAAAATTAGCAAATGGAAAGAGTGGAATTGGGAATTATATCGGTCCGGGAACTCAGGTTATTAAGCGTGTTGCCCGTAATGACCCCGGACGCACCGCTGTTGATATGTTGGCGATGAGGCACGATATTGACTACACAATAGCAGCGAGTGAAGCAAAAACCAAAAACCAACTTTTAAAAATGGGTCGCAAAGCAGATTTAAGAATGATTGCGGGAACGAAACGATTAATAGCAAATAAAGGAGATAGTAAAATTAATTTAGCACAAGCAAAAGCAATATCTGCGAAAGTAGCGGCAGAAGATTTAGGAATATTAAGTAAAGAAAAGTTTATTGGTGATTTAGAAAAATTAAGCGATAAAGATATGATTTTATTAAAATCCAAACGTGCCGAATTATCACAAATGGGATACGGCAACCCCGGCGAGAAACTCAAACATAAATTAATGATGAAATATGCCGACCAATCCGGAGATGGAGCATATCTTGCTGGTAGAAGCAGACAACCACGCAAACGCCAACAAGAAAACTCCGGTCGTGGAATTGTATTAGCAGGTAGAAAAGTAAAAGGTAGTGGCAAGATGGATAATTTAGTTGATTTTATTAAGAATGGATTAATCCCCAATATGAAGAAAGATTTAAATATAACTCGGGCAATCCCAACCGACAACATTATTAAGATATTAAAATCTAAAAATCCAAAATCTGTAACTGATAGCGAATTTACTATCACAAATGTTATTGCCCGTTTTAGTCAAAGGCACTGTCGAACAATCCGGTGCTGGTTCTGCCGAGGTAGTTAAGGAGAATGTAGCAAAAGCAAAAGCGGCGGTTAAGAAAGTTCAACCCGAATTAATTAAGAAACTAAAAGAAGGAATTAAAAATGCTATCCAGTTTTATTTTGATAAAAAACAAAGTGGTGGTGGTATTAATATCTCGGGCGGTTCGTGGGCATCATTTTGGCGTGGATTGAAGGCAACATTAAGAGTTGTAGGAAAACTCGCTTTAAAGTTCGGGTCACACGTTGCCGAAGCGACCGGTCATCCACTTTTAGCAACTGCTCTTGGGGCGATTGACGGTCAAATAGAATGGATTAAACCAAAGTAGATAATTTAGGAATATAGCGTTAAACAGATATATACAAACAAATTTTTTATATTTTGTATATATATAACAAGATGAACTCGATTTTTGACCTTAAAACTTCGATTGATGAACTGGACGCCACTAATCAGGGAACAAGTCGTATGGCATACGACCAGCACCCCCCCACTCGTGATATTACAAATGGTGCTTTTTCAAATGGTGCTATTCGCTATAAGTTTCAGACCGCTGGGCAGAAATGGTGGATGCCATCTCGCTCTTATCTACGAATGAGATTGTCCCTAACAAAAGCAAACGGAAATGCTCTCGACATTGCTGACGGTGTTGCTCCTACTATGGGGACTTGTGCTTCTCTGTTTCAGTCCGCAGAAATGCGAATTAATGATAAACCAGTATCTCGTATTGGTGATTTTATGCCCCAGATTGATGCTCTGGAAACTCGTCTATCTAAATCTAAATCTTGGTTCGATAGTGCCGGTAACTCTACTAATCTGTGGCAGACTGACCTTAGCGAACGTATGACTGTGACTGCTGTTGATGGTGAAAAATCTTCTGCTGTTGTGAAGGAAAGTTATGCTCCTTTTCTTCCTGCTACAACTCTTGCGATTGATGCTGCTGGTGTAGCAACTCTTGTAGGAGAACTTAATGGTGTTGCTGCTGGTGCTGGTGGCATACCCGCTGATAAACCAGCAGTAAAGGCGGGTGATGTAATCACTATTGCTAATAAAGAATACACAGTTACTGCTGCTGTCGGTGGTGTAGCAACTTTTCAGGTGAATGTGCTTATCCCTATTACCCCAGTTGCCGCTACACAGATTAAGGTAGGTGGTGTTGTAGGTGGTGCTGTTGCGGTTGCCTTTTCTCGTGCTACCAACACCGCACGCCAACTTAAAGAGTTTGAACTTATCTGGACACCTCCTCTTTCTCTATTTAAGATTGACCACGCTCTCCCTTCAGGCAATTACGAACTAATCCTTATCCCTCAACCCGGGGTCACATTCCAGCAATACGGTATTGAGAGTTTAGTAAATAAAATCCCTAACACGGAATATAAAATGTCTATTGAAGATATGTATTTCTACTGTAATGTGGTTGATGGCAAACGTGCTGATGATATTACTTACCTTCTTGATTTAGACACAACATCTTGCCAAAGTGATAACATTAAGACTACTGCTCTACAGCAACGTAACTTCGATGTGTCGCCTTCTACTTATGCTCTCACGGTTGCCTACCAAGACCTTCGTGTGGGTCAGGATACTCGCTTTTCTCCTTCTAAGTTTAAGAGTTATAATCTTGCTGGCGATGCCAACACTGAACTAAACCTTACTCGCTTTTACTTGAATTATGCCGGTCAGTCATTACCTGCTCCCGATGCCGACCCCCAATTTAATGTGAATATTGATAAAACCACTCAGCGTTATGCCGACACTATGCTTTACAACGGTGGTATCTTTGATGCCGGTGGTTGCGAAACTATTGAGGAATATCACAACCGTGGTTCTTACTACTATTTTTCTATCCCCCGAGATGGTAGTGACCGTTCAACCCAAGTATCAGTCCATAACCAATTTTCAGGCACTTCTGACGATATTGCTAATATGCGAGCATTACTATTCGCCCATTCAAAGCAGGTGGCACGTGTTTCGGTGTCAGATGGAAGAGTTGTGAGTGTGTCTCTTGAAGACGCTTAAACATATAGCAAAATAAAACAAATTAGATTTAAACTTTCCTTGTATATACGATTTTCTCAAAACTGAAAATAATTAATAGAAATAAAATATACATTAGGAATAATTAATTATTTTTTTTTATTTAGTATATATATAAATATGCCTCTGTCGAAAAATGAAAAAAAGCAAATGATTATGGATTTATCCCCAGCAAACAAAAAAAAGATTGTTGATGCTATTATGAAAGCAGAGCAATCCGGAGAAGGTTTAAAAGGCGAAGGATTTTGGTCTTCACTCGGAAAAGGTTTGAAGGAGATTGTGATTGCTCTCGGTCCGACATTAATTAAGGAGGTTCTCGTGCCTATTGTTAAGAAAAAGGTTCTTGGTGAAGGTGCTACTCTTGCCGGAGGTTCTCCAAATCTTGCTGGTAAGCGAGGACGTGGTCGTCCAACAAAAGCAAGTCTTATGATGATGTAAAAACAAAAAAAATAATTTAATAATATAAAAAAATATATTATTAATATATAATGATGAAAGAAGCAGAAGCAGAACAAATATTTAAACATAAAACAAATGAAATTAAAAAAATGATGAAGAAAAAAGGAGTTACTTTTATGGGAGAATTAAACACAACCGGTAAAAAATTATTCGGCATTAAGTTTAGGGGTGTTTTTAGTAGTGATAAAATACCAGTTTTAAATGAATTAGTGCCTTATGCTATTATTAATTTAGACAGAAGCGACCAAGCGGGGTCACACTGGATAAGTATTGCTAAAACAAAAGATGGTAATTTAATGTGCTTTGATAGTTTTGGTCGCAGAAATACACAAATTATACCTGCTTTAAAAAAGAGTGGAAATGGTAAAATTATTGATACTGATTATGATGCTAATCAAACAGTAAAGCAAACCGATTGTGGTATGAGGTGTTTAGGATGGTTATATATGTTTAATCATTATGGCGAAGAAGTAGCAGAGTTAATATAAAATATTATTATAATATATAATAATGAGTAGCAAATTCGGTAGAACATTTAAAAAATTATTTTCTCTGGAAACAAATGAAAAAATATCAAATATAGAAGTTGAAGGAAATGTTACAGCATTTAAGGGTGAAATAAAAACCGAAAATTATCCAAGTGTAGATGATGAATTAGATAAAATACAAAATATGATTATATCAGGAACAACAACAATTTTTGCTGGTGATTTACAAACAGAAAACTTTTCAAGTGTAGATAATGAATTAAATAAAATACCAGTTATAAATGGTAAGATACAAAATATAACAACAGACGCTACAAAAACCATATTTAGTGGGGACATTCAAATAACAACAATTAACGGAGAACCTTTTGTAAATGGTGGAGGTGGAGGTGGCGGTGAAATTGATAATACTAATTTAGCAGGAGATACAGCAAAAACGGTAGATTTAATTTCAGGAGAAACAGAAAAATACACAGCAAAAGAGGCAATCGCAAAAGGGCAACCAGTCGCATTAGAAATTGATAGTCTTATTAAAGTAACGGCAATTATATCATCAACCGCAATATGGAGATATTTAGGAATAGCAACAAACGCAGCAAATGCTGGTGAAGAAGTAATTGTCTGTAAAAAAGGATTTTGTAATGCTAAAAAAACCACAACACTCCAAGCACCGGAAATTAAATTATTAAACTCAACAACACACAATACAACACCAATAGGACAAGCATTCCATTTAAAAGATAGTGGAGCAGATAGCGATTATAGTTCAGGTGAAAATTATATGATTACGTTCGATTGCCAAGACGATAATGGTTGGGAAATAACTTTTAATAATTTTGCTTTTGAAGCATCTACTTATGCTATGTATGATAGATTTAGTTTTCAGTCATCGAGTGATGGTGCTACTTATTCAAATGTAAGTATCCCTTGGTTACACAAATCCTCAACATCATCGCCCCCTTATTCAAATAGTTTTGCTGGTTCTTCTTGGAACAGCAGTAGTAGTAAAAATGGTTATATATTACCAAAAGATACAGTAAGAGCAATTTTGCTTGGGTGGGGACAAGAACCCTTACAAGTAGCAGATAGATTTATTAGATTTAGATTTACAAGCGATGGTTCAGCACAGGACGCAGGGTGGGATATTAATTTAAAAGCAAATAGTTATAGTGGAGGAGCGCCAGCAGTCATACCTTTAACAACTCCTTTATATATTGATGATACAACTTTTGATAAATTAACAACAACACCAGCATCATTCTCGGCACATTTATTTGGATACACCGCATCAAGTAATCAAAGCAACAATGAGATATTTTCATATATAATTTAATATTTGGTATATATATATAAAAATTAATAATGGCGAGTAAATTTTTAATGAGTGCCGTTCAACCAATAGAAATAACAGATGTTATAGGATTACAAGA
>Ga0115006_10003932_pt1 | contig 10242 bp, 13 predicted proteins | sample ArcOceMetagenome_3_FD_88943 | JGI IMG/M metagenome (GOLD analysis project Ga0115006, IMG submission 88943) | Marine eukaryotic phytoplankton communities from Arctic Ocean - Arctic Ocean- Svalbard ARC20M Metagenome | ecosystem: Environmental > Aquatic > Marine > Oceanic | place: Arctic Ocean...
ATACATACATACATACATACATACATACATACATACATACATACATACATACATACATACATACATACATACATACATACATACATACAACCCGCCATGTTGCTCTCCCTCCCTCCCTCACACACATACACACACACACACACGCACACACACGCACACACACGCGAACGCAGTCAAGGAGTTAGAGAGCAAAGTGCACGAGACGGAGCAGCGGCTGGCGAGGGCAGAGCAGATGTTGGAGACGTGCCAGGAGGACCTGAGCGCCGAAACCCGCCAGCTCTTGGAGGAATACCGCTCTCGTCTCGAGCTCTCCTGCGCCTCCTCCTCCTCCTCCTCTTCCTCCTCCTCCTCCTTTGGTGGGGGGGCGTCGGGGTGCGAGTCGTGTGAAATCGTGGTAGACGGCCAAGCAATGGTGGTAGACGGCCAGGCATCGGCATCCCGGGCATCGGCAGGTGCACTCGTGCCCCAACCGCGGTCTTCGGGCTCTTCCACCCAGGTTGGCCCTCGCGTACACTATCGCCTACTGACCCTGTGCCCCGCGCCTACTGACCCTGTGCCCGGGGCCAGCTCTGGCCCACAGGGCCTATACACAGCCTATATACAGCCTATATACAGCCTATATGCAGCCTATACACAGCCTATACACAGCCTATATACAGCGTTGCGCTCACCACTCCACTGCCTTGGATGACCGCGCTGACGGGGGGGGGGGATAGCAGGCGGCGGTGCCCGGCAAGTGCGGCAGGTACGACGGAGAGCGCCTGCTCGGAGCCGCCGGCGTTGCTGGCTGCCAGGAGGATGGCGGCCCGGTTGCGTGTGGCGTGGCATCCAACGGCAGGGGGGATGCACATGAAGCGCGGTCGCTGGGGCGGTCTGCTGCCCATTTACGCCTGGATGAACCTCACTCTGTAAGTGCCTGTTGCCGCGCCTCCATGCTAGACCCTCGCCTACACTATCGCCTACTGACCCTGTGCCCCGCGGCCTACTGACCCTGTGCCCCGCGGCCTGCTGACCCTGTGCCCCGCGCCTAGTGTGTATATATACACGAGGGCGGTGTGTTACAAGTCTGCGTGCGCGCAGGGTGCGTGTTGACCACGCAGCCTCGCCCTCCGCTTGCTGCTGTGCGCGTATACGCCTGTCTGTAGGCAGCAGAGTAGAGCAAAATAACGCAAGGGGGTGGGAGGAAGAGAAGGGGTGTATTGGCGTGCGCAACGCGGCGTGGGTTGCGCGACACCGTGAGGCACACCGTCAGAGCAAACATTGGCGCCAGAAAAGCACATCTGCGTGCTCACTGGTGACATGTCGCAGGTGCCGCTGGCGGCAGTCGGTGACGAGCTGCTGTGGGAGGTGGAGGAAGAGGAGCCTTACCACGTCGACGACGTGGACCAGCGGCAGGCGCATCAGCTTGGTCTGCGCGCGGAGCCGCGTGCCTCCGCCCATCACCAGGAGCATGCTCCATCGGTGGAGGGGGAGGAGGGTGTGTTCAAGTTGCGTTTGGCAGAGCATGCACGGGCGACAGAGGAGGATGGACTTGTCCTGCGTTTGCGCGGGGACGGCGAGCAAGGGGAGGAGCAAGTAGACGCGCCTGCAGCAGGACCCCCCCCAGAGCTGCTTGCCTTGAGAGGTAAGGGCCTGCGAGGATCGCCGCAAGGTGCGGGCGGGGATGGCGAGCAAGAGGGGCGGGGCGGGGCTGGGCGGAGTCGGCAGCATCAAGTGCTCGTCCACGAGTCGCGTCCTGCCTCCCCTGCCAGCCCTGCCCACCCTGCTACGGAGGGCGTTGGCATGGGGTTGCGGGGGGGCGGAGGCAGCCAAGCGCAAGAGGCATACATGGACCTTCCCGCGGGCAGATGGCAGCAAAGGCATCTCCTGTCGCTGTGTCGCCAGCTCCGCCACTTGCTCGCGTGCACGCATGCTCTCCTGTGTTGGCGCCTCTTGGCGCTGCGTGCGCGAGGAGCAAAGATGTTAAGATGATGTTGACGGCAGTCATCTGCGCTACCGTGGCAGGCCTGCCTGCCACGCGCCACGCGCTACCAGCCTGTCTGGCTAGATTTTAGGCGCAGACGCGCTGTCTTGTTCACACTGACATATGAACAACGTTGATGACAGGTGGGCCTCGGTGAAAGCAGCAGTGGAGCGGGCGCTCGAGGGGCTTGGAGTCAAATTGGGTCCCAGCGGCCAGTTGCAACGGCAGATGGCCTGGTGCTAACTTGCATTTTGCTTGCCCTATGCTCTGCTGCACACCGGCTTTCGCGCGCCTGCTCTTACCGCTCTCTTGATGCATGGTTTGATGCATGGTGTGCGCGCTCTCTGCACCATGCCGTCTGCGTTTCAGGCGTTGTCTGTTGGCCAGCGAGGTCAAGATGCTTGTGCTTCCCTTCCGGCATATGCTCGCGAGCTGACTGTGTGTTGTGTGGTTGCAGGCGCAATCTGCGCGCGGGCATCACGGTTTTACGGGAGGTGTGCGCGGATGCTGCAGCGCTTGTGCGCGAGCTCGCGCGCCTCTTGCGTTCAACATAGCAGTCCTGCTTTGCAAGACATGCTGTGTTGAACGTTGCCGCAAGCTTGTCACATAGACAACTGATTCATTCCACACCGAAACTACGCGGAATACATCTTTCGTCTGCAACGAGACCCTTCGCACGGGATCGCTTCTCGTACAATGCCTTCATAGTAAGGCGTCGAAACACATAACAACAAGAATACAGCAAACGCTGACCACGAGTTGGACAAACGGCCAACGAATGTTTCCGTTTGTCTCAACCCCCCCCCCCCCCAAAAAAAAATCCCCGCCCATGCCACCGGCAACCACAACCCGTGCTGGCCTGGACGAGTATAACTAAAATACTCCTCCAGCAGAGTAGCATTGATGAGCACTGCCGTGAACGCGGACCAAAATCTCACGTCATAAAAGCGGTGTTGTTTGAGCGCAGTCGTGTGACTTTACTCGAGGCCGTTGATGCAGCCAAAGGGCTTGCAGCTGTTGAGGGTCTTGGCGGTCTTGCTCGCCTTCTGCGGGCGGCACGCAAGAGAGTCCGAGACAAAGCGGGACGCAAGGAGGAAGAGGTAGACAAGGAGGGAAGGACAGGGAAGAGCAGCAGGGCAGCATGGGGAGAGCGAACGCGAGGGGCGGAAACAGGCGCGAATGCAAGGGCAGCGAGCGCGTGCACGAATCGAGCAGTGTTGCAAGTCAGCGGTGAATCGAGCAGAGTTGCAAGTCAGCGGTGGACTCGAGAGTGGACAGAGCAGGCGGGCCGGTGCAAAGCGAGCCCGCTGCGCCGCGCGCCACCCACCTTGGGCTTGGACGCCAGCTTGGGGTGATCGTCCCAGGTGAGATAGCCGCCGTACGAGGCCTTGCCCTGCCAGCGAGGAGGGGACGATCGGGCCCGGCGGTCAGGGAGAGCGCGCAGTAGATCGCGTGCGCCCGGCGGACAGATCTCGCGGGGGAGATCGCGTTTTCGGCGTCCGGGCGCGGCGGGCGCGCGGCGGGCGCACGGCGTGTGTCACGTGTGCGTGGCGCCGGACTACCCCCCTCGAGCGCACGCCCCGAGCGTGTGGGCTCAGGGTTGTGTGTGTGTCCATTCCCCCCCCTCTTCTCACCGAGGGGTCGGTGACGAGGTAGCCCGAGTCCGAGTGCATCGACGTCGCGTACATGCTCGCGATGTTGTCGTCGGCGTACATGCGGAGGAGGGTGAACATTTTCTGCACACGCACGCGTCCACCGGCCGTCAGACACCGTCTCGTACCCCACACCCGGGCCCCGACCCGGACGCGCCATACCCTCTTTGTCGATAATAGAACAGCCCACGAACACCTGTTGTGGTTCGTGGATGATCTTTCGAAGGCAGTTCCGGGCTTCAGGCAGAGGCAGCAGAGGAGAGGGGGCTGCAGTGGCGGCCGCTGCTGACGGACGAGTCGGTCCGTCGGGCAGGGTGAGGGCGGGCGCCCCGCGATGCCCGCGGGCATCCTGAAGACGAAGAACTCAATGGCGGCAGCGGACGGCAACGGCGGCGACGGCGACCACATCGAGGACACCGCAAACCAGCGCGCAGCGCAGAAGGCGCCCACCGCGACGCTGTGGGCAAACGACGACCCGTACGGCGCCCCCCCACACCGCGCCGCGCTGTGCAGCTGCGCCGCCGCACCCGCGGCGGGGGCGCGGCGCCCGCCGCTGCCCCGCCTGTGCCGCGGCTGCCGCGTGTCCTGACACTCGTCTTGCTGCGCGCAGCGACCGGCCAGGCCTGCGGTACGGGCCTAAGGCAGCGGCTGATCTCACGGTCCGCCGATACCAGGACGCGCTTGTGAACAAGACCGTGCGTGTCGGCAGCCTCTGGGAGAAGCACGCGGTGCGACCCCGCGAGCACAGTGCGCTGCGCGCGCGACAGCAGCGTGTGCTGCTGCCGCTGCTCGCCAGCAGGCACGGAGCGCAGGCGCGCTTGTGCGCGCTGCTTGCCGGTCAGGCTGACTCGCGTGCTGCGGCGGCGGGCAGGCCTGTGTGATGCTGATGCCGGATCTCAAGTCGATACGCTGCCGAGACATGCTGCTGGCCGCCGCGCTGATGCAGGTTCATCTGCACAAGACCGAAGTCAAACTGTGCCTCATCTTTCCCACGTCCAACCCCAAGCATGCGCACGACTGTGCCATGGATTTCTCGCTCAAACTCGACAACGTCGAAATCTACGCCGACGTCACCGAGCATTTTGACGTGCTGCAGGCGTTCGGGTGCATGCACAAGCCGCGCAGCGTCAAGCGCACGACGGCGCAGAAGTTGGAAGCGCTCGGCTACTGCACACTGCGCGCATGTTGCGGCCCCGCGCACCAGCCCGTCTGTTGCGTCAACGGGTTCGGCTGTTCTGAAAACTCGGACTTGCTCGGTGGCGTCATGTTGCTGGGCCCAGGGGACAAGATGCGCTACCGCTCCATGGATGAGGACGGCGACATGCTGGTTGACACTGACACCATCCTGCAGCAGTGCACCAAGGCGGCAGTGAGCACCCAGCAGGGCGACGGCGCCATGATCTATGTCTCCGTGTAGGCGAAATCATCTGTGTTGCGGCCGTGCGCGCGGATTCAGCCATACAGACTCGGCCTGTGCCGGTGCGATTAGGCCACGCTAGCAGAGCAACCGGCAGAGCAGCCGGTACCTACACCCCTTACGCGGGAGCTTCTCTCTCGGTGTGCTGAGGCTAAAAAAAAGACATTATTCTTTCTCGCCCTTCCCCTCGCCGCAAACGCGCTTGCGCGTTTGACCTTCCGGCAGAGCAAGAGCGAGAGCAAGAGCGAAAGGGGCAGTGAGAGGCTGCAAGAGGGCAAGAGGGCGGACGCGCCTGAGGGCCCGAGGACTGGAGGCGAAAACGGGCACATTTCAGGGCGTGTCACGCTGGCTCAGACAGTGTCACGCGTGCTCGCTGGAGACGGCTCAAAATGTGCAGATTCTTGCACCAGCCCCGTAAGTCGACTGAGCGCTCTCGACACAAACGCACGACGACCAGAGTGTCGCATACCGGCTTTCCCTCGCATGAGCTGCATATTCATTTATCTTCTCTTGCTGTACAGTGTTTAAGCCTAAAATTTAGTTATGTTCAAGTGTTTCGCTGTGGCCCTGTGAGTCAGTGCCAGTGGCCGCTCGGATTGGTTGAGAGACAGTAAGACATACAGCCCCCGTGCCCTCGCCACAACATCGCCCACTGACTCTATGCAGACGCGCCTCGGCCGTTTCTTGGCGTGTTACGCGCCGCGCGTCACGAATTTCAGCGGCAGGAAGAGATGGAGCGATTACTACAGAGCACAGAGCTAACCCCCACGTGAATATTCCCGGCTTCAAGGCTCCTCCTGGAGATGGCGAGCATGGGGGAGAGGGCGCAACCAAGCGACCATGATGAGCGCATCATCTGAAAACCGGAGGCATCAGACCATCATCTCAAAACTGCTGCCATCAGTCATGCTGCCGGTTGATAGCACGGAGTCCTCAGTCCGCATCCCACCCCCTCCTCGCCCCGCCTGCTCCACTTCCTCTTTCCACCGCAATCCCAGCATGGCGAGCGCCGACGAAGAAGCATGCTGAAAGGCCCCGTTCAGACCCCCGTCCTCTTCACGGTCCACGCGCTCGCGCCCAGGAGACTTGCGAGCAGCTCCGACCTTTGCCTCCTGGCTCGCTAGTACCATTGTATGTTGCACGCGCTCTTGCACGCCACCCGCATCTGTAGCGCCCGCTTGGTCCCGTTGGCCCCGTTGTTCAAGCATGAGGTGCTTCCCCTTCTGATCCACCGTCTCATTTTGCTTGCCCCCAGCGACACTGCGCTCTCTCTGCATCCCCTCCCCCACACCGACGGCGTCGAATTTGTCTCTCCGTTTTGGCGGAGGGGGGAGAGCCGCACGGGCACGGGTGGGAGCGGGCTGTCGTAGATGCTGGTGCGCGCCAACAAGCGCAGGGTCCTGCTGCGGTCCTAGTCCTACCCCCGACCCCCCGTCGGGCCTGCCGCCAATCGGCGACTGCTCTCCTGTTGTTCTACGCCCTCCACCACCCGGGCTGCAGCTATCCCCGACGCATTCGCCCCGCAGTGGCGGCGGCACAAGGGGGGTTTTAGACTTTTTGGCGGCCAGCTTATCGAGCAAGTGCTTGGCGCTGCCGATGATGGCCTCTCGCTTCTCCCACCCCTTACCCGTCCCAGCATCCTGCGGCGCAAACCGCAGGCACCTGCCATGCACGCCACTCGTCGGACTCTGCACATGCATCCACGCACGCGCCGGCATTGCACGCAACACGCACACACAGGACGACAACAAACGTGGCGGCACTCACCCCCACTGTCCGGGGCTGGAGGCAGCAGCTAGACCTCCCTTCTTCTTGTTGGGCGGGGACAGCCCCTGCCGCGGGCGGTCGCGGTCTCCCTCCTCTTGGGAAAGCCTAACCCCAACAGGGCGCGCAAGGGGCAGATGGCTCTCGACACCCCCTGCCTCGCCCGCGCATCGCCCACTGCACCCCCCGGTGCCATTCCCAGCGGCAGCCATGCCTTGGTCCTCGCCCCCAGCCCCGTTTTCTCCTCCACGAGCTGCGTCCGCAGCCTGCTGCAGGCCGGCGTTGAGCAGCGACGCATCATGATGCGCTGATGGCCCATCAGGCAGCGCTTCCTCGATCTTAACCGAGGTTAGTTGAGCGGTTGTGCCGGCATGGCCATTGGCCAACCGCTGCTCCACCAACAGCCTACTCGACATCCGCTCCTCCGCCAACTTTACTTTGAGACGCTGCACCTCGGCTTGCAACCGTCCGAGCTCGGGGTCGTCTGCGGCGGCGTGGCCCGTTGGCAGTGGAGGCGACTGAGCGGCAGGTCTTGCAGCGGCATGTCGTGCATTCTTTTCAGCAGCTGCGATAGCCGGTGTGCCGGCGCTTTTCTGGATCTCGAGGACGCTGTTGAGGTGTAGGAGGAGGCGCTTTTCGCGTTCTTCTGCTTCCATGCGCCGTTTGCGCTCCCGCTGCTCCGCGTGCGTGAGCAAAGTGTGTGAGCAAAGTGTGTGAGCAAAGTGTGTGAGCAAGGTGTGTCAGCAAAGAGTGTGAGCAAGGCAAGACAACAGGATCCGCTTGCTCACACACACGAGCCGCCGTCTGCGTCCCCATGTACCAATCCACTCGCACAGTGCGCACAGTGCGCACATACACGCACGTCTACACATGCACCTGGATGACGTCGTGCAGCAAGGAAGGCGAGCAGGAACACGAACACGAACCAGGCGAGCAGCCTGTGCCAGCCACGGGAGGTAAGTCGGCCTCAAAAGCGTGGCCCTGGTGTGGCGCCGAAGTGAAGGGCGAGATGGTTTCTGCGGTAGGTACTGCCGCAGCTGAGGTAGGAGTGTGGCTACAGGGCACTTGTTCCGGCGCCTGTGCTAGAGCGGGCCCTGGGCTTGAGCTGGCCAATACCTGCCTGCCTTGCGTGCGTGTCTCAAAACGTGTGCTGCCAGGAGCTTCAGCCTGCGTTGACCCGTTCTTTTCGGCCATGAGCAGGGCGGTTGGAGTATGGGGCATGGCCGGGTGTGCAATGTGCGGCGCGGCCGTGTGTCCAGCATGCGGCGCCGACCGAGACTCGGCCCGTGTAGATGAGTGCGGAGTATGCGGCATCTCCACCGTTTCTGATGCTAGGGCCTCGGCGTCCTTGCGCCCTAGTGCCGATCCACCCCCTCCCTGCCGCCGCAGCGTTGGCACAATCAAACCAGGGGCCAAGGCAAACAGACACGACCAAGATGCGTACACACACCAAAGCACAGCAGCAACTGCAGCGCAGAGCCGGCGAGAGAGAGAAGCGACAAGCCACCTGCATCAAGGAGAGAATCAGTTCTTTGGCGGAGCGAATGCCATCGAGCGTGGACCTGGTCGGCAGCTGGGCTTGGCGACTAACGGCCAGCAGCTGGTCGTGGTCTCCCCCCGCACGCAAGGGCGAGTGAGCATCAGCAAAGTGGCGCCAGGTCTTGGCGCCCGGCGACAAGCCGCCCGATCGCAACCCCTCGGCCTCGTTTCCTCGCGCCCGCCCTTCTCCTCGCCGGCGCCTGTGTGGCACGGGCGGGGGGCAGGTGTTCGCGAGAGAGCTGGCACAGGTCTCTCTCGTCGTGCTTGGTGCCGCTGTCTGTCCGCGTGTCGCCCGCGCGCCGTTGAAATTGTCGTGCGGACTCGGCGGACTTAGTGCTTGAGGCGTGGCGCCGTGTGATACCTCGTCCTGGCAAGGCCCTGGCACACCGAGGGGCAGCAAGCGCTCGGTGAGACAAGCAGAGGCGTGCTCGCGGCCGGCGAGGGCAGGCACACAGCTCTCGAGGGCAGGCACACAGCTCCCAGAGGGCTTGGGAGCCCGAGCACCAGCAGGATGCGAGCGGATGACAAGACACGCAGGGACAGACCGCGAAGAGCGAGGACAGTCTTGTCGCCGTGCGGTGGGCGCAGAAAGCGGATGGATACCGGGGTGCCAACAGGCCCTTCTATGTGCTCTGCTCAAGTGTGCCCCCAGCGAAGGGTCAATGGCGTGCTCTCGCGTAAGATGTGCGTGTGTGCTGGTGATGCGCGGGCAGCGTGCGGGCCTCCACACGCATGAGCACGTTCATGGAGGACGTTCAATCAAGGCGGGTGACATGCTGACAGCAAAGCGGGCACAGGACAGAGCAAACCATGCGTCTGAGCCAGCGTGAGCGAGGCCACATCGGCAGCGCCGATCGAGAGCAGTAGATCTCCTGCACGAATGCCTGCGACGCTCCCCATGCACAGCACGCGCGGCGTGTCAGACCACATTTTGCTGCGCGAGCACGGGGCGTGCATAGTGCACGACGCCGCATACCTGCTCTGTCAGCGGGGCCCTCAGCCAGCACCTCAGTGATCACTACCCAGCCTGCCTGCCCGGCGCGTGCGCCGTCATCGCTGTCCTTGGCAGAGCGTGTAAACTTGAGGCCTAGGCCCCCTCGGTCACACTCGTATCGCACCCCTCGGTCACCCCGCGCGTCGCGCGGCCCCAACTCCCCGCAGTGCTCGTCTGCCCAGAGCTCCCGTGGAAGCAGCGCGCTCCTGCGCTCGTCGCGAGCATCTCGCTGCATCAGTTCGCCCATGCGCTGCGCGGACGCGGCGTGCCGCAGGCGCGCCGCAGGCTCGCGCCTGCGGCCCCCTGGCGCAAAACTTGAACAGGGCCGGACTACGCCTCCTGAAGAAGGAGTTGTCAACCGCTTGGAGACCAGTTGACAACCGCTATGTGTTCATAGGGTGTCCTTTGCTTTTTGCCACAGTCTAATGCGGCGAGGAGCGCTAGTCGTCGCCTTCCTCTGCTGCGCGCGCGCGGCCTGGGGCGGTCCCAGCAGGCCGGCTCCCCGTGCGGGGGATACTTCCTTCTGCCCCCCTCCGCGGGCCGTGCGACGCGAGCTGTGGCGACGGCCGAGCGCTTGCGTGCGCCCGGATGGCCAGGAGGCGGGTGCGGGGCCTAAAACTCTAGCTGAAGCCCAGGCGCTGACCGGGTGGCGAGAGGGCGACCGCTTCCTCTTTGGCTACGGCGCCTTATTGTCATCCGACGTGTGGCGGGTCCTCCCTCCCTCCCTGGGTCCCTCCCTCTCTGGACTGCCCTTGGCTTGTATGTGAGCACAGGTGTGCGTGCAAAGATCTACAAATATATACATGCATGCATGTACACTCACCCACTCACTCACTCTCTCCCTCCCTCCCTCTCTCTCTCTCTCTCTATCTCTCTCTCTCTCTCCCGCACACACACACACACACACACACCC
>Ga0115006_10003934_pt1 | contig 10241 bp, 7 predicted proteins | sample ArcOceMetagenome_3_FD_88943 | JGI IMG/M metagenome (GOLD analysis project Ga0115006, IMG submission 88943) | Marine eukaryotic phytoplankton communities from Arctic Ocean - Arctic Ocean- Svalbard ARC20M Metagenome | ecosystem: Environmental > Aquatic > Marine > Oceanic | place: Arctic Ocean...
CTTGGCCTCGTTGGCGTCGGTGTACCATGAGCACACCGCGTCCTCGGAGCCATTAGGATCACGCATGCTCACGACGCCGCCGTCCTCGTTCATTATGCAGAAGGTGGGCACGCCGTTGAGCTTGTTGGTGATCTCCTCGCGAGTGAGCGCGGCCGGTCCCGGCGGCGGCGGCGCCGGCTCCTCCTCGGCGCCGCCACGGATCCGCAGCGCCCGCTGCGGCCGCAGGCCAGAGAGCGTCGTGGCGCCGACGGCCGTCAGCGTGAGCAGGCTGAGCGTGCTGCGCATCGTGGACGACACCGAGTTATCAATCGAGCTCCGTGTCTCCGAGGTGGTAAGTCGGCGGCGGTCAGGGGGGGGTTTGCCCAGCGGACACGACAAAGCTATGACACTCTCATGCGTGCAGTCCAGTGTTCGGCCGACGTTAATGTCAGGGGATGACCACCAGACGAATAGTTTCCCTGACCGGCAGCTTACAAAGCGATGATGAAAGTATCTAAAATGGAGAAAGGAATGCGAAGGCGGAGGGGTGAGGGCGGCGGTGAGCGCGATGGAAGCGTGGTAACGGCGCCTGGGCGATGGAGACGGAGGGGCAGGGCCTCATCAATTATGTGTGCGTGTGTGTGCGTGAGTTCCTGCCAGCGTTGCAGGGGAGCTGCAGCTAGGTAGGCTCCCCACCAGCGTTTGAGAAGCGTAATTTCTCAGAAGACCTTCTCACAAAGCTTCCACGTCAAGCCTTGGCCGGCATCCCCATTCCAGTGGCGGCGTCGGTGCTCGCGCGAGTCGCGTCCCACAGAGCATGACTCAGGTGCCAGAACAGCCACCGCACACCGCCCCACGCATATTCTCTTCCGCTCACTGCTCTGACCCTCCCCAGAACAGCCACCGCACACCGCCTGTCGCGCCACCTCTTCCGCTCACCGCTCTGACCCTCGCGTCCGTCTGCCCGGTGGCGCAGCCCTTCTTTCCGAGCGATCTTTGGAGCACAGGTGAGCGCTCACGCCGGCTTCCGCCCACGCAAGTGCCCCACAAGTCATCATGCCACAATCTCACGCCTCTTCCGCCCCAACGTCGCCCCCGAAACAGGCTCGCGCACAGTGGGCCTGCAGGACGAGGATGGCAACGCCTTCGACGACAGATACACTCTGAACGCAAAGCTGGGCGACGGGATGACGGCGGTGGTGTACGCGGCGACGGACCGGAGGACGGGCAGGCCGTGCGCCTGCAAGCTCGCTGAGCGCAAGCAGCGGCCCCAGTGGCCGAGGCTGGCGCAGGTGCTGCGGCACGAGTCGGCGCTGCTGCAGCGTCTCGGCGAGCATCCGAGCATCGTGCGCTGGCAAGGGATGTACCGCGGCAGCACGCAGATGGCGCTGGTGCTCGAGCTGGTGAGCGGCGGCGACTGCCAGCAGCTGCTGCAGCGGCACGGCTGCCTCGCCGAGTCGGCCGTGCACGCGATGATCTCGCAGCTGCGCGGCGCGCTCGAGCACCTCCACGCGCAGCACGTGCTGCACCGCGACGTGAAGCTCGAGAACCTGCTCGTCAACAACGAGGTGTGGCCGCCGCAGATCAAGCTGTGCGACTTTGGCCACGCGTGCGCCGCGACGCACGCCGGCGACGACGACACCGAGTTCTACGGCACGCCGGGCTACGCGGCGCCCGAGGTGCAGAGCGGTGGGCGCGGTCGGCCGCCGCTCTGGTCGTACGCGGCCGACGTGTGGGCGGTGGGCGTCGTCATGTACGCGCTGCTCGCCAACGCGCTGCCGTTTGAGCGCGAGTACTCGTGGCTCCGCCCGCCCGACTTCTCGGGGCGGACGTGGTGGCAGGTCTCGATCGAGGCCAAGCTGCTGCTGCAGGCGGTGCTCGAGTCGGACCCGGTCGCGCGCGCCACGCTCACGGCGATGCGCGACAGCGCGTGGATCGCCGGCCGCAAGCACGCGGCGCAGCAGGACCCACGCGGCAGTGCCAAGCCGCGCCCCACGCTCGCCCGCCGCGGCTACGGCAGCATGATCAGCCTGGGTGCGCACGGCGGCGGGGGCGCGCAGTCGCCGCGCCCCGCCGGTGGTGGTGTCGACTCGTCCAGATCGAGCGACGCCGAGGCCGTCGCGGCCGCTGCGACGGTGGAGATGGAGGAGCGGGACGTGCCCGAGGAGCCGGCCAGCAGCGGCATTCCGGAGATTGGCGCGACGATGACGCAGCTGGAGATGATGCAGCCGCTACCGGAGATTGGCGCGACGATGACGCAGCTGGATGCGATGATGTTCGACGGCGCCCCGCCGACGAAGGCCGAGGCCAGCGCGGGCGGCGAGGGAGGTGGAGGGGGAAGTGGTGGGGGCAGTGGCTCGAGCGGCGGTTCGGGCGGCAGCCTGGGCCTGGGCGGCCCGAGCCTGCCGCGCGCGGCGGCGGGGTGCAGCTACGGGACGGCGCTCGACATGCTCGGCTGGCAGACGTCCTCGACGAGCGACGAGTTCTTCCTCGACGAGATGGACGAGGAGCAGCGGCAGCAGGAGCAGGAGCTCGAGAGGCAGCGGCTGCAGAAGATGCGCGACGCGCTGCGCGAGTGTCGCATGCAGGGCCTGCGTGGCTCAATCAACGCCGCCGACGCAATCCGCAATCGCGGCGCGTGAGTATGTACTGTGTGCACGGGGCGTGTGGTATCGGTATTGCGAGTGTGTGTGTTTCGCTTTTCACGCACAATGTACAAGTACATTCACGAAACACGCACAAAACACGCGAGAAGAGCGCCGCGTCCTACGGTAAAAGAACCCGAGGGCCTCCTCCGCTGGAGGTCTGCGCAGGCGACCGGAAGCTAGGGAGATGGGAGATGGGCCGCTCATCCACCCCAGCCAACGAGGGACGCGCTGGACGCGCTAGGGGACGCGGTCCCATCATGCGCGGCTGGGAAGCGGCCTGGCCCTGCGAGCGCGGTGACGCTCTCGGCCGAGAAGCCCTCGGCGACGCGGAACGGCGCAGCCCAGTCGTCCGGATCGATCTCGAGCAGCGGCGAGTCGTTGGGATGGATGCCGTAGCGGCGCAGGAAGGCGGCGTGGTGCTTGGCGGCGTCGGCGAGGCTGCCGTGTGTCGACTTGCCCTTGACCTGGAATATAAACTCGACGGTCTGCGGCATCTTTCGCGCCCAGCGGTCGCCGTCCACGATGAGCTCGTTGTAGCTCGAGCGGCCCGACCGCGCCTGTCCTCCCACGACCACAATTGGTACACAATTGGGCTCGGATTCGCGCTGAGGTCGCGCTAGGTGCCTAGGTCGGGTGTGGTAGGTATGGGCAGCGGGAGCGCCATGGGGAGCGCAGCGCGCCTGGTACTCGGAGACGCGCAGCAGGAAGGCGCCAATGTCGCGCGGCCGCCACGAGTTGCCGACGCAGCCGTCGCCCGGCGCGTCGAAGCGCGTGGGCCGCGGCTCGAGCTCGCACCTATGCAGTGTGGAAAGCAAGGCCAAACGTTTGGCCGACCAGCCGCGGGGCCTCAAAGCGGCTGAGGGGCCGAGGGTGGCCGAAGCCTGGGGCTGCCCTGGGCCTGAGTCTGCACTGCGGGCGGGTGCCGCCTGGAGGCGGATCTGTGGCCGAAGTGAGCGCCGCCTTGTTCTCACCACAGGCACGCACCAGTGCTCGAACTTGTTGTACGCGTTGGGGACGTGGCAGTGGCCGCCGCTGTCGCCGCCGTTGCCGCAGCGCAGCCTGGTGTGGCCGGGCGTGAAGACGACGCCGGCGGAGCACGCGCGGTAGATCGGGATGGCGGTGCCGGCCGCCTGCTGCGCGCTAAAGACGAGCGACGCCGAGAGGTCGGGCATGTTCTCGCGCGGGATCCACGGCTCGTCGTGGTTCTCGTAGCCGTCCCAGCAGTGCACGAGCACGCCTACGGTGAAAGCAAGGCCCGTTTGGCCGCGCGACCAACCGGGGCTTCAGGCGGCCGATTGGTCGAGGATGGCCGAAGCCTGGGGCTGCCCTGGGCCTGAGTCCGTCACTGCATGGGGCTGTCGGAGGCAGCTGTGGCCAAAGTGCCCACCGCCTTGTTTTCTGAATCAACACGGGGGCGCACCCGCGTCGAGGAGCGAGCCGTCCTCGGGCCAGCTGCCAAAGACGTCCGCGCGGAAGCGCGCGTTGAGCCGGTCGACCACCTCGGGCGGCGGAGGCGGCGGCGACGCCGGCGGCGGCCGCGGCGACGCCGGCGGCGGCGGCGAGCGCGGCGTGGGCGGCGGCGGCAGCGGCGTCGGCGGCGGCGGGGGCGGGCTCGGCGGCGGCGGAGGCCGGGGCGGCGAGGGATGCCACCACTCGTCGCGCTGCTGTGGCGCGTTGAGCCCGAGCTGCTCGACGCGACCGCCGCCCTGCGGCTGCACGACGAGCGGCTGCTGCGGCTGCGGCTGCGGCTGCTGTGGCTGCGGCTGTCGAGCTATCTGTTGTTGGGGCTGTGGCTGTGGCTGTCGTTCTTGCGGCTGCGGTGCCGGCTGCACCGCGATCTGCCGCGGCGCCTGCTGCTGCTGCTGCTGCTGCTGCTGCTGCTGCTGCTGCTGCTGCTGCGGTGGCTGCGCCGGTGGCGGACTGCTCGCGAGCGACGCGCCCAAAGACACGAGCGCGATGGCGGCCAGCGTTGCGCCCGCACCCTTGACAAGGCTCGGGTGCCTGGCGAACAGCTCCTGCGCTGTCTGCCACCACGCCATGACCGGCTTCCCCTCCGGCAGCTCGGCGAACGCCTCCGGCCGGAGATCGTCGCCCTTGCCAGGAGCCGGCCTCGCCGCCTCCTCATGATCGTCGTCGTCGTCGTCGTCGTCGTCCGAGTGCTGTGCCACTGCTTGCTTTCGCGTCGGCGGCGTGGCCATGGCCGTGGCCGCGCGAATCGCAGCGCGCGCCTTGTTTCGCGGGAGCAGGTCGTCCAGGTCGTCCTCCACGAGCCCGCCGGCATCCATGCCGTGCGCAGGCGTCTTGGTGTAGCGTGCCGTGCGCATGCCGGCGGTCGGCCGAAGGGGCAGGTCGAAGTCGTCCATAGATAGATATACTGCCACCTCGCGCCGCTGTTCGTCTGCGCAAAGCGCACCAACAATCTCAACGTAAATTCTAACTTTCTCGCAAATCGTCTCTCTAGACTGTTTAGGCTGTTAGCTTACCTCAACTATGCACCGCATATCGCCTTTCCGCAGGTGGCTTCACTCAAACCACCGCACACAAGCGCATGCAGAGCTCTGCATGATGAGACATCGCGCCTTCGTGGTCTACCGCCGTCTAGTCTAGCTGCGCAACGCCGAACATGGGACGCGTCGAGGCGGCCGACATCGCCGCGACCTACTCGGGCGAGATCAAGGCCTACACGGAGAGCAAGACCGGCAGCGAGCTGCCCAAGCTCGTCGCCTTCCTCGCCAACGACGACAAGGCGGCGGTCATGTACGCGCGCTGGACCGAGAAGGCGTGCACGCGCGACGGCATCATCTACGAGCTGCGCAAGGTCGAGCGCGTGGACCTGGAGGCGTCGGTCATCGAGGCCAACAACGACCCAACCGTCCACGGCATCCTCGTCTACTACCCGGTCTTTGGAGGGCCGATCGACGACTACCTGCGCGACGTCATCTCGGTGACCAAGGACGTCGAGGGGCTCAACCACCGCTACCGCTACGCGCTCTACCACAACGTGCGCACGCTCGACGAGCACCGCGGTGCCAAGTGCGTCCTGCCGTGCACGCCGCTCGCCTGCGTCAAGATCATCGAGACGCTCGGCGCCTACGACACCAGCCGGCCCGTCGGCCAGCGGCTGGGCGGGCGCACGGCGGTCGTCGTGAACCGCAGCGAGGTGGTGGGGCGGCCGCTCGCCGCGATGCTGGCCAACGACGGCGCGCAGGTCTTCTCGATCGACGTGACGGGCATGCTGCTGTACACGGCGGGCAGCGTCGCGGGGACGATCCGGGTCGAGGAGACGCAGGTGACGCAGGACGAGGCGTACAAGCGCGCGGACATCGTCATCTCGGGCGTGCCGGCCAAGGGCTTCTCGATCCCGGCGGCCAAGCTCAAGCCGGGCGTCATCGCCGTCAACATCTCGCAGTTCCAGAACTTTGGCGACGGCGTCGCCGAGCTCGGCACCTACGTCCCCGCGGTGGGCAAGGTGACGATCGCGATGCTCGAGCGCAACCTGCTGCGGCTCCACGCCAACTTCCACGACGCCAAGGCCGCGTCGCTTGCCAAGCTCTGGGGGCGCTGGGGCGTCGCCGCCGCCACGCTCGCGCTCGGGATCGTCGTCGCCGTCGGGCGACGGCGCGGCGCGATCATGTGAGATCTGCAGCGAGGCATGTTGAGAGGGCAGGGGCTCGTTGCGGACGACGCGGGCGAGCCCAGTGGCATGTATTTGGCGGTGTGTGTCCATCTCTGTGTGTCGTGCGGGAGAAAGATGATGGTCAAAGCGTTCCAAAAACAACCCGCTCTCGCTCTCTCTCTGTCTCTCTCTCTCTCGGCGCTCTCTGACCCCGCGATCACTCCTCTCCGTGTCTCTCTCTGGGTACCGTCTACCGACCTGCTGCGCACTGTGCGGGACGTCTCCACCGGCGGCTCATCGGGCGGGCGTGGCGGCGGCGGCGGCGGCGGCGGCGGCGGCGGCGGCGGCGGCGGCGCCGGGCATCGGGATCTCGACGTCGTTGGGCGGGATCATGAGCTGCATCGGGTTGAGCGCGGTGGGCAGCAGGATGAACGGGAAGGCGTAGTTGGCGACGGCGATCAGCGCCAGGTAGGCGACGTCAATGTACAGCAGCGTCTCGAGCGCGCCGTCGTCCGTGTACGACTTGACCTCGGCGCGGCCGAGCTGCGCGAGCGCCGCCGCCTTGATCTTGGGCACCGCCTCGAGCGTGCCGATGAGCAGCGCCGAGCCGACGGCGCAGCGGCCGCCGACGCGCGCCGCGAGCTCGCGGCAGACCGACGGCGTGACGTCCTGCCAGTAGCCGCGCAGGTAGCCGCGCCCGGCGCCGTAGACGAGGCCGAGCAGCGCGCCCGAGAGCATGTTGAGGTACGCGCCGTACTCCTCGAGCGCCGAGCGCGCCGGCGTCGCGCCGAGGCCCTGCAGCACCTGCAGGTCGGAGCGCACGTTGTCGAGCTCGACGTTGCGCCGCCTGCGGTTCATCTCCGCCTCCGTCTCGCCGCGGTGCACGCCCGTCCTCTGCCAGATGGTCTTGGGCGCCGCCTTGTTCCCCTCGAGCTTCCGCTCTCTCAGCAGCTCCGCCTCGAGCGCGCGCGCCTGCGCCAGCAGCTCGTCGCGCTTGCACGCCAGCCGGCCGAGCAGCCGCCGCGCGAGCTCCTGGTACGCGACCGAGTTGTCCTTGGTCGGGTAGCGAAACGGCATCCCCTCGGCGAGCTCGGCGAGCCGCGTCGCGCCGCCGCCGACGAGCATCGCCTTCGGGTCGGCCTCCCACATGTGGGCGAGCCCCTCGATGCCGCAAGGGGTGTACAGCAGCGCCTGGCGCTGCGGCATCATCCACACGAAGTCCTCCATCGGCAGGCCGTCGGCGCGCAGCTCCGGCAGCGTGGCCACCTTGGCGGAGATGACGCACGCGTTGGTCATCACGTCGTCGTGCTGCTCGCGCGGCAGCGTCTTGTAGATCTGCACCACCTCCTTGATCCGCCGCAGCGCGCCGTGCTCGTTGATGGCGTGCACGAAGGCCGGGCTGTGCTCGGCGGGCGCGACCAGCAGGCAGAGCGCGATGGCGGCCTTGAGGTCGTCGTTCAGGGCGTCCGTGCAGAGCCACTTCATGTCCGACGTCTGGCTGAACTTGCACGCGACCGACTCGAAGACCATCGCGAGCGTGCTCGCGACGAGCGGCCAGATGTGGCCAGCCAGCTGCTTGGGCGACGGCCACGCGTTCTCGTCGGTGTTGGTCTCGATGGCCTCGACCGCCGGCTTGAGCACGCCCTCCTCGGCAAAGTACCACGAGCCGGCGAAGAGGCCGCCGAAGATGATGGGCGCGATGATGTCGCCCTTGGGCAGCGCCTCGGTGAAGCCGTCCGAGCGAGGCTCGGTGCTCATCATGCGGCGAGGCCGCGGCAGAGCGAGAGGCCGCCGCGCCACGAGGGCGGAGGCGCGGCCCGTCAGCAACGACGGTCGTAGGCGCTGCAGCATGACCCGCTCCTCTGGCTGTGCCTGATGGCAGGCCCGCGCGCGCGGATGGCTACGCTACGAGCGCGACTGCGTGTCAGACTTGGCCTCCTCGGGTGGTGTGTCCCCTTCCCGGGCAATGCCTTCATTTGCGTCCGTCAGTCTTTGGTCGGAGCGCGGAGGGAGCGCACGCAGTAGAGCGAAGTTCGCCTAAGCAACACAAACGAAAACTCGACCCGCTCAGTAGCCGAGTGCCGCGTTCAGCTCGGCCTGTTCCTCCTGGTACCGCCGCCGGTCGCGCGCCTCCTGCAGCCGCGCGCGCTCCATCTCCTGCTCGGCCTGCTGCTCGGCGTACAGGGCGGCCTCCTCCTCGGCCATCGCCGCCGGGTCGGGGCTGTACGAAAAGTAGACGGACGAGAGCTCCGCCGCAATGTCGGGCACCGGCGGCGCGTCGCTCGCGTCCGTGCCGGTCTTGCCGCGGCGGCTGGTCGGGCTGTTCGCGCCGGCGGCGGCCGACTCGGGGCTGCGCGGCGGGTCGCGCCGCTTGTGGCGCATCGCGTTGCCCGCGTACTGGATGCGCGCGATCCGCCAGGTCTCGGTGCCCTCGTCCCACTCGGAGCGGCGCTCGATCTTGGAGAGCTGCCATTGCACATTGGGCAAGGGGGCATAAGCACCTACATGGAGGGGCAGAAGCACCCAAGGGTGTGGTGGGATGGGGGGCAGAACCACCTGCTCGAGCGGGATGAAGCTCGACATGATGAGCTGCTTGAGCTTGAGCTGGCGCGACAGCTCGCGGATCGTGTCGAGGATGTCTTCCTTCTCCCGCTGGAACTCGGCCTGCAGGTCGGCGAGAGAGGAGAGGTGGGAGGAGAGAGGAGAGGAGAGAGGCGAGAGAGGAGAGAGGAGAGGAGAGAGGCGAGGGAGGCGAGGGAGGCGAGGGAGGCGAGGGAGGCGAGAGGAGAGATGGAAGGCGAGTGGGGAGGGGCATGACCACCTGCAGGTCGGCGATCTCGGCCTGCGCGCCCTTGTACTTGTCCCACAGCTTCTTGAGCTTGCGCGTCTTCGCCTCCGCCTCCTCCTGCAAGCTCCCGTACCGCTCCTCCATCCCGAGCCGCGCCTCGTCCTCCGCCTCCTGCATCCGCTGCAGGTCATCCTCCTGCGAGATGGGAGGAGAGATGGGAGGAGAGGTGAGAGGAGAGGTGAGGTGAGAGGAGAGGTGAGAGGAGAGGTGAGAGGAGAGAGGAGAGGAGAGATGCGGGGAGAGGTGAGGAGGGGCATAACCACCTGCCGCCGCCGCTCGGTCATCTCCTCCTCGAGCGCCGCCGCCGCCGCGCGCTGGTCCTCGTCGCGGGAGAGCAGGTCGACGCCGCCGTGCACCAGCTTCGACTGCACGCGAGAGTGGAGGTGGGGGAGGAGATGGAGAGATGGGAGGAGAGAGGCGAGGAGAGAGGCGAGGAGAGAGGCGAGGGGGGGGGGAGAGGAGAGAGGGGGGGGGGCATGACCACCTGCAGCTCCTTGAGGCGGTGCGCCGCGCGGATCTGCTCGTCGCGCTGCGAGCGGATGTTCTGCTTGGTGGCGGCCATCTCCTTGGTCAGCTCCATCTTCTGCTCGCGCTGCTCGATCGTCTGGTCGAGCAGCGCCTGCTTCTCGCGCTCCGCCTGCAGCACGAGGAGAGGGGGGGTATGAGCACCCAAAGGGATCGGGCAGAAGCACCCGAAGGGAGCGCAGGGGTAGAAGCGCCTGCATCGCGAGCTCCGCCTTGATCCGCTCCACCTCGTCGTGCCGCACACCAACCTGGAAGAAAGGGTGAGAGGAGAGGTGAGAGGAGAGGAGAGAGGAGAGGTGAGAGAGGAGAGGTGAGAGGAGAGAGGAGAGAGGAGAGGAGAGGAGAGGAGAGGTGAGAGGCGAGGTGAGAGAGGCGAGAGGCGGGGAGGGGCATCATCACCTCGCGCTCGACGTCGACGATGTGCTCGACCTCCCGCTCGACCTCCACGTCCACGTAGCGCTCGACGACGCGCTCGACCTCGACGAGCTTCTCGACCTCCACGAGCTTCTCGACCTCGACGACCTTCTCGACGTGCTCGTCGCGGTAGACGACCCTCTCGACCTCGACGACCTTCTCGACCTCGACGACGTTCTGCACCACCTTCTCCTCGACGCCGTCGGCGGGC
>Ga0115006_10003935_pt1 | contig 10237 bp, 3 predicted proteins | sample ArcOceMetagenome_3_FD_88943 | JGI IMG/M metagenome (GOLD analysis project Ga0115006, IMG submission 88943) | Marine eukaryotic phytoplankton communities from Arctic Ocean - Arctic Ocean- Svalbard ARC20M Metagenome | ecosystem: Environmental > Aquatic > Marine > Oceanic | place: Arctic Ocean...
AACCCTGCACTTGTTATTTGGCTTCGTAGACAACGATGAAGCGGCCTTTTTCTTCTCTGCGGCCCGTCTCTCCAATTCTTCGGTGTGATGATGCTTGCAATAACCTTCGCACTGATGCTGCTTGAACTTGCTACAATCTTCAATCCGGCACACTTTGTAGCCCTTCTGACGACTTCCCACCGACGAGTCAATAGTGGCAATGCTCGAATCGTCGGCGTCGGCATTGTTGTCCGCGGCAGAACGATTGGTAAAGTGATAGATGCACATACCGTCGCGATTGTGCTGCTTGTATCTGGTGCAGCCATCAACCCGGCACTTGTTCGCCGGCTTCGCCGAAACGGAAGACGCCGAAGAGAGCGAAGAAAGCCGGCGGCGGTCCTTCTTTACACAGAGCGGGCAATTCCATTCTCCAGTTGGAACATCGGAAAGTGGGGGATTGAGACACTCGGGGTGATATGCTCGATCGCAGGTGTCGCACATGAGCAAATCGCCGCCGTCGTCGCACATCCAACATAGATCCATCTCAGTACCCAAACGTTCCTTGAGGACCTTGTACTCGTCCGTCTGCTTGTAGATCCTGTAGTAATGGACCATGGCCGAGACGACGCTAATTCCAAGAGACTCGGCAATCTCAACGAAACTCTTGGAGGTGGTTTTGACTAGAGACTTGAATCTCTCGGCTTGCTCTTCGGTCAACGGTGCTCCATGCACGTCGAGAGAAGTCGGATCCTTTCTATCCTTCTTGTCCATGATAGCCCTGGCATTGGCGACGACGTATTTGGACGCATGCAGAGCCTCCATACCGGCCGCCTTTTCGTACGTGGGGAGGGCATCGAGAAACCCGTCGATGTCCTCTCCCCTGCCGCTCGCATCGGCTGCCATTTGCGGGTCCCAAACAGCATCGTACCCAAGGGGCGGTTCGTTTGACCAATCCTCCAACTCCCGGTGTGATCCCCTGCTCCTCGTCGGCTCCGCCGTGTCTCCCAAGGCGGCGGGCCTGTTCGATGGGCGGGGAAACGCCGTCACCTGATACTGCCTCCCCAATCGGCTTTGGCCGTGCTGATAGTCCTCCCACTGGATGTCCTTCCCGGCCATCCCGGCGGCAGTGTACTCGCCACCGTCCTCGTCGGCGGCGGCGTTGCCTCCGACATGGCGATGAATCGCAGGGGATGGGACGATTTGTCGTCGCCTCCTCCGATTCTTGGCGGGACTGAGTGTCAGGAAACTGGCATTGCCCCGATGCCTCGCCGACTGCGCGGCAGACGCGGTAATGTAGTCCATCGGCGTCGCATCTGCGATGGGCGGTGCCTCCTCGTCGGGAAAGACGAGGCGGAGGTAGCGCTTCCTGGATCCGATGTACCCGAGCCAGTTTGGGCAGGTGATACCGACCGACCTCGGGTCAGCCTCGCCATTGGCGGGTGGGATCCGAATTCGGATCAAATCCCCGGCCTTGGCTCCGGGGGGTACCTCCGCAATGAAGCAACGGCGGAGTTGGTCCTGCTTCTTCTTTGGCTCGGTGTTTTCGCCCTGCGTATCCGTCGAGACCTTGGGATTCGTCGTGGAGGGAAGGGCGTCCTTGGTGGGCCCCGAACTTGGCTTGACTGCAGCAGCTTGTCCCACGATGCTATCGTCGCTTATTTCGGGCGTACTGACGGAATCCTTGGCATCAATGCCATTCTCCAACATATCGTCGTCATGGTGGTCTTCGTCGCAACTCCGAAGCAGATCCAGCCGAAGGGGATTGCCGTCCCCGGTTTGCTTCATGAGCTGAATGACGTATCGGAAGATGAACTTGTCGCACACCTCCATCGTCTCGACGTTGAATACGACGTGTCCGTTGACGGCCACGACAATGTCGTCCTTCTCGGCGACCGCATTTCCATTGCCATTGCCGTCGCTGTCACCGCGGACCGCTGGCGCTACCGAGGGTGTCTCCCTGACGAGCGTGTGAGGGCTCGAGACTTGGGGGTCGGACTTGATGAGATTGAGACCGAAGCTCGACTTGGGATTGTTCGGGTCGGTGCGGGGTATGACGACATTTCGGATCAGTCTCCAACCGCGCTTTGGCTTGGGGTGCGGCAAATTGCGATGGCGACCGGCAACGACGGCGTCGTGCTCTTGGCCGTTGTCGTCGTGGCCCGGCATTTTGCCCTCCCTGTCCGCTGCCACAGCACCGCCGCTACCGGCGACCTCGGGCGCCTTATCGCCGGCGTCATTGGTATTGTCCATCCTACTCGTACACTTATGCGACGGCAAGCAAAAGGTTTTGATGTACCGGAAGATGTGTTCGTACTGCTGGCCGAAAAAATATTCAAATTCGCCCAGTGCATGCACGTGCAGGATACCACCAAAAGCGCCCGACGCGTCCAAAACTAACACAATACACGCCTTGCCACCGACAACACTGCTTGCTCACTTGTGTGTTCTAATCCAAGCCACCCCGAAGGCGAGTCGATACCGAGAACGGAGCGCCCGGAGCGAGGGCAATGCGTTCAATCAATCAATCAAATGAGTGAGATGACAATTAATTGGAGATGAACTAACTTTGTTCGTTTCCTGCATTTTCACTCAGGCCTTTGAGCTTTTTTGCCGCTCATGAACGGCCAACTATATCTGGCCGGACCATTACATGTCATGTACTCATGTAGATCTACTCGTACATGCACCAGTACCATCTACTACGTAGTATCTATCTTCTCTCAATTATTATGGATTACCGTGCATATCAACTACGTGTAGATCTAACTCAATTCAAACCCAGCGCCACTCTCGATTGCATAGATCAGCTTTTCTCTCAGCATCTCCTTGCTCTTGTACTTGGGAAGTTTGAGCAAATTCATACAGGTGGAGCTCGTGGGTAGCCGTGCCTTGCTAATCATGCCATCCTCACCATTGGCCTGCTGACTACCCCCCTCGCCGTCCTCGGTCAGCCGAATCTGCTGTATGCAGGGAACGGGGACGAGGGCCTGAAAGCCCAACAGGGGCTGTCTCGAGCAGCTGGTCGTGAACTTGAGGAAGTCGCGCTGCTGAGAGGGGGTGAACTCTTCCAAAACTTCCCAGAACCACTGCATGATGGGTTGGGTGGGATGGTAGCCGCCGGCGTAAACCGTCGCGGCACGAAGGCCGGACACATTGATGCCCTTGACGGTATCATCGCCGCTAATGAGCTTTTGCAATTCCTTGGCGGAGAAGAGTCGTACCCAAGCTGCGGGGATCAGGTCACGGAAGCCGCGCAAAAAGGCATGCGTCTGAGCCGCGCTATCAACATTCAACTTGCGATGAGCAACCAAGTGGACGTAACGGATGGCATTTGCCTTGCTTACCGAAGTTGAGCTCCCCCCGGGCATCAGCTCTACGGTCTCTCCTCCTCGAGTTAACTCAAAGCTGAGGCCCAAATCGGCAATGTCTTCAGCTGACATTTTCCGAAGGCCATTGAGATGACGGTAATATTCCGGGTCGAGGCCTCTCAAGTCGTCAAGGGTGTTCTGCTTGCCGAGCAGCTGGTTGAGGAAAGGTAGGCAAAATTGTGGTTCCACAAGGATGGATTCGTACACACTCTTGCCGAGGACGCGTCCAACGAATTCATAGTGGGAGAGCGTGGCTTGATCGCGACCTGCATCGATGTTGACCGAAAGCGTTTCGGTAGGCGATACCGCAAAGAGTGGTTTGCGAGGCGAAGCTTCAGACCCGCCGTGAGGATTGAAGGCCTCCGAAATGAGGTCGTCCAGGAACTCCTTGAATACTCCACCTCCGTCGATGCCGGCCTCCTGCTGGCCGTGCTTATTGATCATTGTAATCTGGACTTTTCTCCTAAGCTTTCTGCCAAGCTTATTCAATTGTTCCATCGAATCATCATACAGGTGGTCTCGACGGATTTCGGCTTGTTCCCTGCCGGTGAATTCCCACTCCTCGTCGGAATCCATCGCCCTCATCATGGCCTGCCGGAACGCGCGGCTTTCATCTTGCGTTCGAGCCTTGTCCACCATTACCAAGCTACTGAACATTTTTACACGACGATCAAAAGGGAGAGCCTGCGGAATAGCCGTCAAAACGCGCGCCATTTTGGGGTCGCTAAAGGTTGAGGCCAGTGCATCATTCTCCTCTTCTGCGGCAGTAGGTTCCTGAAGACCGCCGTCCCCGCCAGTGCCGTCGAGCGATGAGGCATCCACGTCCATCGGAGATGCATCGCTCTCACTGTCGCTTAGACCATCATCATCCATGTGGGCGCCACTGGAAGAAGATATCCCTCCCACCATTACTGCATCATCATCTCTTCCCTTCGTGACGAGATTTGGGAATAGCCACGTTGTTTCATCGCAGAAGGGCGTCGATCGAAATAGTCGAGACCAACGTTCGTGCAGAGAGTTGAACACTTTAGTTCCCGATAGTAACAATCTAAGGCGATGGCAATTGAATTCAACTTCGAGGCCTTCTCCATCAATTCGAGACGGCACACGCACATCTTTTCGTGTTACGGGTCTTGCCCAGTATAATTCGTAAAGACATCGGCGCAGACGCGAGACGACCTCGGCGACAAAGATGTCATCGCCGGCAGCATGGGTGGTGAATCTCGCAACAAATTCATCGTCATCGACAGCCATGAGCTGGTGGGAAAACAGGTCACAAAATACTACCATCGCTTCGACGGTCGCCATTGCGTCTCTGTCAGAAAACACACCCAGCCCGCCGGTGCCCTTTGCAAAGCTCCAAAGCTTCCCGAGCAATTCAGAATTGAAAGATAAGCTCGAGAGAAGCGGTGATGTAGCATTGTTACGAATTTTGGAGCAAGTCACAGACTGCAGAAGCCGAGAAAGGACTGACGTATACACGAAACATCCTGATTGGTCGCATGTACCACTTCCACTCTCTGCGGAGGAGAACAAAGACACCCCGAGGGAGTTCATGAGATTTCCACTCCCAATTCGAGCACCCAGAGAAATGAGCAGTCCGACGTCGGCGGAAGTATCCGATCTTTCCTTGAGTCTAGAAAGCACCTCCTTCCGTGCATTGCCGAACTCGGTATGATAGAGACGATCGAGCTTCCCTGTCGTTTGAAGGTCTTGCCTCGAGAAGCGAGATGATCGAGACCGCTTTTGACCAGCCCTTGCGCTACTACCAGCCGATGCTGCAGTGTGTCCAGTCGATCCAGAAACTTGTTGCGCCAAACCTCCAAATCCCATTGGATTCTGTTGGGGCTGCTCCCCCATCTCTTCATCTGAATCGGATAAAGAATCTTCTTCGTCATCCTCCTCTTCGTCAGCATTTGTAGTCAGATCGACAATATTCGTCCCGCTACTTTTGAGGAGTGTGCTTCGCACATCTTCGCCCTTGCCCGACAACGAGGCGACAATCGCTAAATCCGGGCGCACATCCAGAACGTACTTGAGCAACTTAACAATCAAGAAAGATGATTTCGTGTCAATTTGGCGTGTTTGGGGCATGTGCGTGCTACCAGCGACAGAAGAGATGCCGGAACACGTTGCGAGATGGTCAAGGGCATTCGAGAGAAGAGTCACTTCTTTGCCAGCCACCATGGACTTCACAACGTCCCCAACCGCGTCGGGTTTGTTGGTACCAGTACCGTTCGGAACCAAGGCCTGGATCAGAGAGGCGAACAGAGCAATGTATCCGCTTGAACCGTTCATCCCGCTGTTTTTATCCGGATCCGGGAACATCGCACCAACGCAGCGATCGATCTCAGCCGACCACTCATCCTTTGCGCCATCATCTTTGATGGAAGTTGACGTGAATAAGGCCGCGGCCAGGATTGACTTGGCGTCGGCGGCTCCGGTTGGTGGTGATGGCGGCTGCAGCTGTCGGTCGTGAGTTTCTGACATCCCGGTAGATGAGAGGATGGAGGCGGCCCGAGTTGATAGACGAAGCAAGATACCGGCAGCACTAACAACCACCTTGCGATCCAGGAGTGACTTCCGGGAGGATGTGGCCAGAGCGAACCAATCTCGAAAGCAAAGGAATAGCAGAACCGGTCCGTATCCCTCGAGGAGTGATGTCGACGTGGAATTGCACAAAAGTTTGGTCATTGATGCGTCGGTTCCCCCGAGGAGAGCCGATATCAATCCAATGAGGTTCGTGGCTGCAACCGACGCTGACGTAGAGGACGTCAAAGAAGACGAGGAACTAAGGGCCAGACTCTGCAGCAAGATGAGACTCCGTCGTACGATCCGGCCGGAGGCAAATGCACACCCTTGGTCCTGCGAAATTCCATATTTCTCAACAACCCGGGCGAACGGCAGAACCAAAGCACTGAGGACAATGTCCGTTTCTGATGCCGCCGCCACTTTACTACCCGCATCCGACGACCGCAACTTGCGCTGGCGCCGAACCAAGACGGGAAGGAGGGCGGGGGAAAGCAGCAGGCTCAGGAGCGATGAGACTTGACCAAGGACCGCCGCCGCTTGCTGCTGCTCCTCCTGCTGTTGCTGCCGTTGGTCGGCACTACATGTACCGAGCAATTTCTCCACCAAAAATTCATACCGACTCCGTATCGATACCGTCCCGGGTGCGCTGCTGTTCTGGCTGTTGCCGTTTTCGGCGACGACCGACTCCGATATCGATACCAGCGATGCCCTGCACGTCCACGATCGCCACGACCGCTGGATGTTCCGGGCGGCGCCGGAACGGCGCGTCGCCTCCCGCCGCTGCTCCCGCTGGAGGCGGGCCTGCTCCAGCAGCTGCGACTTGCGGTCGGGTATCCCCGTGATGGAGCTAAGTCGCGAGGACGCGGAGGAGGTGGCCCCGGCAGCAGCGGCAGACGTACCGGTACCAGCAACAATGCCTGCCGTGGAAGTCACGCCGGACGCGGATGCGACGCGGCGGCCCCGGGCCACCCCGCCCCCGCCTGCGGCGCGGCGGGAGCGGCCGCCGCCCCCGCCGCCCAGGTTCTGAGGCCGGCGGACGCGGTGGTTGCCGTCGAACATGATACACGTTATGCTGTCGAGTCAAGTCGTAGTCAGCGAGCGGCCATGATGGGCGACTGGAATGCTGAAGAATAGAATGGATCGATTTGGCTTCTTTTTGACGTCATGTCAGGGCGGACACAACCTGGACACAACAGTGGTACGATCGTATGGTGGGCGGGTTGGCCCGGGTTGGCCGTTCATAAACCAAACCAAGGCAGCGATGGCGTGGCTCGTGCTCTTACTTTTGGCATCCATTCTGCACGATGGAGATGCGCACGGTGCTCCTTCCACTGCAAATCGCGACATGAGCCAATTTCTCGAGCAAGCGGCGGCGGCATCGGCATCGGCATCGGCCCAATCGCCCGATGATGCAGCATCAACCGTCACCTACCCGCCTCTCTCGCCGGAGGAAATTGGTCAATCTCTTCGAGACGTTCCCATCTACTACATCGATCGGAGGGATGGTGGTGGCATACTGGTGGCAGGTGGCAGGGATGGAGGCGGAGGTGCTCATGATGGACAGAGGAGGCAACGCGCCAGCCAAAGGGCGTGCTACTTCTTCCTGGAAAAGGATGCAGCGCTGGCCAATCTGGAGCAGGTTGTCAAAAAGGGTGACGATGAAGACCAGGATCAGACGAAGAAAAAGATGCAAGTATCGACGGCAAACCTTGGGCAGCTTTACGAAAAGTTTTGGAGTTCCAGGAGGAATCATGACAAGACTGACGACGTAGAGTTTCGCTTGATACCGAACAGTAAGGAGCTGCTTCGAGCACGGTTTTTGCTAACGGTCACGCCCAGCGATACGCGGCGGCAACTGAGCGAGGCCGAGGGTCGGCGTCTCCTAGCGAAAGTGAATGCGCACCCGAAACGATTCAAGAAATCATACAATGACATTCCTCTATTCGTGTCGTCAAACACGAGATTGAAAATGGCACGGATGCCGCGAACAAGAGCATCCTCGCGATGGCCAAGATTGCTCGTGCCGCGATTCCGGCGGGGTAAGAAATCCGACAGTTTGGCGCTGCCAGTTTACTTTACCTATGAAGATATGAAGAGGGATATGGAACGAGCGTCCTTCGGTGGACAGAGGCCTGAAAGAGAGAGTGGATCAGATACTGGCACATGTATCATTTTGAACCTTGGAGAATTATTGACGCAAATGGGCAATAAATCAAGAGGCTTCGATTATCGGGATGTCGTGTTTATACCTCCTGGGAGGAAGCTCGGTACGCCTTTCGTTTTGGGCGGAGACAGCGAAGATTCAGTCTCGACGACAGCAACTAATTCCATGCAGGAGGGTGCTCAATATGTCGATGGTACGACATCGACAGGTAACGAAAAGAATGGCGAAGCTAAAGAAGACCGAATCTTTTGGCTGAGACCTCGGAGAAAAATACGGCAACAAGATTTGGATAAGCTCTTTGGCCCTGATCGGCAGTGACCTTCCTTCTTACCTGTCGACAGAATTAGAAAAAGCACGGAGAAAGAGAAAAAGCCTGCCCCCCTCAAGAAGATACATGTAGATCTACCGGTACCGTATTGTGGATCGCTCGTTGTAGAAAGGGATAATTTGCATAAGTCAAAAGCAAGTAAAAATACTACTTTGTAGATCTAGATCCACAATGCTGGACCTGACCCATCATGCCATGATGGTCAGAGGTAGATCTAATGTACATGTAGGTGTGGTCAGACCGACCGATCATTGAGCAAAACGGCACAACACCCTGATAATCCCTACAGGGCACTTGAAGTTCCACGTGTGACGCACGCCGCCGACGATGCCGACCGACCGCCGACCCGCCGACCAAACACCGGCGACAGAGATGAAGACGTGGGGCTATCGCTAAGTCGACACGACGGGAAAGCCGAAATGAAGAATGCAGTACTATCAGCATCGGCATCTAGCCGAGGGTCCTCGTCGCATGCTCTAACTATGGTTATGTCAGCTGTCGTAGTCGCCGTTTGCCACGATCATGTCTACGTCTCCGCCGCTACCACTGGCGGAGCCGCGTCACGACGAGCTATGGGACTTTCATTCAAACCTGTCAGGCCAGCCTTGGCCCTTCGCGATCAAAGCGGTAGAACAAGGAGGCTATCGGCATTGGCTGCAGCGAAGGAACAAATTAGCTCGACGTCGTGTGTTGGTTCAGATGGCACTGCTACCTCTTCTAGTAGTGGTATTTGTGGTGACAGTCCCAAACCACCATCGTCAATCCCATCTTATCTGCTTTCTGTTCGTGGCGGCGGGCTTGACGAGAACTACTACGACGAATATGATGAAGACAGCGATTATGACTTCGATGACGATGACTTTGCTTTCGATGAGGACGACATGGAAGCTGCCGAGGATGACTTCGGCGAAGGGGGCTTAGGCGAGCGACTACTAGCCGCATACGAAAAGACACCGCCGTTCACCAAGGCGTATCTAACTGCATCGGCAGCAGTCACGGCCCTTGGGTACCTCACCAATGGAAATCAATTCCCTGACATTTTCCTCCTGGACTGGAAGGGTGTCCTGACCAAAATGCAAATATGGCGTCCCCTCACGGCCTTTCTCAATATCGGCCCGTTCGGCTTGGGCTATGCGATGACAGCGCAATTTGTTTGGACGTACATGGCAACGCTGGAACGGATGAACCATAGTCACCCGTACGATTTTTGGCTTATGATTCTCTTTGGATGTGCATCCATGGTTGCTGGCTACTCCTTCCTCAAGATTCCCCCAACTTTTTTGGGACATAACCTATCGACCTTCCTCGTTTATGTTTGGAGCCGATATCACGAGGGTTTGGAGGTCAACATGTTTGAACTTTTTAATGCTCGAGCCGAAATGCTGCCGTGGCTCTTCTTGGCGCAAACGTTCCTGCTCGAGGGTGTGTTCCCAACGCTGGATTTGTTGGGCATCTTGTTTGGGCACATATATCATCATCTTTGGACGACAAATGCACTGAAGGCCCCCAAGTTTGTCATCAATTGGTACAATGGTGACAGTGCATCTGGGAAGGCGATTAGAGAGAAGTACAAGACAATATCATCCGACTTTGAAATGGAGGGACAATAGGTGTGCGAGCAGATCTAGCTAGAGTCTACAGTGTGCAAAACACTGACTCTTAGGCATGTAGACTACATGTACGGTATGAAGGATTTATTTGTGGCGACACAACTCTCCCAGAGAACATTAACTCTGGCGTTGTTTCTACTAAATAAATTATAATTTGCTTAGTGACCTTTGTCTGATACCATATTACCGGTACCTAGGTACAACATGTTATAGGAATATCATTGTGGTGGCTTGTTCTTCATGCGGTGCGAGGTTG
>Ga0115006_10003939_pt1 | contig 10234 bp, 7 predicted proteins | sample ArcOceMetagenome_3_FD_88943 | JGI IMG/M metagenome (GOLD analysis project Ga0115006, IMG submission 88943) | Marine eukaryotic phytoplankton communities from Arctic Ocean - Arctic Ocean- Svalbard ARC20M Metagenome | ecosystem: Environmental > Aquatic > Marine > Oceanic | place: Arctic Ocean...
AGAGGATTGAGGATGTTGATTATTCAACACTGACAGAGGAAGAAATTAAAGAACTGGAAGGATGGTACATTCAAAAACATAAAATGTATTTCCGTTCGGGAAATGGCGCGCTGGTTTTCAGAGCGAAGAAAACTCTCCTTTATTTTGTTAAATATTGCGATGAATCGATGAGCACCTACATGAGAGAGAAGAATTTGAAGCTCTCAAGTGTTGCCATTTAAAAATAGTGCAGATCAATAGAATATTTTTAGTCACCGCATGGCAGGATTCGATTCGATTCGATTCGATTCTTGATACATGTAAGCCATTGTGAATCCAATCCCTCTGACGATGATACCACCAGCTCTCGCTCGCCGCCGCGCACATGAAGCTCTGCAGGAGGAACGCCTTGCGTACGTCGACCACAATGCAAAGGCTTCACAGGTTGTGTCCTTTGAGCATCGCACAGCCAAACGAATCGCCGCTACTAACATTTGTCGAAAGGCCGCGATTTTCCGCCAAAAGGATTTGCAAAAGCTTCAAGATCGTCAAAAGGCCATGGAGGAGCTATACAAGAGAGAGATGGCAGAGTGGGAGCAGCAAGTCAAAGAAAAGAACAGCATGACGACGGAAGAGCGCATGGAGGAAATTCGATCCAAGGCCCTGCGTCTTCGAGAGGCAAGGGAAGCCGATGGGAAAAACTACATCGAGAGCTGCTACGAACGCCAATGGCGAGCTTCGAGCGAGGAAGCACGCAAAGCAGAGTCCCGGGCATTCCTCACCCGTCTTTTGAAGGAGAGGGAGAAGGAAGCGACGAAGCCGTCTCACTACCAGGGACTTGAGAAAGAGGCAAAACGTCTGGAAGCATTGGAGTTGGAGCAACGCAAGAAGGAACTCGACCAACACGCTGCCGATGCTGAGCTCCAAAACAAGGAGAGGAATGCTGCCACGAAGAAAGCTCTGGATCTGCAGGTTGCAGCGAAAAGCCAACGAGAGAGAGATTCGGCTCTTCAACGACAACAAGAAGGGGATGAGGACATCCAACGCATCGAGAATGAGAAGCGCATGGCGCTGGAAGCCGAGAAGGTCCGACGTCGCCAGCAGGAGGAGGCCAGAAGAGACATTATCCGAGAAAACTCAGCAAAGTCCAAAGAGAGGGAGCAGTGTCTGGCCAAGGACCGGGAGGAGGACTTGATGCTTTTGGACTATGCCCTCCAAAAGGAACAACGGGAGCTTGCCCAAGAAGCCGCTGCCAAGGAAGAGAACGTAGGAATGTCCAAAGAGTATATGGCCTTCCTTGAGGGCCAGATGAAGAAAGTTCAAACCGATACCAGCCGGATCGATGTCATTCGCGAGGCCAAGGCGGAACAGATTTGGTTACAGAGAGACGCCATACTAGCGGCGCAAGTTGAGGCTCGGAGACGAATGATGGCCGAGGTCGATGACTGCAGACGAATTCAAATCAAACAGCAGATCCTCCAAATCGAGCAAGAACGGAAGGAGGTGGCAAAATATGTCGCAGAGTGTGTGGAAGCTGCGCGTAAACAAAATGCCATTGACAAGCAAAAGGGGATGGAGGCAACGGCAAGCACAGTATCGATTGCCAACATGAATGCTGCGGTAGCAGGAGATAGGCAAAAGCGACGCGAAGAGGATCAGGCGCAGCAGGCTCTCCTGGAACGCAAGGCGCGGGAATACGAAGAGCGGAAACATGGTCAGAGGCTTCGTGAACTATTGGGGTAGCTAAAGTCGTACATGTAGTAGTTTCGTTGCTCGCATTACATGTGTTTTCAGCTCCTTGAGGTCGACTGCCGTTCAAGCTCTCCGAGTGCATCGTCCAGCAGATGCAACCGAAAAAAATTATTGGCATTCGAGGTGTCCTTCAACATCTTGCAAAGTCCACCATAAAATTCTATGAGAGTGGCTACCGCAGAATCAAGCCTTGACCGCCCAACCCTCTCGTGACGTTTACTTGTAGCTATTCCTTCTCGGCGAATGAGGAGCAATCGAAGAAGTAAGCTTGTGCAGGTATACTGCTCAACCCTTGACATCAGATCATCAATGCCGATGAGACGGATATCGCCGTCGTCACCAATAAAAATGTGACTTTTCATTTCTCCCAAAATTTTGCTTTCCAGGATATCTAATGTTTCATCTTCGACCCCATCATCCTCGAATTTTGTACATGCACTAGCAGTATCGGCGGCTGTTAGGAGAGCCGGTCGAAGCAAATCCAAAAGGACTGGCTCCAGGTAGTCAAAAGGACAGCGCTGCAGTAGGATCGCAACTGACTGCACATGTAGCAACGATGGGTAACAATACAACAGTTTTCGGATGAGCTCAAGGACCTTCGACTTTGAGACATGGCTATTGCTATTGTTATTGTTCAGGCCGCCCGCTGCTGTATCAGAGAGAGACACCGCAGTGTTCAAGAGAAGCTGCACAGTACCAACTGATCCGAGAGGGGATGTTACGTCCGAAGAGAGCCGGGCATAAGGTATAATAGCGTCATTCGTTGGGGCGCAATTCTTCGACAAGTCCAAAGTGAGGCTCAATAGCTCGATACCCTTGGAAATAATTGCAAATCTTGTTTCGCTTCCAAGCCACTCCTCGTCACTTTGAGCGAGATGAAGTAGAGCTCCCGAATGAGGATAGAACATGGCAAAAAAGAACTCTGGCGAATACGCGAAGGGTAGCATCGTGCGATCCACCAAGATATGATAAGCCAAAAGTGCGATCCCTGCATTGTCCCAGTGGGTCCCCAGACCTCCAGGGTTGTCCGAAGAAGATACATTCCCACAAACCATTTCGGCAAACATTACGTTTGGAGATCGGGTGTTCGTAGACCCATCGCTATCTTCATCCTCCGAAGGGTCATCGGCATTGCCAATTGAAGTGACGTGATCGTACTCCCACTGACGCAGCGGCTTCAGCAGAATGACATCAAGCTGAATACTGCCAAGGGGGGCGATGCAACATCGAACAAGGTCCAAACATAGCTGCTGAGATTGTATTGGATTCTGATGGGCCACGAATCGAGCGGTCATTGACGTCGCTGAAATCAAACCTGCTTCAACTTTCTCCACCAATGCCGCGCTACTGTGTTGTTCTCTAAAAAATGCAAGCAGATCATAGATGGAGCCTGCGACGTATGTACCCAACAAGGTGACGGCATCAATCAACGCCGAAGGTTCGTCTTTGCTCGTTGTGCTGTTGGATTGAGCTCGTTTCAAGCGTCCAAGGACCAAGCGCTGATACAGGCCGATGCATTCCATTGCCACCGAAGAGGCCCTTCGCCATCGGATCTTGATCTTGGAATCGGTCGATGACGCCAACGTCTGACGAATGTCGCTGGCGGTTAGACGGACCGATGCCGAACTGAGCAATATCAAGAGGATAGATTTTGTGTCGATGGAAACGTTCTCAACCGTCTCTGCAACTGTTTCCTCGTCATCGCCATCATAATCGAAGTAATCGAGCGAATGATCCGTCACGGTGCGCATCACAATGTGCGGTGGGACATCGCTCCGTTTGCTAGCATTGCCGCCGATGCTATCGGGCAAGCCGAGAATGAGTCTTAGGAGCCTTATGCAGCAGTCCCAATCTCCGTCCCCGGTCTCAACTCCGTCGAATAGAGCAGAACCAAGGATACTCGAACTGAACCCGCCGGCGAGGTCTCCGCATGAAGACAGCGTTGTGGTCAACACCTCCTCAGAGTGGTCTTCATCGCTCTTCTCGCCCCTCGCCTTGGCATCAACTAATACCGCAAGAAGATCTGAAGGGGGCGCCATTGCAATCCTATAAGCCGAGCAGATCGCATCGTAGCAAAGAAGCGAAAATGTCTACCTACTCTACTATTCCTAGCTAGCTAGTAGAGGTATCGGTGAAGAGGGCAGAGGGCAGAGGGCAGAGGGCAGAGGGCAGAGGGCATCGGTGGCTCGCTTTTGGGGTTGGCGATGGCGCGGCGGCATCGTGGCGCGTGCATGGCTGCCGCTCGGCGTAAAAGTTGGTCTAATCCCGTTTACTCCCGTTTCCGTACGTAGTACATGTACACGTAGATCTAGATCTAGCTAGGAGGTGTGGCTGCTGCACTGCACTGCTGCACCGTCAGGCAATGCAATGTTTTGGTGGGCGATTGTCTAATCTAAAGTGCAACGAGAACCGTCCATGTTGAAGTAAGACATCTTTTCTTTTATTCCATATCGTCTTCGCCGGCGAACGATAACAGTTCCTCCTCCTCAACTTCTGCTTCTTCCCACTCGAAATCAGCTCCATCAAGAAGTTCGTCATCGTCGGAGGCTTCAAAGGCCGCCATCTCCTCGTCGACTTCCTTCCTTGTGACTTCGAGTTCCTTTTCATAGTCAACTTCCTTCGCCATGAATGCCTCTCGTCTTTCCCTAACTCGCTCGCCTTGTCCACGGGCCCCTCCTTCGTACCCATCCGTATTTTTCCTGAGCCTGGATATGATATCTTCGACCTTCCATTCGATGGGTGCCGTCTTCAGCTCAAATGTATCTGCGTCGATATCCCCGGCCTCCAGAAGCGCCGAAAAGGCGTCGTACTCTTTCTTGAGTGCTTGAATGTCAGTCATTGACTTCAATATCGGTCGAAGGAGGTTGTCTTCGTCGGTCTCCAGATCGAGCCGTTCCCGCGCAATCTCTCCTAACTTTCCTGACGCAAATCTTGCCTCCTGCTCTCGGGCAAGTTTAGGAAGGCCGGCCTGGAACAAAATTTCCGCAGGTAAGTGAATGCCATACCTGCTGTCGATGTCCTTGATGAGTTCGGTGCCAAGTGGACCGCCCTCCCAGTATTCTCGGACATGCTCGTAGTTGTACCACCTGAAGTTCGGGTCGGGGTTGTCGGTGGGACCATCCGCCATGATATTCTCGAGCATGCTTGGCTTGAAGTTCTCTTCCTCATCTTCCTCGTCCTCGCCGATCCAGTAGAAGGGGGATCCAACGGCAGCAAGGAATTCATCTTCGGTCGTTTCGCCCCAAGAGAATGGATCCAGAGGGATAGCAAGATCCGGGAACCAGTAAAAGTCTACCATCTTCAGCAAGGCCACCTTGTCGGTGTGGTAGGCTTCGAAGAAGTTCTGAAGCTGTCTTATCCGCGTGACGGTCTTGCCAAGCTCGTAGCCCGCAAGAGCATCAGGCCATGGGATCTCACCCGGGATGATAAAGTCTTCCTCCACCATCATGTCTCCTCGTACTTGGAAGTAGGCCAGCATGGCGCACATAGCCTTCTCAAAGGGTACGTCAAGGAACTTCCTCGTATCGCCCCAGTCAAAGCTGATGGCATCAAGCTTTCTCCTACGCTCGCGAATGTGCTTCACTTCAAGGCTTCCATCACGGATGCGTTTGACAATATTACCAAGACGCATACCAGCAAGATGTTCCGGCCACTTGACATCGGGATCAACTAACGAGCTCGTGTCTTCGTCGTCCACTTCCTCGTCATCGTCATCGTCGCCTTCTTCATCCTCCTCGGAAAGAGACGCCTCGAGGCGCTCTATTTCTGCAGCAATAAGGGCATCGCTATCTCCTCCTTCTCCCCGTTCTGCAGCGGCGATCGCCGCGGCGGCTGCCGCCGAAGATTCGGCATCGAATGCCGCTGCAGTGCCAGCGCCGAACAGAGCCTCAGATTGGTCGGGTACGACAAAGGCTTCGTCGTCGAGGCCATCATAGCTGTCATGCATGTCCTTATATACGGACAGGGCTTCAACGACATCCTCGAACACAAAGTCATCGCCGTAATCGTCAATGTACCAGGCAAAGGGCTTTTCTCTCTTGCCCTTGAGGATACGGTTCTCTTCGCTGTAGTTCCGCACATCACATTGCGAAGAAGAAGCATGCATGTAGGGGGGAAATTTGTGAGAAAAAGTATCGTAATGAATGATACAATAAGCCAAACAAACCCACACGATCTACCGCCTATCACTTACTCGACGCCTCGGACGATTCCAACAGACTTGGCAACGGCAATAGCAGTCTCTAATGTCGTATTCAAATCCCTTTCAACACGAAATTCATCCATGGCCGTTTGTTGGGCCTCCTCTTCGTCGTCGTCCTCGAAACCCCAAACAAGAGGCTTATTCTTTTGGTCGGGGAAAGGAAAGAGAGCGTCTCCGTATGGCTCTGTGCCGGATTCAGCACCAGCACTGCCTTGCAATCCACCCTCCAGAATTCCTGGAGGAGCAGGACCCTGCAGAACCTCGTTCTCTTCCTTCTTCTTTCTACCCCTCTTCTTGCCGTCCGCGGGCGGATCCCACTCAAATCCGAGCTCGTCTAACTCCACCTTGCGGTCGGGATTGGTCCTGACAAAGGTTCCCTGGCTACGAATGGCATTGACGCGAGCACCCAGGCGAAGTCCCCACAAATTCTCCGGCCAACCATTGTCTCCATCTGGCACCACATAGGGCTGGGGAACAAACAAGTCGCCATTCAGTTCCTTGTAGCGCTTGAGAGCATCGTATACCTTCTGATAACGCTGGTCGTTCGCGGCGGCCTTGCCATCGAACTCAAATCCGAGCTTGGCCAATCGATCGGCGGCCCCGGGATTGGCCTTGAGATACGTCTTCGATCGGATGACGGGTATCTTCTTACCAAGGGGCATGCCCCGAGTTGATTCTGGCCAGGGATCGGCATTGGGGACGACAAAGTTCGACGGGACGTTGATCTTGCCCTCGGGCTGGATTTGTTCCTTGTACATTTGCAGAGCCTCAAAGACCTGGTCAAAGGTAATGCCGTTCATTGCGCTATCGCGGGAGGGGGCGCGGAGCCGCCAAAGGAAGCCCATGTCCTCGAGCTGTTGCCTACGGGTGTCGTTATCCTGCACGTACTTTCCAGTGGAACGGATCGAAGCCACCCTTTGTCCCAATTTCATCGACCACGCCGGCTCTGAAAACGATGGGAGGATAAGATACGTGTAGGTGAAATAGCAGCCACGGGGTAAGCAAATCAAGTCCCAAGGCCGGCGCATTCTTTGGTCAATTAGTGGCTAGTCATCAGAGGTACGTTCCATTCCAATTATCAACGTGCATACGCTCGGAACTTACCTGGCCAGGGGGGCAGGGACGGGACGACAAATCTTGACGGCACCTTGAGATCACCGTACGCGGCCTTGTACATCTGCAGAGCAGCGGTGACGGCCCGCCACTCGCTCTCGTCAAAGTTGACGTCCGTGCCATCCGATGACGAAAAGAGGGGAGGCATATGAGACCGAGCGGTGGAGGTGGCGGCGCTGATTTGCTTGTTGCTTGAAAATGCCACCGGCATCGGCGAGATGCCGACGGCTACAGCGGCCTCAAAACGGTTGACCATGCTCTTGCGCACAAAGGTTGGCGTCGACTGCGGCACCACGGAGCAAAAGGCCGGAGATGTGCTGGATCCAGCAGCTGCCGCAACAGCGGATGTGGCACATGCCGCCGCCGCCGCAACGACCACAAGGGCCATGCATATCTCGCCGCCGTTGCGAGGAGGGTTGACACCACCAAAACCACCCATCATCACCCGAGAGCTGGAACCGGATGTCCGATGACGTGCTCGCTTCCCGGTCATCATTGGACCTCTTTATGGTTTGAATATATGAGGTAGGACCCACTACAACTGTTTGCAAGGACGTTGGGGGTTAAAGTCTCAGAGTTCCGGTGGTAACTATGTACGAGTATGTGATAACCCAACGCCACCACTGACGCACTGAGCGAGCAGGCGAGGAGCGATCGCATCGCGATGAGCGGTTGGCAGCACGCCGTTGACGGGTGACGGACCGACCAATGCAATGACGATACGATACGAGGCGAGGCTCGAGGCGCCGAGGACCGCTCATTTCTCATCTCTCATTGCTTCACACATTCAATTACGAGGCCTCGAATATCCCTTTGTTATTACAAGCATGTCGAACGAGCATATCGATCCTGGCGCATCACTGCCCCCTCGGACCGAGTCCGATAGCATGGGCGTCCTGTCGATCCCAGCGGGCAAGCTGTGGGGAGCCCAGACGCAGCGAAGCATCCAGAACTTTCCCATTGGCGGGCCCGAGTCCAAGATGCCCCTCCCCATTGTCTACGCTCAGGCCACCCTGAAGAAGTGCTGCGCCAAGTACAACAAGGCCGTGGGGAAGATGGACGCGACGGTTGCCGACGCCATCGCCCAGGCTGCCGACGAGGTTGTCGCCGGAGAACTTGATGCGCACTTTCCCCTCGTCATCTTTCAGACGGGAAGTGGCACCCAAACAAACATGAACGTGAACGAGGTCCTTGCCAACAGAGCCATCCAGATACTGGGTGGTGAGGTGGGCAGCAAGACGCCGGTCCATCCCAATGATCACTGGTAAGTGGAATTTCCTACGACAAATAGGCTTGTGTGAATGCAAGCCATTAATCAAACCACAAGCTCACATGTAGCTCTTGCTTCGATTGGGTCATCCCTCTCCCGCCATTCCGATCAAAAGCAACATGGGACAAAGTTCCAATGATTCGTTCCCAACCGCAATGCACATTTCGTGTGCCAAGGTTGTGTCCGAGACCACCCTCCCTGGTCTCAAGAAGCTGCATTCGGCGTTGGTTGCCAAGGCGTCAGAATTCGACAAGATCATCAAGATTGGAAGGACGCACTGTCAGGATGCAACGCCGTTGACGCTGGGACAGGAATTCGGTGGATATGCGCAGCAGGTTGAATATGGAATTGAACGCATCGAACGGTCTTTGCCAGCTCTCTACCGATTGGCCCTCGGCGGCACGGCTGTAGGAACCGGCCTCAACACCCTGGAGGGATATGATGCCGCCATCGCTGAGGAGATTGCCAAGGAGACCGGTCTGCCATTCGTTACGGCCCCGTCCAAATTCGAGGCATTGGCCGCTCACGACAGTCTGATCGAGATGAGCGGCGCGCTCAACGTGGTTGCTGCGTCTCTCAATAAGATTGCCAACGATATTCGGATGCTCGGGTCTGGACCACGATGCGGCCTCGGCGAGCTTGCCCTGCCAGAGAATGAACCCGGGAGCTCCATCATGCCCGGAAAGGTCAATCCAACTCAGTGCGAAGCCCTCACGATGCTCAGTGCTCAGGTTATGGGCAATCACGTTGTCATCACTGTCGGCGGTGCGCAGGGACACTTTGAGCTGAATGTTTTTAAGCCCGTTATGTGCGCCAACTTGCTTCATTCCGCCAGAATTATCGGTGACGGTGCGTCATGCTTCACGAGCAACTGCGTTGTCGGTATCAAGGCCAACGAAGACCGATGCCATGAGCTTTTGCATGGAAGCTTGATGTTGGTCACCGCTTTGAATCCTTACATTGGATATGACAAGGCAAGTGAGATTGCTAAGTCCGCTCATAAGAGCGGGGCGACGCTGAAGGAGGCGGCTGTAGCAAGTGGATACTTGACAGCCGAACAGTTCGATGAATGGATCAAGCCCGAGGGTATGATCGGTCCCAAGCCCGCAAACTAATTGAAGGTTGTGGGGCAGGTACACGCTGCTTTCAAGATGGAAACATAGATTGCAATATAATATATGTACTGTCGGTTATTCTATTTTGAGTAAGCGTAGAACAGTAGTATTATTTCGTGCAGTGTTTGAGTGTAAGTGACATATTATTTGCTTGCTTGTCCAATAAGGAAATAAATCGACCTGTAAGGTCGAAAGGTACGAAATGGTCATACTGGGTTCATCTCGGGTTCGAGGTACAGCGATACGGCTTTAAACACCGCCCAAATCTGGAAGAATAAAGTGGAACTGGCCGAGTTTGGCCTGCAGGGGGTCAGAGCTGAGGGGTGTGGTACCATCCTCGCCGAGCCGAACAAAGTTGTATTCTCCCTCCATCCGAGCCACGACGGGGGTCTTGGACAGCATAGGCTTGACACTCAACGGAGCCGTCGAATTGTACTCGAACGATTCACCCGGCTTCAAAATGGGCTGCCGTCCGGTAACTCCAGCACCCTGAACCACATCCTTGGTCGACGAACCCACGGTCTGGATCTCGAAGCGGCGGGACACCAGCTGGATCGGTCCGGACGACTCGTTCGTGATGCGGATGTTGTACTGGAAGCAGTGCTTGTTCTGTCCAGGATCGGACCGCTCCGGCTTGTAGCTCGTGGTGACGCGGACGCGAACTCCATCAGTGACGGTGTCGGAGGCATCGGTAATGTCAATGCCGGGACGGACGTCGCCGGATTCCATATCGGTCTCGCCGGGGAGGGTGGAACTGGGGGAGGCCCGGCCAGCTTTGGCGGCCGGTGCCTCGGAAGCCTTGGG
>Ga0115006_10003940_pt1 | contig 10233 bp, 10 predicted proteins | sample ArcOceMetagenome_3_FD_88943 | JGI IMG/M metagenome (GOLD analysis project Ga0115006, IMG submission 88943) | Marine eukaryotic phytoplankton communities from Arctic Ocean - Arctic Ocean- Svalbard ARC20M Metagenome | ecosystem: Environmental > Aquatic > Marine > Oceanic | place: Arctic Ocean...
CAAGAGGCACCCCCCCTGGCTGCGCCTTGCCACGAGAGCACGCTCCCTGCCCCATTGTACGCTGCGCACAAAGCTTTGCGCACAAGCGTTTCTGATTTGATCCGTGTGTTCTTAGAAACACGCTGGCTGGGTCAAAACCGGGTTTTGAGAAACGGGTTCTACTTGGGGGATGACCGAGTACTGATGGCACGCGCAGGCTTCCAGCGTTCACCAACGAGGCCATCGCCCAGGCGCACCAAGCAGCCGCCGCCCGCATGCCGGTCTGTCCCTCCGCTTCCTCCGTCTGTCTGTCCCTCGCCCTGCCTCTGGAGAGTGTCTGTCTGAGAGGGTCTGTCTCACTAGCTTGAGGTCAGGGCGTAGAGTTGAAAACACAGCACAGGCATTCTGGGGAGGCACTGGGCAGAAGCAGCCGCGCCCGCCCTTGCCCCAATGCACGCCTGCTAAAGTAAGCGTGTAAACACGCATTGCGCGGTGCTGCTTGGAGACGGCCGCGATGCGAGAGGCGAGGGACGCGGCGCCGTGTGAAAGAGGGTGCGGTGTGAAAGAAGGTGCGGCGGGTGAATGGCGGCAGCGCGTGTCAAGAGGGCGGCAGAGCAGAGGCAGGGGCAGAGGCAGAGGCGCAGGAGGGGGCGTGCTGAATCTCTAGACGCGACGCGCGTGCAGAAACCCTAAGCTCGACGCCCGCACGACCACCACTCACATGCGCAACAGGGGACGCGGGTGGTGCACGTGGGGCGAGCATGGACGAGAGCTGAGCAAGAAGCGCGCGGCGTAGTACTGTATGCCGACGACCTTGAGCACCCCAGCGTGCACGGCACGGCTCTGGCGGCCGCCTGCGTCTTCTCGTCCCTTTGGGGTATGGCAAGCCGCACCAGTGTTCACTCGAGCACCACCAGTGTTCACTCGAGCCCCCGCCTCTCTCTCTCTCTCTCTCTCGTATGGCAAGCCGCACCAGTGTTCACTCGAGCACCACCAGTGTTCACTCGAGCCCCCGCCTCTCTGCCGCCCACGCGCCCTCTTGACGTGTACGGTTGGGGTATGGTGCGGATGCGTAGCCCAGACACGCGCAGGACAGCGTGTGCGCCACCGTGCTCACGTCGAGCTCACGTTGTGTACTTGCTCCTTGCACCTCACTCACTCCCTGCACCCGGCACCACGGCACTCTGTCAGGCTTCCGCGCGCCTGTCCCTCACATTCCAGGGGCCGGTAACGAGGAGGTGAGAAGGGGAGAGAGGGAGAGAGGGAGGGAGAGAGGGAGGGAGAGAGCGGGCGCGAAAGAGCGGGCACGAGCGAGCGAGCACGAGCGAGCGAGCAAGGAACGAGGAAGCAAGACGCCGATGCACACCAGCGCTACGTATTACTACCCCGCACGTTGCCGCACGTTGCCGCGGGTCACACCACACGACTGTATTGTAAAGGAGAAGGGTCGGGGGTGGGGGCAGGAGCACAAACGGAGGGAGCTGCTGCACGGAATCGCTTGGCAAGAGGTGCAGGAAATGGGGGGGGGTGCATCGGCTTCTACGGCTTCTAGAGCTGCTGCAGGAGGAGCGCGTTCCCTCTCCCCCCCCTCCTCCTCCTGATCACTCCTCCTGCCAGTGGTGGCTAAGACTCGGAACATGGCTTGCTGCGGCTAGCGCCCACGAAGAAGGCCGGCACGCCTGCGGAGCATGTGCTGTTGTCGGCTATTGCGTGCTGTTGTCTGCTGTTGTGTGCTGTTGTGCGAGCAGCGGTGCCTTGCGCGCTGCCAGACACGTCAACCCGTGCTGCCCGCCCCGCGTCACGTGTGTCGCGTGTCGCGCCAAGAAACGTCCACGGGGGCGCCCGTACAGGGTCAGTAGGCGATATCGGAGGCAAGGGCATAATGCGAGCGCTCCGAGGCATGGGCAGAGCGATGGGCACCGCTCTGCCCACGCCGCTCCTCTTTCGCCCACGCCTCTGCAGCACACAGCACCTCTTGGCGCAGGCTGCAGCCTTGCTGCGCCTTCGCAGGCGTTCAATACATTTATAGAGGCGTGTTCAACGAACTTCTAGAGATGCAAGCCCCGCAGGCGCGCACGACTGGTCTGGACGAGGGCGCTAGCCGCGGGCAGGCCAGCATGAGAGCGTGCCAAGGCACGCGCCATCTCTTGCACGTGCCTTGCGGCAAGCTCAAGCCAGATGCCGGAAGTCTGCATACATGGCTGGGACTTGAAACGAGGAGGGGACTGCCGCCGCCGGGGGCTCGCCCGCGCGGGGCACACGCGTTTCTTTGCCCTTGCCCCCGCCTCCTTCGCAACCCCTGCCTGCATCAGAGGCATCTTCGCCCGCGTTGTCGCCCGCCGCCTTGTTGCGCGCCGCCTCAGTGGCGGGCGCCAAGGCACCCGTCTCGCGCGTGTCCGGCAAGTTGCCGCGGGGCGGCGGCATGAGCGAGAGCACGAAGTCGAGCACCAGGCTTGTTGCCGCCGGCATCACCTGTCCCGCCCGAGACACTCGGTCAGTCGCGTGTTGACACGCGGTTAGTCTCCGGTTGCGTCACGGTCAGTCTGCCGTCTCCGGTTGCGTCAGTCTGCCGTCTCCGGTTGCGTCAGTCTGCCGTCTCCGGTTGCGTCACGGTCAGTCTGCCGTTCCCGCCCACTCCTCTCCTGCCTGTACCTACTTCAAACACACATACACACCCGCGCGCGTACACACACACATGCTGCACAACGCTGGGGGCTGAGATGTCAGGCACAACGATTGAGAGGGACGGGGCGGGAGGGGAAGGAGACATGCGAAGGCGATGACAGCACGTTGTTCAGGGCCGCGTTGTCAGAGACGGCGCCAGGCACCGCCAGCGCAGGGTGGGCAGGAGCGCTGGCATCCTGCAAGCGGCGATTGGCGGCGCCGCTCGACGTGCCGGCAAACATGCGCGCAAAGCCCGAGGTCACGCCCTCCACCTCCCCCTCCTGCTCCTCCTCTGGCGCGCGCTGGGGAGCGTCATCGCCCTCCTGCGCGTCGCCCTCCTGCCGCACGCCCCCTGGCGTCGTGACCGACAGCCTTTGCAACCCCTGCGCCCGCGCACAGTGCCAGCGGTCAGCGTCGCGTCGTGCAGAGGGCCTGTGTGTGTGGCGCGTTGCGCCTCGCGTCCGGTGCGCTCACGCACGCCGCTATGTCCTTCTCGCCACCCTCCTGTCGACAGGCGCTCTCCGTGCCTCGCACGTGCGTGTCCTCTTGCCACGTCTGTGTGCATGTGTGCACGCGTGCATGTGTGTGTGCGTGCGTCGCTCGGCAGGCAGACAGCAGGCGACACGCAGCACCACAGCCTATGCCAGCGCGACCGCGGACACGGAGAGAGGCCAACGCAAGGCAGACCAGGGGGCCGCCGGGCGCAAGGAGGAAGGGCTTGGCCTTGCCCCCCGAGTAGACGTCCCACGAGTACACGAGGGAGCCAGCGGCGGAGGCTTGGACGCCCGGCAGGTGCCACAGCTGCTTGGGGACGGCCGAGGTGTCGCCGCACACCAAGACGTGCGACCCGCCCTCGTTCCCCGCCATGTGTATGGCGAACTCTGGGCGCGTGGGATGCACGGCCACCGCTGATGCGCGCGCTGCCGAGCGACGCCACCACGTGTCAGCTTTCATCCCCAAGCAGTCGCAGATGCCACGGCACACAGGCGGCGCACAGGCGGCTGCGCATCGCTGTTGCACGTGCCAGTGCGCCCACTCTCGTCCAAGCGCTGTCCACCCTCGCGCGCACGCACGCCTGGCCCAAAGCCTTGTCCTAGCTGCAAGCCGCTAGCTGCAAGCCGCGGCGCAGAGGGTGCAAGGGCGAGTCTTGAAAAGCGCGCATCCTAGGCGTGTTGCATGCGAGGCGTGTTGCATCCTAGCCGTGTTGCTCCTCGTCTACTGTGCGCCAGAGCTGGCCCCGCGGCACAGGGTCAGTAGGCCCCGGGGCACAGGGTCAGTAGGCGATAGTGTAGGCGAGGACAGACTATGTTGGCAGCATCAACGGGTTGCAAGCCTCGCGAGGGGGGGGCGCTAGAGGAGGGAAACGGGGCAGAGCAACGGGCTCGCAACCGTTGAGCGCATACTTGACGCCACTTGTGCGCAGGTCCCAGACAATCACGGCATCTGCACACCAGCATACACCACGCGCGTCAGCAGCGCCCGCCCGTCCCTGCAACCCCTGCCCGCCCCTGCCTGCGCCCGCTCGCCGGCCTACTGACCCTGTGCCCCGCGGCCTACTGACCCTGTGCCCGGGGCACAGGGTCAAGGCTACTGACCCTGTAGGCCAGCTCTGGCCCACAGGGTCAGTAGGCGATAGTGTAGGCGAGGGACTGACCCGTGGAGGTGGCGACGAGGGAAGGGGAAGCGGCGAGGAAGGAGAGGGCAAGGATGCTGTCGGAGACGAGGGGATGGGTGAGGACGGCTAGCCGCGCCAGGCTTTCTGCCGAGCACAGCACCACGGCAGCCCCGTAGGATGCTGCAACCACGGCCCCGTCCGTCGAGAATGCCGCTGCCCGGCACGCCGTCGGTCGGAATGTGCGCACCTGTTCTCGCGCCAGCCCTTGCCTCAGTTGGTACTAGGCCTACGCATGCCCTCGCCTACACTATCGCCTACTGACCCTGTGCCCCGGGGCCTACTGACCCTGTGGGCCAGAGCTGGCCGTGGGGCACAGGGTCAGTAGCCTTGACCCTGTGCCGCGGGGCACAGGGTCAGTAGGCCGCGGGGCACAGGGTCAGTAGGCGATAGTGTAGGCGAGGGCTGGCAGGGTGAGCGCTCTCCCAAGCTCGAGAAGCTCTGGACGCGAGAAGCTCTGCACGACGCATGGGCAGCGTGCCGCAGAGACACACGCAAGGCAACGAGCAGGGGCGGGGCGAGGACCGCAGCGCAGGTCCAGTGTTGGTCGTCGGCCGCATGCTCGCGTGCCTTGACGCCCGGCGGCAGCGACAGCGGATCGGCGCCCGACGCGGACCACAGCTTGAGGTTGCTGTCATGCCCGCCCGTGCAGACGAGGGCGCGGCTAGGGTGGTACGCCAGGGCCGCCACGCGGTGGTTCCCGTGCGGAAACATGACCTTGGTCCGTGCCTGTGCCTCCCGAGCTTCAGTCCCCGCGCGCGGCGCGCGCGCGCATTGGCACATTGGCGGCTTGGCACATCGCCATGCGCTCGGCAACGCCTGGTGCAAATGCCGCCAAACTAGCTCACAGGCCGTGTGTGAATGCGCTCCCTCCATCTGCGCTCCCTCCATCTACTCTTTCCCAGCCTGCACAGGCTGGAGCAACGCACAGGAAGAGACCTGGAAGGGGGCGGCCGAGTCGGCGCCCCGTGCCTTGGGAGCGCGCGCCCAGAAGCTGAGCTGCATGTTTCCTCCCCCCCCGCCACTCTGCACACGCAGTGGCGTCAGCAGCGCCAGTCTCCAGCCTCGTTCACTCTGCCTTCCGCGGGCTTCAATATGGTTGATCCTAGGCGGGATGGACTAGCACGCGCAGAAGATTTCACTCCTGGAATGCTCTGCTTGCAAGACCCGCTCCTCGGACCCTCTACACCACTCACCACTCGCTCCTCCGACCCCCTACTTGCGCGAGAGGCACCTAGGATGCACCATGTGCAAGACGCACCGAGTGGGGGGCGCCGGGCTTGGCGGACTCGAGGGCGCGCAAGCTGTGGTGATCAGCGGCGTCCGCGCCCTCGGCGCCTTCGCCGCCAGAGCCCCACCGGCGGGGCCCGAGGACGACGACGAGACTGTCGCCGTCGCTGCTCATGGCGGCCAGGAGCACGCAACTTTCAGCCGCGGGTGACGCCAGGGCCTTCTTGTCGCCGCTCACGGGCGCTGCAGAGACCACGTTGCGCACGAGCGCCTCGACAGAGCACACGTGCTTGGCCTTGAGCGCGTCAAACATGTGCAGCGCCCCACTCCGCGAGCTGACCAGGAGGTGTCCGAGGCGCGGTTCCACGCCCAAAATTGCGCCCGCGCGTGCGGCCGACGCCAGGGGCCCGCCCCGCCCCGCACCCGCGCCCCCGTCGGCCGACGTGCCGGCCGAGGACGGCACCGGCATGAGGCGGAGCGTGCGCGACACCTTGCGTGTGAGGAGGTTGACGAGCTGGATGACCTGGTCCTGGCACAGCACGGCCACCACCGTCCCGCACGCCGAGTTCGCCAGAGCCTGCACGGGGCCGCCCAGGCGCGGGAGGAACTGGCGGAAGCCGGTCTCGACTTGCCACATGACCAGCACCCCTTCCTGCCCCGCGGACATGAGGTAGGCGCCGTCCTGGGTGCAGGCGAGGCAGGCCACGGCCTGCGCGTGCCAGTGCATCGAGCTCTGGCTGCACACGGGGGCGCCGCCGTCGGGCGAGCTCGCCGACTCCCTGACGTTGTACCACATGAATATTTCGCCGCGCACGTCGGCGGTGGCCACAAAGGAGCCGTCGGGGTGGCAGCCCACGGCAACCAGGTCGCGCGCATGCTCGAGCTGCACGGGCGCCAGCGGCTTGGCGCGCTGCTGCTGCCCCTTGCCGCCGCCGCCGTCCGCGTGCCGCGAGTGGGCGGTGAAGAAGACATGGAGGAGGCGGCGGGCGACGGCAAAGAGCATCTGGCCGTCGCCCGACATGCTGATCTTGGCAGCCTCGCGGCACTTAAACAGGCGCTGCTGCTCGTTGGTCTCCAGGTTGATTTGGTGCACGTAGCTTGCGCCCTTGTTGCCCTGCGTCGCCGCCTTGAGAATGGTGGCGTACGCGTACCTGCCGTCGGGGGCGATGACGAGCTGGTAGACGGCCATGTGCATGTTCCACTGCTTGATGTTGGCCCCGTCCTGAATGTCCCACAGGCGAATGGTGCCGTCGAGGGAGGCCGTGTAGGCCTGCGAGATGTGCACGGGGTGCACGCACACGGCCGTCACCGGCGCGGTGTGGCCCTCCAGGGAGAGGATGCGCTTGCGCGACACCGGCGACATGACCTCGACCTTGTTGAGCCACGACACCAGCACCGCCTTGCCGTCCCGCGACAGCGCGATGCTTGCCTGGGCAGCGGCCGTCGGCGCGGCGCTGCCCGCAAACGCGCTGTCGGGCTGGGCCTGCTTGCCCCCGCCCTTGTCCCTCTCTCGCCCCTCGCCCGTGCCCTTGGAGCCGTTGCTCCGCTCGCTCTTACCCTGCCCGCCCTCCTTCCTGCCGCCCTTTTTTGGCGTCTTGCCGTCCGCCGGCGGGTCTGCAGCACTGTCGCTCGCATCCTTGCGCTCCGCGCTCCTGCCGAGGCCGAGTCTTCAGCAGGGATGATCCTAAAGCACGGCTGCTAGTCGCGCGCATGATGCAAGCAGGGACACGCAGCGAGAGCGCGCACACGAGTGAGCCCCGCACCTCGCGCGCGGCGACAGCGACATGGACTTGCGGTCACCCCTGCCGCCGCCGGTGGGGCCCCGCGGGCTGCGCGGGCTCAGCATCGGCTCCTGGCCCTCGGCTGCCTTCTTCTTGCCCATCGGGGAGGAAGCCCGAGCGCACGTGTGCTACACCACGAACTCGGGTTGCTCATCAGAACAGTTTGCTTCAGAATTCTGCGCAGCAGCAGTCACTTTCACAGTTTGTGTTGTTCTATGGTACAAAAAAGTTAAGGTTTACATCAAATATTTGATGATTTCAATTTATTTGATTGTTTCTGAGAATTAATAGTACAAATAATCAGGTCAAGGTCTGAGAATTTGGCCAACTCTTACCTCATTCTCATGCCCGCGGGGAGGGAGTGCAGTGGGGTTCGAGAGGAGGCAGATGGCGTCCTCTGATGGGGCCATTGTGCCGGCCTTTGTCGCCGGCGGATGCAATCGGTGTGTGTGTGTGCGTCTGTCTGTCTGTCTGTCTGTCTGTCTGTCTGTCTGTCTGTCTGTCTGCGTCTGTGCGTGCACGCGCTCGCGACACGTCCGCCTCGCTGACCGAGCGGCGGGCTGCCCGCCAGGACGCCCGCAAACGCCGACGTGTCGGCCGACGGCGGGCTGCTTGCCTACGGCTGCGGGCCCGTGGTGATGGTGGCCCTGCCGCAAGCGGCATGTGCGCTGACAGCCCTGCGGGGCCACTCGGCGCGCGTCAACTGCGTGCGCTGGGTCCCGGGGAGCGCGGCCGCCGCGCGATACGAGATTATCTCCGCCTCGTGCGACGGCACGCTGCGCCTGTGGCGGCGGGAGCGGGCAGACCAGGAGCCCGGGGGGCAGCGGGACCAGTGGCGCTGGCGGGAGGCGCAGGTGCTGCGTGCGCACAGCGGCTCTGTGACGCACTTCGCGCTGGAGCTCGGCGCCCGGGGCGCCTGCTATGCCGCCTCTGTCGCCGCGGACTCGAGCCTCGTCGTCTGGAGCTGCGGGCCCGCAGAGGGGGGTGGAGCGGCAGGCTGGGAGGTGGGGCAGACCGTCACGTTTGGACTGAAGCAGCTTCCAGTGTGCGCCGCGCTGGTGGCCGGGGGCGACGACGGTGGAATGTTGCTCGCGGCCGGCCACGTTGATTCGCGCATTCGCCTGTTTTCGTTTGCGGGCGCCACACCGGGGGGCGCTGTGGGGGCGGTGGGGCAAGTGGTGCTGCTGTGCGTCCTGCACGGGCATTCCGACTGGGTGACCTGTCTCGGTGCGTCGCCCCTGATGCCTACGCACCCCCAGTTCTAGGAGCAGAGAAAGCCTTTTAGGAGCAGAGAAAGCCGCGTGGCGCCGTGCCCGGTCGCTGCAATCTCCGGGACATTCCTGGCCGCGAGTCTTGAATTTCCCCAGGCGGAGGCGCGTGGGCAGTGGGGCGGCAGGGAAGAGGGCGCTGGAGAGGCAACACACACACGCGTCTCGGGGGTTGCGAGCGGCGGGTCGCGAGCACCCCCCAGACGCGCGCTGGGTGCTGCGCGCTGCGCAGCGTCCTCGCTGTATACGCGTGTGCTGCCGCCCGCCACGCCCCCCATTCCTCCCCCACCCCCGCCCGCCCCGGTACAAATCAGAGAGCCTTACGACTGGGCGAGGCGGGCGAAAGGCATTGGTGGTTCTTGACCACCCCATGCAAGATGACTAATTTCATGTTCAAGGCCGTGCAAGACGCCTGACAACTGGATACTCGATGCAACGGCATGCGCGGTGAACAGATTTGCGGGAGGAGGCAGGGGGGTGGCCCAAGTATTTGGCGTCGGGTTCGGCCGACGCCAGCATCCGCGTGTGGGTGCTTGAGCGGGAAGGCTCTGGAGGCCTGCTGCCTCCTAGCCACGCGCCTGCCACCGACAGCCCAAGCACGGCGGAGCTGAGGAGCGCAGCCGACGACTCTGACCTCGAGGCCCTCGTCCGGTATGCGTCTCTGGCGTCTCTGGCGTGCCCCCTGTCGTGCGCCTTGCCGTCCTCCTCCTCGCGCGCTTCCCTGCCCTGGAGCACGCGCGCGCTGTTGCAGGCCGTCTTCCTGTGCCTCACTGCCCTTGCCAGAATGCGGCGCGCTGACACGGACGCTGCACGCAGGAGGCCCAAGGAGGCACTGAATCAGACGGTCAAGCGGCACGTCTTTGCGCTCGCCTCCTGCCAGGTCTCTGTCCCTCCCTCGCTCGTCACTTGCTCCTCCCTTCTCCATCCTTTGCCCGCTTTGGTCTTTCCGAGGGCTAAACCAGGGCCTACTGACCCTGTGGGCCAGAGCTGGCCCCGGGGCACAGGGTCAGTAGGCGATAGTGTAGGCGAGGGCCGGTCTTTAAAATAGTTGATTGCAGGGGCCAGTCTTCTTCCGAGGAGTGAGCGGTCTGCGCGTGTTAGGAGTGAGTGGTCTGCGCGTGTTAGGAGTGAGTGGTCTGCGCGTGTTAGTCTACCTTGGTAGGATCAACCATGTGGGAGACGTTGCGGCTGGCTCCTGGGATGCACCACCGTGAAGCCTGCCACGCATGCGGCCGCCGCGTCTGCCGCGTACAGTCCTCCTAGCATCCTAGCATCCACTATTTTGAACACTCGGGGGTTTGCAGGTGTGCGCGCAGCTAGAAGCTGTTCTCAACGGGCATGAGGATCGCGTGCACAGCGTGCGGTGGTGGAAAGAAGTGGGGGCTTCGGGAGGCGAGGCGAATGCGCTGATGCTGCTGTCGGCGAGCATGGACAAGACGATGCAGGTGTCTCGCAGCGCCCTCGCCTGCACTATCGCCTACTGACCCTGTGCCCCGGGGCCAGCTCTGGCCCACCGCCTTGCCCTCATGCTGCGTGCGCCCTCGCCTACACTATCGCCTACTGACCCTGTGCCCCGGGGCCTACTGACCCTGTGGGCCAGAGCTGGCCGCGGGGCACAGGGTCAGTAGGCCGCGGGGCA
>Ga0115006_10003941_pt1 | contig 10233 bp, 11 predicted proteins | sample ArcOceMetagenome_3_FD_88943 | JGI IMG/M metagenome (GOLD analysis project Ga0115006, IMG submission 88943) | Marine eukaryotic phytoplankton communities from Arctic Ocean - Arctic Ocean- Svalbard ARC20M Metagenome | ecosystem: Environmental > Aquatic > Marine > Oceanic | place: Arctic Ocean...
ACACAATACACCAAGAAGAGGCGCGTCACGCGTCACCCGCCCCCACTTGCTACTTCACCGAACGCGTGGATCCGTCACCGTGATGCCAAGCGATCGGCCATTGCGTGCTTTGCCAGCAAAGACTGGCAGGTTGCCGCGCCTCCGGTCACCAGATCGGACCATGCCATGGTCGCGCAGCAGCAGCGATGCTCCTTTGGGCAGCTTCTGCGGTGACACGAACCGCTCAGGTGCGAGGCCAGGCAGGTGGAGAGTCGTCGGTGCGAGCGTCGTCACCGTCACCGCGCTCAGCTTGTGCCCGAGCCGCGCTGGCAGTGAACGCGGCGGCGGCACGCTTTCGAGCACGGGCGGCGGCTCGAGCATCGTCTGCCACTGCGTGGCCAACGACCAGGGCGGTGCCGCCATCCCAGATGGCACCCAGGGCGCATGAGGGACCGCCTCCTGTGCGTAGCCACTCAGCTCAGACATTCGCGGCCGGCCATCCGCTCCATCGTCCCAAGGCGCCGATGCTCGCAGCAGCGGTGCCACGGGCGAAGTGGGTGACGCCGCCTGCTGCGGCAGTGGCGGATACGGCTGCGGTGGTGCTGGTTGAGAGGCAGGAGATAGCAGAGGCGGCGGCAGCTGTGAGGAGCTCGCCGCAGGGGCGGTCGCCAGCGCCTCAATCAACGAGAGTGCTTGGGGTGGCAGCGGAAGCATCGGTGACGATCCTTGCGGCAGTGGTGGCCCCGCGGGGTGCCGCGGCACAGCGTGGCGCGACAGCGGGCAGCTGAGGCGGCGCACCGAGGCATCGAGGACCTCCTTGGGCAGTTTGACGCTCGGTGGCTGGTGTTCATCGTCGACCGCGACGCGCGCCTCATCTGTCGCCGCCGTGGGGCGGCGCGCCAGCAGCCTTGAGGGCGAGCCAGGCCTCGCGGGCGGTCGAGTCGCCTTGGCCGTGCCGTTGCTGCCCTTGGCGTCGTCGGCGTTGTCGTCGCGCGAGCGCGTGGAGCCATGCGGGCGCGTGTTGGTTAGCCACGAGCGGATGGCGTTGTGGTGGTTGAGCCCCGAGGACGACGGCGCCAGATGGTGGTCAACACCACACTTCTTTTCCCAGAATCGGCGGTGCAGCTCCCGCTCGGGTTGCAGCTTGCCACGCAGCGCGAGCCGCCAGCACGGCCCGTCGCGCTGGCGCCGCTCCGCTGCCGTCTTGACGACGCTTGCGCCCTTCTGCAGCGCGAGTACCAGGCCCACTAGGTCGTCTGTCGCCTTGTCGACGATCTGCCGCAGCACGGGCGCGTTGCGCGACATGTCAGGCGACGAGTTGGCCTCGAGCAGCCAGACGTGGTAGCTCTCGTCGAGCATGAAGTCGAAGCCGTATAGCTCGTGCGAGGCGGCGCGACCCTCGACGACGTCGCCCACGGCGCGCATAGAGACCCCCACCGCTTCGAGCATCGCCAGCTGCGCGCGCGCAAACATGGCGTCGCCCTCCTCCTCGCCAAGCTCCTGCTGCATGTGCTGACGCCACTCCTCGGACGACCACATATTGCACTCTATGTCGTCATCGGCATCGTACTCGTCGCATTGCTTCTGGATGCACTGATTGGTGAGGTGCATCGTGAGGTCGGCCTCCTTGCCCTCCTCGCGGCACTTGACAAAGTCGTCCCGCGAGTACTCACGCGACGAGAAGCGTAGGTAAAAGTCTGAGTAGTGCCACACAACAAGCGGGTTGACTGATGTCACGAGCACCCACAGCCGGATGTCAAACTTCTTCGCCTTGATCGTGAGCGGCCTCTCAATGTACTTTTGCACGATCAGCCGGAACTTCTTGGCGTGGCACTTCTCGAGGACGTCGAGCAGCCCACACTCGACCGTGATACCGCGCCCGCGTGAGAGGCCCACGCTCTTACAGATCCACGCGTTGGCCTCACCATCGATCAACTCGGCCTGCGGCCGCGCCTGCACGAGCTCGTGTATCACTTCCTCCACGTCTCGCTGCGACGGAGTCGTGAGCTCTGCCAACGCGACCGCAGATGGGGAGCCGCCGCCCTCTGCGCCTGCACACGACGCTCCCTCGCCGCCACCACCGCCGTTTCCCTCGCCACCACCGCCGATACTGCCTCCAAGAAAGGCGGGCAGCCGAGTGGCTGCTGTTAGCTCAGGAAACAGCGCAAGCCACTCGGCCTCGGTGTGCAGCAGCGGAGGGTCTGACTCGCGCATCGCCCGCGCCCGCGCCATCCACGCGCTCGAGCGGGGCCGGTCAACGCTGCCTGCTGTCGCATCTGCCGTCAGCTCTGGAGGTTTCTTGGACTCGGGCTTGGGTTTGGGCTTTCCATCCACAGTTCCGCGCTGCTCCTCAGCAGCAGGCTCGTCGTCGTCGTCGTCGTCGTCGTCGTCGTCGTCGTCGTCGTCGTCGTCGTCGTCGTCGTCGTCGTCGTCATCGTCGTCGTCCGCGTCCTCGTCCGCGCCTGCGTCCGCACCCTCGCCCTCGTCCTCGTCCTCCACCTCCGCCCGCCTCTCTTCCTCGTTGGCATCGTCGTCGTTGCCGTCATCATCATCATCGCCAGTGGCCACGTCGTCTTCCTCATCGTCATTGTCGTCGTCCTCCTCCTCCTCCTCGTTGTCGATATCCACGCCAACGGATGGCTCCGTTGCTTGCTTCGCCAGCCCTTCACCGTCGTGGTGACGCTTGGGCGCTGGAGCGGGCGCGCGAGCAGCAAGCATGGATGTGGCGGCCTTCTTCTTCCCTTTGGCATTGGTCGACAGCTTTGCACCCGTCCCCTTCGGTGTCTGCTTCCGCTCGGCCTCGGGATGCTTGAGCCGATGGACGAAGCGGGATGCGACTGCAAACGCGACTGCAAGCTGCTCGCCCGACACGGTGCCATCGGCCCGCACATGCGCTCGCAGCACAGCGTGCGCGGCGGACAGGCAGTAGTCGCTCAGGAACTCGCGCACTTGGTGCACGTCTTTCATGTAGTAGCCGCGCGGCACGACCTCGTCCGGTGTGCAGTCCTCAAACGACGGCAGCGTTCGTAGGTTGCGGCAGAGACCATGCTTCGTCATCAGCTCGTAGTTGCGCCGGTAGTGGTTGAGCATCTGGCCCTGACGCACGCGGCCGGACTCGAGCAGCTCCTCCACATACTCGGCTTTGACGGTCCACTTGAAGTGGAACATGAGACTCTGCGGGTCGTTGTTCTCCACCCAGCCTCGGCGCAAGAAGGCCTCACGAACAGGGTTGAGGATCTCGCCGCCGCGTGTGTTGAAGATCTTGGTGCCCTCGTCCACCTGGTTGCGCTTGCACCACAGTGCATGCTCCACTGGGTCGAGGCAAGGACCCCCGCCGGATCCCCACTGCGTCGGTGGGAGGGCGGAGCTCCGCTTGCGCGGTGTGCTCGGGGACGGCTCGCTGCCGCCGACGGGTGGACGCTGATAGCGCTGACGCTGTGAAGGCTGCGGCTGCTGCTCGTGCAGCTGTCGCTGCTCGTCGTCCTCCTCAGAGGTGGCTGCACGCTCATCGTCGGACATGCTAACCTTGTTTTCGTCTGTTTCACACAGCGTTTGGTTTTTTGAAATGCACTAGGTCTAAAACGCGATGCGGTGGTGCTACCCCGCCCGACCAACCTACCTACGCCGATGCCAGGGCCTTACAGAAGCCTCAAGACCTACCTACCTACCTCTAGGAGGGGTAAACTAGCGCACGCAGCACTGTGCGCGCACGAGCGCCTGAACTTGCGCTGCTTTTACCCCTCCCCTGGGCGCGCTCCGGAATGGTGCAGGGCCCCGCTGGCGGGCCGAGGAAACCCTAAGAAACGGTGCACAGCAGGCGAATCCCCGCTTTCTTTAAATGCCCGGAACGTGCGGAACTAACTCCGGATTTACTTGCCTCTGTTTTCTTTGTGAATTCCTGTGAAGTGAGCAAGTCTAGACTTGGAAAAGGTGGGGCCTTCCGTGAGTGCGGGCCACAGCACTGGCCGACCCGAAGGTGCGGATGGATCAGGGGCGATAGCGCATGGAGCACGTCCTCGCGCGCCTGCATGCCGGCGCGCCGGTGGTCATCGACGACGCACTCGGTGCCTGGTTGGGCCATTCCGTTCTCAACGATACGAAGCGGCTCCTGGCAGCGAACCGGCTCCTAAACTCAGACGAGCTCGCCGAGCTCGTGCACGGTCTCAAGGCTCTGGTCGGCCATGCAGACGGTAGCTGGTTCGAGGGCCGCGAGACCATGCACGACTCTGCACGCCTCATCGCGTGGCTGCACGAAGGACGCGACACGCCTGGCATCACAGTCGCCATCCGTGCGCTGCGACGAGTGGCCCGTGCCGTCGGCGAGGCCGAGACCCGGCTCAGCAGCCCACTGAGCCCCGCATGGCCGGCCGTGGGCCTGTACGAGGACCCTCGGGGTGTGCTGCTGCAGGTCTCGGGCTTCAACCGAACAAGATGTATGTTGACTCAAGGCTCAAACCCCGGACTGGCAGAGTGGTCAAACGCTGAAATTCAGGTGTTCGCACCCCATGCCAACAGATGGGCTCCATTCAGACGCTGCTGCCAAGGCTGAGCGCAAGCTGACCTTCATCTACTATCCGCGATTCGAGCCAGAGTGGCAGCCGGGTCACGGCGGTGAGCTGGCATTCCGTCGGCCCGACGGCACGGACGCGCTCGTCGAGCCACGCTGTGACAGGTTGGTGCTGTTCAACGCCGAGCAACCACACCAGGTGCTGCCGTGCTTGACCGCGCGGGTCTCGCTGACGCTGTGGGGACTGGGCACACCAGGTCTGCGTCTGGCGCCGCCATTGGCTGTACCGAGAGACACGCCGACGTGCGACTCAGACCTGTGCCAGCAGGCACTCCGTCGCCGGCTGCAACGTGATGCGCAGTCCGTGGCGTCGCGCGCAGGTGGGACAGCAAGCGTGCCGCGAAGACACGGTGCCGTGTGAGACAGGTGTTTCCCCCGCGAAAAATACGGTGTTTCTTTTACAAACCTTCCAAGGTGCCACATATATACCCGGCTGTGTATCACAACATGTGTCCTCATCTCGGTCCCCCGCCCCTCTCATCACGCGTCAGAGGTCAGTCCAGATTCGCAGCGGCGCCATGATGCGAGACGATCGAGGCGCCGCCAGGGACCTCCGTGAGTTTCCACGCCGGGCGCTTTGCAGGAGTCCAGTGCTGGTCGCCCCCACGCAGGCGGCCCGGAGCCTCCCAGCTGGCAAGCTCGCATTTTGGGCCGCTCCGGCCGGGCGCGACGAGCACCAGCGCGGCGACAGACGCGCCCTCGCTGCTGTACACGCCCAGGAGAATCTCCTCGTCCACCTTGAACTCGTCCACCTTCCAACGACCGCGCCACCAGCTCGTGTGGCATGGCGGCGGCTCCGGCTCGCCCTCCTTGGGATCCGGCGGCTTAGGAGGCCAGGCGACTGCGCGGCATGGTCCCGCCTCCTTAGGCTCGGCTGTGAGCCTCTCTGTCAAGCCCAGCGAGGCCGACTCTTCAATGCGTTTGTCGAGCATTTTGGGATTCTTGACGTCGTTGGCACGCGCGCCTTGCTTCTTCTAGCTCGGCCCGCGACCCTTCGCGTTGCGATTGGTCAGCTTCTTTGGCGGCGGCGGCGTGATCACTGCCTGCTTGCGCGGCGTCGCAATCGCAGCTTTCGGCGCGGCATGCTTGGTCATGAAGGCCAGCATGCTGCCCTGCGCGCCGGTTGCCTGCTTCTTTGCCGCCGGCGCCTCCTCCTCCTCTGCAACAGCCTCCTCTTCCTCCTCGCCAGCAGCCGTCGTACCTGCGGTAGCTGTAGCATCAGCATCCTCGTCCTCTTCCTCGTCGTCCTCACCCTCACCGTCGTCGTCGTCGTCGTCGTCGTCGTCGTCATCCTCCTCCTCGTTGTCATCAGCCACCGGTGCTGGCTGTGCGGGAGTCTGCACCTAAGCTGCTGGCTGTGCCACCGGAAGGCTCGGCTGCGGAGCTTCCGCCTCGGGATCAATTGGCAACTCAGCCGAGCAGCCGGTGACGGAGGCAGTCAGCCGCTTGAACGTGGCGAGGTCGATCTCGTCACGTGCCCTCATCTTGAGCAGCTGGCACACAGCCAGCCCGCCCTCCGTGTCAGCGGACATGATGCGAAGCGACCGCCGTGCTGCATCGGGCCGCGACAGCTGAGGTAGGACCCCTCCGCGAGGCAAATTTACGACACGACCTCTATGTAACGAATTTCCGACTCCGACGGCTCTAGACTAGAGCTAAATGTTGAACACATGTTGGAGCCCGCCGGGCGGGGCGTGCTGCAAATGTTGGAATATGTTGGGCCTGAGCGCGCCCACCAAGTGTGGCAACAACCTGTGCCACATGCTTGGTGATCCTTATCCGGGAGCCAGCCTAATCCAGCGGTCGCTTGGTCCCGTGCGCTACTTTTCACCCCCCTCTGAGGGCTCGGTCGCTCGGCCGGATCGAGCCCGAGCGACCGACCCACGTTTGCCGGAGGTTTGGGAGGGGCAGCAACAGTGGGAGTGGACCCAAGGCGGCGCGCGCGCGCGCGCGCGCGCGCGCGCGCGCGCGCGCCTCGCGCCAAGCACCGCTCGGCCGTGGCCGCCAGCCAAGCACTACCGCCAAGCACTGCCGTAAAGCATGGCGCCTACCAAGGGCATCTCTCAGGGGCCGAAGCGCCCGAGGCTCGCCGAGGGGCTGGCAGCCATTGTCCGCGCGAACCTCAAAATCAAGCCGGGCGACGCCCGCGAGGCGTTCGCCGAGCTGTCCGCCAAGCACCGCGAGCAGGCGGAGGCATACACGGTCGCGCAGTGGAGGGACGGACCGATGGTGCGCATCCGAAAGATGCTGTCGGATGGAACGACATCGAGCTCCGTGCATGTGCCCGGTGGGCGCACCGGCAGCCGGACCAAGCAACTGCTGCTGATGGCCGCCGCTGACATGTTCGACGGCGAGCAGAGCGTCGCATCGGCGCAGCAGGCGGGCAGGCTGCTGCAGCTGCAGCAGCACGCCGCCACCCTCGCCTCGGGCGCGGCGCCCACCGGCCCGTCCGCCGCGTTCGGCGCGCCGCCGCCGACGGGCGCGATGATGATCAGCGACCCCGCGATGCTCGAAGTGCTGGGACGCGCGGCGGAGACCTGGAGCCCTGCCCAGCTCTCCGCGCTCCAGCTGAGCGGCGTCGATGTGCAGGCGGACATCCTGGACAAGACTGACAAGCGCGGCAACGAGGGGCTCTACAAGCGCAAGAAGCGGCAGGGCGATGAGGACGAGGACGATGAGCTCACCGACAACGACGAGGAGGAGGAAGACCCGGCCGACCTGTCGCAGGTGGAGGAGGGCCTCGACGAGGAGTGCCGACTGCTGCAGCTGCAGCAGGCGCAGCAGCACGCCGCGACCCTCGCCTCGGGCGCGGCGCCCCCCGGCCCGTCCGCCGCGTTCGGCGCGCCGCCGCCGACGGGCGCGATGACGCTAGACGCGCCCGAGATGCTCGCGGAGCTGGGCCGCGCGGCGCCGACGTGGAACCCTGCCCAGGTCACCGCGCTCCAGCAGCTGGGCGTCAACGTGCAGTCGGAGATCCTGGACAAGACGACCGAGCGTGGGCACGAGGGGCGCAAGAAGCGCAAGAAGCGGCAGGGCGACGAGGACGAGGACGAGGACGAGGGTGAGGCGGGCCCGTCATCTCGCCCTACGCCGACGACAACCCGTGCCGGGCGCAATGCGGGCCAATCCGGCTCGCAGTAGACGTGTGCTGCGCAGCCGTGGCTCCGCTCTGCGCTCGCTTGCCGCGGCCTCGAGGCCAGCGAGAGGCCTCCCTGTTGGCCTTGGCCTACCGTACGGTACTTGTATGCATGACGGAAAGGTGGGAGCTGTGTGCAAAAAGAAATACATGTGAGAATTACGAATTAGCACGCACGGAGCACAACGCGCAACAACGCTCTCCCTCCTCTCCCGTCCTACTGGGCAGCACTAGTGGAGGCGTCAGCAGCACCGCCGCCCTGGATGCTGCTGCTCGCACCATCAGGCGCGATGCTGGGGCGATAAATGGCCGAGCGTCGCGACGTGACGTGGGACGCGACTCCTTCATCCGGGCCGCGCAGGCGCTTGGTCGCAGCTCCCACACGCGCCTCGACATCTTCTGCGGGCGGGGTAACGAAGGCTGCCACCAGCTTCTGCAGCCCGATCGGCTCCATCGCCTCATCTATTCCGCGGGGAGGCGAGCGTGGCTCAGACAAACCTTGCCAAGGGCCGGGACGCGTGCCAGGGACAGGGACGCGATGCGAGCCCACCGTGGCGGTCGCGGTTTTCGCCCTGGTCGCGCTGCTGAAGATCCTCGAGGAGCGCCTGGCGAGTTGCGTGGACCACAGCCGCCGGCTGCACGGGCGCAGCAAACAGCGAGCTGTCTGGGCCGAGAGGAGCACGACTATTCAGGGTCGCGAGGTGTGCGGTGAGACGCTGGAGCTCAGCCGCTCGTGTGGTCTCGTCATCCATCAAGACGTCGACAAACTCCTCGGCATTTCCCTTGAGCAACGGTTCGGCTGACGGCCGCCACGACTCGCCGCGGAAGGCAAAGTAGACGAGGTCGCCGGCAGCGAGCGTGGCGACATCGTCCAGCAGGACACCGTTCTCGAGAAACATGCGCACCCGCTCGCTGTCGGGCACGCTAACGCATAGCTTGCTGGCCGCCTTGGCGACGAGCTCGTCCGGCCCAGCGCTGAGATCAACGGCGACCATCTGCAGCTGCTTGGCTAGGGCGCCCACGGGCGCCACGCGCACCTTGGTCACGAAGCTACTCGCCATCGATCTACGTTGCGTACGTGCGTTGATGTTACAAAGTCGGGAAACGTCTCTTTGCCCCGGAGCCGTCAATAAACCGCGAAGAATGAGTGCCTTTCCGGGGCTGAGGTTTCTCTTGCACGCGCCCGCAAAATTCCTGGCCGCTAGCAAGCAAGCTAGGTGGACATCAGCGCACTTCCGCGACTTGAGCTGGAATCTCGAACAGCTAGTCTTGATTTACTACATGGTACATTTTGTGACGACGTTCCCGGCGGCGGCTGAGCACCTCCTGCGGCTGCTCGCCGTGCTTCCATACGGATATCATTGGGGCGAGACTCTCGTCGAGTCGGGTGGGAACTTTCACGACGTTCTTGGGCCAATCGTGCAGGCCAGCGGCGCCGTGCTCGTGGCAGCGGGTGCAAGGTCGCCCGCAGGAATGCTGTTGCCGGTCGGCGCAGCCGCCGCCGCCGTATTCGCCCACCATGTGGTCTGCGATGTATGGCCTTCGGTGGCGGCAGATATCCTCCGGCAGCTGGATCCGGCCACAATGAAGCCCAAGCCGGACACCGACCTCTCCGGCCTCTTCATGTCCGACGTGCGGCGCAACAAGTGGTACGAGTGGTTCACTTGGACATACTTTGTGGCCTGGGCGAGTGCGGGTGCGCTACTCTGCGTGCCATCGGTGCCTGGAGCGATGTACGACTGGGCGGAGCGCGATCTCCTTGGCCGCTGGTGGCTGTGCGAGGGCAAGGTGATCACCTTCAGAGAACATTGGAACTCGAAATTCTTGGTGCCAAGCGCGACACACCGGCACTACAGCTACATACAGGCCAGCATCAAGTTTGGGTGCAACCCATGCCTCCTGCTGCCGGGTGGGACTGCAATTGGATACGTGTACATTTCTATGTGGCGTCGGCACAGACGCAAGATGTGCACATGGCGTGTGCCGGCATCGAGCCTGGCGCGGCCACCACCAACTGCTGCAGTCGCCAACCCCGACCCGCGGAGTCTGTGGATCGATACGACGATTGCCTTCAACTACTCTTGGAGTTTCACTGTGATGTCCACCAACATTGGCTTACACGAGCACATTAATGGAGCTCGCCTCCCCTACCCGAAGGCGGCCACGCTCATCTCGGAAGAGATGGAAGATCTCGCATACGCCTGGATGGACATGATGATGATGGGGCTCGAGGGTTCAGCCCCGACGGCCCCCATAGTCGCTGCACCTGGTCAGCGCATGGCTGATCTGGATTTTTAGACTGATATTGTTTATGTCTCCTTTCTTCTAAATAAAAAGAGACAGCACAAACCCGGGTTGTAGCAGATGACGCCCTGCCCGATGTGGCCGTAGCCCGCGCCGTCGCCGCCGCTCGAGGAGCGGCCGGGGCCCTCGCCGGCGGCGCGCCACGCGCTGTTCTCCTTGAGGCAGTGCTCGAGGACGTGCGCGACCGTCGCCGCGTCGAAGCGCGTCTCCTCGTCCATGTGCACGACCCAGTCCTCGCGCCGCGCCT
>Ga0115006_10003942_pt1 | contig 10232 bp, 6 predicted proteins | sample ArcOceMetagenome_3_FD_88943 | JGI IMG/M metagenome (GOLD analysis project Ga0115006, IMG submission 88943) | Marine eukaryotic phytoplankton communities from Arctic Ocean - Arctic Ocean- Svalbard ARC20M Metagenome | ecosystem: Environmental > Aquatic > Marine > Oceanic | place: Arctic Ocean...
GGGGGGCGGGCAGCAATGCATGATCGCACGGTGTGCCTGGTCACTCGGCCTGCCGCCGGCAATAACCTGTTCACCTTGTCTTCTGCATCTATAGAGAGGAGAGAGGCACGCGTCAAGACACACAGACACGCACCTTGTAGTAGGCGAGGGAGGCGGGGTTCTTGCCCATGCCGAGGGGGTCGAAGCCAAGGTTGCCGTCACCGGGCTGGCCGTAGAAGACCTTCTCGTAGGAGAAAGACTCGACAATGCCGATGAAGGCGAAGATCTGATGCACCATTGCGGTGTCAGTGAACATTCGCAAGCGTCTCCCTAGCTCAGACCCTCTCTCTCCTCCGGCAGCGCACGCAGTGGCGTGGCTGCCGCCATCGCGCACCGCACAAGCCGCATTCGCCGAGAGCAAGTCGCACTTGCCCCACAGCACAGATCATTCATAATGCCGGACAATGCCCCCATGCTCAAGGCAGCAAGGAAAAATCGCGGGTCACTTGTACGTGCGCACACACCTGGGCCCAGCCGGCGCCAGGGCACTGGTAGAAGGCCTCAAGGGGGTTGTTGGAGAAAGTCGCGAACTGGGGGAACTTGGCAAACTCCGGGTGGAACTGCCAAAGGCATGTGCTTCAACAATCCTGACCCGCTCAATTATGCCAGCGCTCTAGTGCACGCAAGGCACACACTGCCCCCACACAACACGAACACGAATGCACATGCAGGCAGCATGGGATCGCCCGTCTCGTTCGGTAATCCAGTTTCCGTGCACGGACTGCGTTTGAACACTGCGGCGCGAGCAGCTGCAAAGCGCTGGACAAAATTTCCCGTTTGAACTGCAGAATGCGTGTCCGGCCGCTCTGCATCCAATCCTCTGCGACCACAGCTCGCAGCCAACTCACCATGCCGACGGCGGCGAGCATGCAGATGCGGCCGTGCTTGATCTCGGCCTCCTGGAGCCACTTGATGTCGTAGTAATCAGAGAAGCCGAGGGGGTCGAAGCCCGCGTAGCCTGCCAGCAGAACACCCGGACGCGGTCGTCACAAAATACATTTTTTAGGTTCGATTGCAGTCCCTGCGAGGCTATGACTGTTGTGCGCAGCGTCCGCAGCTTGGTACCCACCGGCCATGCCAGAGTCGATGTTCTTGGGCTTCTCCATGAAGGGGATGGCCTCGGACATCTGCTGCATGGTGGGACCACGGGCAACGGCAGCTGCAGACATGGTTTCGCGTCAGATCCCGCCGTTCCTCACGGACGTTGTGTCTGCGTACACATTGCGTGCCCACGGCGCCGCCTCGGCAGGGGCGCCCAAATTCGCCCCTACCGAACGCGGTCCGCCCTCGCAACTGCCGGCACGGGGCATCGCGAGCCCGTCCGGCGCAACATCTCAGCGGCCCTGGTTACTGCCCCTCTGCTCGCCGCGCGCTTCACGACACAGCCCCGCCCGGCACTTCTGGCTGGTGCGCCTGTGCGCTGCTGCTCACCGCGGGTGGTCACGCGCCCGGGCAGGGCCGCCGGGGCGAAGGCGGACGCCGCCGCCGCAAGGGAGAGCGCGACGATCTTCGAGAGCATGATGGCAATCGTACTGCCAAAGTCGTCAGAAAAGCAAGAAACACCTCACACTCTAGTTCGTGGGAAAAAATGGCTGGACGCGGCACCTCCCCCTTCTTCTTTTTTCTCAGATCCAACGCCATGGCAGCGCTCGGGGGGACGGCGAGGATGGCGTGGGGATAGAGAGGTTGCGGGGCAGAGAAAGAAAAGAGAGCGAGGGAGGGGGATATTTGCACGCCGCGGGTGTGCGCAGCGTCGCGTGCATGTCGCTGCTCCCCGCCATCAACCGGGAGGCCTGGCGGATCAAGGGCGCCACCGGGCTGCAGTACCACCACGTCGAGCGGACATGGCAGGGCGACCGGGAGCTTCCGGACCGCTCGGGCAGAGGGCCCTCGGGCTACTCGGAGAACCCATGCCCGCTCGCGCGCATGCGGATCGGCCGCGCGCCGCCCAAGACGCCGCCGCCGCCGCCCGACCTCCCGGTTGGGGCCCCCGAGGTCATCAGAAAGTACCGCGAGGAGTTCAACAAGCGCGACTACCAGGGCGCCGGCGAGGTCTCGACGCGCGAGCTGCAGGAGCTCATGCGTGCGGTCGGCAGGGATCTGTCGGAGGCAGCCATCAACATCCTTGTGCAGCAGATTGACAAAGACGGGTCCGGCTCGGTCAACTTCACCGAGTGGCTGGAGGGCATCTTTGGCATCCGCGAGCCCCGCCCCACCGACAAGCCGCAGCTCAAGCCGATGGAGGTGGTTTTCAAGGACATGCGCGAAGCCATCGACCGCGATGATGTCAAGGCCATGCAGAAGCTCATTGCGGTGTGCGAGCGCGAGAACTTTCCGCCGGTCTTGCGCGCATACAAGGAGCCCGAGTCTGGGCTGGGCATCATTCACGTCGCCGCGCGCAGCGGTTCAGATCGCATGGTGCTCCTGATGATCGAGCACCGCGCCGATCCGAATGAAATGTGCCGGAGTCAAGAGACGCCGCTTCACTTTGCGGCGCAAAGCACTGGGAAGTACCGCGACAGGATGGTGGCAGCGCTGCTGGCAGCGGGCGCCAAGCGCATGGCGCAAACCACATCCGGCTACACCGCTATCCACTACATGTCGTCAGAGTACAAAAAATCAGGCTTCGATTGGAACGATGACCCCTCTATTCGTGAGCGCTTCCAGCATCATCGACGGAAGCACCACTATGCGCACGGATACCATCCAATGGTGGCGATTGCCGACATCGTGGGCGCCGAACGTAAAAGCCATCGGCGGCGCGACAAGGACGATGACCACCACCACCACTCGCATGACCACCACCACTCACATGGCCTGGATGACGGCCATGGTCACCGCCACAGACACAGGCACCACCACCGCGATGACGGGGCTGGGCACCATGATGAAGCATCGGAAAGAAGAACAGGAAAGAGCCATAAGAGCCATAGGAGCCGGAGAAGCTCAAAATCCCGCGCCAAAACTTCGGATGAAGTGCGGCTTGTTGACCTCCCAGATGATGACGATGACGATATGCAGCGCTTAAACACGCGCGGCACAAACATGTAAGCGTCTCCTTCCTCCTTCCCTCACTCCCCCCGTCTGACGCGCACGCAATGCTTGAACCTAAATCTGGCGCCCGCGAGTTGCGCTGAATATATCGCACGTGCGGCTGGATATGCGTTGGTACGAGCTACGCAGCAGCTGCTGCCGGCGGCGCCCATCTCGCCGGCACCCCTTTTCTAATCCAAATGAGACTCACAGGTCGGCGTCAACGAAAGCTTCCAAGGAACATGACCTGGACTGGCTCCAACAACAGAGAGTGCGCTTTGAAAGGCGACAGTTCGACGACACCAAATTTAGCGACTCAGACTGAAAGATAGACTGACATTACTCGCAATACATAAAACTGATATCTGATAGACTGCTAGCCAGTCAAGATTGCGAGACGATTTGCTTGCGTGGGTGGTTCTGCTTCTTGAAGGACAAGCACCGACAAGTGATTGAACTTTCGGCAAGAGCAGGCTGCTACGTCTTTCAGTCTTCAAGCTGTATGTTAATATTTTTGCGTGTGCGTGTGGGGCACTGTAGCATAGTTTCTCTCCTTAATTAATTTATTGACAATCAAAGTGCCTCGAACGACCGCCTGCTTTGCACGGGCTACGAAACGTTTTGGATTCGGAAAACGATTTCTGCTCCTCGCTTAAACCTGCGCCTCGGCTACGTCGAGATCAAATGTTACTCTGGACTTCGTGTTGCGATCACCATCCACCCACTCCGGTTCATGCGTAATGTGCCAGGACTCGCGCGTGCCGTTGGATTCCTCGTTTTCGAGCTCCAGCAAGTTTTGCTCATGGTCTGTGCGCTCCAAATCCTCGTGGTCAAGCATGTTGCTTATGGCGCCTTTGGGTGCAGCGTAATTTTTGTACTTTTCTACAGTCTGTCGCTTCTTCATTTGACTGCGCATGACCTTGGTGCGTCGATCGATGCGCTCGAATGAGTACTGTAGAGAGGAGCGTGGAGAGCACAAGGGTCAGAGACAACGCGGTTGCATCTCAGTGACATGTGGACCAGAAGGTGATGCGTGCAAAAGGATGCGCTGATCGTGATGCATCAACATAGTCCTCAAAGAAGCACTCATGCGCGCTCCGGGCGGGAGCAATTCCGAAGGTCACCACAGCACATCACGTTCCCGCACGCGTGCGGGCACATCTGTGCTCTATCAGCAGCAAAGTACACTACCCAGGAAAACCCCCTATCTTTGAAAGAGCACCTGTCCAATGTTGGTTTTGGACGTGGACGCAACGGCCTGCGCAAGGTAACCGCTGTTGGGACCGTAGCTGCCAAAGACCAACTCGAATTTTCAGCACCTAAACACAAGCACCCAGCAACAGACGTGTGCATCACTCGATACGCGATTACCTGAAGGACGCTTCAGCCCGCAAGTCACCATCGTCGTCGTCCGGATCTGGCTCCGGCTCGGAGACTGTCATGCACACAAAAAGTCCAACAGAAATGTCAGAAGGGGGCGAAAAATAATTGAGAACGTGTAGATCTACATGTGTAAAGGTGCTGAGATACATGGATGTGTTCTCTATGCCAGTATTCTAGTGTCCGCTCATCACTCCCATTCCCAATCATTTGCGCTCACGCTCTGAAGCCGTTACACTCTACCAGACCTGTTGCAACGGCAGTGGCAGATTTGTCGGCATGAATCTTAGCTTTTGTCTTTAAAATCTGCTTGTTGGTGCCGCCCTCGAGGTGTGAGTGCGTCTGCCCAAAGTCGAGAATAGTCTTGCGCAACGCCTTTGCCTCCCGCGCTTGTCGCGTGACATACCAATAGACGGTAAACGCCACAAAAAGGGCGAAGACAGCCACTGGAACAGAAACGGCCAAGATCAATGTTGTCGAGGCCTTCTTGACAGACTTGATTGACACTTCTCTGGTGGGTGCCTCGATCACTGTAGCTGCCGGCAAGCCATTTTTCAAAAGTTCACTGTTGATATTTTCAGCACTGAGCTTTGACACCATTGCATCAGCGGCGCTTGCATTTGCCGCCCGCAAGCTCGTTTCGACTCTGATACTCTCCGCCAGCAAATGTCTCTTGCCGGTCCTCCGTGTTGAACCGACACTGCTAATGCTGTCAATAGTAACATCATGAGGGGAAACTCCTGCTACCCTGGCCAACGAGCTTGTGAAAGCTTTCTGTTTATCAACATTGAATTGCAACGGTGACATCGGCAGGGACAAGACCATCTTCACCACATGCGTTCCGATCGTGCCCATACCGCCCTGTGGGCGAGTACAATATCGTCCAGATTCTACCAATCGTGTTTCTGACTCCCACGAGTCATCGCATTCGCATGAGAGGCCTTCTTGGGGTTCGCACTGCCCATGTCCAGAGCACGTTGTTTCGTCCCTGCAGAAATTCTCGCACATGATTCCAAACCATCCTGCCACACATGAGCAACGATCAACGCCGCACCGGCCGTGCCCGCTGCACTTGCGATCACGCCCTGAATTTGGTTCCCAGTCACAACCACTGCAAGTTGAATTGTCTCCTCCACAGATCATGCAGTGGTCAAGTATCAAGGGACTCAAAGCCACTCCGTCACACCCTGAGGACACTTCAAGCACTGAGAAAAAGGACATGTGAGATATGCCGGCCCGGATGGATGTCGCGGTTGCTGAGATGGGCGAAATATATGTTCGAGTCCATTCCCACGAGTCCACATCAAAGCGCATAACCATTGGAACATATCCCCTTCCTGTTTTGGGGTCCACGTAGTCTGAAATATTTTGCGCGATGGATAACTCAAGTTGCATGGCGTTCGACAGAGGCAAGTCGAGGGACAATGCGGATTCAGTGCCCGCCATTCTCACTTCAACGCCCACAACCGCCCCCGTTGACCCTGGCACGGGATTGGCCGCAGGATCCCATACAACTAGCATCACGTCTAGAGCTGAGATAGTTGTATCTGTGCTTGGAACAGCCTTGAGATTCAATAACAAGTCCCGTGGTAACGTTGCTCTGATCCCCGGCATCGAAAAATGCAAGAATGTCTCGGATATGCTTGCAGCTGCAACCCTGGATGTCGTGACGGCAAAAGCGTCATTGACAAGACTTCGAGGCTGTTCTGCGCTGGAGGAAGATAGTCCAAAGCCACTGAATGCAGATCTCACACTTAGCGCCGATAATGCAGAGATTTCACGCATAACTGCCTTGGTCAAATACCGTTGGGTTTGTTCGGCTTGTGTGATAGCACGCAAAGACGTTTTGTCTAGGAGGGAAGATAAGCTTTTGCGACGGCTTGCCATTGTTTCTTGCTGAAATTTTACCACTTGCAGCAATCGTGATGATGCGAATCCGAGGATATGGCCTATATCCTCAGCGTCTGCATCCATGTTCATGGCACTGCTTCGTATCTTCCTTGCCAGGTCGAACGCCTTTGTAGCAGAGGCAATGCTGACGTCGTTTGGCCTATCTAAAATGAGCCTGAGCAGCGAGGCCTCCAAGAGAACATTCGGGGCAGACGCTATAGCCTTGGTAGAAAAGTCATCGAGGTCAGAAAGAAGCTGGTGGCGCAGATCTGGTCTAATTGGGTTTGAGGCTGCGCACGAGAAGTTACCATTTTCCGAGCCCTTGGTCGCACATGTGTCCACAATTGCATTCAAAGTGCCTGAAACCAGACTGATCATCTGCGGTAACTCAAAGTGGTCTTCATGTGCACGGACATTTTGCACATGAGGCAGCATGTGATCATTTTGCAGCTCCACAAAATCCACACTCGAGGGTAGCCTCACATTCACACTACTCGCAAGAACAGCCTCGGATCCCCATGCATCAATAACTTGCGCTTCGATCTGCAGATTGTTGTCCTTCGTATTACCAGGGGGCAAATGGGCCACAAATTCGTTCCTTGTCCCGAGCGACATCGGTATTTGATTGCTCGGTTCTCCCTCGCTGTGCACTAAAAAGCGATACGTGAAAGGGAGACTTTCGCTGTCACTAGTCCAGCCCCGAGTGCTCACGGTGAATTCATCTATCATGGCGAATCCAAATCCCGGTCTAATGTGAAATACGCCTCCAGTCGGCGGCACATTCACATATACGTCAAGCTCAGCAAAGCCTGTCATCCCCTCTGAGCTTATAGTCGCTCGAAACGACACGCGTTGACCTGGCAATACCGAGCCAGCTTTAAGAATGAGGGTTTGCGCATAGATAGAGGTGAGCACGCTTGGTGCGTCCAAGAAATAGCTTCCCACTTCTGAGATTGCACTCCATTGAACAGAATGGCTATTTGGGAGTCGGGACGTCGTGGGATCATTACCATAGGCCGCATGAAGCACAATCTTTTGCCGATTACCAATACGTTTTGTAAAAGCTGGTTCCTTGCAAAGATCACTATCTCCCAATTTTGATGGGTCGCATCGAGCTACGGTGATCGGCACCGGCAACACGATGCTCTTCCTAACTGAAAACGTGACCGTTGCTTGCTCACTTGCAGATTGCTCATTAGCAGATTTGAAGCTCGGATTATCTCGGATCTCAGGCGCAAGGGCTTGCAGATTTCTCGTCACGCGGACGCCAATTCTATACACGAACGGGCCAAATTCTTGTGCTGAGTTTTCAAATCCAGATTGCAGAGCCGAATTCGACATTTGTGCCTCACCAGAAAAGTCAGGTTCTATCGCAAGGGTACCACTCGGACAATCTTCGAAATTTTCATCAGGGCAGTTCAGGAAACTGGCACTTTCATCAATTTTACATTCTGCGGAGACCGGCCTGTGTCGCCGACAGGTCCACGAGTACAGGAACTTATCTGACGATGCACCTGACGTTTCGAATTCAGGATCGAAAGATTCAGAGGCCTTTAGCTTCAAAGAGAGCATGCTTCTTGACACAAAGCTCCCAGCACCCTTCAGGACTGGCACAACAGGCCGAACAAGGGTATTGATGCATACTCCCGCACTCGTCGAAACGTCTATCAATGGCTGGTGCGCTGTGACCACGGCTCGAAATGTTTGCCCTGCAGGAAGAGATCGAGATGGAATATGAAGGTTTCGGGATGTGTTCCAGGACCCTAGCCCAACGAAACTGACTGACCCTGTGCAATCTTGACCCGACATGCAAATCTCTTCTGGTTGGCTGCTTGCAACGGAACGAATGCACCTCATGATTTTCCAAGAATACTGAAGGTACTCAACCTGGCTCTTGGGCGCACAAGTTGCTGGCTCACCAAATGAGAGAAGATCAAGTGTGTGGTGTGAATACAGGTGCTGTGGATTGGTCCCAGAAATATAGATCGAGGGCTGGATTCTTTCAACCCCCAAAGGCCCGTCAGTGCCTCCCATTTTTTCGAAACTCATTCTAGCTTCATCGACTTTGCCAAGCCAATTCACAAGAGTCAAGACAACAACATAATCGCCCATTGCCGTTCCACCTTCGATGAGGGTGGGAATGTTGAGTAAACTAGGAGGATACACAGCAACATCAAAGAGAGAATAATCGGTGATCTTCTTCAGGGTATAATCCACCACCACGAGATCCTGATTCCTGACACAAATCGGGCACGTGTCAGACAATGGGATGTTAAAGGGATTGACTGGCACGTCGTTGGATGTGATATTTGCTGCTGGAACGGAGTGTTCGCAATTGGTGCCAAGCGGTCCTCCCGTCTGGCAGAGTATCATCCTTGAGGAAGTCAAAGTCATGCAAACGCCATCGGCAATGTCCTGCAGGCTGCTTTCTCTTCTGCACTCTGCTTTGTTTTGAACGAATTGAGTGTTCCGCAGCATCAATGTGAAGACGGTGTCGCTTGTGGACGACATTCCTTGTCCCTGTCTGATTCCTAGCACTAAAGTTCCTGAATCTGGATTCCAAATTCCAATTCCGCCCTCGAATAGAGGGTGCGTTTCAGTAGAAGGAAGCTCCTTAAAAACGGGAAGACACGATGTAGAGTCAGTGGATTGGCAGGCTGCGCATGCAGAAGAACATCCCATTCCGGGTATGAGGTCTTTAACACCTGTACACTCATAGCAATTCTTGGTCCTAGTGCTGCGTAGGCCTGAAATTGTGAGAGTGCTTCCGCCGAAAATGGGTGCATTGGGTCTTACTGTGAATGTGACTGCATTGATTTGATTTTGTACTCGTGTCGATTCACGTGCTGCCTTTACCATCCACGACACTTTCGCAGTTCCATCCAATGACGGGCCTGATAGTCGTTCAGGTTCATCTGCGCCGAGAAATAGCTCCTTCAGCAGCGGACCACCTTCTGCTTTTATTCTTGTCTCTGATGATGTCTCGGATCCTTCATTTTGCAACTGAAACGAAAATACCATTTGCGAGAATGCTTGATATTCTGCAGTAACGTTCAAAATCAGTTCTCTCGTAGATGAAACCCATTCTGCTTTTGCTCCAAACATATCCTTGCTAGGACCGTCGATCTGCAACTCTCCTGAAGGAGTACTTGAGCTTAGTCCAATCAATGTCACCCGAGCTCCAATCAGAAACCTGACATTCGCCCGCAATGAGCAGACGACAGTGTTCACAGCAAACCTGACTTGGTGATTGACGTTGATTCTACGCTCATAAAAAGAAGGAATCTCGTATGGTGAAAGGATGTTTTGAGATGGAATCTCCATAAAAATCTCGTCGACAGGCACAAACAGATTTGAATACTCTCGCCGCAGGGTTGCAGAAACCTGAGGCCTTACTAGTGGCGCATCTTGACGCCTATTGGTATCGCGGTTCTTGAGGGTAAAAGTAAACTGAATACTCTGCAGAGCTGCAACAGTGAACCCAGATTGAACTACCACAACCAACTTTCCGACGTCTTGGGTCCACTCACCGACTGTCCCGAACACTGCAGCGTCAGAATGCTGCGCATGACCTATTTCTAGGGTGCCATCTTCCGTCAGTGTGTCTACGAGACCAGTGATGGTGATGGACGCTGGAGCAAAAAGATCTGCGTTGAGTTGCAGACTGACTTGGAGCTGATTCAGATTTCCAAACACCCTGTTGCTTTCCTGAATACTGCTCACGATAAAGGTTGCTGAAGGTAACTTGAGCGGGGACACAGTCGATTGTGTCATCTTCACAGAGTCCATAGAGATTCCATATCCTTCGACAGTCATATCCACATTGGACGCATTCAGGCATCTATCTGCCATTTTCTTGAGAGTGAAACGAAAAGTGATTGTCCTCTTTA
>Ga0115006_10003943_pt1 | contig 10231 bp, 13 predicted proteins | sample ArcOceMetagenome_3_FD_88943 | JGI IMG/M metagenome (GOLD analysis project Ga0115006, IMG submission 88943) | Marine eukaryotic phytoplankton communities from Arctic Ocean - Arctic Ocean- Svalbard ARC20M Metagenome | ecosystem: Environmental > Aquatic > Marine > Oceanic | place: Arctic Ocean...
GGCGGAGGAAGGGGCGGAGGAAGGGGCGGAGGAAGGGGCGGGGGGAGGGGGGGAGGTGGAAGGTGGGGGGGAAGGGGAGGAGGTAGAGGCATTCCTGGGAGAGGTTGAAATATTCATCTGTCGTTTGTGCTATTTACACCTCAAACTGCTACATTAAACGCTCCAAAATAAAGTTTCGTTTCGTTTCTGACAGAACTGACCCAAAAAAATACTCCCAAACCTGTCAAATGCCAAAGCGCTCATCGCGTGAAGAGGTAAGCCACAACGGTACATGATGACCCACAAAAGCAGTCATTGCTATTCTGAAGTGCGTTAGTCCCTCCAATAGGTCATTAAACATCTTGAAATAAACCCTCCCTCCAAGACGGTGGTTGTCTTTGAGTCTTATTTTGTCACTCCTTTAACTCTTCTAAAATATTCTAACATTATAACATCACATGTTCACACAAACTCACAGGCTAAGGAGTCTCCTCCACGTCAACAACGACGAACAGATGAGATTGGGGACGAGGAGGAAGAGACCACTCCGAACACGTGAGTTTTAACACTATTGCGTCCTTTCAGAAGAGAGATTCGACGCTTTAGAGACATCATTGATGCCTAATTTTACCCGAATTCCAATAAATATCACTAATAATGCCCCCCTCCCCTTCCCACCCTTTCCTACCCCCAGGTCTCGCGAAACTGGTACTTCCCTGACTCCCGTCTCTGCCTCTCCCGACCCAACTCCAACGATTGACATGGATGACGTCTCCGATGCGTCGTACTCGTCCGGTGACGACGAACTTGGAGAAGCTTCCAGTCCAAGGAAGGTCAACTCTGTTGGAAAGCTTCCAGAGGCGGGAGTGATTGTCAAGGTTTACGTGGAAAACTTCATGTGCCACAGGAAGCTTAGCGTACAGCTCTGCAGGAATGTCAATTTTATTCACGGGCAGAACGGATCGGGGAAGGTGAGGGTGGTGTGAGGAGCAAAGCGACGAGCAGAAGGATGTTAGTTATTGCGCTATGCAGTACAAGAGAGGAGCGCATAGTTATGCAGCTTTATTCTGCTGCTGTCGCCTTGCTCCAGCCTTCCTTCGCTCCTCGCCTCGCCCCAGCACCTTTCTCACCACTCGCTTCGCTCGCCGCCCAGTCCGCAATCCTCGCGGCCGTACAGATCTGCCTCGGAGCCGGAGCACGCCGTACAAATAGGGCCAAGACCCTTTCCAAGCTCATCAACAACCACGGCAACGCCACCCACGCCAAGCTTCAGGTCAAGCTACTCAACAAGGGATCTGACAGCTTCCAGCACGAGATCTACGGGGACTTCATCACTGTGGAGAGGATCCTCGACAAGACCGGTGGGTCCACTTACAGGCTTCTCGACGAGGACGACAAGGTCAAGTCCAAGAAGAAGGCCGACCTCGACGCTATGCTGGACCTGTTCAACATCCAGGTCGACAACCCTGTTGCCGTCCTCGACCAGGAGGAGTCCAAGAAGTTCCTGAAGGGCCGCCCGGAGGACAAGTACGCATTCTTTTGCAAGGCCACCGAGCTCGAACGCATCGACCGCCACTACGCAATCACCAAGGACCATATCGAAGACCTTGACGAATCGAGGGTTGACCTCGTGAAGCAGCTTAGGCCCCAGAGGGACGTCGTACAGAAGCTGGAAGCGGAGTGGGAGGAGTGCCAGAAACTAGAGGTGAGGTTGGAAGGGGAAGGGTGGGATGAAGGTGGGGAATTGTTGTTTATATGATGGAAATATATCCTATGTCATTAGCAAGTATGATATGCGTCCTTCAACACGGCGATTCGAAGCAATGATTAGACGCCAGTAATTGAAACGGCTGCCAATAAACTATTCTGAGGAACAACAACACTCCTTCCCAAACACTTTCTTCGCTCGCATTCGATCTGGATTCTATACTGACCTCTTTGCCCCCCTCGCTTATCGCAGAAACTCGAGAATAAGGTCTCCGAGGCGACGTGCAACATCGGGTGGGCCATGGTGAATGAGATGGAGGAGGAGCACGAGAAGGTCGAGGACAGCCTCACCAAGACGAAGGAGGACGTCGAGAGGTTCGAGGAGAAGGTAAATAAATTCATCGAGGAGGGCCAGGGTGAGGAGAAGGACCAGAAGGAATTGGAGGACACAATCGAGAGGCTAACGAAGGAGGCGGACGAGGCTGTCGAGGCCAAGAGGGAGCAGGAGATGCAACTCAAGGCCCTGAAGAAGCCCAAGAACGCCGTCGAGCACGAACTCAAGAGCATCGAGCGAAACCTCAAGTCCCAGAAGAAGCAGGTGTCCGCGGCCGCCAAGAAGGTCGAAGAGATCCGCAAGGCCTTCCTCGAGAAGCAGGGATCGGCGTCAACCGACAAGGCCAAGAACATCGAGGAGCAGACCAAGATCGAGGAGGAGTTCGCGGCATCCAAGGAGAAGGCTGAGAAGTACGAAGATAAAATCGAGGAAACTTTGGAAAAGTACGAGGATGTTAAGAAGGAAGTTGAGAATTTGGGCGAGGACACCAGGGAAGTCTATATGCAGGTGAAGGAGCAGGAACGATTGCTCAAGGAGCTTCAGAGCGGGAAGGGCGGGGGCGTCGCAATGTTCGGCGAGAAGGCCCCCGCAATGTTGGCAAGGGTCAAGGACGCCATGAAGAAGAACAAGGTGAGGTGGTGTGAAGGACGGGAGGAGCGTAGCGACGGCTGGAGCGAAACGATAGCAGCAGCATCAAACTGCGCAACTATGCACTCCTCCCTTGTACTGCAACGCACAATAACTAACAACCTTCTGCTCGTCGCTTCGCTCATCGCAGCTTCGCGGCAACGTCTTTGGCCCGGTCGGCGCTCTCATCCAAGTGAAGAGGGGCAAGGAGTCGTGGGCAAAGCTCGCCGAGGTTGCCATCGGAAATGTCGGGCTCGCTACCTTCGTCTGCGACAACAGGGAAGACATCCGCATCCTGAGGCAAATCAGGAAGGCCATCGGATGCAGAGACCAGGACATCCCTATCAATCACCAGAACCCTGCTGCGAGGTACAAGACCCCTGCCGGGATCGAAGGTAACACACAGGGAATCGAGCTCGCAATCAACTGCCTCAGCGTCGAGGAGGACTTGGTCTTCAATTTTTTGTGCGATTCAACGAGGGCCGAGAGGAAGGCTTTGGCGCCCACCAAGGATATTAGCGAGAGCAAGCTGCTTTCCCGCCACAACGGGAGGATGGTAACCATGGACAAAAACTTGCAAGAGTGCTACTTTTACCCCACGGGAGATTACTGGGCCATCAAGAACGGAGCGTACAGTCTCAGGTCGAACGACATGGGCTTGAGACAAAGGTAATGGGAGGAGCGAACGGCGATGAGGAGCGAGGCGACAGCTAGTGCTATATTCTAACATCTCCTTCCGCAACCCTTCATCGCAGGCTCGGGAGGGACACTGCTAGTGCCGTGAAGGACGCCAAGGCCCAGATCGAGGTTTTGAAGGAGGAGTATCAGGAAAAAAACAAAGAGAAGAAGGAGCTCGAGGAAACTGCAAAGGACTACAAGCTGAAGTGGAACCAGTACCAGAAATCGAACAAGCAGCTAGCCGGGGACATGCAGGACATGCAGGAGAGGACGACGAAGCTCAAGGAGGAGTTCGAGGAGATGGAGGAGGAGGACACGGGCGAGGACCAGTCGGCCAACGCCACCCACGAGCTTGAGCAGGAGAAGGCAGAGGAGGAGACCTTGGAGAGGGACCTCCAGGAGAAGACCAAAGAACTCGAGGAATTACTTCCTGACATTGAGGAGAAGGAGAAGAATTTATCGGAGGTGAGGAGGGGAGGCGAGCGAAGCGAACTTCTGGGTGAAGTGTTGTTGTTCCTATGATGGAAATATACCCTATGCACTTGATTTTTATGATATGCGTCCTGCACCACGGCGTTAGGAAGCAATGATTAAACGCCAGTGAAACAACCGGCTGACAATAAACTATTCTGAGGAATAACAACACTGCTCCCCCTTTCCGCTCACGATAAGAATTGCTCATGATTACAAGCTAACCCCGTCTCGCTCTTCGCCCTCGCAGGAGAAGCAGAGGAACGACAAGATCGTCAAGGAGCTGGAGAGCGTCGAGAAGACCCTCGCCAAGGTTCTCGACAAGAAGAGCACCTACGAGGGCAAGGTGGAGAAGGCGCAGAGGAAGCTGGCCGAGAAGAAGTTGGCATCAGAGGGGGAAGAAAGCGCGTGCAAGGAAAGCAGGGACGAACTCAAGAGCAAGATCAGGACGGCCAAGGTCTTAACGTGGAAGCTGCAGAGGGAGGCCGCCATCAGGCAGAAGGCAAGGGAGAAGAAGAAGGGGAGTGGAGATGACGAGGAAGATGATGAGGACGGGGAGGGGGAGGATGGGGCAGAGGAAGAGGTGGTCAACGTGAACGACGCGACCGACGAGGACTTGGAGGCCGTCGAGAGGCCCAATATCAGCAAGACCGCGGAGTATTACGAAACCAGGAAGGAAAAGTACGAGGCTGACTTGGAGAAGGAGAGGAGGAGGAGGAAGGTCAGCGAGTCCGACCCACAGATTGTGTGGGAGAAGCTCTCGAGGGCGAAACAGGACCTCAAGGACAAGCAGCGTGGCATCGAATCGATTGAGGAGAACGTCAAGTCCATGAGGGCAGATTTGAAAATCAGAAGGAAGAAGTGGAAAACGTTCAGGAGCCACATCGCGAAGATGACCAACACGACATTCGGGGAGATGCTCAACAAGAAAGGAAGCAGCGGGGAGGTCGAATTCGACCACAGGGATAAGACCTTGAATCTGACGGTTCAGAAGGACAGCAACGAGGCAAGTCAGACGAGCGACGTCAAGGCGTTGAGTGGGGGGGAGAGAAGGTGAGCGGGAGGCTGGAGTGACGCGACAGCAACAGCAAAAGCGAATCGCAACGAAGTTGTCGCTTACGCGCCTTTTTCACCTAACCCTTTCACCCCCTCTCCCCCCCCTTGGCAGTTTCACGACCCTCTCCCTCCTCCTCGCTCTCGGCGAGAACCTGGAGACTCCCTTCCGCGTGATGGATGAGTTCGACGTTTTTATGGACGCAGTGGCCCGCAAAATCGCCCTGGACACTCTCGTCCAGTGCGCCTCGGCAATGGTCCACAGACAGTTCATCTTCATCACACCCCAGGACGTTAGCAGCTTGACGGTCACACCGATGCTCAAGATCATCAAAATGAGGCCACCTGACAGGAACGGCGGACAGACGACCATTGACTAAGTAGGGTTTATTCAATTTGAAAAAAACGACGCGCCCTCCAGCCTTTATCTATCTATTAATAAGCCTTGTCTATCTATTAAGCCTTATCTTCCATCTCAAGTCTCTCTAACCTCCCCTTAATCCCCTTCATAACATCCCTCGCAAGCCTCGCCCTGACCCTTCTATTCCCCTCGAACACGAGGTCCACAGCCCCCCAAACAATCCCGCTGATAGTGTACTCGTTAAGTCCCATTTCCCTTGCCACCATGTAGAGCTCTTGACTCTGCGTCGTCGAGAAAACCCCACAGTCGTCGGTGTTAATGGATACCGGGTAACCGCCCTCTACCAAACGGCGTAGGGTGGGGTGGGAGGAGAGGTTCGGGAGGTTCAGGGTCATTATGTTGGACGTCGGACAGATCTCTATAGGGATCTCCTGCGATGAGCGAAGCAAATCGCGAAAAGGGTTGGGATAAGGGGTTAGGAATATTGATGTGATCACGGAGAAGGCGCGTCTAGTACGGAAGTACGAGCGCGTGTGGTTCTCGTCGCTTCGCTCCTCGCTCAGCCTCACCTCCTCCATCTCCCCCCAAATTTCCTCCGGTACCTTCAGAAAGTGTCCCAACCTATCCGGTCTCCACCTAACGATCTCCCTGACCTCCTCCACATTATCAACCTCCCCGCAGTGAACCGTAACCTTCATCCCCTCCTCTCTAGCCTTGTCTAAACACTCCACGAAATCCCCGAACCTACCCTTCGTCGGGTTACCCCCCACATCCACCCCCAGAACGTAAGCGCTCGAGTTCCTGAATAGTTCCCTCGCAATGTTAACGTTCTCCCTGCGATGAGCGAAGTGAATCGCGAAAAGGGTCGGAATGATGATTGAGGATTATTGCGGTGGTCGGGGAGGGGGTGCATCTTGTATGAAGGTACAAGCGTGTGTGGTTTTTGTTCCTAACGCTAACGTTATCAGCTCGTCGCTTCGCTCCTCGTCCAATCTCACCTCGCCTCCCTAACATCCTTGGATCGATCTACAGATATTATCAAACGCGGTATCAGCTTGTTGCCGGATGACTCCCACTCCGACATCACCTCTATGCACGCGTTCACGTACCCCCTCTTGCTGATTTTGCCTCCCTCCAGGGTTCTGGGGGTCGTGCGCAACTCCAAGTATATCACGTTGTCAGACTGGAAATCTGAAAGTACTTCACGGAGGACAATCTTCAACGCGGGTACGGTTGACACGGCGGCGTGGATTAGGGGGAAGATCTCGAAGCAGCCCGACAGGGTGCGTTTAGGGGATGATAGGGATGGCGGTATTTGGATTTTCAAGGTTTGGAGTAAGTGGGTTAGGGTGGAGGGACGGATTGAACCGTTTAAATGAGAGTGGAGCTCGACTGGAGGGGGGGGGAAGTAAGGTAGAGTGTGATGTAGATGATGTGTGAGAGGTGCGAAAGCAATGAGGTAATTTTCTCATCTTGAAGAGGTATAAGTGGTATAATAATGTCATTTACCTCTACGTCTTACCTTTGGGAATGTCTTTACAGAATTTTTGAAGCGATTGTCGATTAAATTGTTGCTTTAATTCATCATTTTTTTTACGAGCATTTCGTGTAGGAGGTTGCAAAAGCAGGTACCCTGACAGTAAACCTAAACATATTGATGTTAAACCACCTAGTATAAAGAAATAACGTCTACGTTCTAACAATGTGGAGGGAAAACGCATATTGGGAGGAATTGGCCACATGCCTTGCGATTTCGAAGAAAAAATGTTGGAAATGTCGACGGTAGAAAGCCATGGCGTTTACTATCAAAGATAATATTATATTTAATTCCCAGAAATTCGCTCGCCCACGCTCCGAGCGAACCTCGCGCAAGACATTTTCACGCATGTCCTTTGCTCCTAATGTTTTCTCAGTTAATCTGTGATGGTCAGTTCACCTGTCGTTTCACTCCCTACTCTCCCCGTTGTTACCCCCCCCTCCCAAGCCCCTCAATCTCCAAAATCGACGACGATACTGGATCCCTTAAACAAACCCCGCCTCGTTGTGATGTTACAATGGAACCCACACTATGCCAGGTGTATCTTTGATTTTTTTCAAGTTCCTTGTACTTGGCTTCGTAATGTGCCAAAAGTGCAAGTCCTGTCGTATCCCAACCATATTCCTTCAACTTGCGTTTGGGCATCTCAATTGTTCTCTTGCGATTTGGAAGACACAATTCAACCATGGATGCTCCATCCAACTTAACCTCGATACTTCTTTTCTCCCCGTCTTTCTTGTCTTTGCATTTGAGTTATGCGGGACGCCTAACCACCCCCCCACTAGGATTTTTGACTTCTTTCGGGTTAGCCACGTGATCGATTAATTTCTTGGGGAAGTCCAACAGACCTTCTCCCGTCTTTTTTCCCGATTACTTCTAAGCATTCAACAATTTAAGCTTTTCCTTGAGGGTAAATTTGGCACTTGGATCCCCAAAGACTATGGCCTTTTTTTGGCCGCTTCCTTGATGCTTCCTTGATGCCCGTTCATTTTGGTAATCCAATCGGATTGTTTCTTTTCGCCATCTGTGATTAACCAAGCTTGATTAGCTCGTTCAAACGCCATCGTTCCAAAGATAGCACGAACCATCTGAGCGGACAGCACGTTGTCCTTATATGCCTCATAATCTACGACAACCTTCCCCGGTTTTCCCCCTTCCTCGTCCGCTTTCACGTCATCAATGATGATGTCAGTTCCCCCATCACTCCCCCCATAAATCAACTTGACGTTTTTCGGGTTCTTTTTTGTGTTGAATCTCTCAGCAAGAACGAACTGCATAATTATTTCGAACACGTCTCCTAAATACTTCCCAGCAATTTCTCTACCGTTGTCTTTGCCCCTGCTCAATTCCAATATTCTCTCAATGAGCTTGAAAACTTCTCCTGGCTTCTCTCCAGCTGTCCTCTGGTTGTAGCTTTTAAGGTCGAACGCAGCTGTAGCCCTCGCTTCCCTCTTCTCGCCCTCTTCCGCCTTCTCAACTGCTTCACCCTTGGCCAGTTCCTCTTCGTTGCCTCCTTCAGCATCTTCTTCCGTTCCCTTTTTCTTACCTTCATTCACCGATATTTTTGAGAATGCTTGGTTGAAGTTCAGAAGCAGGGGGAGGAGGGAGGATAATCTCGAGATTTTTTTGTCGACCTCGCTTTCGCTTCCATGCCTTCGAAGTCAACTGTCATCCAGCCTTTTTACCAACCCCCGTCACAACCCCTTCGGCACCCTCGGTAACAGTATCCTTATTAAGAGGACTCAAAGCGCGGACTTTGTTGCCCGGGTTGAATTTTGGGGACTTTGGAGACTTTGCAGGGGACCCCGATTGATTTCCAAGAATAGTAAGTTTAGTTAAGTTAACGTCGCTCCCTGACCCGGAGATTCCTTTATTTTTAGGCATACTCAGCGTATTTTCGATGGTTGATGTTGGACCCAAAAAGAGCGAATCAGGGTTATATATATAGAACTCCTTCTTAATGCGCCAAAAACAGACTTACTTGGAATAGAATCTATTGGGGAAATCTAAGAGGATAAAGAGGATCCAAGCCAGTAATTGAGCTGTAGGAGTACCAAAAACTGGTGATTCCCAAAAGAAATAGAGCACTCATTTTGTTCAAACGTTATGCAACCTCAACCTATGCAACCTTATACCTATGCAATCTCAACGCCACCTCCGCCTCACCCCTTACGTCCTTACGCCCTGACGACAAAAGCCAGCATTTCGACGTCCAAGTTCTCCATGGCTCCCTTGAGAAGCCTCTGCTCCTCGTAGTTGACGTCTTCCCAGACCTCGGAAAGCTGCTGGCTGTAGGTGGGAGCGAACTTTACGGCCTGTACGTAACCGTCAAAGAGGGATTTCGATATAGGAACCTCCTTGTCTTCCACATCCGGGTTTCTTTTTGTGTTGCCCCTCCTCAAGATCGCATCCCTCTCCTTCTCAAGGTCGCCGTTCCCGTACCCCACCTCGACCATATCCTTGATAAATACACTCCTCCTCCCTAGCTCTAGCTCCCTTCCCAAAGTACCCTCGGCTTTCATGAAAATCCTGTTGCATATTTTGACGCACCTGAACTTGATAGCGTAGAACTTCCTCCCCACCATATCCCAGAAATCTGCGAAGCTAGAAGGGAAGAATTTCTCTCTCCTAACCCTCCGCCCCAGGCTATCCCAACCTTCGTATGTCCCCCTCTTCCCCCACCTGTCCCCCAACTCCTCCTCCTCGTGTCCCTTAACGACCTCCAACAATGTCCCCATATCCGTGACCCTCTCCACGACCCACCCCCCGTCCTCGAAGCTCCTAATCCATTCTTCCTCGCTCCTCATGCCCCCGTGTTCCCTCTTGTACTCGACGTACCTCTGAACGGGGTCGTATTTATAACGCGATTTGGAAGGTTCGGATTTTGCGGACGTTCGCTTGGACCAGTCGTTAACATCAAGCTTCGGCCTGTAAGAAGAATGCTGGTATAAAGGAGGTCGGTTGAGAGAATCCACCTCGAACAAATTGTCTGTGCCCTTTGGCTTGGACGCTAAATCAATAACCACCATAAGGGAACCTGGGGACATTGAACGCCTTATGTTCTCGAGCGTGTGGGTCAGGTTGTAGGAGAGGGAGAGGGACTCTATCGCTACCGCAAAGGTGAAGGGGGTGGAGGTTAGGTTGGAGAGTTTGGGATTGTCAAAACTGAGATGAGCGCGCGGGGAAGAACGAAGCGACGAGAGGCGGCGGGTTGTTAGTTATAGTAGCAGGCGGTATGCTGCTGTCGCTACGCTCCAGCCTTCCTTCGCTCCTCCCCCCCCTCACCTTAGTTGTGAGAACCTGACATCCGGATACACCAAATCCCTCCTGCTCGCTTCCTTTGTCGACATTAAGACCTCAGCGCCGCTCAGCGTGATACCATGGTACCTGACCCTGGCCTTTGTTGTAGTTCCTCCTCCCCAGAACCCTCCCCCCCCCGCCGCGGTCCCCTCCTCCTCCATCTGCTTCGTGACATGTTTGTTCA
>Ga0115006_10003944_pt1 | contig 10229 bp, 2 predicted proteins | sample ArcOceMetagenome_3_FD_88943 | JGI IMG/M metagenome (GOLD analysis project Ga0115006, IMG submission 88943) | Marine eukaryotic phytoplankton communities from Arctic Ocean - Arctic Ocean- Svalbard ARC20M Metagenome | ecosystem: Environmental > Aquatic > Marine > Oceanic | place: Arctic Ocean...
AGTCGTTACGATGTCAAGTCGTGCCTCGGACTGGGTCGAGGTCGACCTGGTCGCCCAAGGCTATGGCAGGCTGATGAGGTGCCTCTCGTTTGCGGACAACCCGTTGGTTCGGCTGCAGGCGGCGGAGCACCTCGCCCTGACATGGATGGTGCGGGAGACGGGACACGCTGGGTGGTCTCAAGACCACTCACTGGGCAAGCTCACGGACGCTCTCACGGAAGAGGGCCCGGTGATCGACGGCGACACGATCGCCCACGCGAACCGCGACGCGTTCGCGGCAATCCCGCACGAGTCGGCGCAAGCCGACGCGGCGGTGTGGGAAGTGCGTGCAATGGCGCTGACGGTGGCGATGGGGAAGGACCTCAGGCGGTTCCGGCGACTGCCGGTCGTCGCAGCGGATGCGATCCGGTTGGATGGCATCCGGCTGTTCGCCGATCTCTCGCCGGCGCCCGTGCGGCTCGAGTGGCTGCGGCTGCTCGCGGCACGGACGAACTTGACGCTGACGGATGGTGAGAGCAGCCTGAAGTGGCTGCACGGGTTGACGCGATTGGCGCCGCTCATCGCGCACGCGACCATCGCGGCCCTGTCTACGCAGATGGGGTCCGAGGTCGCGTGGCGCGCGGCCGTGGCGAAAGTGCGCGCGGACGGCACGATCGACGCGGCGGATCGGGCGGCGCTGGCAGCGGCGGCGGCGGGTGCGGGTGCGGCGGCGTTGGCGGCTGCGCCACCGGTGCGAGGTGCGGGCCAGTTCGACCCGACGAAGCGGCCGGATGACTACACGACCGCTTTCGTGTACCGTCGCCTCGTTACGTACACTCAAGCGGACGTCGACGGCTCGATCGCCGCGGTTCCTCCGGTCGCCGACGAGATCAACGTCGACGGCTCGGCGGCCGCCAAGGTCAGCCTGGTCAACGCTTTAGCGACGGTGCTGCAGGAGATGCACAGCTACACGCCGGACCAGCTGGTGGCACAGGCTGCGATCCGACGCGCGTGCGTCGGGATCGTGCTCAAGACGATCGCCGAGAAGCTCGACCTCTCGCCGCCCGCGATGCAGACGGGCGTGACGGACGACGAGGCTGAGCATCTCGACGATGGGCAACTGATCATGCATGCGATGGAGCTTGTGCGACGGTTCAAGGCGGCGGCGGCGCAGCCGGCGGCTGCAGTTGTCGCAGGCGCGGCGGCGGCGCCTGCGCCGCCCGCCGCGCTGCCGCACGTCATGACGCTCGACGCAGTGTCGATCGCGGCGCTCGCGGCAAGCCGCGGCGGAGCGGCAAATGGGCCGGGCGCCAATGACGTGCTCAACGTGGGCAAATGTGCGGTGGCGGCGGCATCGGATGCGTACGTACGGACGGGAGACACAGCGCTGTTCCTGCGGGTGCGTGACGAAGTGGAGAAGGTCACGATCGCGGCGCGCGCGCCGGACTCGGACGTCTTCGTGCTCACGCGCGCGCTCTCGCCGGACGCTACCAAGCTTCTGGCGAAGGTAGTACACTCCGACGACAAGACCAAGGAGCCGCGGCTTGGCTTTCTCACCGAGCTGCAAGAACGAATGGCTACCGGTGCGTTGCTGGCGACGCAGCTTTTCTTCAAGAAACACAGTGGGAAGGTGTTCACTGGAGCGGCCTTCGCCGACGAGGTCGGGAAGGCCAAGATGACGGCGTTCGCGGCCATGCGACGCTCGTCATTGGAGGACGGCGGCCCGCACATCATCAACCCGCTTGATGGCGGGCCCAAGACCGTCTGGGACTTCATTAAGGCACGATGCGTGTACGGCGACGACCCGAAGGCCCACAAGTTGAGGGACCTCTGGGGCGTCATCTTCTGCAAGTGGGGGGAGATCTTCGAGGCGATCGCGGGCACGGCCACGGGCATGAAGGCCGGCACGTCAGCGATCGTCGTCTTCCTCGCGGGCAGCGGCTGCTCGGACGGCGTCACGGAATGGACGCCGCAGCAGATTGCGTACTACGTGGGCTTGCTCCTGCACAAGTGGTACGACACCGAGAAGCTCTGGCGAAACGGTCTCTCTCCGGACCGGCTGAGCCTTGCCGACGTGTCGGAAGGCGTCTTCATGACGAACATTCGTGCGAAGATCCACGAGTTCGGCATCTCGCGCGCCGTGCCGGTGGAGACACCGTTCACCGAGCTCACTTTTCGCCCGGCGGCGGCACCACGCACGCCAGGCGGAGACGAGGGCGGCTCTGCGGCGGGGAAGCGCAAGTCGCAGACGGACAAGGCAGACGGAGACGCTGCGAGGGACGCCGAGACGCCCGCTCTCAAGGCGCTCAAACAGACCGTCCAAGACCTCAAGAGTGACCTCAAGAGTCAGATGAAGCAGGCCAAGCAGTTCGATGCCGGAGCCGCCCGCGGCGGCGGCGGCGCCGGTGACACGGGCAAGGGCAAAGGAGCCGGTCGTGGCGCCGGCGGCAAAGCTGGCGGTCGTGGCAACGGAGGCGGCAAGCCAGTCAAGGAGTGGATCGACCCATGGGCCGGCGAGGTCGGCGTCTCGGCCCGCAACGACGGCGAGGCGCGATCGGACACGAGGGCTTGCTCGCAGATGCAGAAAGATGCATCGAACGGCCCGGGCCCGTTGAAAGGCATCTGCATTCACTGCATCGACGGCTTCAAGGGCTGCCGGTTCGGCGGCGCTTTGGGCAGCATGGGCGAGTGCGGCAATGCTCACGGAGCGCATCCCGATGACAAGGAGGCCATCGAGCTCGCGCTGCAGGCGGCGAACGGCATGCCCGAGAGGCCACTCATCTGCAGCGCGTTCTTCAACACGGCGATGATCCCGTCGCAGCCGGGCTGGAGCGCCGGCGGCGGCAAGGGTGCCGTTCGTGGAGGCGGCAAAGGCGGCAAGGGCAAAGGCCGTGGTGGCGGCAAAGGCGGCCAGTGAGGCCGCGGGCTGCCGACCGACGCCGAGCCAGCGTACGAGGATGCTGACACGGAGGACGATCGGCAGCGCGTCCCCGACGCACGCGAGCGGCGAGCTCGCCGTTTCGCGGTCGACGGTGACGTAGCAGAGAGCTGCAGGGCTAGCAAGCGCGTGATGACGCAGCGCAACCGTTTTTGCGGGGGTGCGGCAGAGAGGCGCGGGCTGGTATCGGCTGTCAGCCGCGACGACGGCGGACGGCGACAACGGCGCGAGCAGCGCGGAGCAGCGAGCGTGCTCTTCGCCGTCGGCGTCGGCCACGTGACGGCAAGCAACGAGTGCTTCGCCGACACGGGCGAGCTCCGTCGTAGGGGCGGCAGCACAGCGGCGACAAGGCGGTCGGCGCGAGGATGGGGCAGCTCGGACTCGATGCCATCGCTGGCGTCGGCGTCGGAGTCGTCCGACTCGGACTGGGAGAGCGAGTGCGTCGCGCGCGACGGCGAATCCGACTCGGGGTCAGATCGCAACCGGTCGGCGCGTTCACACTCGCCGCCGCCGCGACACACGGCGTCGAGCCGGGCGGCGGCAAAACGGATGAAGGACTCGGCAGTCTACCGAGGGGCACTGGCAGACGGCCAAGAACAGTGCACGAAGGACGGATCGGCGGCCGCGAGCGAGGCGGCGGCCGACGGGTCGGCGGGCGACGGCGCGGTCGACTACATGTACGACGGCGACGTCGACGACGACACACTGGCGCGTGAGTCCCCGACTTCGGCGGCGGCGGCGGCGACGCCGCTGCGGCGTGAAACGGCTGCGGGTGGCGCAGGCGCGAACGGTGACACGGAAAACGTCTTTTCGGCCGCACACGAGGGAGCGGCCGAGAGCGTGCAGTCAGAGGTCGCGGACAGAAACCGTCTGAAGCGGTCCCCCGGCTCTGAGAGTCTGGCGCGAGAGTCTCGGACGTTGACGGATGCGACGGCGACGCCGCTGGAGCATGTAACGGCTGCGGGGGTCGCAGGCGCGAAACGTGACACGGAGAACGGATTTCCGGCCGCGCACGAGCAGGCGGCCGGGAGCGTGGCAGCAGAGGTTGCGGACGGGAACCGTCTGGGGCGGATTCCCGCCTCTGAGGTAGTGGCGCGAGAGTCCCCGGCCTCGGCAGAGCGGGCGGTGACGGCTTTTGGCGGCTTCGAGGAGGAACATGATGCCATGATGACATCAGAATGGGGGGACGCGAACAAGAGGTTGGTGTTCGCGCCGGTCGAGGCGACCGACGCGGTCGTGCTAGACGACCGGCCGACGCTCGAGGCTTCGTCGACCACTGCCGAGCCGCGTGGCGGCGAGGCAGAGGGCGACCACGGGAGCGACGCTGACAGTCGTGACGGCGAGACAGAGCCGAAGCGGCGCAAGATGACGATCGACGAGCGCGAGCGGTGGCTCGCACGGCAATCGGCTCTCTCGGACGCGCTCGCGGCGGCGAGCGTGTCTGCTCGCGAGCTACGCGGCGGCTCGGCGAATGCGACGGCGGCGCCGGTGGCGCGCGGCCGGAGCGATTCGCCGGCAGCGTCGGGCACGGAGTCGTTGGCTGATCGCACAGCGGAGGAAGCGTTGCGTTTGCCGGGAGGCACCTACGACATGGCGAGGCTCGTGGCGGAGGACGACGCGTTCGTGCGGCTGGCGCGCATGCCCAGGGCAAACGTGTCGGACGCGGCTGAGCCGCTGCCGCCGCCTGTCCTGTCGTGGGGCGAGCGCGGCGCGTGGCGACCGCGCCTTCTCACGGACGTGTACACGGGCGCTGGCGTCAAGCTGATCGTGGGATGGTACGCGGAGATGGCAGCGTACGAGCAGCTCGGCAAGATGAAAGGTGGCTCGGGGCTGCGCCGACCGGACGACGTCAGGTTGGGCGACGAGTTCGTCCAGCCGGCGGCACGCGGCAGACCGTGGTTCCTTCTCGACCACATCAGGTCGGGCGGGAAGAAACCGATCATACCGCTGGAAGAGGCCGGCGTAACGGAAGAAGTGCTTCAAGGCGCGAGAATTCGTTCGCTGGGCGAGGACTACCACAACAAGGCGGTGCTCGACCACCTCGTCGAAGGGCACCGCAACGCCTCGGAGTGCCCGCGTGTGACAGTGCTGTCTGCCAACCACGCTGGCGCTCTGCGGAACGCCGACGAAGTCGGTAAGACGTTCGCCGACGACTCCGCAGCCAGCCGAGGCTGGTTGATGGGGTCGGTGGCTGAGGATACGCCGTTGGTCGTCGAGATCGACGGTGAGGAATTCACAGTGCCCGTCTTTGTCGCAACCTGCCCGGCTCGGGTGGAGCCGGTCAATGGGGTGGAGCAGAATGGTAAGGTCAGGGTCACCACCGATAAGGCGTGGCCCCGGCCAGACGTTCTCGACGACAGCCTCGGGCCGCACGCGGTCAACTTTTGGATCGACATGGGCGCGCTGGCGAAGGTGGTGTTTCCGACGACAGTGCAGTTTGCGGCGGCGTGCGCGATTCTGATGCAAGCCGAGCCGGAGTCGACTCGGCGGCTGACGACGGCGCGAGAACGCGCCGCAGCAGCAGCAGCGGCACCGGAGGAGCACTGCTGGGAGTGGAAGATCGACCTTCACTCCGCGTATCGACAGTGGTCGAACGCACGGCACGAACTTTGGATGTACGGCAAGCAATGGGCAGGCCAGTCGTACCTCGACGTGCGGACGCAGTTCGGCGACGCCTCGATGGTGGCGAACTTCGCCGAATTTACGAACTTCTTCTTGTGGCTGCTTCGGCGGCTCCGCTCCGGCGACGAGAAGCTGCGCGAGCAGCTCGCGGCGCCGAAGGAGCTCTGGGCCGCGATCGACGCGACGCCGACAGCGGCTGCGGTGGCTTGGCGTGAGCAGCGTGAGGCAGCGGGCTTGTGCGACGAAGACGTGGAGCTCACGTTCGAGGCGGGCTACATCGACGACATGTTCGGAGTCGCGCTTGGGTACTCGCGTACCAAGGCGATGCTCGAACTGTCGGTGCTGCTCGCCGAGTTCATCGGCTTCACAGTGCAGGACAAGAAGAAGGCCGGGCCCGAGCGATCGATGGCGATACTCGGGTCCCGCTGCGACCTCAACGAGCGGCAGCTGTCGCTCGACGGCGAGAAGGCGGACTCGTACGGGCAGCTGCTGACGGCGGCGCTGGGCAAGCGCTCGCTGCGCACGAAGGACTTTCTGTCTCTTGTGTGCAAGCTGGTGCACGCCTCGCAGTACCGTCCGTCGGGACGACCGTACCTGACGAGCTCGTTCACCGCGCTTCGACAAGCCCAGCGCAAGGGACGCGGGCGAGTGCGGATGGGGCGCGGAGTCGTACGTGATCTGCGCTACTGGGCGCGGGCGCTGCGGCGGCACAACGACGGCGTCGCGCTCTTCCCGAAGAACCGGTTTCCCGCCTCGGGCGATCCGGATCTACTGGAGTTCGCGTACGACGCGTCGGGCGGCGACGGCCTCGGAGCAGCGATGCTCGTGGACGACGCCGACGGCGGACGCACGTGCTACTACATACTCCACAAGTGGGAGGGCGTGCACAGGCGGCTGCACATCAACCTCAAGGAGGGTGTGGCAGGGCACACGGCGCTCACGGGGTTCTACCCGCTCGCGCCGCGGCCAACGGCGCTCGCGCACGGCGACAACACCACCGAGCAGCGCACGTCGGAGACGAACAAGGCTCGGAGTGTGTTGCAGTCCGTGGTGCTCCAGCACCGTGCGGAGTTCGTGGCGGACGTCAACGTGTCGTGCAGGCAGGCGCGCGTGAAGTCAAAGGACAACGTGCTCTCCGACGCCATCTCGCGTCTCGACGAGGCCGGCTTCAGGAAGGAGGCTCGGCTGCTCGGCGTGACGCGCTTCGTTCGCGTGCCGCTCCCGGTCGAGGCGGTTCGCCTCATGGACGACCTGGCGGCTCGGCTCGCGCAGCTCGAAGCTGACGGAGAGGATACGTCGGGCACGGTCGGATCGGTGGAGGAGATGCGACGGCAGGAGCGCCTCTTCGAGCGCATCTCGGCCGACAAGGAGGCTCGCAAGGCAAAGAAGGCAGTAGAGGAAGGCGTCCCCGAAACGACGGCGGACGTCGACTTCGACTCGCTGAGCGAGTGGGGCTTTCTCTCCGGCTTCTGCGGCCTCGACTCGCTGAGCTTCGCGGCCGAGCCGATCGGCGGCGTGCCGGTGGCGGCGTTCGATATGGACGATATCGTGCGCAAGCTCTGGCGCGAGCGTACGGGCATGGTTGCGTGGGGCGACTTCTACCACGTCGTCGAAGCGGCTCAGAAAGGAGCGCTCGACTGGTTGAAGCCGCTCATCCTGATCTACCTGTCTGGCTCACCGTGCCCCGACTTCAGTTCGGCTGGCCACGGTCGAGGCCTCGACGGGAGAACAGGCGGGCTCTGGCTCGACGACTGCCGTTTGGGCATCCTGCTCGGCTCACCGATCATCATCAGAGAGATGGTGACAGGGATCCTTGACGTGGACGATGGCTCCCCGCTGTGGAAGGCCATCGCCATGTACAAGTTCGCAGGCTATTCCGTCAACTGGAGCGTGCGCCATGCGCAGCGCCATGGAGACGGAACGGCGCGTCGTCGTGTATTCCTCGTGGCAATCCAGCCAGAGGCATTGCGCGACGGCGTGACTGAAGAGGATTTCTTCAGTGTCGAGAGGACCGGCGGGTACCTGCCGGTGACGGTGGAGATGTGTCTCGACACTGAACCCGAGGATGCGCGTCTGTGCTACGACGCACTAGACCACATCACTTGGTATGGAGAGAAGGAGAACGATCCATCCTACGATGGCCCGAAGCTCCTCGGGGGGATCGGCCGGAGTGGGATGGGTTGGTCCCTCCACGATGCCAATGGACCTGGCATCACCTCCAAAACGTGGGGCCAAGGACCAGCAGGGTCCACGGGACTCTACTGGGACGGCAAGCGTGCCCGCCGCCTCTCCCCGTGGGAGGCGTTGCGGACCCACTCCATTCCCGACCATGTGATCTCCATGTTGCGAGAGTCCCCGTTGGTGGATTGGGAGGTGGCGTACCGTTTGTGCGGGAACGGCATCCCGGTGGGGATGTTGTCGGACGTTGTCAAACATGTCATGTCGCTGATCTCGCCCCAGGTGAGACGCAGCGCGGCGCAGGCGATCGCCACGTGGAAGGCCGCAGGGCGTCCACGGGGATGAACTCGCTCTGCGACGCTGACGAGGACAAGGGGGAGATGTCCTCGCTGCTCGGCAAGTTCGACAACGACGGCGGCGCTTGGGGGCGTGCGTTGGCGGAGGTCCGACTGCAAGAAGCAGCACAACAAGGGGAAGCCGCCGGCTCGCTCTTCAGCGACCTCGGAGGACGGCGGCCGGGCGCCGCCGGCGGCGGGCGAACGGCCGCTGCGCCGGCGACGGCGTTCGCGGCGACGGCGCGAACGCCTGCCGACGACGCCTGGTCCGAGGCAGTCCAAGGAGTGAGGCAGCAGCAGAAGCGAGCCGCCGATGACGGCGGTGGCGCGAGTGCGGGAGGCGAGCGGCAGCGCAGCAGCGACGGCGGCGCTCGCGGCCGCGCCGAGATGAGTGACAGAGCGACCGCGGTCGAGGCAGCGACGAGGTCGCACATGCCTGCGACGCGCGAGTGGATGTCGAGGTCGAGCTCGAAACTCGACTCCGACACCCTCAAGCGCCTTGTGTTGGAGGTGTCACTACTCAACAAAGAGAAATGGTCGCCTGCCACGATGGCGGCCTTGCGAGGGTTGGGAGAAGGCGAGGCGGATAGCCTCGCGGAGACCCTCTCCGAGCTGAGCTTCGAGAAGGTCGCGAGCAGGGCTTTCTACGACCCTCTCGGCGACAGAGAGGGGGGAGATCCGGATGACCCCATGGAACCGGATGTCACCAACTTGGAGAGATGGGGAGTGAACGAACGGTCACGAGAGGCGAGGGCGCGGATTTACTCAGAGAAGTCGAAGCCGAAAATACAGACAGCTCTGAATCGCTACTTCCAGTTCGCGCACGACGTGGCGAAGGTAGGACCGATTCGGCCTCGTATCCATGAGACTGATGAGGAACAGTTCATGAAGGAATGTTTTCTGAAATCGAGTTTCATCTCTTGGTGTACACTCACGGGTTGCTCAGTGAGAACGGCGGAAGGTTACTTCAGCTTGATTCAATCTTGGCATGCGGACACGATCGGGTACAAGATTGCGGAGACGCCGCTCTTCACCGATCTCCAATTTTCACGGAATAATCGCGGCTTGCGCCGGTTACTTCCTCATCAGAAAATGGATCGCATCGCTCACCCGACAGCAATCAACGAGCCGGTGTTACGGTCGTCGTTGAAGAAGGTTCTCGAGGTGTACGACGAGGGGCCTCTGGATGACAGGCGGCTTGCGAAGATCAGATTGCTGCTGGCGGGCAGCCCTGAGTATTGGACGGGCTCCTTCGATAGAGCTCTTTACGACGACCTCTTCTATTCGGCCCTTACTGAATTTATGACAGATGGCCTGTTACGCCCGTCTGAGGCCCTCCCCAACACGAAGGACCCAGTCACGGGTGCGACAATACGCAGTTATATTCATCACGACGACGTCAGCTTCACGTTTGACAAGAAGACGCAGAGGCTTGTTAAGGTCCAGGTGATGGTTACGCCCATCAAGCAATATGGAGACAAGGTCGGGTCGACCGATAAGGTCCCGGTCGTCGTCTCTGCCTTCAGGGGAGGCAACCTGAGGTCAGCCGAACTTCTCCACATCCTGATGAGCCTCTCGCCCCCGAGGAAGGGCCAGGAGTCCACGACACCTGTTTTCAGATATGCGAGAGAGATGGTGGAGATGTCGCCGAGGGATCGGCATCTCCACCAATGGATTTCACACAAGCGTGTAATGAATTGGTACCGCTCGCGGTGCGAGGCCGCTGGTGTAAATAAGGAACAGTCTGACAAGGTCAAGATGCACTCATTTCGCATTGGGGGTGCTACAGCCATGATGGCTGCGGGGGTCTCTGCGGAGGAGATTAAGGTGATGGGGCGTTGGGCGAGCGACGTGTATCAGATCTACTGCAGGGTCTGTGAGGGCCGCCTTCTCCATATCAGTCAGCTGATGGCCACAGCAGATACGACTCAGTTTATCGGCAGGGGAGACAGCTTCTTCAATGCTATGGCTGGGGTCAATGTTGGTTCTGAGACTATGGACTCCGACGACGAGTCGGAGCAGACAGTTACGGGCGGAGCACGGTCATGCGTGACTGCGGCGGAGGCGCGCGGGCGTGGCGGTGGCGAAGCCTCGGACGACTCAGAGTTCGGCGATTCGGACGACGAAGACTACGCCGACTCCTAGTCGGGCGTGTCTGCGTGCGACCGTCGCGCGCG
>Ga0115006_10003945_pt1 | contig 10228 bp, 9 predicted proteins | sample ArcOceMetagenome_3_FD_88943 | JGI IMG/M metagenome (GOLD analysis project Ga0115006, IMG submission 88943) | Marine eukaryotic phytoplankton communities from Arctic Ocean - Arctic Ocean- Svalbard ARC20M Metagenome | ecosystem: Environmental > Aquatic > Marine > Oceanic | place: Arctic Ocean...
AAATCTCCTGTGCCAGTTGCAATGTCTAAAATTTGCTTCGGGTTATTTTTTCCAACTATTTCTACAACTTTTTTACGCCATTTTATATCAATTCCTAGAGAAATAACTCTGTTTAAACCATCGTAATTTTCAGAAATATTATCAAACATTTGTGCAACTTGTTCTTTCTTTCCTAATTCTGAATCTTTGTAAGGTTTGACTATTTTTGACATATTTTTTATCCGTTGATTGCTACTACTTCATTAATTTGATTTGGTAACATTTCTTTTAATAAGTTTTCTATTCCGTTTTTTAATGTCGCAGTGGAAGATGGGCAACCACTACAAGCTCCTTGTAAAATTACATTTACAATTTTATGCTCTTGATCGTAAGATTTAAAAGCGATATTTCCTCCGTCTGATGCAACGGCTGGTTTTATATATTCGTCTAAAATATCTACAATTTGTGCAGAAATTCCTTCTAGCTCAACTACTGGTTCTTCTACTCTTTTATCGGAAACTTCTTTTTGCTTTGGTAATTCTTTTATAATGGTTTTTCCTTCTGTTAGGTACTCTCTAATAAAGGTTCTAACTTCTCCATATACTTCGCTCCATTCCACCATGTCATATTTTGTAATGGAAATATAATTATCAGAAATAAATACTTCTTTTACAAAAGGAAAGTTAAAAATAGCTTGTGCTAAAGGTGAAGATTGGTTTGCTTCGTCTATGTTTTTAAACTCCACATCAGTCTGTGTTAATGCTTTGTTGGTTCCAAATTTCATTACTGATGGATTTGGAGTAGCTTCTGCATAGACTTCAATAGCTTCTTTTGTTGTTGTTGAATTCTCTTCATTTATAACAGAATTACCGTCTTTTAAATAAGTTTCAATTTGTTCTGCAACTTCTTTTTGAACTTCTACCCACTCAATGATATCAAAACGTTGAATTGCAATAAAATTAGCAGTAATAAAAACTTTTTTTACAAAAGGCAAATAGAATAATTGTTGTGCCAACGAAGAATTTTTAGCCTCGTCAATATTGTTAAATTCATAACTTCCACCATTTATTAAAATTTGATTGCTTACAAACTTTATAATGCTTTTATTAGTAGTTTCTTGGATGGTAATTGTAGTATTTTTCATAGAATAAAAATGTTTCACAAAATTACGTAAAAAAAGGAAAACTGAATTACTTTTGATATATAAAAAATTCTCATTAATATGAGAATTTTATGGTACTTTTTCCTTGTTTCTTGAAGTTATAAACTAAACGTAAGTGTAGCAGTTATTGTTTTATTATCTTGTTTTAAATTTGTAGGATTCACATTGTTAAATTGAGGGTAAAAATTATATGAACCTGTTCTATTGTTGTCGCTGTAAGAAATGTCAATTTTTGTAACACCAAAATTGTAGCCACCACCAAAGGAGTATCCTTTTAAGTCGTCAGAATTCATAGTGTTTTTATTTGGACTTTGTTCAAATCGATACCCCCCACGTATACTAAATCTGTCCATCCTCCATTCTGAACCAATATTTACAGAATGTGTATTTTTCAAATCATTTTGAAAAAACTGATTTTCAGACACAAAATTATCATTAGATAGTTTTATATTTTGATAACTTTTATTGATGTAATCGATACTAATTAATCCTTTTCTTCCAATGATAAATGCAGCACTTGCTGTTAACTTACTAGGGGTTTTTAGTTTGTAAATTAATTCTTGCGAAGGGAAAAAATTTCCAGCAGTATTGTTATAAATTGAATTGTCGTTACTCACAGTAATTTCAGTGTCACCAAAATAACCATCGTTATTGGTAATGTTAGTGATTTCTATAATATCTGTAAACCAAGTTGGTGTTTGGTAAGATAAACCAACTCTAAAACTTGGATGTAGTTTGTAAATAAAACCTGCATTTAAAGAAAAACCATTTCCTGTTGTTATATTCTCTTGATAAAAATTAGCATCTAACACGTTACCGTCTCCATCGTTATTAAATTCTGTTAGTGTAGATCTTTGACTAAAGTTTAAATCATAAGTATTAAAACTTGCGCCTATATATAATTTATTAAGGTGTACTGCAGAAAAAGCAATATTAAGTTCACTTATTTCTCCGTTATAAACAGTATTAAAAAATTGTTCATCTGCAATATTATAATTTATAGGACTAGTGTTATCATCTAGAGGGAAATTAGTAAAAGTTGCCACTCCACTATTTCCTTGGGATAAAAAACTGTCGTTAAAATCTTTTGTAATTCTATAATTAAAGCCAAGCGCAAATTTGCTCCATTCAGAGTTAAAAGTATTGTCAAAAACTAAAACTGCTCCTGCGTGAGAAATATTAAAAAACTGATCTTGAGTTGTTAAAGAATTCCCATAATAAGTTGAAGTAATATCTGTTTCTCTAGAATTAAAAGTTCCTGAAAAAGCACTATTATTATACATTGCTAAACCAGCAGGATTGATAGAAATGCTAGAAATATCTCCACCAACTGCACCAAAAGCGCCACTCATTCCAGTGAAGCGAGCTGATCCGTTTACATCATCTTGAGAAAAAATTAATGCTAAATCTTGATAATCTAATGATTGAGAATAGGACATAGAAGTGGCTACGAACAAAGTCGCAATTATAAATAATTGTTTCATTTTAATGTTTTTACTTTAAATTTTACGAAGAATTTTAATTTCTTTTCCTAGACGAACTTCTACTAGATGAACTTCTACTAGTTGAACTTCTACTGGATGAACTTCTACTGGTTGAACTTCTGCTAGACGAACTTCTATTTGATGAACTGCTTCTGCTGGATGAATTTCTTCTACTATTTGTATTAGACCTATTGTTCCTTGTGTTACTAGAATTACGTCTGGGTGTTGTGTTTCTAGTTCTAACATTTCTTTGAGGAGTAGAATTTGTAGTTCTCCTAACTCTAGTATTTGATTTATTCGGAGAAGTTCTAGTGCTTCTTCTAACTGTAGTGTTATTTTTGCTATAAAACCGTCTTGTTTTAGAGGTGTTTCTTTTACTAATAACACCTCTTCTAGAAGTTACAGTATTATTAATTGAATACCTATTATTATATGCAGTTCTTCTTCCATATCTATAGTTTCTGTAGCCAATATTGTATGGATTATAATAAGGTCTGTTATATCCATAACGATATGGAGACCAATAAGGTCTGTTATAACCATAATAATAGGGAGGCCAATATGGATTATACCCCCAAAACCCATTAAATCCTCTTCTAAATCCCCAATTATTATATCCCCAAGGATTATTAAAGTTTCCCAAGTAAAAATCGTTCCAGTAAGGAGATGTGTTTATGTTTACTTGAACTACTATGTCATTATTGTCACTATAACCCCAAGGTTCATTATGTATTCTATCATCAAAACGTTCTTCATTAATATCAAGGCTATCAGAAGATCTGTAATCATCAACATCTGTAAAAATATCTTTATTATCAATGCTCTCTAAACGATTTAATTCCTCAGTAAAATAGTTATCATTGTATTGTTTGTAATCTTTCTGATTAACAACAACTACTTTTTTCTTTTCAGAAGTAGCAGTTTCATCGGCATAAATTCCGTCATCATTATAAATACTTTGATAGGTTCCGCATGAAACAAATAAAAAGCTACAAATAAATAAGAGTAAAATTTGGTTGGCTTTTAAGTTGATATAATGTAGTTTCATAATTATATATAATTTGATGAATAGTTTTTTTTATTAATGATTGCTAAACAAAAAGTTATAAACTTTACTTGGTAACTAACCTTTTTGTAGTAGTTTTGTACCGATTTGTTAGTAAAATAGATTTCATTTAACACAACTTTCACTTTAAAGGTACCAATTTTTGTGCCAAACTTATAATTAATGAGCAAGAAGTTAACTAAAAGAGCAGAAGATTACTCCAAGTGGTATAACGAATTAGTTGTAAAAGCAGACCTTGCAGAGAATTCTGCCGTAAGAGGTTGTATGGTTATAAAGCCATACGGCTATGCTATCTGGGAAAAAATGCAAGCAGAATTAGATAGAATGTTTAAAGAAACGGGGCATGAAAATGCATACTTCCCACTTTTCGTTCCTAAAAGTTTATTTGAAGCAGAGGAGAAAAACGCAGAAGGTTTTGCTAAAGAATGTGCAGTTGTAACGCACTACAGGCTCCAAAACGACCCTTATAGACCAGGTAAATTAAGAGTTGATCCTGAAGCAAAACTTGAAGAGGAACTAGTAGTTAGACCAACATCCGAAGCTATTATTTGGAATACCTACAAAGGTTGGATTCAATCGTATAGAGATTTACCACTATTAATAAATCAATGGGCAAATGTTGTTCGTTGGGAAATGCGGACACGTTTATTTTTACGTACAGCAGAATTTTTATGGCAAGAAGGTCATACTGCACATGCAACAAAAAATGAAGCAGTATCAGAGGCAAAACAAATGCAAGAAGTATATGCAACTTTTGCAGAAAACTTTATGGCCATGCCTGTTATAAAGGGTGTTAAATCGGATAGTGAGCGTTTTGCTGGTGCAGAAGATACTTATACAATAGAGGCTTTAATGCAAGATGGGAAGGCATTACAAGCAGGAACATCTCACTTTTTAGGACAAAATTTTGCAAAAGCTTTTGATGTAAAATACACTTCTAAAGAAGGAAAACAAGAACATGTTTGGGCAACTTCTTGGGGAGTTTCTACACGTCTAATTGGTGGATTAATAATGACTCACTCAGATGATTTTGGTCTAGTACTCCCTCCAAAATTAGCTCCAATTCAAGTGGCAATTATTCCTATATATAAAAATCATGAGCAGCTACAAGCAATTACAGAAAAAGTAACTCTTTTTGTAAAAGAATTGCGAAAAAAAGGAATTTCTGTAAAGTTTGATAATAGAGATACCTATAGGCCAGGCGCAAAATTTGCAGAATATGAGTTAAAAGGAGTTCCTATTAGGATAGCAATAGGTAATCGTGATCTAGAAAATAATACAGTAGAAGTTGCAAGAAGAGATACTTTAGAAAAACAAACGGTTTCTCAAGATACTATTGTTGATTTTGTAAGTAACCTTTTGGAAGAAATTCAGGAAAATTTATACAATAAAGCAATCAGTTATAGAAAAGAACACACAACTGAGGTAACAACTTTTGATGAGTTTAAGGATGTAATAGAAAATAAAGGGGGCTTTGTTTCTGCTCATTGGGATGGTACAGAGGATACAGAAGATAAGATCAAGAACCTTACCAAGGCAACAATTAGATGCATTCCTAATGATGCTAAAGACGAGACTGGGAACTGTATTTTTTCAGGGAAACCCTCCTTTAGAAAAGTGCTTTTTGCAAAGGCATATTAAGTTTTTTAAAATTTTTTAAAAAAATATTGCAGAATTTTAAAAACGTTGTATATTTGCATCCGCAATTAGGAGATATTTAATTGTTATGGTCCGTTCGTCTAGGGGTTAGGACGCATGGTTTTCATCCATGTAACACGGGTTCGATTCCCGTACGGACTACAAGTTTTAATTAAAAAACGAATAAATTAAGAATTATGGCAAATCATAAGTCAGCATTAAAGAGAATTAGAAGTAACGACGCTAAAAGATTACGTAACAAGTATCAGCATAAAACTACCCGTAATGCTGTTAGAGATTTACGTGCTAGTGAAGATAAGAAAGAAGCAGAAGGATTGTTAGGTAAGGTTATTTCTATGTTAGATAAATTAGCAAAGAACAACGTTATTCATAAGAATAAAGCTGCTAATTTAAAATCTAAATTAACCAAGCAAGTAGCTGCGTTATAAGAACTTATTTTAAAATTACACAAAAAACGCTCTAAATTTATTTAGAGCGTTTTTTTTATGCCTTATTTTTAAGTTTAAATTTATAAATCATAGGCTTTATGAGCATCTAACCTTATAAAAATAAAGAGTAAGATTGTAAAACCCCAAAGAGAGGAGCCTCCGTAACTAAAAAAAGGCAAAGGAATACCTACAGTTGGTAATAAACCAATAACCATCCCTATGTTTACAATCACATGAAAGAATAGGATAGAGGCTACCCCATAACCATAAATTCTTCCAAACTTATTAGTATGTGTTTCTGATAGATATAGAATTCTAAATAGCAATAACATAAATAAAATTATAACGAAACTACTTCCAATAAACCCCCATTCTTCCCCAACTGTACTAAAAATATAGTCAGTATGTTGTTCTGGCACAAACTTACCCTGTGTAATATCGCCTTGTAGAAAGCCTTTTCCTAACCAACCACCCGAACTAATTGTAAGTTCTGATTGATGTGAGTTGTATCCAATATTTTTATTGTCAATTTTTAATCCCAATAAAACTTCAAAACGATCTCTATGGTGTTGTTTAAAAATATTCTTATAGGTATAACTAGTTCCCAAAGTAAAAATTCCAATAATAGCATAAATACTAATTATTTTGAACCAATTAAAGCGTAAGAATCGCTTCCCACCCTTATAGATTGCATAAAAAGTAAAGAGAGATATTATTAAAAATAAAGAGATTATAATCCATTTTACTCCAAAATAAATTGTTAATATAAATATTAAGATAGCAGCAATACCAAGTAAAATATAGTTACTCGTTAATCCCTCTATATTAAGAACAAGAAAGAAGGCTAAATAAATTAAAGCAGAACCAGCATCTGGTTGTAACATAATTAAAAAAGCCGGAAAAAAAAGTATGATAAACGCTTTAACCTGATTTTTTAATAGTTTTAAATTATACTTTCGGTCACTCATTAATTTAGCTAGTGCTAACGCTGTAAATGCTTTTGCAAACTCTGACGGTTGTAAGCCAATAACTCCAAAATTATACCAAGAGGTAGCTCCATTTATATTCTTCCCAAAGAGAAATAAACCAGCCAATGAGATTAAAGATAGTATGTAAAAAATACTTGAAAACCTTTCGTAGAATTTACCATTAAAAAAAAGAATAAATATAATTAAAGGAATACTTAAAATAATAAAAATTAGTTGTTTGCCATATTTTGTGCCAAAACTTAATAAAGCAGTATCTTCTTCTTTATATGAGGCAGCATAAATGTTTATCCAGCCAAAACTGACTAGCATAAAGAAAAGGACCACTAAAATCCAATCGATTCCGTGAAAAATATTATTTCGTTCCTGACGCAATCTCTAAGGGTTTTGGTATTTGTTTATCATAAATATGTTGCAAATTTTTGGTGAGCATATTTTGTTCTATCCAAGTTCTTTCTACTTTTCCTTTTAAATATTTTTCAATAAGTAAACTAGTTATTGGTGCAGCTATTGTAGATCCATATCCGCCATTTTCAACAAAAACAGCAATAGCTATTTTTGGATTTTCTTTTGGTGCAAATGCAACTAAAATAGAATGATCTGGAAGTTGTTCTTTTTTTCCGTTAATTCTAATAAAATTTTCTGCAGTTCCTGTTTTTCCACAGATTTCAATTCCTTTTACTTGACTGTATTGTCCAGTTCCCCCCTTTTTAAATACGCTGTGCATTGCTTCAATAATAGGAGAAAAATGTTCTTTGTCTATTGTTGTTCTTTTAGCAAGGGTGTATTTGGAGTTGTCAATTGGTTTTTTGTTTATATTTTTAACAATATGTGGTGTGTAGAAAAAGCCTTTATTGGCGATAGCTGCAGTAAAATTTGCTAATTGTATAGGAGTGGTTTCTATATCTCCTTGTCCAATTGCATTCGAAATAATTGATGAACCATTCCAGCGATAATTAATTTTATCATCATAAAATTTCCCTGTAGGAATTCTTCCTTTTGCGCCTTCTGGTAGATCGTATCCAAGATAATTGCCTAAACTAAAACTTTTTGCATGAACACTCCATTTATCTAATCCTTCAGAAGGGTTTTTATCTTTTTCAATAATTCGTTTAAATGTATTTGAAAAATAACTATTACACGATTTTGAAATAGCGGTTTCTAGTCTAATTTTCCTGTCATAAATTCCACAATGACAGCCCATAAATTCATTCTTTCTTTTTCCGTATCTGTAGCCTTCATAGCATTTAAAACTAGTTTCTTTAGTGATTACCTTTTCTTGTAAACCAATTAATGCATTCATCATTTTAAAAGGAGAACCCGGAGCATATTGTGCTTTTAAAGCTCTGTCAAAGGTTGGTTTAGAAATTTTGTCTCCCATTAGTAATGTAGAGTTTTTAGATCTTTTTCTACCTACCATCATATTCGGATCATAAGATGGTGCGGTAACCAAAGCAAGTATTTCTCCTGATGAAGGTTCTATGGCAACAATTCCGCCGCGTTTTCCTTGCATTAACTTTTCTGCATATTGTTGTAAAACAATATCTATGGTTAGTGTTAAGTCCTTTCCGTTTTCTGGGAGTGTATCATATTCTCCGTTTTTATAGGAACCAGTTACTTTGTTAAGGTTGTTTCTTTGTAAATATTTTTTCCCTTTTATGCCTCTCAATATTTTTTCATATTCTTTTTCTACACCAAGCCAGCCAATTAATTCTCCTTGCTGATAATAGTTTTTTTTCCTTGCCGTAGATTCATTTACCTCACTGAGATAGCCAACAATATTTGCTGCAGATTTATAGGGGTAATTTCTAATAATTCTTTTTTGAATATAAAAACCTTTGTATTTATGAAGTTTTTCTTGAAGGAAAGCAAAATCATCTTTGGCGAGTTGTTTCAAGAAAACTGAGGGAAGGTAAGTTGCATATTTTCTAGCTTTTTCATATCGTTTTAGGAAACTTTTTTTATCAATCTTTAGTAGTGAACAAAACTCTACTGTATCTATAGCTATTACTTGATTTGGTTGAATCATTACATCGTAAGAAAGCTGATTAGCTACAAGTAATTCTCCATTTCTATCGTAAATGTATCCACGTTCGGGATGATCAAAAATTGTCTTTACAGAGGCATTTAATATTGGATCACTATTGGCTCCTCTTATTATTTGTAGTTGAAATAATCTTCCTATAAATAATAAGCTGATAATAAATATTAAGAAATAAAGTAAATAACTTCTCTGCATTATTGTTCTTTAGTGAATATGTATGATCCTATAAAATATAATGTAAGTGTAAAAATACTTGAAAATAAAGTGTTTAATAAAACATCGGAAATATTGTCAAAACTAAAATTAATAAAAGAAAACAATATAAGATGATGTATTACAGTTAAACTTACAACATAGTTAAAAATTTTACCAAAAGGTTCTGATTGTAATCTAAATAATAAAAAATCAATTTCTGTTTTTTTGAAGAATAAACGAACAAAAAATAGTCGAATATAACCAATAAATAAAATTGAAAAAGCATGAATGCCTCCAGAATCTAAAAAGAAGTCTACCGATAAACCCATAAAAAAAGTAGTTATTAGGAAAGGAAATCTATTTTTTTTTAAAGGGAAAAAGAAAACAAAAGAAATGTATAAATATGGGTTTATGTACCCTAAAAAATTAATATTACTTAACACTAAAACTTGAAGAAGTAGAAGAAATATAAATAAGAAAACTAAATAAAATATTTTATTCATTTGAAGTGTTTTCTAAAGATTTTATTTCTTGTTTGTGTAGATTTTTAACAACATATACAAAGCCTAAGTTACTCATATCGTTAAACAATTGAACATCTATTCTATTATTGACTGTGTTTCCATTATAGGTTTTAGAGATTATTCCAACTGGAACTCCACCTGGAAAAATTGTTGATTTTCCACCTGTCTCAATTGTATCTCCAATTTTAAGAATAGCTTGTCTAGGAATATCTATTAGTTGTACAATATTATAATTTTGCCCATCCCATTCTAAAGATCCAAAGTGATTGCTATTTTTTACACGTGCATTAATCTTGCTATTTTTGTTTAAAATTGATTGAACTCTGGCGTAGTTATTATTGACATTATCAGTAATTCCAATAATACCTTTGCTATTAATAACTGCCATTTCCGAATAAACACCCTCTTTTATCCCTTTGTTAATTGTTAAATAATTAAACTGACTAGAGTACTCATTTTTTTCAATTCTAGCGTTTATATAAATATATTTTTGATGGTATAAAACACTATCAATTACCTCAACTTCTATCGTGGAATCTAACATGAAAGTATTTTGTTGAAGTTGATTTTTTAATCGTGTATTTTCATCAAGAAGTTCTTTATTGATATCTTTTAGGTGAAGATATTCAGAAACATCAGTGGCTTTTGAGTAAAGACCACCAGTTACAAAGTTTGCAGAGTTTACAAATTTACTTTTATGA
>Ga0115006_10003947_pt1 | contig 10228 bp, 9 predicted proteins | sample ArcOceMetagenome_3_FD_88943 | JGI IMG/M metagenome (GOLD analysis project Ga0115006, IMG submission 88943) | Marine eukaryotic phytoplankton communities from Arctic Ocean - Arctic Ocean- Svalbard ARC20M Metagenome | ecosystem: Environmental > Aquatic > Marine > Oceanic | place: Arctic Ocean...
AGGGTTAGGGTTAGGGTTAGGGTTAGGGTTAGGGTTAGGGTTAGTTAGGGTTAGGGTTAGGTAGGGTTAGGGTTAGGGTTAGGGTTAGGGGTAGGGTTAGGGTTAGGGTTTCTCTCTCTTATTTTTATTACTAGGGTGGCACCCCACTGTGTCAACACGCTAATGATACTGCATGCGGCACACCCGCTGATCATTCTCTCTCTCTCTCTGATCTGTGTCTCTGTCACACGAACGAAGCGAAAACCGTAACCGAGAGAGGAACGGCATGATTAATGGGCGGTTCGATTATCGCACCCCGGGGGCGCGCTCATTATGCCTGTGGACGGCACCGCTCCTCAGAGCGTCGGTGTCCAAGATTTTTACGGGTTGGACTCGTGTAAATGTGCGGTCGTTTTATCTGGCAGCCAAACTTCTCGCAGGGACGCGGCGCGTGTGTCTTGCCTGGTTGGCTGGCATATGAGCGCCGAGCGGCCCATCGCGGCCATCGCTCGCACCGCTGCCGCCGTCCAAGAGCAGGCCGTGCGCGCACAGGACTTTGACGCTGCTGTGACCTGCCGGAGCGCCCGCAGCCAGCTGCTTGCATTGGACTCCGAGTGGGCGCGGCTCGAGGTCCTCAAGAAGGATGCGATTTTCACCCAAGAATTCGCTGGCGCGGCAGAGATCAAGGCAAGCATGGAAAACATCGTTGCGCAGGCTGAGGAGGTCGCTAAGAAGCTGCCCAGCAGCATCTTGCTAGGGGAAGTCGTCAAACAGCTCCCCGAGCCGCTGCCACTCGACCACGCCACTGCCGATCCCGCAGTAAAGGGCAGCAGCGACTCCCCTTTGCTCGTGCTAATAGACAAGCACGAGACGATCATGGCCAACGCTGTGGGGCGGCAGAACTTTGAGCTGGCTGGCAAGTGTAAGAGCCTCCTACTGGAGCTGACGCGGCTGCAGGTAGAGTGGGCGCCCCTGGACCTGCTTAAGAAGGACGCTGTGTTAACCGAGGACTTTGCAGGCGCCGACCAGCTCCGGCACTCCATGGAAGAGCTCGCCAGCCAAGCCAACTTAGCTGTCGAATCCATCCAGCAGCATGCCGTGCGCGCCCCCACGAAGGCTGGCAACGCCCCCACGAAGGCTGGCCTCGCCGCTCGTAACGGGCGGGAGAAGAAACTGGCTTCCGATCAGCTCAGCGTCGCTAACCGCAGCCTCGGCAGCCGCACGCAAGCTGAGCGGTTGGCCTCGCTCACCACACCTACTCCTCCGCGGCTCTCCATGGGATCGAGTAAATCGATTGGTTCGATCCATCCACTGGACCGACCCATTGAAGCAACCCTGACCCCGTCGGTCGGCGCTCGCCCTAAGCCAGCCGTTCCCCGCCCGCTGCCAAAGAGCGGCGCGCGCAAGGTCAAAAGGGAGGCGCCGTCGCCGATGGAGCGCGTGCAGCGGCAGATGGAGCAGCGCGCGAGGGCGGCGACCCACTGCACGGCGGTCTTCCGCGGCATGGCGTCGCGGGCGCAGCAGCGGCGGCGGCACGCGGCGGCAACCGTTACACAGATGGCGTGGCGGAGGCGGTCGACCTCGATCCTCATCAAGCTGCGCGTGCTCAAGCGGCAGGAGATGGAGTGCGAGGCGGCGGACACGCTGCAAGCGGTGCTCCAGCACCGGCGGGAGGCGCGGATGCCTCACATATATGATAGAGAGAGACAGAGATCACACCTACACCCCAAAGGGGGCAATGTACTCTATATTTCCTTACCGATCTACCCATCCGTCCTAGGTGAAGCAAGTCGCGATGCGCAAGGTGCGCATGCTTGCCCGCGGCGTGCGCGCAGTGCTGCGGATACAGTGCGCGCAGCGCCGCCGCGCCGCCGTGGCGGAGCGTGTCCGGCGCGCGCACGCCGCACAGCGGCGCAGGGCGAGCGTGAAGCTGCAGGCGGCGGGGCGACGGAAGCAGGCGCACAGCTGGTTGGCATGCCTGCGCGCGGCCGTCCTGCTGCAGCGGCACGCGAGGCGGCGGGCGGCGCAGGCCGAGGCGGCGAGGCGGCGGCACGCGCGCGAGCTGCTCAGGCGACACGAGGAGGAGGAGGCCAGGCGGCTTAAAGGTGCGTGCACCATCCAGGCCCGCGGGCGTGGGCGCACCGCGCGCGCGTGGTTCGCGACGGCGCGCGCGGCGCGCACGATACAGGCGGCGGGTCGGCGGCGGCCCGCTGTGGTGAGGCTCCGCAAGCAGCGCGTGGCAGCGGAGCGGCTGCTGGCCGCCGCGCGGCATCGCGATCTGTGCCGCGAGGTGCGCTGGCGTGCACACCGCACGGCCACCGCACGCACACTGCATGCGCACAGCACATACCACACCGCGTTTACACCACCTCACATACACCGCGCTTACTCTGCAAGGTGACGCGCCGCGCACGCGCAAGGCTCCTTTCCGAGCACGCGCTGGTCGACAGGCTCGGGCAGCCGTACCAAGCGCGCGCCGCCAGCATCCGGGTGAAGGCGCTCAGGGCAGAGAAGGCTGCTGCGCTTCTGGGGGGGCTGATACACGAGCAGGAGCAGGCCGCCTCCTCGCAGATAGGCCGCGTCGGCAAGGGCCGCGTCGTCCGCAGGGGCCTTGAGCGGCAGGCCGAGATGCAAGCTTACGCGGCGCAGCTGATTACCGCCGCCACCCGCTGCGTCCGCGACTTTCTCGTGGACTACGTCGCGCAGGCGGCTATACTTACTATGGCTGCACTTATGACGGCTATACTTTCTCGTGCACCACGTTGCGCAGGCTGTGAAGGTCTGCATGCACGTATGCGCATGCGCATGCGCATGTGCATGTGCATGTGCATGTGGATGTGGATGTGGATGTGGATGTGGATGTGGATGTGCATGTGCATGCGCATGTGCATGTGCACCGCAAGCACCCGGCATGTGCACCGCGTGCACACGGCGCACACACTTCGTGGGCCACGCGGTTCAGGTGGAGAGGATCGGCGCGCTGCGGCAGGGTATCCACCGCATGCGCGTCGCGGCAACACGCGTGCAGGCAGACGTGCGCTGTCGTGGCGCGCGGCGAGGGCTGGCGCGTGCGGTGCGCGCCTCCTCGGTGCTGTGCGCGCACGTGCGCGGTCGCAACCTGCGGCGCGTTTTCGCGCTGCGCAAGTGGTCTTCTGACGTGCTCTCGGACTACATCCGCCAGTACAACGCGAGGTGCACCTTGCTGCGCGAGGTGCTCCTCGGCGCATCCCTCGTGAGCACGAGCGTCGTCAGGCTGCAGGCTGACGCGCGCCGCCGCGCGCAGCGCCACCGCTTCGTGCGCCAGCGGCACGCCGCGGCGAGGCTGGCGGCGGCATGGCGCGGCGATCGTACGCGCAAGGCGCTGCGCGCGATCCGACACGCGGTCGATGTGGTGCGCGACGCGCTAGTGACGCACGCCAACCGGCAGGGCGCGTACGGGCAGGCCTCGGCCATCATGCGCGGGCTGCGTCACGCATCGACGCGCCTCACCGCGGCAGCCCGGCGCTACCGCGCCGTGCGCGCCCTCCGTGCGATGAAGCTCGTGGCGCTGCGCCTCGGCGCCGCGCAGCGCGGCCGCAGGGTGCGGGCCGGGCGCGACATAGTGAACGCTGCGGCCATGCGGCTCGGCCGCTGGCTTGCCGCGATGCAGTTGCGGAGCGTGATGCGCGAGCGGATGAGCGCGGTGCGGCACGTGCGGCGCGGCGCCGCGGCGCGGCTCCAGTCGGCGCGGCGCGGCAAGTGCACGCGCCGCGCGCTGCGAGCGCACGCCGAAGCGCTCCAGCTCGCCCCATGCGTCGAGGTGCGGCTATGGCTCGAGCAGCCTCCGCTCGGCGCGGCCGAGGCTCTGACCACGAGCCTGCTTGCGCTGGCGCGGCGCGGCCTGCCGCCACTGCGTGTCTCGCGCGCGCAGCTCGAGCTCATCGCCGCGGGCCGCTACCCCGGCGCCGGTGCGGGTGCGGGTGTGGGGCTGCTGCTGCGACTGCGGCCCTCGGCACGGCCCGGCGACGCCAGCGCGTCCGACGCGGCGGCGGCGCTGCTGCGAGCGGGCGAGAGGGCCGTGGGCGAGGCTCTGGGCGTGCCGCTGCAGCAACCGCTCACCGCACAGCTCAGGCTTGGCCTTCCGCCCGCGCCGCCCCTCACGCGCCCGGCCGTCAGCTTCGATCCTCTCAGGGTGGGCGGCGCTGCTGTTGCTGCTGCGGCTGCGGCTGCGGCGGCGGAAGATGCGGCTGCAGCGGCGGAAGAGGCGGCGGCGGCGGCGGCGGCGGGGCCTGTTGCGCTGCGCGACGCGGCGGAGGCGGGCGCGGCGGAGGGGGAGGCGCGACGCCGGCAGGCGATGCGCGCCCTCCTGGCGTTTGCGCGGGAGGAGGAGCGGCTGGCCGACTCGGACGACGAGACGGCACGTGGAGACGCGGACGCGGACGCGGACGCGGACGCGGCGCCCCTCGCGCGCCGCTACGCGGTGCAGCGTGACGCCTCCTTGCTCGCCGCCGTGCAGACCGCGCTGCCCATCGCCGCGCGCGCGCTGCTGCGGCTGCGGCTCTCGCCGCACGCGAACGCCGCCGAGCCCGCCGCCGCCACACACGCCGCCGCGCGGGCCGCCGCCGAGCCTGCGCCGATCCGCACCTTTGCTTGCTTTACGCCACCCTCCCCCTTTGAGCCGCCGCGTGGCGCGGCGCGCGGCCGCAGGCTCCGCTGGGTGTCGCACGGCGTGGAGGTGCGCTGCCCGCCGCGCCCGCCTGCTGCCGTGCAGTTCGACAGTGTGTTTGAGGGCGGCGCGCACGCGGCGGCGGCGCAGTTTGGGCTGCTGCTGCAGCCGCTGCTGCGCGCGGCGCTGCGCGGCGTGAGCGGCGCGCTCCTCGTCTGCGGCCAGAGCGGCACCGGCAAGTCGCGCGCGCTCTTCGGTGACGCCGCCGCGGCCGGCAACCGGGGCACCCCGCCTCCATCGCCGCCGCACGCGCTCGGCGCGCCGCCGCGGCCAACATGGGGCCTGGCGCAGCGCTGCGTGGCGCAGCTGCTCGGCCACTTCGGCGAGGGCGCTGCTGCCAGCGGCGCGGGCGGCGCGTCGGCGGGTGAGGCAGGCGAGGCGTGGAGCGCGCAGCGGTGGAGCGTGCAGGTGTCAATGCTGCAGCTCCACCCCACGGCCGAGGGCGAGCAGCCACTCGACCTGCTGCAGCCGAGCGACGGCGCCGCCGCACATACACCGCTCAAGCTGCGCGAATGGCACGCGGGACGCGACGGCGGCGAGCGCTGCTGGCCCGAGGCGCTGGCGAGGGTCGATGTGCACAGCGTCGCCGAGTTTGAGGAGTTGCTTGCCACAGGCCTCGACCGCCGCCGCGGGCTGCTGCCGCCCACCGTCGCCGTGTTGGTGCCCGCGGCGTGGCCAGCTGGCGCGCAGCCGCCGGCCCTCGGCCACACTGCGCTCGTGCTGCACGTCGCGGGGCCAACGGCAGAGGGCGATACTCTCTCGGCCCAGCTAGAGCTGTGGGGCAAGCCTGTCGAAGGTGCTGAGTTGGTGGCGCCGCAGCTCGCCGCCACCCTGGCCGCCTGGGATCGCACGGCCTCGGGTCTGGGCTACACTACGCACTCTTAGGCACCAGTAGCTGCCCATGGTGCTGTCATCAGCCTGCGCCAACGTCGCCGATTCTGTCGCTCTGACCATCCAGGTGGGACCTCGCAGCGCCCTTGCCGCTACCCTCGGTGCCCTCGGTGACGCTGCCGCGTGCGGCGGGGTCGCGGCTACCAGACGTGGCGGCCGCCGCGCGCGCCGCCCACGGCGCGGCGATCACGCACAACCACAGCCTCTTGGCACTGGACCGTCTGCTGAAGATGCTTGGCCAAGCGGCGCAGCCGCAGCCGCCGTCGCCGGGGGCCGCCGCAGTGACCGACGCGACGTGGTCGGCCCACCTGCAGCTGGCGGCGGCCGGGGCGGGCGGTGCCTCTAACGCGGCCGCGCGCCGCGAGATGCACGCGGCGGCGGCAGCGGCAGCCCGCAACTGCGCGCTGACGCGGCTGCTGTGGCGGCCGCTGACGGGCGATGCGTCTACCCGGCTGCTGTGCATGTGCTCGGCCTCGGAACTCGACCTGCCCGCGACGCTCGACACGCTCGCGCTCGCGCGCAACGCGCGGCTGCTGCGCACGCGGCCGCGGCCAAACCGCAGGCGGCCGCCGCCCACGATGGCGGCGCTGGCTGCCATGCTGCAAGCGGTGCAGGCGCAGCTGCCCGCCGCGGAGGTGGCGACGGCCAAGCTCGAGCCTGTGGTGAGCGCCTCGTCGCAGGAGGCGCCGCTGGGTCTCGAGTACGACACGTTCGCAGAGGCGCTGACACAGCTCCACCGTCCTTCGAAGGACGGCTCGGAGGTGGGCGTGCTCAAGCGGCTGGTGAGACGCCTGCTCGGAGACGTGCGTCGCCTCGCCCTGAGCGCTGGCGAAGACATCGCACACTACCCGTAGCTCGGTGAGCGTTGGTTGCGCGCGCGCGCGGCTGCGATACCGTATACTTATAAACGTGTACACAGTACAGAATTAAGGGGTACGGCCCAATTAAAGTACCGCGCGGGAGCGCGGGGGCAGCCGCTCACGCGCGGCCCTGAGAGGCTTCTGACACCGCCGCGCGTTTAGCGGCGCACCCACTGTACACCCCGCGGCTGTGCGCCGCTGAAGCGGCGGAGGCATAGCGCTTAGCGCATCGCGTTCGGTACCTGTGCGGCTGCCCCCAACGTGTGCGCTCTCCTCGCCACTCGGCGCCGACACGAGAAGGTGTGGCATGCAAGTCCAGGAGCAGCTTGTTGCCGACGTGGGTGCTCTTCAAGCAAGGGCTGGTGGCCTTGGTACCGCCGACCGTTTGGTGTGTGAGGGGTGGGCGCAGTCTGTACGCGTGTTTGTGACCGAGTTCTCAGGCGTGCCACGGGCCACGCCGCACCGAAGCGGTGTGGGGTGTGGCTCAGAGCTAGAGCTCTGAGCTCGCGACCGGACCCAAGCTCACCCCAGCCAGCCCCATACCGCCATAGTCGCCTCATGGTGCCCGTGTTTGTGGGTGGTCGTTTGGCTGATAGCGGCTAAGCTACACTCCCACCACCCAGGACACTTTGGGGGCCGTACCCTTTAAAACCCGTGCAAGGGGGTGTCCTAACTACCGTAAGGGTCTGTAAGCTCTAAGGAGTTGTCAAATGGCGATTGGACGACGCTCGAAGGGCGCACGTGTTTCAGTAGACGCTGGCGCGTGAGCCGTGACGGCCTCGAGCTCGTGCGTCGAGGGCTCGAGGCCAGAGGTGCTGGCTGCTGCAGAGGTAAGAGGAGGGGCCTCTAGGCTCGCCACCAGTCTCACATGCAGTCGATGCGCGAACCGCGATGCCGATGCACGCGGAGGTGATATTGGTTTACTGTTGACACCGCGTGTAGGCAAGGGCGTCCCGCAGGGCCTGAGTGCGGTATGTTTTATCGATGTAATGACCCTGAACGTAATGACAGCCGAACGTTACCTTCTGTGTGGGGTGGTGGTATTGTTGGACCCGTGGCCACAGCCGCAGTCTTTCCACCTCGCGTCCAGGACGTCGGCGTCGCAGTAGAACTCCTCTTTGCCGTTACGTTTGTTTACCTCGTTATGCGCGCCGCATAGCCATAGCGAGAGGGCCTTCCGTGAGCTGGAGGCCACAGGGTGCGCCGAAATGTAGGACCGGAAATGCGATGCACACTCTGGGCAAGGATAGAAGTCTCCCAGCCCACGCAGGAAGGCTTCGATCCGCACCGTCTGTTTGTGCGACGGTGCGTCGGGGAAGTTGGCCACAAGAGTGTGGAGCAGCGTCCAGCCCGCCTGCCCGAGCTCCTGCTTGCTGGGCGGCCCGCGTTCCTCAGGGCTGGGCAACGGCGGCGGCGGCGAGGGCAGCGCCCTGTGCGCGATCCAGCCGAGGGCGAAGCACGCGGCCATCGTCAACCACGGGCGACGGGACTCGCCGCGTGACATCACTGGCCGGTCCTCCTTCCACATCAGAGGAGGTGCGCTTGCCCGCGACAATGCAAGTCGGCAAGTTTGGGGTGGTAACAACGGGACAGTTTGCGAGGGTCCTCATTAAGCGCTAGAAAGTCCGCTCCATCACCACGACGTGACGTCGCGCCCGAAGATCTTGGTCTTGACCCAATCGAAGAGCACGAGGAAGCGGGTGCGCGGAGACACCTGCTTGACCACGTAAACGGAACGCCAGAGCAGAAACCCGGTCGACCCCGCCTCGCTCAACAGCCGGCTCTCGCCTACCTGGACTTGCGAGAGAGCCTCGCCTCCGCCCAAATAAGCAAGGAGCCCCAGGTTGAGAAACTCAAACGAGCGAGCTTCGACGGCCCCCCGAAGAGCGAGGCACCGCCCCAGGTCTCCCGATGCGGCCGCGCGGCTAATGGGCGGGCCAGCGAGCTCGCAGGCATCGTCACCCCCCCAGGTTTTCCGTGCAGCCGCTTCCTCTGAGAGGGGTATCCTCGAGATAGCCCCTTTGAGATCCCCTCTGAGATCGTACCCTCGATTGAGCAGCCGCGCCACGTACGCGCCCTGCTGCGCCGCGACCTGTGCCGTCTGCGGCAGCGCGCTCCCGTCCGCAGAGCAGCACAGCGCCGCGTCGCCCAGCGCGAGCAGGCTGCCCAGCGGCGCCCCGATCACCCTCAGCCATGGATCGACGGCTATGCGCCCGAAGGCCTGGTCCTTCCGCCTGAGCTGCGGGCTCGGAAGGCCTGTCCCACCACTGGCGAGCCATCCCAAGTCCCACATCCACTGAATTGGCGGGATCCCAAGTCCCACATCCCCGTCGCCCTTCCCATCACCCTCCCCATCGCCCTCGCCCTCGCCATTGTCAATGGAATCAGGCGGTGCGCAGTCGACCAGCCGCGAGATCAGCGTATCAGTGAGGGGTGCCGGCCCGGTCCCAGCAGCCCACATGACCAAGCCACAATTCACCGTCGAGCGGTCAAACAAGACCTCGCTGCCTCCGCTGCTGCCTCCACTACTGCCTCCGCTGCCGGCTCGCTTCTGCGTGATCACCAGCCTGGTTGGCTGCTCGACGACCTCGACGCGTGTGCCCAGCATCACTTCGACCCGCCGCGCACGCAGCGTCGCGAGCGCCTTCTGCCGGAGCGGCGGGTCGAACTGAGGCAGCAGCTCGTCACCCCCGTGGAGCAGCAGCACGCGCGAGAAGGGCAGCAGCGCGGGGTAGAGGCGCGCGAGGGCATCTTGGAGGAAATCAGATAGCTCTCCGCAGTACTCGACACCCGTCGCGCCTCCCCCCACGACAACCAGCGTGAGCAGCTGCTTCCGCTCCTCGACGGACAGCCCAGGCTCGCTGGCGCGCTCGAGGGCGGAGGAGACAGCCAGGCGCAGCATCTGCGCGTCGGCCAGCTCCTTGAGAAAGAAGCAGTGCTCCCTCACGCCGGGGACCGTGCTCGTACTCGCCCGAACGCCGGCAGCGTAGACGCAGATATCGTACTCGACCTGAGAGCACCGGCCGCCGCCTGACGCAGCGTCGGCCGCGTCCACGTCGCCGATGCAGAGCTCGCAACGGCGTGCAACCGGGTCGATGTCGGTCACCATCCCTTGGATGAAGGCCGCACGAGGGTTGGAGGCGCGCATCGGCTCGGTGATGGAGCGGTACTCCACCGTCCCGACAGAAGAGGCCGCGAGCATCGGCGTGAAGAGGAAGAAGTTGCGCGGACTTACCACGAGCAGACGGTAGAGGTCGGCGTCGACGATCTTGACCAGAGCGTGAGCGGCCCACCCGGAGCCAATGACCAGCAGCCGTGGCCGCATGTCTTCTGGGTCCTCCCATGACTCAAGGCAGTCGATAGGATCCACGTAATCCGCTGTGACCCGCCGCGCTAGCAGCCACGCGTCCTCCACCGTGTCCAAGCCGCGGTTGATGAGCGTGTCAAGCGTCTTCAACTCGTCAAGTGACGGCCGTCCCTCTGCGCAGAGGATCGGCTGCGATCGAGAGCATGCTGTGCGCCGGCATAGTCTCTGCCGTGCAAGCGAGGCTGCTGGGCATAGTCTCTGCCGTGCAAGCGGCGCTGCTGGCATCGGAATCATGCCAACGAGGGCGCCGGGAAGTAGTGAGCACGCCAGCATGCTCACACGACGAGCGGTGAGCGCCAACTACCGTACTAACTAGGAACCGGTGTCCGGTAAGTGGTGGCTTTTACGGGCCGGGGGCGCTGGTGAGCCTGGGGAGGCGGCGGAGGGCCGCGGGGCGGCCGGAAAAGTGCATCTTTCGCGCACACG
>Ga0115006_10003948_pt1 | contig 10227 bp, 9 predicted proteins | sample ArcOceMetagenome_3_FD_88943 | JGI IMG/M metagenome (GOLD analysis project Ga0115006, IMG submission 88943) | Marine eukaryotic phytoplankton communities from Arctic Ocean - Arctic Ocean- Svalbard ARC20M Metagenome | ecosystem: Environmental > Aquatic > Marine > Oceanic | place: Arctic Ocean...
ATCACTAAAATTCTGCCACAAGAAGAAGTTGGTTTTTTCCAATATTACAATGCTATAATTACTTTAGGAATGGTTGTTATACCATTTGGATATCAATCCTTAATTCAGCGAGAAGCAAGTTCATTAAATAAATATTCACTTAAACAATATAACGTTCAAACATTTATCACAATTGCAATAGGTAGTATTTGTTTTGGAGGAATTTGGAGCTATGGAGTATTAAAATTGAATTGGGTAAATGGATTAAACGATTTTACAGGTTTATATTTAGCAATTTTATTGCTACCAACATATGCATTACTTACCTATTATAGAGCACTTCTCCAAGGTCAAAACAAAGTATACTGGAGTATATTACCAGAGGTTATTTTTCGTCCATTAACTCTACTTATAGTTTGTGCTTTATTTTACATTATATCTTTTAAAGCCAAAGCACACCATCTACTTCTTACCTTACTAATTACACTCGGTATTTTAATTATCCCCTCCGCTATTCAATCAAAAAAAAATCTTCCTGCTATTTCTGAAAAAGAAGAAAAACCGCAATGGCTGAAACAGGCTTTAGCACTACTGCCAATAGGTTTATTGTATACAATAAATGAAAGAATAGACATTATAATGATTAGCAAACACCTTACCGCCTCTGATATTGCTATATATAACGTAGCTTATAAATTCGCTGCATTTTCAGCATTTGGTTTAGTAATAATTAATTCAGTAATGGTGCCTTTAATTGCTAAACACTTTAATAGTAATGAAAAAGCGATTAATTTAGAGTCTTTAATTAAACCTAATATAAGAAAAGCTTTTTTTATCAGTTCAATTATCGCTATAATATTAATTGCTTTTGGAAAACATTTACTTAGCCTTTTCGGAAAGGATACTGAAAACTATTCTATTGGTTATATAAGTATGATTATATTAATATTTGGTCAAATCACCAATGTTGCAATGGGTTCTGTTGGTTATCTTTTAACAATGGCAAAATTAGAAAAGCTTGCTATCATTAGTATAATTTCAAGTATTATTGTTAACGTAACTCTAAATTATCTTCTTCTTCCGATTTACGGAATTGAAGGCGCAGCAATTTCAACTACATTAGCAATGATTGTTTGGAACGTATTAATGCTTATTTTTGTAAAAATAAAAACAGACATAAATCCAACTGTATTATAATGAACAAAGACCTACTTCCTCACTTTCTAATTGTAGGAGCGCCTAAATGTGGAACAACTTCTTTGCATTTTTACATCTCGCAGCATCCTGATGTAAATACAAGCCCTAAAGAAATACATTATTTTGGAAAGGATTTACAATACAAAACCAAACGGCCAAAGCTTGAAGAATACCAAAATCATTTTTCTAACAAAGGATTAAATGGTGATGCCTCTGTTTGGTATTTATATTCAGAATCAATTTTTAAAGAACTAAAAGATTTAGGTATAACACCAAAAATAATCATATTAATAAGAAACCCTACCGAGGTTGCCTACTCACTACATAGTCAGAACATCGTTGATGCAAATGAAAATGAATTATCATTTGAAAGTGCTATAAAACTTGAGGAACAAAGAAAACAAGGACTAAAACTACCAAAAGGAGTAGATCCTCCAAGAACGGTACTTTATAAAGATACGTGTTCCTATTTCCCACGAATTAAGAAATTTCAAGATGAAATGGGAACTGAAAATGTTTGGGTAGGTTTACAAGAAAACTTAAGAGATACTCCTGATATTTTTCTAAAAGAAATGGAGGCTTTTTTAAACCTCTCTCATTTCAATAGTTATGACTTTACAAGACAGAATGAGAATAAAACTGTAAAATCTAAAAAGATAAATTACTTGATAAAAAAAGCAGGACCTGTTCAGATAGCAATTTTTAGATTCTTAATACCTTTTAAAAGTTTACGGAAAAAAATTGTAGATTCCATTTATTTCGGAAATCTTGAAGTTGAAAAAAGAAGTAAACTAAAATCCTCTACAAAACTAGAACTTCAACAAGAATTTAACCCAGAAATCAAAAAGCTTAATAATATTATAGAACCTGATATTTCACACTGGATTGTTTAAAGTTTTTAATTTCAAAATTAAACAATACCTCTTTCATTCAACTAATAATTAGTAATTTTGCACTCAGTAATAAAAAAGTACGAAAATGATTGATATTACCTTACCTGATGGAAGTGTTCGTGAATATGAAATTGGTGTTTCTGCGCATGAAATAGCGCTAAGTATTAGTGAAGGCTTAGCAAGGAATATACTATCCGCGGAAGTTAATGGTGAAGTTTGTGATTCAAACAAACCAATTAATAAAAGTTCTCTTGTAAAATTATTAACCTGGAACGACGAAAAAGGTAAGGAAACCATGTGGCATTCATCGGCACATCTAATGGCCGAAGCTATTCAGCACTTTTACCCTAACACAAAATTCGCAATCGGACCTGCTATTGAAGTTGGATTTTATTACGACATTGATTTAGGTGGTCAAACTATTTCGGATTCAGATTTTAAGAGAATTGAAGACAAAATGATCGAGTTGGCTAGAAAGAAGAATCAGTTCGAAAGGAAAGAAATAAGTAAGTCTGATGCCATTTCGTATTTCACCGAAAAAGATGATCAATATAAATTAGAACTTCTTGAAGGATTAGACGATGGTAATATCACCTTTTATAAGCAAGGAGATTTTACCGATTTATGCCGAGGTCCTCATATACCAAATACTGGTTTAATTAAAGCTGTTAAAATAATGAGTACTGCAGGTGCTTATTGGAGAGGAGATGAAACACGCCCGCAATTAACAAGGTTATATGGTGTTTCATTCCCAAAAGCTAAAGAACTCAAAGAGTACCTAACAATGCTTGAAGAAGCAAAAAAACGCGACCACAGAAAATTAGGAAAAGAATTAGAATTATTCACTTTTTCACAAAGAGTTGGACAAGGATTACCATTATGGTTGCCAAAAGGTGCTCAACTTAGAGAGCGTTTAGAAGGTTTTTTAAAAAATGCTCAAAAAAAAGCAGGTTACCTCCCTGTAATTACACCTCATATAGGAAACAAAGAATTGTATGAATGTAGTGGGCATTACGAAAAATACGGAGCTGATTCATTTCAACCAATAAATACTCCGGCAGAAGGCGAAGAGTTCCTATTAAGGCCTATGAACTGCCCTCATCATTGTGAAATATTTAAAGCCTTACCTAAATCATATAAAGATTTACCAGTAAGATATGCTGAATTTGGAACTGTTTATAGATACGAACAAAGTGGTGAGCTTCATGGTTTAACACGCGTGAGAGGATTCACTCAAGATGATGCGCACATATTCTGTACACCAGATCAATTAAATGATGAATTTGAAAAAGTAATCGAACTAGTTCAGCATGTATTTAAAGTTTTTGGATTTAATGACTATGTTGCTCAAGTTTCATTAAGAGATCCTAAGAAAAAAGAAAAATATATTGGTTCCGATGAGAATTGGAAATTAGCGGAAGATGCAATCATAAAATCAGCAGCAAAAAAAGGCTTGTCTACAGTAGTTGAATATGGTGAAGCTGCCTTTTATGGTCCTAAATTAGATTTCATGGTAAAAGATGCTATTGGAAGAAAATGGCAGCTTGGAACAATTCAGGTAGATTACAACTTACCGGAAAGATTTGAATTAGAATATATAGGAAGTGATGATAAAAAACATCGTCCTGTAATGATTCACCGTGCTCCTTTCGGATCTTTAGAAAGATTTTGCGCAATTTTAATTGAGCATGTTGCCGGAAAGTTCCCATTATGGCTAGCTCCAGAGCAAGTAGCAATACTTCCTGTTAGTGATAAATACAATGAGGCAGCTAAAGAACTTTCATATCTCCTAAATAATTCCGATATTCGCGCCCTTGTAGACGACAGAAGTGAGCGTGTTGGAAAAAAAATCCGTGATACGGAGATTAAAAAAATTCCATACATGATTGTCTTAGGTGAGAAAGAAGTTGAAAACGGTACTGTTGCCGCTAGAAAACACGGAGAAGGAGAGTTAGGTGAGATGACAAATGCTGATTTTATTGCGCACATAAACAAGGAAGTTGAAAAAGTTTTAAATTTATAACTAATTATAATTAATGAATCCTAGAAGAGGTAATAGAGGTAGAAGACCTTTCAAAAAAGAAGATCCACACAGGATAAACGATAAAATTCGTACTCCTGAGGTTCGTTTAGTTGGTGATAATGTAGAGCAAGGTGTACATGCTACTCCAGATGCTATAAAAATCTCTGAAGATTTAGGCCTAGATTTAGTGGAAATTTCTCCGAAAGCCGTTCCACCCGTTTGTAAGATTTGTGATTATAAAAAGTTTTTATATCAGCAAAAAAAGAAACAAAAAGAGATTAAGAATAAAACTGTAAAGGTTGTTATTAAGGAAATTCGTTTTGGTCCAAATACTGATGATCACGATTTTAACTTTAAACTTAATCACGCTAAGAAATTCTTAGAAGAAGGATCAAAAGTTAAGGCTTATGTTTTCTTTAAAGGAAGGACTATTGTTTTTAAAGATAGAGGTGAAATTCTTTTATTAAAATTTGCTCAAGAACTTGAGGAAATTGGTAAAGTTGAATTATTACCTAAAATGGAGGGAAAGAAAATGAATATGATCATTTCTCCAAAAGTGAAAAAGTAATTTATTGTTTATTTAATTAATATAGAGCGTTATGCCTAAAATGAAGACTAAATCCAGTGCGAAGAAGAGATTCAAGCTAACTGGATCTGGAAAGATCAAAAGAAAGCATGCTTTTAAGTCTCACATCTTAACTAAGAAAGGGACTAAGCAAAAGCGTAACTTAACTAAATCAGGATTGGTTGATAAGACTAATGAAGGGTCAGTTAAAGCGATGTTAACTATTGGAAAATAGTTAGTGCCAGAATTTGAATTATTACAGAAACTAATTGGTTGATTGTTGAACCTGGTGATTAGTTAAAAGAGTCAAAAGACCACTAACCACCAAAAAACTTAAAATTATGCCTAGATCGGTAAACAGTGTAGCTAAAAGAGCTAGAAGAAAAAGTACCATGAAACTTGCCAAAGGTTACTTTGGTAGGAGAAAGAATGTTTGGACTGTATCAAAAAATGCAGTTGAGAAAGCTCTTTCATATGCGTACAGAGACAGAAAAAACAAAAAGAGATCATTCCGTGCTCTTTGGATTCAGAGAATTAATGCTGGAACTAGAAGCCATGGATTATCTTACTCAGAATTTATGGGTAAAGTAAACGCTAAAGGAATCCAATTAAACAGAAAAGTTCTTGCTGATTTAGCGATGAACAATCCTGAGGCTTTCAAAGCTGTTGTTGAAGCAGTAAAATAGTTTACTCAAAACAATATTTAAAAAGGGTTAGATTAATTTCTATCCCTTTTTTTTTTGCACCTAAATATACTAAGGAGCTTCTCCCCTCTTATTTACATATTTAAAAACAACAGTATTAACAAAGTGTAATTACGATCTTATAACTTAGCTAAATAATGTAAGTTTAAATTACAGTCATCACTAAGTATAGTAAGTGAAATTTATTTTAAACCATAAAAAAAGCTCATATTTCAAAAGAAACATGAGCCTATAAAAGTACAATATTTAAAAAATTATTTTGCTGCTTTAGCTTCCGCTTGCAACCTCTTTGCATCATCCCAGTTCTTAGAATACTTAATATAATTAGGAACAGGTCTTAAATCCCAGATTAAACCCAAAAAAGAAAGTGTTTTTAATAAATAATAAGTGATATCAATTTCCCACCAGAAAAATCCTTGACGAGCAGAAGCTTGATAGTAATGATGGTTATTATGCCAACCTTCTCCCATTGTTACTAACGCTAAAACAAAACTATTTCTAGACTCATCTCCTGTTTCATAGCGCTTACCTCCTACCATATGACTTAAAGAGTTAATAGAGAATGTTCCATGAAATAGTATTAAAGTACTAATGAAAAAACCAATAACTAAAGTTGGTAAACCTTTCTCAAAAAAATCAACTCCAAACTCACCTCCATGGACATATCCTCCTAAAAAGAAAACTCCAAAAGCAGTTATAATTGCAGGAATTAAATGATTCTTATTTAACCAAACTAATTCTGGAAATTTGGCAAAATCTCTAATCGCTTCATAATGTGTCTTTTTAAAGTCTGGTCCAATAATCCAACCAATATGAGAATAGAAAAACCCATATATTTTGTTAGAATGAGGATCAGAAGGTTTATCACTATGCTTGTGATGAACACGGTGTTCAGATGCCCACCAAAGAGCACCTTTCTGAACAGTTGTTTGAGCACAGAATGCAATTAAAAACTGAAAAAATCTACTCGTATTATAAGTTTTATGAGCAAAGTATCTATGATAACCTCCTGTTACGAAAAACATTCTCGCAAAATACATGAAAATTAACACTCCCCAATCAAACTTCGTCCCTAAACCAGACCACAACAACAATAAAGGCGTTAGGTGTATAATAACCATTTGGATTACACTTTTAAAAACCGGTTTATTTCTTTTCTCTTTTTCCATTTAAAAGATTTTACACAAAAATAGCTCTTTTTAAAGTACGATGCAGATTTGAGAGAAATAATTTTACGCCTATCGCATTTCATTACTAAAATTTAACATATTTTAAATTTTGAGATATGACTTTATTTTAACACTTACCTGATAACTGTATTATTCTGATGAAACTTATCAATAACACAGCTAGTACATTTATTTTCTAAAATTATAATCTCGCCATTATAAACAGAAATTAATCGAGTTGAAGATGAGTTATCAAAAGAATTAAAATATTTTTTTTGCTTATAAACCTTAATTTCATGAGCTCCTGGCTTTATTGCACTTATAGAAATCTGATCGCAAATATCATATTTAACGTTATCAAGATAAACCACGAATTTTGAATAATCGTGCATATTCAACTCCAAAACAGTGGAATATTGAGAAAAACCTAACAAAGGAAAAAGATATAATAATGTGAAAACCACTCTCATATTTATGTTTTTTTAAACAAAACAATATTTATACCATAATTAAGACACATAGCCACCGTTGGCATAATATTTACCAAATCAAAAGATAACTTATATCTGTTTATTCTACTTTCTTAATATATTTACCACAAAATTAAAAGCATGTTAAGTAAGAATCTTTTAAAAACATTAGGACCAGGGATTTTGTTCGCATCAACTTGCATAGGTGTTTCTCATTTGGTTCAAAGTACGAGAGCAGGAGCCAACTATGGATTTAGTCTTGTTATAATGATTTTATTAGCCAACTTATTTAAGTATCCTTTTTTCGAATATGGTTCTCGATATGCAAATGCAACTGGAACAAGTATAATTGATGGGTATAGAAAATTAGGGAAATGGGCTATTAATCTTTATGCTCTTATCACCTTGGGTACAATGTTTTTTGTTACAGCTGCAGTTGTAGTTGTAACTAGTGGGTTTATGAATAACCTTTTTGGAATATCTGAACTTTTCACAAGCTTACAGTTTCCTTATCCAAATCTTATTACTCCTATACTTTTACTTACAGTATGTTTTGGAATTTTAGCAGCAGGTAAATACAATGTTTTAGATTCATTGGTGAAAGTTATTGGAGGAGTGTTATTAATATCCACACTAATTGCTTTTACGCTTAGTGTTTTAAAAGGTGGATCGCCCCCTGTTAAAGGTTTTGTTGCTCCAGACTGGTTGGATTTTAGCTACAATAATGGAATTCATTTAGGCTTCATTGTTGCTTTAATGGGCTGGATGCCAACTGCATTAGATTTATCAGCATGGAATAGTTTATGGACTGTTGCTAGGATTAAACAGACAGGTTACAAACCAAAATTAAAAGAAACTTTATTTGATTTTAATTTTGGATATATTGTCTCCGTTATTTTAGCAATTTGCTTCGTAACACTTGGTGCAAATCTAATGTATGGTTCTGGAGAGACACTTCCTTCTAGTTCTGCAGCATTCTCTGCCAAAGTTGTTCAAATGTACACAACAACAATGGGTGATTGGAGCAAATGGATTATTGGCCCTGCGGCATTTAGCATTATGTTCGGGACAGCAATAGCAGTGATAGACGGTTATGCAAGATCTTCGGAGAGAACTTTAGAGATTCTATTTGTAGAAAAAAAGAAAGTGGATCTTGAAAACAGAAAAAGAGAATATATTTCTACAATTCTAACCTTGTCAATTGTTAGTTTCATAATAGGATATTTATTCGTTTATAATAAAAGCATCAGTATGAAAATAAGTATTTTCTTGAATGAATTATTTGGAAATTCAACTGAAGGAAATACCATCAATGGATTTAAATTCCTAGTAGACATAGCTACCACAATATCCTTTATTGTAGCTCCAGTTATAGCAATAATGAATTTCAGCTTAGTCCAGGAAAAATATGTAGGAAAAGAATTCGTACCTCCTAAATGGGAAATAATATTGAGTTATGCAGGAATTATTTTCTTATCTGGATTCACTATCTTGTTTTTAGTATTTAAGTTTTTCTAAATAAACATTCTTAAACATTAAGTGTTTGGTTAAATCTTCATTCTTGCATTTGCAGTAATACTCAGATCAACGAAATTATTTTGTTGGAATTTATAATATCCAACAACACCAATCATCGCTGCATTATCAGTACAATATTCAAAAGCAGGAACAAATACCTTCCAACCTCTTTTAGTTTGTTCAGCCAATCTAGTTCTTAATTCAGAATTAGCACTTACTCCTCCCGCAATAGCAATACTACGAATTCCTGTTTGTTTAACAGCATTATCAATTTTCTTAAATAAAATATCTAAAATTGTTTTTTGAACAGAAGCACATATATCGTTCATATTCTCACTAACAAAATTAGGGTTCTTCTTAACCTCTTTCTGTAAAAAATACAATACAGCTGTTTTCAGACCACTAAAGCTAAAAGACAACTTTCCAACTTTTGGATGCGGAAAAGGAAATGCATCAGGATCTCCAAGCTTAGCATATTTATCAATTAAAGGACCACCAGGATAAGGAAGCCCCATTATTTTTGCTACTTTATCAAAAGCTTCACCAGCTGCATCATCAATGGTTTCGCCTATAACCTCCATATTATAAGGAGAATTTACAACTACTAATTGAGTATGCCCACCACTAACAGTTAAACATAAAAAGGGGAAGTCAGGTATTGGGCTTCCGTCTTTAATTAAATGCGCTAAAATATGGGCTTCCATATGGTTTACCTCAATCAAAGGTATACCTAAAGCCATTGAAAAAGACTTTGCAAATGAAACACCAACTAAAAGTGAACCCAATAATCCAGGGCCATTTGTAAAGGCAATAGCATTTATGTGCTCTTTTAAAATCCCAGCTTTTTTTAAAGCCGAATCTACTACAGGAATAATATTTTTCTGATGTGCTCTAGAAGCCAATTCAGGAACAACACCTCCAAATTCTTTATGTACATCTTGAGTAGCAATTACATTACTTATAACCTCTGCACCTTTTAAAATGGCTGCAGAAGTATCGTCGCAAGACGACTCAATAGCTAGTATAATTGGTGGTGCTAACTTCATAATTACTTATTCCAAATCTCCCAAGCCTTTTCAGCCTGAAGCTTTAACATTCCTAATCCATTTTGGGTATTTGCACCTTTTTCTTTTCCTTTTTTCATAAAAAGTGTTTCACCTGGATTATATATTAAATCATATAATAAATTCTTATCAGATAAGAATTTATATGGTATTTCAGGGCAGACCTCTATTTTTGGAAACATTCCAAGTGGAGTAGAATTTATAATTACAGAAAAATCTTGAACCGCAAATTCATTTAAATCAGTATAAGCAATCTCTTTCTCCGAAGAAGGGTTTCTTGATACATACAAAATGTCTAATCCTATTTTCTTTAAAACATACTCCACCGCTTTCGCAGCCCCACCAGTGCCTAAAATCAAGGCTTTATAGTGATTCATTTTAAGTAATGGCTTAAGGGTTTCCTTAAAGCCATAGATATCAGTATTGTAGCCTTTTAATTTAACGCCATCAGCAGTACGAATAACTTTAATGGTGTTTACAGCACCAATTTCGCGCGCTTCATCATCCAATTCATCCAGAAAAGGAATGATTTTTTCTTTGTATGGAATCGTAACGTTTAGACCAACAATTTCAGGATTGTTTTTAATAACATCCGTAAATTCTTCTATCGTTGGGATTTCAAAATTCTCGTAAGTAAAACCTTCA
>Ga0115006_10003949_pt1 | contig 10226 bp, 4 predicted proteins | sample ArcOceMetagenome_3_FD_88943 | JGI IMG/M metagenome (GOLD analysis project Ga0115006, IMG submission 88943) | Marine eukaryotic phytoplankton communities from Arctic Ocean - Arctic Ocean- Svalbard ARC20M Metagenome | ecosystem: Environmental > Aquatic > Marine > Oceanic | place: Arctic Ocean...
ACACAGAGTGCTCCATTGCAGTGCGGAACTTGTGCACGTGGCATGCGTTTTTGACCAAGGAAGGCGCGTGTGGGGGTAGGTAGCTCCTGGCATATCTTGATTACTGAACAACACACAGGAGCCACCTCTCAGAACCCTGCAGCTCGATAGCCAGCGTCCTCGCAGCACCTCGGCCTGCATTTCTGACACGTGCACTTCTTGCAGGTGCGGCAGTGTGACTTCTTGTTGAACGGCGTGAACAACTTATCGCACCTGTGGCACGAAAGCGTGCAGGGCCCGGAGTGGAATCGCGGGTCCCCTCGCCAGCTGATCGCGCCTGCGGACGCAGCGGCGACACCGGCGACCGGCGCCGCGGCGGCAGCGGCAGCGACCGTGACCGCAGCTCCGACCAACGTGAAGGGCGCCGAGGCAACGAGAGCTGCGCCACGGGCACCCCCGCTGAGGATTGAGTCCTTGACGCTGCCCTGCTGCTGCGGCTGCTGCCGCTGCGGCTGCGGCTGGTCCTCGTTGCGGTTGCTCTGGTCATAGGGCACAGGGTTGGCCAGACGAGCCGCATAGGGCACAGGGTTGGACGAGCGGACCGGGTCGTTCCTGGCGACGAGTAGCCCAGACGAGCTAGCCGTCGGGCGCGGCAGCTCCGCCTCGGGCTGCATCATTGTCGCGTGAGGAGAACCACATTCACACTCCTAAGTTTCGTGCATTCTGCATGCAACACGCTAAAACGCAATCTCAACACCGCACCAGAGCGGGCGCCGACGCACGCCCTAATGCAGGGGGCGAGGTTTCTCCGCGCGCGTCGCCTCAATCGGATCCATGATCGTGCGCTGGTGTTACACCGAAAGCAGCCAAGGCATGGCGACTGGTGCGCCAATGCGGCGCGTGCTGCTCGCCGCGTTGTGCGTGACGGCGGCGGGTGCAAAGGCGGAGTCCGAGGCCTCCTCGTGCGGCTTCGCGACCGCCCGACAGTGGCTGCACCACTGCGCCATTGCCGAAGACTGCACGACCGAGCTGCAGTTCTGCACGTGCTGCGAGGTGCACCGCAAGATGACAGCATACGAGGAGGCATGCGTCGCCATCTGCTCGAACCACTGGGAGAAGTGGGAGGGGGAACGCGAGGATTATGCGGACGAGGTCCGCGACGAGGGCTTCAGCATGGACGATTTTGGCGTCGCCGCAACGGCGCAAAACCCACTCGACCCGGGCCCCCACTTCGATCAGCCCGCGCTCTCCCTCGTCGGCGACGTGCGCGTCGCTGGTTTCGAACCCCGCTTGAAACCTCAAAACCACACTCGCACCACTGGCACTGACCCCCGTGCCCGTCGATCGGCAGGCGGCGGTGGTGATGGGCGAATGCTACGAGTACCACGTCAAGGCGGTCGAAAAGGATGCCGGCATCTTCGGAATCGCGCAGGAGTCATGCCTGATGCCTCCTACGCCGTTGCCGCTCTTCCCTGACGACCCCACGCCCGAGGTGCACAACCTCAGCATTTGCAGCGCGAGCAAGGCGCCCTTCCACCTCGAGGACGCCACGCACATTGCAGCGCAGCTCTGTTACGACGAGTGCCACACACGCAACGAGTCACAAAAGCAGCTGCCGCCGCCCGTGCTCAACCGCGACCCGCTGTACATCGCCAACTGCACGCGTGGCTGCTTCAGCCAGTGCGTCCTGCCGCTCGCCTCGGACTGCCACACGACGTGCGGCGCGGAAGATTACGCCTGCATGAAGGAGTGCCACGCAAATACGACCATTTGCTCCGTGCCGATGGGGCCACGCAATACGCGCACGTTTCGCAATGACCCCAACGCCGAGACCTGCTACAACATAGAGTCGCAGTACGTCCAATGCGTGGTCGACTGCAACGTGGCATGCCACTCCGCGCTCAACGTGACCAAGCGTGTGCTGCAGGACGACATTGACGACTGGTACGTGCAGGAGTGCGGGTCACAGGCTGGTCTGGCAGCAACCGAGGCGGGACAGTGCGTCGACGAATGCTTCGGCAACTGCTCGGCTGCGTGCACAGCGCACCAGCTTACTCTCGAGCCTCCGGCGAATAAGCTGTGGTACGGAGCACCGCTCACCGAGTGCACCAACAACTGCAGCGACACGTGCATCGAACAGTGTGGCAGCGAGGAGAAGCGCCTCTACATGAGCCGCGAGTGCCGACCACCAGACTTCGTCAACTGCACAGCGCTCTGCTTTGAGGAGCGTTGCAGCGTCGTACAGAGCTACTGCACCATATACGACATGAATGACCAGCTACGCATGCTCGACGTCAACTGCTCCATCGGCAATGCCACCTTCGATAACACGTGGGTGAACACATCGATCGCCGATTTTCTCGAAGACGAGAACAGCGAGTTCTCGCTGCTCGTCGGAGTCAACCAGACGATGCACACCTGCTACAACTACTTCGACAAGAACAAGACCGGCTTCCTCGACCACGGCACGTTCGCCGAGTACTACAACATGACGACTCGCTGCTACATGCACACGTGTATCGATGAGTGCTTCGGCAACTGCTCGTACGAGGCCGAGCTGGCCGCGCTACCGTCGTGTCCGGTGGACGAGTGCACCGACGGCCAGTACGACCACGGCGATCAACAAAAGCCGTGCAAGGGCTATCGACTGCTGCTGCCGCAACACAACCAGGGCGGGAATCTGACCAACTGCTCGTGGGACCTCACCTGGGTGGAGCAGCATGAGGCGTCGCTGCTCAATCTGACGACGTTGCTGGCGGCCAACCAGGGGCTCAACGCCATCGATGTCTACATGCCGACGTGGAACATGGGGGTGTGCGAGCAGACCTCGCTGGACATCTTCGCGTCCCTTCTGGATGAATGTCTGCCGACATGCAAGCCAAAATGCGATCAATATTGCGCCGAGTTCACGAGACACCTCCGCAAGCCCGTGTTCCTATTCGACGAGCGCATCGGTCGCCAGATGCGATTCATGGTTGACTATACGATCAACAACTACACCGAGATCCCCGGCACCAACGACACAAGCGGTGTCTGCATGCAGGACTGCGCCACCGACTGCTTCGAATCGTGCGTTGACAGCGTCACCGGCACCGTAGAGCAGGTACGGCCCAGTGGCCACATCATTGTGCCGACCTGGTGCGTGCCGCCAGTCGAGCCAGTCGAACTGTGCCGTGCGCCCGATAACTGCACGATGGACTGCGCCTCGATGTGCTTCGATCCATCGTACCTGATCATGACCACCGAGTGCGACGGAAATGCGGATGCTTTCGATCCCAATTCAACTGTCATCAGCCTCTACTACGAGTACAACGAGACGCACACCGACGAGTGCCACCCGTCAAGCGTAAACGAGACGGCGGTCAGGCTCGATGGAAGTGCCAACTGCTCGTACAAAGACATCTACCGCAACATCACCCGCATGACGGGAAACCTGCTCTTCCGCGAGCAGTGCGTGATGGACTGCTTTGGCAACTGCTCGCAGCGATGCACGGACACCTACTGTATGATGAACGTCGAGGAGCCGATCAACGAGTCGGCGCGCTGTCTGCCACGCTGCATGGAGCGCTTCGTCCAGCCTGCACTGGCGACAACCACAGACCCGACGAACAAGACAGGCACCAACCAGACGCACTGCCTGAGGACCTGCACGGCCGACTGCACTGCTGCCGTCTCGCCAGGCTGCCGCCTCCGCTGCGAGCCACTGATGGACCCGAACAGGTGGCAAACGTGTGTTGATGGCTGCGTGCGCCAAGAGTCCAAGCCGTGTCGGAGGGAGTGCGTGTATGGCTGCACAGCCAATCACTCGGCCGCGTATGGCGTGCCTGCGCCATACGACGCCACGGACGACTACCACGTCTTCAGCGAGGTGTGGGAGTTACAGGTGGCGACACCGCACCTCGAGCGTCACAACGTGCGTTGGAACAATTACTCGGTCGAGTGCTACGAAAATTGCTCGATGACGTGCACTGAGCCGTGCTTTGACTCCGCTGAGAAGGAGTGCAAGTCGAGCGCCTCCGTGCGAGCCATGGTCGCGGATGGTGCCCACCCGCTTGAGGTTGCTCGTGCCACCAACAACTGCACAATGCACCGCGCGGCGACCTGCTTCCAGGACTGTGGTGACTACTGCACGCTCGGCTGCGGCAACCAAACAGACGTGGCCGCGCTCGAGAAGCGCGCCACAGAGCAGGATGTGAGATTGCACGACGTCTACGTCGATAGCTGCGAGCGCAAGTGCCGCCTCGAGATCTATGGGCGCAACATCACGACGGCTGACAGGTGTCTTGCCTTCTATCCCGGCTATAAGGGGGACTGCATGCGCAACTGTACTCAGGTGGCTGCGCTCGCGTGCGTCATCCCCAACTCGACATTCGATGTGATAACGCAGTGCAATCGCACATGCTACTCGCTTCGTGACCGTGGCGACCTGAACGGTACAAGTGACGACACGTCAGCAGCGTATGTATACGTGTACGACCCAGACGCTGCGGCGGCTCCTGCTGAAGCGGTGACGGTCGACCCTGCCGCTGATGTCGGTGCGGGTAGCGATGCGGCGGCAGCTGACGCGACTTCGGCTGCCGATGGCGACGGAGCACGCGATGCAACGGATGGGACGGCCGCTGCCGATGATGGTACAACCACCGCAGACGATGGTGGCGTTGGCGTCGCGGAAGGCGGTGGTACCGACGACAGCGGTGGCAGCACAGCGGTGGTGGCTAGCGGCGGCGGAGGAGGCAGCGCGGTGGACGCCGACTATGGCCCAGCTTACGACCTATGCATCGTTGAGTGCCATGAGAACATCACCAATCCAGATGCTTGGAGGCCAGGCATGGAGCGCTACAGCTGTGATAGGGGCGCGGCCAGGCGTGAGGCCCAGCAGGTTCTCGCCGCAGCGCAGGTGGCCGCCATGGAGGATGGAGGCATCTCTCTTGTCGAGCAGAGAGCCCTCGACACTCTAGCAACGACCATCCCGATGGGCGAGCAATGCCAACACGTCGACGAGGAATGCGTCTCGAACACCACGGTCGACTGTGGCATGCAGTGCCAGAAGCAAGTCGACTACTACACCGAGCTGTGCGTGGTCGTCGAGCAGCGCAACGCCACTTTTGACTACAACATCTCGTGGTGCCGCCACCCTGATGGCTGGTTGGTGGGGCAGCCCAAGTACCTGTACTATCAGCGCCACAATTCGTCGCATCCGCTCGCCACTCCTCCGCAGCGCATAAGGCGAGCACCGCGGTGGAGATACGACGATGTTGATGACATGACAATCATGAACTGCTCCTGCCGCTTCCACAACGAGACTTACGACCCCCGCTTCGTGAGCTTCATGCTCGAGTCGAGCATGACGCCACAATATGACCCCATCAGTGGCGACTACTTTGTCTCGCAATGCGCCTGCCTGTACAACGCGACGTTGGGCGAACCGCAGCATTGTGCTCAGTCCAACACGACGAACCCCAACATCTTTGATTGGGCATTCAACCGTGATCGCGGCCGCGGCCCACCCGAAGACTACGTCAAGACGCTCGCGCAAAACTTTACGGATTGTGGTCGTGACTGCGTGCCAGTCTGCTACGAAGTGTGCGGCGCGCACTTCCTTGAGCCAGTTTGGAACCCGGCGCTTGGAAACTACACAATGGTCCCACATGTCAACATCACCAACCTCAATGCAATCGTTGGCGAGGGGCTGCAAGGCGTTATCAACGCCACTGAGTGGCGCGAAGGCTTGCTTCAGCCGATCGAGTTTCCGGATGGCTTCTGGTACGCTGATCCAGAGTGCCTCGAGCCATGCCTGCATGCGTGCACCTGGGCGGGCGACACGTACGGGCATACGCATGGCGTCCATGGCATGCAGCACGAAGATCAATGGGATAAGATTGGTGTGGCCGATCCGAGCCCGGGGGATGACTGGAGGTGGACTGGCAACTGCTCCGCCAAATGCGATCGCGCGTGCTACCGACACCTCGATGGGCGCGGCGACAATGCCACCGCTGAGGCATTTGCTTGTTACGACGACCCCGACGGCATCCTTGCCGTGGAGGGCGCGCCGTACTGTGCCGCCACGTGCGAGTGCCACGAGGAGTGCGCGCAGCAATGCGTCGACGATATGATGCTGCTCAATACCTCGGCGCGGCAGTACACGGAGCTTCCGTACTGCCTGGGCAACTGCACGGAGCGCTGTACAGTTGATCACCACGCGCTGTGCGTCAACGTCTCGATAGCTTTCGCGGCAGCAAATCAGCCACCATATGTGAATAAGACTGAGACGTGCATGGCCCACATCATTTCGAGTTGCTCATTTCACTGCCTAGGCATCGAGGGCAATCTCACAGTGAACACGACGCTCATGCCGTCTACCATGCTTCCCAGAGAGCTGCTTTCGCTCGACATCACCGTAGGCGGCGGCCTTCACGGGTACGACTGTGACATTCAGATGTGCCCGCCGCCGCACGAGACGTGCAACCTGACAGTGGCCCAGGTGGGCGTGGAAAAGGTGGTGGACGAGGCGTCGGGCAACGTCTCCTACGTGCCAATCCTCTGGAACGTGACGACCGACTCGTACCTCAGCTGCAAGCGGAATCGCACCAGCAACTGTCTCGAGACCTGCCACGATGTCGGCCATCGCATCTGCTTTCCGGGAGTCGACCCATTCGACACGTGCGTGCAGAGCTGCGTGGCCAACCTCACCTACGAGGCGCCAATGCCCGAGTTCAATCACGACGTGGCGGTTTGCACCAAGGCGCTTCGCCTCACGCCATCCGAGCAGGGCAAGACAGGCGCGGCTTGGCATGGCGAGAAGCAGCGCGTGCAAGCAGGCTTCGACACGTCGTTCACCTTCAAGATCGCTCACCAGTCGAGGCGGTGCACTGGCGACGGCGCGCTTCCCGACCATGAGACTCGAACCGGCATGATGGATATCCATTGCGAGATGCGCGGTGGCGACGGCTTCGCGTTCGTAGTGCAGGACAGTGGCGCCACCTCATTCGAGCCGCTCTGCACATACGATTGCGTCGATGGCTGCACTTCCAACGCCAGCCAAACATGCACTGACGAATGCACCGCCGCATGTGCCCGTCGGTACAACCGAGCGCACGAGAGCTGTTCAGTGGGCTGCATGCGCGGCGACGATCGAATGCCCGATGTCCCCGGCTGGGCGGCCGTCGTGCCGACGCTCAACCGGCGTCAACAGCAAGCGGCGGACGACGCGGCAGTTGCGGCCGCGCAGGTCTTCCCTGGCGACGACGTCTGCACCGACTTTGTGCGCGAGTGCCTACCGCGCTGCGAAGAGCAGGAGGCGACGCTGCCCTTCCTGAGCGGCACCGCACTTCTGCCGGGCGGCTGCATGCACGGATGCATTGATCGCATCAGCCGTGGCACTGACGGCTTGAACAGCTTCTGTTCGAATCGGTGCCCACTCGTTGACGAGGACATCGACGTGGCGTGCATCGATGCGTGCGTGGAGCGCAGACTCGACCAGGCACGAAGTTGCTACCGGCAGTGCAATGGCGTGTGCGGGGCGCACGCGGCGGCAGTGCACCGCCAATGTGGCCTCGATTGCGCGGGTGAGGAGGCAATGCTCCCGTCCGGTGAACTCGTCGAGCGGTGCCGCCAGATTGCCGAGGTCCACGCGCCACACATCAGCGCGACCTGCTTGCAAAGCTGTGCGCACGACGACACTGCGTGCCTCGTCAAATGCGCTCGGCAGCCTCCAGGTCACGTCTCCGGCTGCGTCGACGCTTGCCCGCAAAACTCGACGGACTGCGTGGTCGGTTGTCTGGCGCGGCGGGAGCAGTTGGCGGAGCGCTGTTTGATGCCTTGCCTCACAGGTGGCTGCTCGCAGCGTAGCACGGCGCTAGGCAGTGGCTCCAATGGTGTCGGGTACCAGGCGCTGCCAAACCTGCTCGCGATCAAGTTTGACACGTGGTACAACCCGGAGGCGAACGATCTGCTGTACAACCACATTGCGGCCCACTTGAGCGGGCCCAATCGTGGCGCGAGTGCCGACCTCGCCGACGCGCTGTCCGCCAATGCGGCAGTTCCGGACCTGGCCGACGGCAAGTATCACGTCGCACGCATCGTGTACGAGCCAGAGCTGCCAGACGCCCCACTCGACGACAGCTACGCGGCCTCGCCGGCGGTCGGCGACTACATGGTTCCCGTCGGCGAGCCAGCTGGAGTGACCGAAGACCCGCCATCCAGCAAGGCGGGGACGAAGATGATCGGGCACGAGGCGCAGACAAAGAGCAAGGAGCGCGCGGCGGCGAACGGGAGCAAGGCGCTACCGCCGACAATGACGCTGGCTTCGCCGCCCAACGCGAGCAAAGACCGAACTTCGATTGAGCAGCCGGAGAGCGTCGGCACATGGGGCTCGCGACTCGGAAAGCCGCACGGGCCGCGCCGGCAGAATCTCGATGCGCACGGCATGGGCCTGCTGCGCGTTGAGCTGGATGGCAAGGAGGTGCTTCGTGTGCCGCTTGACCTGGACGCGGTGCTGACGCTCGATAAAGGGCGCGCGTACGTCGGTTTCACCGGCGCTACGGGTGCCGCCTATCAGGAGCACACGATTGCGCATTGGGCGTGGGACAACCAGCCTTGCTCCGTGCAAGCTAACTGGCTCGGCGTCGATGAGTACACATGCGGCGGCGACGCACGTAAAAAGTAAATAAGAGGGCCACAATACGTGTTAGGTGTTACGTTGGGTCACGAATAAAGCATACATGTACAGTGACACACAACAGCGAAACAGCGTCACGTGCAGTCCACAGGTGCATCAAGGTCACCAAGATCATCGGCTGAGGTCATCCAGGCGAGGAGCTGCTGCGGAGCGAAGATTCTCCTGGCGTGGAGCGGCCGCCCCGAGGCGTGGAGCGGCTGCGTAGTCCAGGGTTTCCTGGCGCGGAGCGGCCGCCCCGAGGGCAGGCCTCCTTGCGTAGTCCAGGGTTTCCTGGCGCGGAGCGGCCGCCCCGAGGGGAGTTGGACCCCTGCCACCACTCAGATCGTCGACACGTGGCGGCGCGGCCCTCGGGGGGCCGCCGCCGACGTCATCCGAGCCGTCGTCCGCAAAGCCCATCCAGTGGCTTGGGCCCGACTCCTCCGGCTCGTCGTTCCGCCACCGGCCCTTGTACTTGCCACCATCGCGGAACTTGAACGTGCCCGCGCCCTCGCGCCTGTCGTTGGCCCAGCTGCCCTCGTACATGTCGCCGCGCTGGTGCTGGTACGTGCCTTGCCCCGTGCGTTCGCCGGTCGCCCACTGCCCCTCGTACGAGTCGCCCTCTTTGTACTTGAACTTGCCGGTGCCCTGGAACGTGCTGTTCGCCCAGGTGCCGTCGTACTCGTGCCCGCCCTTGTACCGGAACACGCCCTGGTCGCCGACCCGCTGCCCGCGCTCCCAGTGCGCGTTCTCATGCACGCTGCCGTCGGCGTACGTGAGGTTGCCCGTGCCGTGCATCTCGTTGTCCTCCCAGTCGCCCTCGTACTTGGAGGCGTTGCCACCGTCGCCCCTGCGCCAGATGAAGACACCCCTGCCGTGCCGGTTGCCATTCCTGTACTGACCGTCGTAGACGTCACCTGTGGCGAGCGGGCAGCGGGTGTGAGCCTGTGGAGCTGCTGGCGTGCATCGGTGCCGTGGCATCGGCGCACCGTTCTGGAACATGAACTTGCCATGACCGTGCCGGGCCCCACTCTGCATCTGGCCCTCGTATCTATCGCCGTTTGCGTAGACGCACACGCCCTTGCCCTCGCGCTTGTCGCCAGAGTAGAAGCCGGTGTATGTCGAGCCGTCCTTCCACTTGAAGGTTCCCTCGCCCTGGCGTTTGCCGTTGACGTACGTGCCCCTGAAGCTGTCGCCATTCGGCCACTCGTACTCGCCGACACCCTCGCGCTTGTCGTTCTTGTAAGGGCCGCTGTACCTCTCTCCGTTGGCCAGGATCGACTTGCCCTGCCCGTGGCGCTTGCCGTCCCTCCACTGACCGTCGTACCGATCGCCGTTCGGCCAGGTCTGCACACCGTGCCCGTCCGCCTCACCGCGGCTGTTGCGGTCACCCTGAAAGCCCATGCTGAGGCTGCGGCTGCGGCTGCGGCTGCGGCTGCGGCTGCGGCTGCGGCTGCGGCTGCGGCTGCGGCTGCGGCTGCGGAGGGCAGCGACGGACCAGGATTTCGTTCAGCGGAGCGGGGGGCATGATTGGTGTTTGAGAACGTGCCCAGAGCATGCCGCCCCTCCCTCCTGACAGGTGCCTCTGACAGGG
>Ga0115006_10003950_pt1 | contig 10226 bp, 7 predicted proteins | sample ArcOceMetagenome_3_FD_88943 | JGI IMG/M metagenome (GOLD analysis project Ga0115006, IMG submission 88943) | Marine eukaryotic phytoplankton communities from Arctic Ocean - Arctic Ocean- Svalbard ARC20M Metagenome | ecosystem: Environmental > Aquatic > Marine > Oceanic | place: Arctic Ocean...
CGCGCCCGCCCGCTACTCGTACGTCTCGCAGGAGACCGACTGCCGCTTCGAGATCCACATCATAGGGCCTCAGGCCGACGACCGGGGCGTGTCGGCGACGGTCCAGGGCGCAGCATCCATCTTCAACACGAGCCAGTGCGCCACGCAGGACCCACCGACCTGCCCAGACCTGGCGGCGGCGGATCCATCCACCCCGCCCTCTCATTTCCCATTCCACCCACCGTCGCCCCCGTCGCCGCCGCCTCCGTCGCCGCCGTCGCCCAAGGACCTGTGCCAGGCGGATTGCGTCGTGATCTACGGCACGGGCCGGTGTGGGGACGCCGACTGCACCTCGCCTAACGGCTGCTACTGGGCGTGCGAGTTCTACTGGAACGTCGGCCCGTTCACCTTCGTCGGCGACGAATACGACACCGGCGGCCACCTCGACGCCAACCAGTGCGTAGTCTCCTGCGGTAGCGGCTCGGGCGGTGCTGCGTGCGGCAGCGAGTGCGGCGCCGGTGCGGTGACGGCCTCCGGGCTCTATTGGGACCCCGGCGAGCGCAACGTCTGCCGCGACACCTGCGCCCGCACCAGCCAGCAGCCGCGCCCGTCGCCACCGCCGCCCACGTCGCCGCTGCCGAGCCCGCCACCGCCAGAACCATCGCCGCCGCCGCCCTTGCCGTCGCCGCCACCGCCGTCGCCCTCACCTCCACCGCCGCCGCCGCCGCCGCCCATTCCGCTGCTGCCGCCGCCATCGCCACCTCCACCGTCGCCGTCGCCGCCACCGCCGTCACCCTCGCCGCCACTACCGTTGCCCTCTCCTCCGCCGCCCTCGCCTTCTCCTCCGCCGCCCCAACCCTCGCCGCCACCGCCGCAACCCTCGCCGCCACCGCCGCGCCCCTCGCCGCCACCGCCGTGCCCCTCACCGCCGCCGCCCATTCCATCGCCACCGCCTCCGTGGGGCCCAGGCCACCTGGATGATCCCAGCGCGCCTCCGATGCCGCCAGTGCCACCGTCAGCCCCGCCGCCACAGCCGTCACCGCAACCACCGCTTCCCTCGCCTCCTCCACCGCGCCCAGAGCCACCGTCTCCGTCGCCGCCACCACCCGCGCCGTTGCCGCCACCGCCGACGCCACCACCGCCGTATCCGTCACCGCCACCACCCGCGCCATCGCCGCCGCCACCACTCCCATCTCCGCCTCCGCCCACGCCCTCGCCACCACCGCCGTGCCCGTTGCCGCCTTGTCCCTCGCCGCCACCTCCAGTTCCGTCGCCACCACCACCGGAGCCGTCGCCACCTCCACCTTGTCCAACGCCGCCACCGCCATCTCCATCTCCGCCGCCACCCTACCCCTCGCCACCACCGCCGTGGGGACCAGGTCACCGTGACAACCCAAGTGAGCCGCCAGCGCCGCCATCTATACCGCTGCCGTTGCCGTCACCACCGCCGCCGCTTCCCTCTCCTCCTCCTCCGAGCCCTCTGCCGCCACCCAAACCTTCGCCGCCACCACCTGCGCCGTCGCCACCACCGCCGTTGCCATCACCCCCAGCTCCGTCGCCGCCGCCACCAATGCCCTCGCCTCCTCCGCCCGTGCCCTCGCCACCGCCGCCAGCTCCATCACCGCCACACCCGGCACCGCCGCCACCTGCCCCAACACCGCCACCGCCGATGCCACCACCACCGTTTCCGTCGCCGCCACGACCAACGCCGTCGCCGCCACCGCCACTGCCCTCTCCACCTCCGCCTGTTCCATCGCCACCGCCCCCGATGCCATCCCCGCCCCCGATGCCCTCACCGGCACCGCCGTGGGACCAAGACCACCTTGACCCAAGCGAGCCTCCGATGCCGCCACCATCACTTCTCGTGAAGGTGATCTTGACGCTTCAAGCGAGTGGCAGTGTGGCCGATTACGCCAACACGACGGCGCTCAGGCAGAGCATCGCCGATGCAGCAAATGTGGGGGTCATTCAGGTGACTATCACGGTGGAGGCGGCAAGCGTTTTGATCACAGCGACTATCGCGGTACCGGAGGACTCGAGCACTGCGGCAGTCGAGAATGCGTTGCGCACCAGCCTGCCAACGGCGAGCGAAGCGAGCAGTTTCCTCGGCGTCGCCGTCGAGACCGACCCGGTCGTGGCGGCGCCACCGTCGCCGCCGATGCCACCACCACCGCAACCATCGCCGCCGCCACCAACGCCCTCTCCGCCTCCGCCCATGCCCTCACCTCCACCCCGAAACCCGTCACCGCCACCGCCAATCCCATCTCCACCTCCACCCAGCCCGGAGCCGCCGTGCCCTTTGCCGCCGCCCCCGACGCCATCACCGCCGCCGCCGTGCCCCACGCCACCTCCGCCCGTTCCGTTGCCACCACCGCCTCCGTGGCGCCCAGGACACCTTGATGCCCCGAGCGCGCCTCCAATGCCGCCAGTGCCACCGTCTGCCCCACCACCGCTGCCGTCGCCACCGCCACCACTCCCTTCTCCACCTCCACCAAGCCCACAGCCGCCATGCCCTTCCCCGCCGCCACCGTGCCCGTCGCCACCGCCGCCCGCGCCGTCGCCTCCTCCACCATCGCCATCACCGCCACTGCAACCCCCTCCAGCTCGCCCGCCATCTCCGATGCAGCCGCCTTCGCCAGCACCGTCGTTCCCTCCTCTCTCTCCTGGCGCATGGGTGTTCTGGCCGCTCGTCCTGCATTCAATGGTCTTCGAAGGAACTGCCGATGAGCTCGATGCCGTTGCTTATGCGCGAACAATATCCAGTGCCTTTAGACAGCTGGGTGCGAGCAAGACCATCAGCGTTCTCGCAACCACAACCTTGCAGACCGACGACCCAACTCAGTATGCGGAGAGCCTCGCGGCACTCGAGGCCGAACTGCGCGACTTCATGAGGGCACAGCTCCAGAATCTCACGGATGCATCGGAAACCTTCGGCGTTCGCGTCGTTCAGCACTCTGGCGATGTCCGATTCGACCAGATTGCACTCGCTGCCGATGAGCCCTCGCCACCACCCAGGCCATACCCTCCACCAACTGCGCCGCCACCTCCACCGCCTTCTCCGCTTCCTCCGTCCTGCTCAAACCAATGCCACGGGACCACCTGTCTCCAGCTGCAGGGGCTTCTGCTATGCGACGAACTCAGCGAGCGCTTGGGCTGCGACTGCTCGGGCTGCTGTGCTGCCGACAATCCATCACCGCCTGAACCTCCATTGCCACCACCACCGCCAATGGTTCCTGGCCCAACGCCACCTCCGCCACCGCCAGCGATGCCACCACCCCAGCCACCTTCTCCGACACCACCACCACCCGCTACTCCGCCACCTACGATTCCACCACCTCTGCCTCCGTCAGCCCCGTTGCCGTCGTGCCCACCAGCCCGACCGCCACCGCCACCGATGCCTCCAGCACGGCCCGATAACAGACCTCCGGACCCGCCGCTGCCACCCAGCCCGCCGTGCACGCCACCACCATTCCCACCGCCGCTCTCACCTCCCACGTTGCCACCTTACGCGCCTCCACCAATGCCGCCACCACCGACAAAGCCTCCGCCACGGAGTCCACCATTAGCACCACCACCGCCTACAAACCCGCCACCTTCGCCTCCTCAGCCACCATCTGTTCCACCCGACTCTCCTCCTTTGCCGCCACCTCCATCCCCGCCGCCTCCTCAACTAGAGCTCGAGGTCAATCCACTTGATGGTAGGAGTAGTTCTCTCGCCCAGATGCTACATACGAATCTGACGACGTGGCAGGGCAGGCCGGTGCGTGTGAACTTACTGCCGGGCACGTATGAACTGGATGCTTTCGTGCTTGACGAGGGCATGTCTCCCAGCGAGCTCACAATCGAGGCAAGTGAAGGCGTCACACTGATGAGCAAGGAGACGACTCTGCTTACTTTGAAGGCGGGGTCTCCGCCGGTGCGCATCGTCGGAATCGCCATTTCAGGTCGGATTGAAGTCCTCAACGGTTCGCTGCAGCTGTCCAACTGCACCGTGCGAGCAGTCGTCAGCTCCGAGCGTCGTCGCCTGGGCAGTGATGTCTCATCAGGCCATGCCGTCGTGATCTCCGGAGGATCAGTTCATTTTCTGGATGTGAAGCTGTCCGAAAACATTGGTGGAGCCATCTTCATCACAGATGGAGCGCTCTGGATGCAGCGTTGCAGCCTCATCAGTAACAGTGCGACACGCGGTGCGGCACTGTTCGTCAAAGGGGGCACGGTGGCGGTCGAGGAGACCGAATTCTCCGACAATGTTGCCAGCGAGAGCGGTGGCGCACTCTACATCGAGAATGGCCGTGTGTCTATAAGCAACCGCACGCTTCTCCGGCGCAATAGTGCGCCTCGTGGTGCGGGAGCCTCTATCTTCTCAAGCGTCGCGCTGCATTACGTGCTTCCGACGCCGCTTGCACGTTGGGTGCTCATTCCTGACGGCCGCAACGAGGCGACCTTGGCGGCTGGTGCCATCGACGATGACTTTCCGTACCCGTGTTCCGCCGGCTTGTACGGCAACTCGTACCTGCCCTTCGATCAGTCTGGTCCGCTGTGCTCAGGGGCTTGCCCTGCTGGCTACTCATGCGGCACCGCCACGGCCGAGCCTTTGCCGTGTCCGAATGGCACCTTCTGTCGGGCTGGTTCACCCGCACCCTCCGACTGCCCAGCTGGCACAGCCGGGCTACGCTCCATGCTCACGGAGGAAAGCGCGTGCGACGAGTGCGAGGCGGGCACTTTCTGCCCCATCGGCAGCGTCAGTGCAACACCGTGCTCATTTGGTACCTACGGACCCTCTGCACGGCTTGGAGCGTGCCTGGTCTGCCTTGCAGGCTCTTTTCAAGGGATGGCAGGAGAAACTGCTTGCGAAGAGTGCGAAGGAGGGTACTGCCCTGCAGGTTCGGCTAGTCCAGTGGCCTGTGCAGCTGGTACGACGTCTTCAGGCACCGGTCTCCGGGCAGCCGATGACTGCGAGATCTGCTCTTTCGGGTCGTACTGTGTCGAAGGGTCTAGCGTACCCAGCGAATGCCCAGCTGGCACGGCGGGGCGCGCCATGGGGCTTGGCGCCGTGGACTTTTGCTCTGCATGCCCTGATCTGATGACGAGTGCTGCCGGCAGCAGTGCGTGCTCGTGGTGCAAGGAGGGTCACTATTCGCTGCCTGCTTTTGGTCTCAGTGCTGACGAGGCCTCCTGCGCACCGTGCCCTCAGGAAGGTTTCCTGTGCCCTGAGAACTCGACACTGAGCACGATCGAGCTCGAGCGCGGCTACTGGCGCATGTCGCCAACTGTGCAAGAGGCCTCGGCTTGCATTGTGAGACTTGTTGATAACCGCACCGTGTCTGCCTGCGCTGGTGGCCGCACCGATAACGAAGGTAGCAGCAACTGCGTGCAAGGCCACCAGGGGCCACTCTGCCAAGTCTGCGAGGGCAGTCATCTTCATTTTGACGACTCAGCTGGGCTGTGTACTGAATGCCCAACTCTCCTGGGACGGATTTCTATTGGTGCTGTAGCTGTCGGTGTGCTGATCCTCGCAGTCATTCTTCTGGGAAGTCTAGCCATGCTCATCTTCCGGAACCGCGCAGTTGGCGCTATTCGTGACATCGCATTGTCGATTCGGCGGCTGGTGAGCAAGGTGCGAAACCTGCATCTGATGCCGCGTGTGAAGCTACTGATCATGTTCTACCAGATTGTGGTGGCCATGCCTCAAGTCTATGGAGTCTCGATGCCTCAATGGTACTCGAAGGCGATGAATACCTTTGCTTGGTTTGATCTCGACTGGACCAACTATCTGTTCCCAGGCGCATGTATTAGTGGAGGCTTCCGCACAAGGCTGTTGCTGAGAGGTGTTGCACCTCTCTTGCTACTGGCGACCTTACCCTGCATCGCTGCAGTCAGAGAGGGCATACGCGCGCGCAGCTTTCAGACGAGGTTCACGTTCCAACAGGTCCTGCTCTCTGCGCTTCCTGCGATGCTTTTCCTGGCTCATCTGCTTTGCACTAGCGTGTCGGCCGGCATCTTTGCGGCTTGGAAATGCGACTCGTACCTGTTAGACAGCACCAGTCAAATCAAACGCTCGTTCCTCCGCGAAGATCTCTCGGTGGTCTGCGCTGAAGCTGGAGTGACCACTTCTGCTCACGCCCAATTGACAGGGCTAGCAGCTGTCTTTGTGGTGATATGGCCGCTTGGACTGCCTTTGTGTGACCTCCTGCTGCTCGTGCCGTGTCGTAAGAGCATCCAGCAACGGAGAACTACCCCATGGGTGCTCGCAACCGAGTATCTGCACAAGGAGTACCTGCTCGCGTACTACTGGTGGGACTTCGTTCCATTGCTGTTGCGTCTGACCCTCAACGGCTTTGTCGTTCTCATTCCTGAACAGCTTGAAATGTGGCGCATACTGATCGGCACCATGGTGGCCTTGTTCTACCTCATCATTCTGGAGCTGGTTCGACCCTACAAGAGAAGAGATGTCAACTTCATTGCAATTGCAACGCAAGTCTCGCTCGTCTGCTGCTTTTTGGGTGCAACCTTCCTCAAGTTTTACAATCGCCTCGCCGATGATTACTCGATCGAAGAGGCCGAGCAGATTACGGGCTTCTCTTCGGGCAGGCGCATCGTGATTGCGATGCTCGTGTTCAATCTGAACGTGGTCGCTCTGATCGGTGGGCTGACGGTCTACCAGCTCGGCATGGAGGACCTTCTGCCCACGATTCGGCGCATCGACAACGGGCGGGCCCCAGAACTCCGGATCGCCCAAGGCCTCAAGTACCACCTGTTTCTCAGTCACGTTTGGTCCTCAGGCCAGGACCAAATGGCCATCGTCAAACGGCAGCTGCAACTGCTTCTTCCCAGCATTCACGTGTTTTTAGACGTCGACGACCTTGACTTCATCGACAACTTGGAACAGCACGTCGGACTAAGCCAATCAGTACTCACCTTTCTGTCCCGTGGATACTTCTTCAGCGCAAACGTACAGAGAGAACTCCGTGCTTGTTTGAGCGGCGACAAGCCGCTGATACTGCTACACGAGAGCGACACAGCCCACGGTGGCGCTCCACTTCAGCAGCTCAAGCGTGAGTGCCCTCAGAGCAGCAGCCTGCGCCTGCGCGACTTCCTCTTTGATGACAGAGAGGTCATCTCGTGGCTGCGGGTCCGTGATTTCCAGCTCGTCTCGCTCAGAATGATCGCCAGCCTTGTCCTTGCCCATTCACTGCCAAGTCCAGTGCCAGGCCCGATGTCAACTCCTCGAGAAAGCGCTGAGAACCCTTCGACCAGCTCCACCAGCGGACGACGCATCGTTGAGCGCCTCAGAAGATCGTTCGCTTCCGAGCCACGATCGCCGAGGAGTCCATCATCGCCATCCGCAAGTAGTGAGGCTGCGCCGCTTGGCTCGGAGCTGTACATCCCAGGTGATACGATCGCCTCCAAGCGGCTTATATTGAGCAAGCCAACGACCTTGATCGTCAGCTCAAACAACCCGGGGGCGGTGTCAGTGGCGGAAGAGCTCAGGGCGCAAGACACACGCTTGAGCATCGCGTCATACGACGAGTTCCAGCTTGCATTGAGCTTCAGCCAGGGCTTCGGACGCTCCGGCAATACGAGCTTCGGCCAGCAGATGCGACAGCTGCCCCTGCGTGCGCAGCAGCAGGTTCAGCGGCTGAAGAGGCTGCGCAAACTCACCAGCTCTCGGGACACCTTTCTGGTTTACCTTGACTCGTCAACCTGGGAGGGCAGGGCAGGCAGCCAACTTGCAGAGGAGGTCATCGAAGTGATGCGGGCAGGCTACCCTCTCCTCCTTCTGCACGAGCAGGATCCTGCGCGTGGCCACTGCGAGTTTGAGCGCTTCTGCGTGGCTACGCCTGCCTCGTTGCTCTCCATGAAGATCTACGGGCAAATGGCCATTCCCATGCACCACGGCCCGCATCGACAGGTGAGCCTTGCGCTCGCCGCAAAAGAGCTGGGCGCCGTCCCCACGAAGGCAAGCGATCAAAGCATCCTGGGCACCTTGTCTGGCGCGTGCACGCAAGTCGCTCAGCGGCTCGGCTTGCGCAGCTCCTCCTTCTCCGTTGCAGAAAGCACAGCAACGCAGATCAGTAGCCCCGCGCCTCCCAAATCTGCTCCACCAGGAGTGCTTGCAGCGCGAGATGGTGGGTCTCCTGGAGCTGCCGAGAGCTATGAGCCTCCAGTGCCCTTTGCGCGTACAAACAGCACGAAGCGTGCCATCCATGGCTGGCTCGCCGATCAGATGGCTCGAGAGAGGAGCATGTCATTCTCGGGGAAGTCGAGCAGGAGCAACTCAGTAACGTCGCAGGGCGGCCTCACAGCACTCGCACTCCCTCCGCTCACAAAACGTGGCGTCTTTGGTAAGAGAATCGGCATGCCGACACGCCTGCGCAAATCTGGCAGTGACGCTTGCGGAATTGGGCGTGCTCGCTCTGCAACGACACCTTCACCTGCTCAGCCGGTGGTGGTGGTATCACCTACGCTGGCTCGTTTGTCAGAGCGACCAGGCGACTTCTCTGAGCGGGCATCAGGCTCACCAAGCGGAGGCCGCGAGAGCGAACGTTCGTCGATGCAGACGAGCTCAAAGAGAGAGTCGAGCCTCGGGCTGGGCCAACTTGTGTCTGCTGAGCTTGGTGGCGAGGGCTCGGTGGCCGCTTCTCCCCCTGACCAGTCGAGCACGATTTCCCAGCGCAGACTGAGTGAAGCTGCCATGCAAGTCGGTTGCGAGCTGACGGTGCAGACCGGGTCGATTCGCTCGAGTCTAGGATCAGTCCGCTCGAGCCAAGCAGCAGGATCGAGCCGCGACAGCGCCCGTTGCAGCTCCGCGGAAATATTGGCGGCAAGCGGCTTCATCACAGGGTCGAGCACACCGAGGTCAATCCGGTCGAGCGAATCACACCTACCCTCATTTGGCGAGGCCGACGCGCTTGCGCGAGCGGACGTGCTCGAGATGGAGGACGCGCTCGGGAAGGGCGAAGCCGCCATGTGCGAGCTGCATCAAAAGCGCAAAATGTCTGTCGTTAGGGCGATCGAGGCATTGCAGGTGGTGGAGCTTGAGATCGGCGTCGGACCGAGCGCCTCTGCCCAAGCAGGGCTCACCTGCAAGCGGGCTGTCGAAGCCAGCATCTCGGTCAAGTCGACGACCAAAGGGTCAGGCTCGGCACTGGAGCGCGCACGTGCACTGCGTCAGGCATACCGTACTCTGGACGTGGACCGCGTGGCAACCTCTGATGAGCTCCAGGCGGCACTTACTACTCAGCTTCGTGCTTCGTCGAACGATGCAGAAAAGGCCGCAGCGCGGCATGCGTATGCTCAGATCGTCGTCAGTAAGCCATCCCACCCTCGGCCAGCCGCAACCACCACTGGAGCTTCTTCTTCTTCCGAGACGTCGTCAGTGCCGCGCCACCTCTTGGGCGAAGGCTCGCTCAGCAGGTTGAGCGGCCAGCCGACGATGGCGAGCCACCGCGACGACTCCAACTTTGATGAGTTCCTCACCGCCGCGCACGAGGACACGAAGAACAACAAGGACCGACCGGCGCGGCAGCGCGACTCGCTCCGGAGCAGCAGCCGCAGCAGCAGCTCTGAGACCACAACCCAAGAAGCGGCTGAGCTGCACATTTAGGGAATACTTTAGGACCACGGAAAACTGAAAGAGCGCGCAGACGTGAGCTTTGAGCTCGCTGCTGAGTCCCGCAGCTAGAGAGAGGAGAAAGAGACAGGAGAGAGAGAGACAGGAGAGAGAGACAGCAGAGAGAGACAGCAGAGAGAGACAGCAGAGAGAGACAGCAGAGAGAGACAGCAGAGAGAGACAGCAGAGAGAGACAGCAGAGAGAGACATGAGATCATGAGAGAAGAGAGAGGGAGGGTCGGACCAGGGTCGGACCAGCAAGGTCCCCGAACTGGGAGCTGTTGGTTGTGTGCTTTAGTTAGGCCCCTAGGCTCTGGGCCTGACGGCGTAAGCGGACGGTAAGGCTGGCTGGGTTACGCTTTTTTGTACAAACGAAGCACGCCAGCGCGCACAATGGTACAGTCCGTGGTAATTAGGTTAAGCACCTCGCGGTATAACCACCGAGCTTGCGGCTTGGACGTCGGCCTTCAGCCATCTACAAATGCAGTTCATTTCTAAAAGTGTTCTTCCTCGTTTCGCACCAAGTCTAGACATCTCACCCGACCCAATACTTGTCGAAGAGCAGGCTGTTCCGCGAGGCGAAGGCGCGCCTCCGCCTCGACTCCTCGCGCTCGTGGCTGCTCGTCGCGTTTGC
>Ga0115006_10003951_pt1 | contig 10223 bp, 18 predicted proteins | sample ArcOceMetagenome_3_FD_88943 | JGI IMG/M metagenome (GOLD analysis project Ga0115006, IMG submission 88943) | Marine eukaryotic phytoplankton communities from Arctic Ocean - Arctic Ocean- Svalbard ARC20M Metagenome | ecosystem: Environmental > Aquatic > Marine > Oceanic | place: Arctic Ocean...
CCTGCACCTCGCCGCCCGAAGGGTGTCCGCGTCATCGACCGCATCACCACGCCGGCCTACAGCCCGCGCGCGGCCGCTCCCGCCCGTGGCGCACCGCCTGCGTGTGCCAGCGCGCCTGCGCTTGCAGGTAGGGACCCCACCCTATCCACGCCCCGGTAAACAAGGGCGCGTTCGGAGTGGGGGAGGAGCGCATTCTCTTCGCATGACCAATTCACCAGCCTCATCTGCCCCCCGGGCGCATATCGGGCCCTGGATGAACGCCTTTTCTCCGGGTGCCATTGCGTAGGCGCTGCGGGAGGGTGATCTGGGCGAGAACGCGGGCGAATCGTTCTTCCCGACCTCCGCCACTGAGACCAACTGCGATGGCGAGATCATCGACAGCGAGCCGCTCATGCGCCTCGGTGAGTGGCCGGAGCGTCTCCTCCGGTCGCCTTCCGACTAGCCCACCGCTCTCCCTGAACCGCTAGTCGCCTCGCTGCGCCGCCCTCGACCCTGCCAGCTCGGCCCTCACCCCTCACCCTGACTCTCCAGCGGCGAGCCACTCACCAAGCGTGCACCCACGCGCTGCTGGACGGTGCCGATGCATCAGCTGGTCGTGCATATCCCCGCCCTCTCCCTCCCCCTCCCCCGCAGCCCCATCTCATCATACCCGTTCGCTCCTCAGCTCACCGCGATACCCCACCTGACGCGTGCCGCCACACAGGGCACGGGTGGGACATCCACAGGCTGGCGTCAGTGGAGGAGGCGGGTCAGGGCTGCGTGATTGGGGGTATTAAGATCGAGGACTTCGAGCTGGGCACGGTGGCGCACTCGGACGGAGACGTGTTGTACCATAGTGCCACGGACGCCCTGCTGGGTGCGCTGGGACTGCCGGACATCGGTCAGCTGTTCCCCGACAATGACCCCCGCTGGAGGGTAATCCACTTCCACCACCTCCACCTATACAACTCTTTATGAGTGAGCCCACCCGGCGGGGCGCCCCGTGGTTCCGAAAATTCGTTCTCTCCACGTCCACGCACCGCCCTAATGCGGGTATGGGGTGTGGGTGTGTCATCAGGGCGCGGACTCAGAGGCGTTCTTCGCTGAGGCGGTGCGGTGAGTCAGCCCGACGGCAGTCCGGCGGCAGCCCGACGGCAGCCCGACCGAAGGCAGGGGACCGAGCTTCAACGGCCCTACCCAGTGAGCAGGCGCCGCGCACCGACTTAGGCGGGCGCGGTCCGAGGGGCGCGTGGGGCGCAGGCTGATGAAGCTGCGGAACTACCGCATCATGAACATGGACGTCACGCTGATTTTGCAGAAGCCGCGCGTGGCCAAATACAAGCCGGCGATGAAGGTGCGCCGCTCCCCCCCCCCGCGACCAAGGTGGCGTTGGTTGTTCCATGCGAGCGGTTGGGTTCGCGGGGCGACGCGCTGAGGGTGTGCGGTTCGCCAGAGTTGGCTCGTTCTGCTTCCTTGACGTTTCACACTTCAGCATGAGAGGCGGCTCCGCCTCCCGCCACTCCGGCGGATGCTCTCTCCTATAACAATCCAATTGAACACGAGCCGTCACCCCTATTACCACGTCCAGGAGAACGTGGTGCGCATCTGCAAGACCATCCCCGCCCGCGTCAACGTCAAGGCGCGCACACACGAGAAGCTCGACAGCATCGGGGAGGGCCGCGCGCTGTCGTGCCACACCTTCGTCATGCTCGAGCGCACCGCGTAGCAAGGGCCACCTCTCGCACCTCGCTCAACGAGAGAAAAGGAGAGCTACGTGGTAATGTGAACTTTGTTACCCATCGCCGCGCTGCTGAGATCGCCTACTAGCACCTGCAGAGCCACAGGTGCGAAAGGTCTCGCTCCACCTAGGCATGTACGACCTTGCCATTGTGGATCGGCTGCGCGCGTGCCTTGAGCTCCGCAAGGGACATGGACACGTACACTGGGTGCTGCCGATGCCATGTCCACGACGCCGAGAAGCCCTCCTCCCCGACACCCGCCGGCCACGGCACAATCGCTGGATAGCTGTACTCGTGGCCCTGCGCGCAACCCGTCCATCCCCCACCACCGCCGGCGCCCGTCAGCCACCCCGAAAATCGCCGCCGTCGCGGCGTAGCGCGGACTGCCGCCGCCCTCCTCGATCGTGCGCGCGCACCTCCTTCACACTCGCTGACAGCATGTCACCTCTGTAGGGAGATCCACCAGGCAGCATCCCTGGAGTCTCTCAACCAAAGTGCTCCGCGGGTCCACGCACCTCCTTGACGTCCCCACCCTCCGTCTCCACGTTCCACCCAACGGACCAGGTGGCGCCGTTGTCTTCTGAGATGGCCACCTGCAGCGGGAAGCGATTCTCTGTGGTGGGGTTGTACGCTAGCACCAACGTGCCCGACGGCAGCTTGGCCACGTCCAGACCCGAGTTGTTGTTGGGCAGCGACGTGCGATACGGCTTGGTCCACGTCTTACCGCCGTCCATCGAGTCCGCGCGCCACACCTGCGTCGTCCACATCAGCCTGTCAGCACGGGGAGATAGGGAGGGAGACGCTCATAGAGCTGGAGCGGTGTGGCAACGGTGTTGGAGAGCGAGGAGCTGAACAAGCGTGATTGGGTGCCAAGAGAGAATCGACAGCGAGTCTCCCTGCGCTCACGTTTTTCCTTTTATGCGCAAGCGCGAACGAAACGGGTGCAGAGGGCGCGATGATGATGGGGGCCGCCGCGCTCAGTAGACATTCCGCACGCCTCGACGGCACGAGGCGACGCCGCCCGGGGGATCAAGGTGCGAATCACAAACCACCTCCAAAGTTCCCTCATCAGAAAGGGCTTTCGCCCTCGTGGGGAGCGGTGTGCGCACCGGCGCGTGCGCGCCTCGCGAGGAGCGCAGCAGCATGTGCACGTGGCCGGGTTGCGACTCCCACAGGGTGGGCTGGATCACCCCCCAGCCGTTCTCGTCCGGCGTCAGCTCCGCGCTCTTCTTCCACGTGGCGCCCTGTGGTGACAACAAACGGCGCGTCGCGCGCACCCACGTCAACGGGCCGCTGTCTCTTTCGCTGTAGGCCCTCTCAGCAGAATTTCCGCAGCGTCAAACCGCCTCTCTCACCTGATCGTGCGAGATGTCGACAAACGCGCGCCACACACGGCGCTTGCCGCCTGGCTTGGGCCCCTCCAGCGATGCGGGCGCCAGCCACGTGCCGTCTGCCAGCACGATGTTCTTGTTCTTCACGGGCCCGCGCCCGCCGTGGTCGCCCGCGATCAGCTCCTTCGGCTCGCTCCACGTGGTGCCGTGGTCCATCGACCGCGTCGAGTACGTCTCCCACTCGGGGATCTTCCACCCGATCTGTCCGCCGCCAAAGCCGCTCCCTCATCTCGCGGTCGGACGGCGGGCAGGGGCAGAGCAGCCGCAGGGCAGAGTGAGAGCAGCCGCAGCGGATGAGAAGGCTCACTCCCTCGGCTCACGCACTGTCGGTCTCTCCGTCCGCTGCTGTGAGTGCGCACCTTGAAGTACAAGACGATCTCGCCGTGGCACACACCGTTCGCGCCGCCGTCGCCGTCGCCGCCGTCGCCCGCGCCTGCGCACCACAGCACGGGGTTCCAATGCGGCTCGCGGCCCTGGTGCTCGGGCTCGGGCTTCAGATAGGGCCCATTGTGCTTCAGCCCCTTGCCGTGGTACGGCGCGTTGCGAAACACCTGCACCGCAGCAACACCGCCCCAACAACGCAGCGACACCAGTGCCAGTCAGCGGTCTACGGCGTCGCCCCCCCGCTCATTCGCGGACCTCGTGAGCTCAATGCCTACACAGCCATCCTCGAGCCCAAGCACTCGGACCGAGGCAAGGTAGCCCATCGCATGCGGGTTCACCACAAAACACACCTTGGCAGCGAGGTGCGGGTAGTCCCAGCCGTGGCCGGTGCGGCGCGAGATCCAGATGCCCACGTCCTCCGCGCCCTCGTACGTGCCGCCGAACCACGCCATGATCACCTCACCGCGCGGCAGGTGCAGCAGTGTGGTGGCGTGGCACGCGTCTGTCGGGCGATCCGTTGTCTCCACCGTGTGGGACTTGTACTGCGCCCACTTACCGCCGAATACGAACTCCGGAGTGGTCACTGCCGTGTACGGCTCCGCCGGCTCCGCCACCTGCCGTGTGCTAGCGAGTGGGTGAGCCTGCTCGTCTCCTGTTTCGCGTCACAGTCAATGAGTAAAACGCGTGCGAGGTAGACATGGACAAAGGTACCGGGTACCGCGGACGATGGACTGAGAGCGGGGCGCGAAGGAGGAGGGTCTTGGCAGAGACACCTGCCCAGCATAGCGCGCGACGACGCCTAGGGTTTGCACCCGTGCGGCGAAACAACAGAGGGCCCAGACCCACCCAACCCCCTCAGCACCCAGTAGGCCGCGCACCAGGTCCGCACGATGTATGGCGTGCTCCTCCTCTTCCTCTGCCAGCGTGGGCGGCGGGTGCGCCGGGCGCGCAGCGCGCGGCGGGCGCGGCGGGCGCATGGCTCTGCCGGTCGCAACGCCAGTCATCCATCTACGCGTGCGCGAGTGTCACGGGACACGTGAGATGGTTGCAGCAGCACGCAAGGGGACACCGTGTCGTCGCTCTCACCTAGGGATTTGGTTGGGCGCCACGTGCGCGTGCCGCACCACCGCCGCGCGCGAGGTGACCATATGGGCCGCATGCAGCCGCCTGCGGACCCCGCTCGCGGCCATGAGTTTGCAGGCTGATGGGTTCGCCACCGCGCGCCAAACGCCCAGATCGAGGCCCTGGCCTCTGCGCGGGCGACTCCGCCTGGGGTGCGCTCCTGCCAGCAGTCCCGCGTCGGAGGGTTGCGCATGCGCGTCACCAGCGGTCAGTCCCGCACGCACCAGTACAGGATGACGCCCACTAGGAGAAGGATGGCGCCGGCCAGGAGCCGGCGGGCATGGCTGGACGTATTCCTCCGCCCCCATGCCCCGGATCGCGGGGAAAGGAGGCGCCGATGCTGCATGATAGCAACCAGAGCCGACACGCACGCACACCGTTGTTCTTCGTGAGAAATACGGAAGGCGGAGGGATCACAGACAGGAGGGGTGAGCGGTGCATGCCTTGACGAATTTCCATCTACTACGCCCCGTCAGCATATACGCTGATGAGGCTGTAAATTACAGCCCCTGTCGGCCCCCCCTACAGCTCCGCCGCCGCCTTGTGTGCCGCCAGATAGCCCTTGAGCACGCGCTGTACCCACTGCCAGTACGGCTGCGCATGCACCCACGTGCGGTTCCACGCCGCTTGCATGCCGCCGCCGACCGCATCCGCCAGCAGTGGTGTCTCATAAAAGCCGTACCGCCAGTCCTTGGTCACCACGGCGCGTGGCATGGGGTTATCGATGCCGAAAGCGCCCGTCATACCGCCGGCGTCCAGGTCACGGCAGAACGGCCGCTGCACGCCCTCAGCCGCCGCCTGCTGCACCTTGGCCCACGCCGCGTCGCGTTGTGCGGCCGTCACCTTGCCGGAGGTGGCGATGGCGGCGAACAGGTCGAAGGACGGCCGCTTGGTGCGCGCCAGTCCGTTAGCCCGGTCAACAGCCACCAGGCCGAACTTGGGGCAGTAGCCGTCCGCCCACTCCCAGTTGTCAGAGATGGTCCAGAACACATAGCCCGTCACCTTGACGCCCTGATCCATGGCCGCTTTGATCGCCAGAAGGTGCTCGATGAGGTACGAGCCACGTATCACATCCAAGTCGTCCGCCACGCCATTCTCCGTCAGCATGAACTGCTGACCGGGGTAACGCCGATGGTAGTCGGTGAGCAGGCGGTACAGCCCATCTGGGTACACACCGCGCCCGGCGTCCGAGTACTCCTCGCCGGGCACAATCTTCACGCCGTCGCCGTCGATGAACTCCTGGCCGTAGTAGTTGAGCCCGATGAAATCGCAGTGGGTGTGAATCAAATCCACAAACCAGAACGTCGACATGAAGTGGTTGTACAACGCTCCCGGGATGTCCGTCACCGCGCGTGGCGTCACGTAGCCCACATGGTGCGCTACGCCCACCTTGGCATTCGGAAACTGCCGGTGCAGGGAGGCGTAAATCTCCTTGTGCGCGTCCGCCATGTTGGAGAGCGCTCTGGCGTAGTCACCGAAAGGCGAGAAGCACACCAGTGCGTTCAGCATGCTGAACTCTTTGCCTGCATGCGATACATCCCCACGCCATGCGCTCGTCCCCGCTGAGGTGGGCCTATTCACCCGTCGGAGGGCGACACAGGGGCGCGCAGCGTAGTGCGCACCGGGCGGCCACACGCCGGCACAGTGCGTGAGGATGGTGTACACGTGCGGCTCGTTGAAGATGGTCCAGTAGTCCACTTCCGCGCCCAGCCCGTCGATCACCACCTCCGCGAATGCCACGAAATACTCGGTGGCGTTGGCCGACGGCCAGCCGCCAAAGTCGCCGTACTCGCTGTTAGGGTCGTTGAGCCACACGGGTGCCGAGTGATGGAACAGTGTCACCATCACCTGACAGTGCCCTCATCGTTCCTCGTCAGCAGCATTTCGCGACAAGGTGTCGGGAGCAACAGTGCCCGGCATTTTTCGGAGTGAGTGGCGCTGCGGTCGGAGGGCTAGCGTCACCTTCATACCGCGCTCCTTGGCCATCAGAATAATCTGCCGGTACCGCTCCAGAGCGTCCACGTCCCATCCATACCCAGGCTTCGCTCCACCGACCAGCCCGCGCCCCACAACCGCACCGCCTCTCCCCGTCAGCTTCGACAGCCCGTAGAGGTCCTACTTCGCCCAAAGCACCGTCGAACCCCGGGCAGTCGGTTTGCGCTCAGGTCTGCACTCACCCACGGGATGACGCGGCCCCAGTCCACGCCCAGGCGCAGCACCTTGACGCCAGCGTCCGCGGCCAGGTCCAGCTCCGCCTCAGGGTTCGTCCAAAAGTCCACGCGTCGCTCTGGCTGGTGGTGATTGCTCCACGCCGCCACCTGCGCCAAGTGGTGGGAGGTTGGGCTTAGCAGCCGCGCTCGAGAACCGCCACACACGTGCAGCTCTTCGCCGCCACGTCCTTCCTTCGAATGCATGGGCATGTGACTGCCCTCTATTACATGCCCTCTACGTGTCCTGCCGATCCATCATCGCGCCACCGGGGGCTGGCCACGGGGAAAGGTCTGTCATATTCCTCTCTGCCTCTCAACCTCTCCGACGGAATGCGCTTTGCCACAATCCTCGTTCGTACGCGTGTCTTTACTGTGTTCTGAATCCATGCCGCGGTCGTGGCCGTTCGCCCGCTCGCTCGACCCAATCGCTCTCCATCGCAATAGCGCACCTTGCCGCGCTTGGCAAAGTCGAGCCACGAGTCGTCGAGGCGGTCCTCCACGTGCGCGGGCGCAGTGGCCAGGCCGAAGGTGAAGTCGGGGCCGAAGTCCGCCAACACGCCCGCGGCGGCGTCTGACACCACGAACGCCGGGACGGGCGTCCTCGACTGAATCAGGCCCACCAGAACCGTCAGCAACACCGTCCCCACAGCCAAACGCACCGCCCATCGCAACATCCTCTTGCCTTCCCAGCACCACCCCCCCGCGGAACTGAAAGGCGCTGCAGAAACTGCTACCTGTGGTATGGCAGCAACACGTGGTGGAGTCTTGGGGCGCAGCGGGATGGTGCAGCGCTCATTCGGTGCGCTGGGGGCGGAGCCGCAGAGCCGCTTTGCGTACGCGAGGCGGCAGCCGAAGCGGTTCCGGGGGATGATGTGCGTGGCCGAAGCGGCTCGTCCCAAGCTCGCGGTGATCACTGGTGCCAACACGGGTGCGTCGTTCCTCCAATTCTGCATACACAGCCTCCCATGAATGCGTCGCCATCCATTGGGCCCGGCTCGGGCTCGGGCTCGGAGTCGCCCATTCCGTGACGTGTTCCCCGGGCCTGGCCACCCAGCCTGCTGCAGGAGGCCCCACCGGGTGCATACTCCTCGCGTATGTTCACGGGAATTCGGCCCATTCGTGCAGTTGCAGCCACGAACGTCCACTGACGGTGTCAACGTGTGGCAGGGCTGGGACGCGCGTCGGCCGAGGACCTCCTACAGCAGGGGTACAAAGTGGTGATGGCGTGCAGAAGGTTCGTTTGCGAAAAATGATTACGACGTCGAAGTAGCAGCCGCCTGTCGTCGCGTAGTCGTGGCGCATGGCTTGGTCGTATGCTTGACGCTCGCACAGCGCCTCGCCCTCTTGCGGGCAATGAAAGACCCCTCACGACGCACGCACACGTCACGAGCCTAACTATCTGCACCGCCCTACAGCTTGCAACGCGCGGAAACGGCGGCTGGGGAGATAGCGCGGTCACTGTATGGGGACAACCCGCAGCTGGACATAATGCAACTGGACCTGGCGAGCCTTAACTCAGTATCAGACTTTGTGAGCACGTTCACGGCCAAGTACGACCGCTGCGATGTCCTCCTCAACAACGCAGGAGTGATGGCGCCGCCCAACCGCCTGGAGACCGCTGACGGCTTCGAACTGCAGATCGGCACCAATCATCTGGGTGCGCCCCATTGAGAGCCTTCTCCCTCTATCGCCATGGAGCCATACCACACCATGGAACAAAATGACGATGAACCGGTGGACTGGCTTCGGACTGGCTTTTCCTCCAAGTCTCCTTTTGATTCTCTCTTACACAGAGTCTAAACGGCAACGCGGAGGAGTGCCACATGTAGGGCACTTCGCACTGACGGCAGGGCTGCTGGACTCGCTGGCGGCCTCGCCCGACGCACGCATCGTCAACGTCTCTTCCGTGGCGCACGAGTTCGGTACGTCGGAATTCGAGCCCCCCTGCACGTAACGAAAACACCTGCGGCGCTACCGTCTCCTGCTCAAGGCGGACTCCGGCGGACTCTGGAATGCACAGGTTCCATGAACTTCGACAACCTGCAGTCGGAGGGGCTGTTCGGCTACTGGGGACTTGGCTGGCCTGCGTACGGTCAGTCTAAGCTCGCTAATCTTCACTTTACAGTACGTCCGAATCTGCCTCGGTCCCCTGCGCTCCGTCTCGCTCGGGAGTCGTCACAAGTAGGGCACTGACCCAGGGCTCGAGCACTGACGAGTGCGGTGAGGGGCTGCGGTGGCGGTTGCAGTACGAGCTTCATCGGCAGCTGCGCCTGGCAGGGCTGCTGCACGTCAATACGAACGCCGTGCACCCGGGGATTGTGGACACCGAGCTGCCTCGCTTCCTCCCGGCGAATTTCTATCCTCTCATGAAGCAGACGGGGATTCTCATCAGTTCCAAAGAGGGTGCGCAGGGGCAAATCAAGCTGTGTTCGGACCCCAGCTTGACAGCGGCAGGCACGTACTGGGCGGAGCTAGCGTCGGAGGGAAAGCCAGGCGTACACGGCCAGCGACGCTCAACCCAGGCAAGTTACAACCGGGAGGACTCGGCCAAGCTGTGGGAGATGTCAGCAGAGCTGACGGGGTCCAGCTTTGACTTTGCCAAGGCTGCCAGATCGCGAGAGTAGTTTTCTACTAACTCTAAACGCATTTAGACTAGGTGTCTTCGCTTGAGGTCGAACACCGTCCCCCATGAAGACGTCGGCGGCAGCTCCGTAGACCCCTCCTACGGCCCTCTTGCCTGTGCGATCGGACCGTTCGATTTTTGTCACACGTAGGACGAGCCTCCACCTGGAGGCGACATCACTTGCGGAGACGGTGAGCGAAGCGCGTCAACCTCGACGTGCGCCACCACTTCTGACCCAGGCTCTCCTGCGGCGGTGAGCGCCAGTACTGGCGAGTCCATCGGCTCAGGCAGCACTCGCCTGGCCGCACGGAAGTTGAGTAACAGCTTCAAGGCGGCGACGCCGATGAGGCCGTTCACAGCCACCACGCCTGCGACGACCGAGTACAACACCACGTTGTCGTCGCCGCTGTCGCCGTTGTTGCCAGTGGAGGTGGGCGGCGCGGCGGACGGTGGCAGCGGCACGTACGGAAAATTTGGTGGGATCGGCAACCGTGGCGTTGGAGGCGGCGGTGGCGGGGAGGGCGGCGGGGAGGGCAGCGGTGGGGATGGCGGCGGTGCCGGCGGAGGAGAGGGAGACGACGGTGTCGATGGCGACGGCGGTATCGGCGGTGGTGGGAAAGGGGACGGCGGCAACAGTGGCGGCGAGGGAGGCGAGATTGGCGGCGGGTGAAGCGGCGGAGGGCCGGGCGGAGCTGGCGGTGGGGAGGGGAGAGGCGGTGGGGAGGGGACAGGCGGTGGGAAGGGGAGAGGCGGTGGCAGCAGCGGCAAGTTGGGA
>Ga0115006_10003952_pt1 | contig 10223 bp, 6 predicted proteins | sample ArcOceMetagenome_3_FD_88943 | JGI IMG/M metagenome (GOLD analysis project Ga0115006, IMG submission 88943) | Marine eukaryotic phytoplankton communities from Arctic Ocean - Arctic Ocean- Svalbard ARC20M Metagenome | ecosystem: Environmental > Aquatic > Marine > Oceanic | place: Arctic Ocean...
CAGCCAGGGGTTGCCCGGGGGTTGGGGTGCCCGGCGGTACAGCAACTTCGTCTCAGGGGCGGGGTTGCTGCACGGAGATACAGCAACGTCCCCTGGGGGCGGGGTTCCTCCCATAAGGGAAGGCTGCTGCACATTGTGTGTGTGTGTGTGCACATTCCGTGTGCGCGTGACAAGAGAGAGGGCGCATGCCGCACCGGAGTTCGCGCCGCATCCCTCGTGAACCTGGCAACGGGGTCGCACCTGTCCCTGGATCCCTCCTCAGCTCGCCGTCGCCGTGTGTGCCGCGTGCTGATGGGTTTGATGTTTTTTTTGGCCCCACCTAGGTGCAGACGTCATGGCCGACACCGCTTGTGAACGAAGCGACGGGGGGGGGAAACGACGGGGAAACAGGGGAACAGGAATCCCCTTTGGCGGGCGTTGCCACTCTTGTTTTCTGGTACTCAAGAGACACCCGGGCTGCCTGCCCCTTGGACACACGCGGTAGTAAAATCCCCGGCAAAGCACCTTTCCCGCGGCGAGGCGACGCGGAGCCGGCTGGCACTAGGCCAGCGGAGGGGCGCGGCGCCGGAACACGCGCGGCGGCGGGGAGCAGTCCCGCGCCCGCGCCTGTGCGATGCCCGGTACGCCGCACGCGCGCGCTCTGCTGCGCGCGGCGTGCTCGGGCGCGCGCACACGCGTGGCATCCCCACCCAGCCGGGAGTCGGCGCCTCCACGCACGCCGGGGCAGCGCGCGGCCCGGCGTGCCCTCCGCGCACTGTGCGCGCTGCCCCGGCGCACCATGATGTGCGCGCCGTGCTATGCGCCCGGCCTCCGCGCGTCGGCGGGAGCGGCGCGGGAGCGGCCCGCGTTTTGCGTCCCTCGGCCCACCAGGAATCCCCGCGGCGGCCTCCGCGAGCCCGCCCGCTGCGGCCGCGGGACCGCGCGTGCTCTCGCGCACATTCGCCATCTTGGCGAGCTCCGTGGGCCTCTAGGCCCTGTCGCCGGCGCGTGGAAATGCTTATCCGCTGCTGCCCGTGTCCGCAGGAGCAGGCAGGAAACGACATAGTAGAGTCATGCGGTGGGCGGCAACTGTCGCGCTGCCCGCGCTGCTGCTTGTAGTAGCCCTGAGCGCAGCACAGGTGCCCCGCCTTGCCTCAGCGCGCTTTGCATTGTGCGCGCCTCGCATTTCCACGTCGTCGCCGGCCCGGTCCGCGCGCTTCGAGCGCCGTGTGCGCGGCGTGCTGAAACGCTGTCCTGGACATGGCTGGGCCATCCGGCTGCCGGAGGTCAATGGCTGACTGTGGTGCGTGCTGTTGATCCGCGTTTGTTACACAGGGGAGCGAAGACCCCGATCCGCTCCCATTTTCCCAGCTGAACACCGCCCTCCCCGACGATAGCCATATTTCGCGCGATGAGCTGAAAGAATGGGCTGCACAACTCAGCGGGTGGGCCGGCCAAATATCCGAGCAAGATGTTGAACGTTTTGCTGACGTGTGTCTGCTGCAGTACGACACCAGCGGCAATGACGCGATTGACTCGACGGAGGCCGTCCCGTTGCTGAAAGAGCTGGCAAAGATGCTCCAGGGGATGTACAATCAAGTGCTATTTATGATGGATGACACCGACAATGACAATGAGCTAAGCGAGGCCGAGTGTATGAGTTCGTTTCATTTCGACAGCGCTGGCTGTGAGGCACCGTTGGAGGTCTTCGACGACAATGCCAATGGTAAACTCAACATTCTTGAGGCCAAAAACATGGCAGGCAATGTGAGTTCGCTGTCGACCGTCGACGGCCCTTGGACGGAGGGCCCTTTCAAGTGCTACACGGTGCCGGACCTGTCGGTATCGGGCACGTTCTGTGGTGGCACTGACCGCGTCGCGCGCGTCTGTGCGCCCAGCCACGAGGACGGCCCAACGTATGCCAGGATGAAGGCGCACTGCATGGTGAAGAAATTCGAGGTCGACAATGAGCTGACATCATGCGCGAGTACTGCCCAGGATTTTTGCGAAAATTTGGGCGGTTCTGTGCGCCAAGACGCAAGGTGCAGTCTTCAGTGTCAGCAGGCCATGTCCGAGTGTCTCATCGACTCGGATTGCCTCGGCGGCACGGAGGGGACTCCCACGACCCTTACGGTGTCCGCCGTCGATCTAATCGCCGGCGAGTACCCCGCAGGCGTGTCGCTCCAGGTGCAGGTGTTCTCTGGATACCCGTGGCCTTTCTATGGTTGTAAGGAATCCTCCTTTTTTAGCTGCGGTACGATGGTGACGCAAGGCACCATTGACGGCTCCGGCTCTGGCTCCGTTAACATCGCTCTCAGTGTCGGGACGGGCGCCGCAGCTTGGTACCTGATTGTGGTTGGAGGCGAGAATTCGGGGTATGGCTGGAGCTACTATGAGAAGCACCTGGGGGGCGGCGGTGATAACACTGTATATGCCAGCCTGCTGCCAGCTATGGGCGTGAATATGGACCGGGTTGTGCTCAGCTGGCCGCACGCAGGCGATCTCGATTTGTGGATCTTCGTCAAGGACTCGAGCGGAAATATCAGAGGCAGCGTGGGTTTGGACTATGGGAAGACCGCAGGTACCTTTGGGTCTACTGGCGTCAGTCTTGACAAAGACGTGGTGAGTGGGTTGTTGGGCTCTGAGACCACAAGCTTTTCCAATATGGCTGGGTTTACCTTTGAAATCTGGGTGCAATACTACAATTCCGACGTCGTTTTCACCAAGAGCAACGTCATGAGCACGCCTGCTACGCTCGACGTTTACTGCTATGAATGTCACGACAACAACGGTCGGCTTTCCAAGGGACGTGTTGCGGGCGTCACTCAAGACTACAGTACGTTTTTTCAGCTGTTGCGCATACGCAAGCGCTGCACGCCTGCACGTTAGTATGTCTGCGATGTCGCGCGGATACACACAGATCTTTCGCTCTGCGATACTGACCTGCTTGAGCACACATGTCTGTTCGCAGCTGTGATTCCCGATAGTGGAAAAGACTGGTGGAAAGCTGGAGCCTTTCACGCTCCCTCTACCGTGGGGGGTGGTTCGGTCCGCGTGCAGTGGAAGACGTGTTTCGGCCAGGTTTGCGACATGCTTTTTTTTGCGCATTTATTAGTCAATGCAAGCAGCCACGTCCTGTTCGCGCACATTGGCCGCACGAGCGCGCGCATGTGAACACATGTGCAAAACGGTATGCGAGTTCTCTGACTTGTGGATGCATATTTTCTTTCCAGGCGTGCTACTCGGACTCCCCCGCTGGATTCCAGGGTCCTATCCTGAGTGAGGGATCCATCTCCATCACAACGAAGGAGGCTCTCAATGGAAACGGTGTGATTGCTAGCTATGAGATATTCCAGGACTTCCCCTCCAATTTCGTAGGATGCCGGGCAGAATCTGCGGATGCTTGTGGAACACTAGGGCAGTCGGGCTCTACATCCGCTTCTAGCAGTGTCAGCGTTCAGCTTGATGTTGCCTTTGGGATGTCGAGCTACCTCGTGGTAATACGTGCTTCAGGCTTCTACACCGTGTATGCGCAAGTGAACCTGGCAGGCGGGCAAACTAGGGTCGTGCGCGCAGACATGGTGGCAGAGCTGGCCGCCAATCAGGATCGTGTGGTGCTTTCATGGGGCTCCAGCATAGACCTCGACTTGTGGGTTATTGCCAAGGTCGTTCGTTTTCGGATCTGCGCGCTGTGCGCGCTGAGAGCTCTTTTGCGCGTCACTACGGGAGCTGATGTTCACTGTGCGTGCGTGTGCGTGCGTGTGTGGTCGTATGTGTTCGTATGTGTTCGTGTGCGCGTGCTTACGTTCATGTATGTGTGTGCCAGGATGATGCTGACGTGTACCAAGGTGCCGTCGGTTGGAACCTGCCAAATGACTATTCTCGTACCGACACAATCAACGGCGCTACAGTGACACTGGACGTTGATAATTGGGATTCAAGTTCTGGTCCGGAAACATCCCAGATCGTGGGTCTTGGGAGCGGGGGAAACGGCGTGTTCGAGGTTTGGGTCCACCTGTATCCTGAAGCAGTGAAATTGTTCACCCAAGAGATTGTCGAAGCTGATCAAGCATTGGTAGAGGTCTATTGCTATCAGTGTCACGACGACAATGGCGCAGAAGTTGCGGGTCTTGTCAAGTCGAGCCGGCAGGTCGCCTCTGATGTTCCGCCTGCCGGGGCCAAGTGGTGGAAGGTCGGCCAGTACATTTCACCGTCGCCGGATGGTGGTGCCTCTGCTTACTCGCGAGTAAAGTGGAGGTCGTGCGTGCCTTCAGTCGATACGTGCTATACGTCAACCAATCCCACTGTGGGTGGTGGAGCAAGGCGGCGCGGTGGCCTCCGCGACCCCAACTACGGTAAGTTCATTTATAGATGACGCATGCGTGCATTTCGCCCGTTGGCACTGGTTTGTGCTGTTTTGCCTTTGTCTGCTCGTGGTGCAATGTGCCTGTCAGGAGCAATTACCAGAATCTGCAGTCAACATCTGACATGGACCATCACACAGCCGTCGCATATAAGCCGGACGCTGAAAAACGGAAGTCAAACCGCGCTAAAAACGGCGTGCCAGCCATTGCCATTCCCGCCGGCGTCAAATTCCATAACAATCGCGATTGGGTGGCCTACAAGCAACTGAATGACAGGATGAAGCAGGCATGGGCCAAAGAGACGGCCAAACGGGGCGAGCACCACGTGAAGGCGCGCTCAGAGAGCGAGCGATCTGCGGGTCTGCGTTCCATTGGTGGAGCACGGCACCAAGGTCGCTCCTCAAGCACTAAGATGCTTGGCAACCAATTGCGCTCCCATGGAATGGCTGAATATGGCTACACAATTGGAGACTTCACCTGGCCGCATCATGTAGCTGCCATTGGAGACATTCATCTGATCTGTTGCGACCGGTTTGAACTGGCTGTTCGTGATACGTGTGAAGGCGTGTCGGAACCCGCCCTCAAGACATGGGTCGACTCCGGCATGGCTAGTGGCTGGTGCCATGAGACGAGCTGCTTCGATGGACAGGGGCTGCGCCAGTGGGCAGGCTCGTTGTCGTGGCTAGATTACACGCAGTACCGGTGGGGCAACAGGTCCTTCACCGAGCGCTCAGAATGCCAAGAGACCCGTGACTGGCCGGATCTCATGGAGCACTTCCGCTCTATGGAGGCTTGTAATGGCGGGCTGGGCAAGCTGCTAGTACCCAACAGGTTCCACGTATGGGCATGTTTCCACAATCATCCTTGCGCAACGCGCGCGCTTACGGACGAAATTGGCCTCTGGTTGTTGTATACCCAGGGCTATACGGACTTCTCCATCGAGCAGATCAACATTCTCGTTGCGTACGTGTCTGGTCAGATTGCTACAGTGCCGATTTCAGGAGATGGGAGTTGGGATGGGACCTCTGAGGGCGCCCTTTTAGTCGACTGGGGGGCGCTTTCATATGCTGAAGTCGAGTCCTTCTTTGTCTTCATCGTCCAGATGGTTCTTATTCTCGGCGATCAATTCGGTGAATTGGATGTTGCGGAAATCTTTGGTGATCTCTGGTGGGTGGGGCTCGCATCCGGTCAGACCGGCGCTTGCGAAGCGATTGGGCGTGATGGTTTTGCATGCCGCGACGAGCCGTGCTGCATCTACAACCCCATGCTTGGCTGCCAGTCGCAGCCTGACACGCACCCCTGCTATGGCTCGGGCTATTGGACCTTTTCGATGACTGCTCGCGGCTGGATCGGATCATCCTCGGTGACGCTTCCCGCGGCATATCAAATCTACGTGCTCAATGATGCCAATCAGTACACTTACTGGGGATGCATGTCAACTTATACTTGCGGCAATCCAATCAAGTCCGGCGTCCTTTTCAACTCAACTGTCGGAACGACTGTGCAGTTAGATGCGAGCCATGGGTCACGCTTCTTCATCGTCTTCTCGTATACCGGCTACAATATGATGTACTATAGCATTGACATGTTCAACGCAGAGGAATCGACCCCTTCCCAAATGGTTGCAGATCTGGCTCTTAACAGTGACCGTACTTTGCTCCGCTGGTTGAGCGAAGAAGACCTTGACTTGTGGATCTTCGTTCGCGACCCACCGAGCGGTGGGAGCGCAGGGAGCCTGAGGGGTTCCGTCGGATGGGAATACGGCAAGGACCAGCTGGCAGTTGGGTCGACATCGATCAAGTATCAGCAGGACTCTTTGAATGGGATTGAAGATGGACCAGAGATTTCGTCGATCAGCGGGGGGGCTGGCGGCGTGTACGAAGTCTGGGTCAACATTGGGTCAGAAGATGGAAGAAGCTTCACGAAGGAGATGGTGCAAACGTCTCCTGCAACCGTCGACATCTACTGCTTTCTGTGCCACTACGTCAACAGTGGCGTAACCCAGGTGAAACAAGGTGGCGTTGGCAGCTTCACGCAAGATTGGAATGACGTCCCAGACACCGCTGTAAAGTGGTGGAAAGTGGGAGAGTTTATCGCGCCCTCCACAGTCGCTTCTGCTGTTCGTATGGAATGGAAGGTATGCACAGAGAACTGTTACCAGGTGGAGCCCTTCCCGCCAGAAGGTTCTGGGCAGGTATCCATCACCGCTAACGACCCGGTCCAGAACGTCAATTTGGACGGGGCGTATTATGTTTACAGGCAATACCCGATGCCCTTCGAGGGTTGCTTTCAATCCAGGACGTGTGGCGTTCAGGTCTACAATGGGACCCTTGACAGCTCCATGGCAACGATTGTGGACGTGGCCGTAAACTATGGCGTCTCTAACTATCTCGTCGTCGTGACCTCAGATGGCTATTATCCCAGCTATTCCGAGCAAGCCGTTGCAGACGGCAGCACGCGCGTGGTCTCATCGCAAATGGTGCAGACGCTCCCGTCAAACCAAGACCGTGTTGTGCTTCGGTGGGAGAGCGCTCAGGATCTCGACTTGTGGATTGTCTTCAAGAATGCCGCTGGCGGCTTTGTGGGGAGTGTTGGCTACTCCGCTTCAGCCGGCACCTTCGCTGTAGGGTCAGCCGTTCTGGACGTAGACAATTTCAATGGTGCGCTCGGCCCTGAGACAGCAGTCCTTTCCAATCTCGCCAACGGCAGAGCTGAGGTGTGGGTGCACAAATACCGAGGGTTGGCCGAGGGTGATGCGAGATACTACTACTATCCTGAAGATGTGCGCGCAGATCCAGCCACGGTCGATGTGTACTGCGGCTATTGCCACAGTTTCGAAGGAAATTTGGTGCAGGGTGGCGTCAAGTCGGCCACGCAAATTGCCTCGACGGTTCCCGTTAACGGTGCTAAATGGTGGAAGGTTGGCCAGTTCGTGGCGCCCTCGCCTCTGTCGGCATCCGTGCGCACGCAATGGCAGACATGCGTGAAATCGGATGGAACAGCAGAGATCGGCTCAAAGGGCTCAGGGTGCTGGACTAACACCAACCCTACGGAGGGCCGCCGTCGTCGTAGTACTGGCCCCGCTCACACGAAGCGCCCGCCACCGCAAAAAACCGTAAAGCATACAGATCCGTACATGGACAAGGTGATGGCTGCACGCGTAAAGAGGGCCGCCAAGGAGCGTAAGGAGAAGGTTGCTACAAAGGCAGCGAAGAAGGAACAGCGCGTAGAACAGATGAATTCGCAGATGCACAAGCGCGCGCGGTATTACACGTTAAAGAATCTCGATGGTGGCGGGATCAGGTCAACCTACTCCACCCCCGCCGACGCCAAAAAGAAGAAAGCACCCGGTGAGCGTGTGCATAGTCTGTGCGGTCGTGACATACATGTGTAGGTTTCTGACGCTTGACAACTTGAATATCAGTCAAAAATGCCGGTCGCGAGTGGACTGAGAATGACCGAAAGGTGGTCACGCCCTTGATCAGGAACATCAAGGTACTGCTGCTTCACTGCCATGCTGAATGCCACGCGCTGGTGCCGTGCGCAAAAATGTGCGATTGCGTGTGCATACACATATACGGATGTACGATTATGTAATGCATGGATGTTCGTGTGTTTATACATATGAATATGCATGTAAGCGTGTGTGTGTGCATGTGTGTTGTGTGTGTGCTTGCATGCATGCATGTGTGTGCGTGTGTGTGTGTGTGTGTGTTGAAGGCATAGCATCCGGGCCTGTAGGATCTGTGCCTTTTGTGGTCTTGATCAATGCATGTGCGTTTTCTTGAAACAAAACAGTTCTTGAAACATGTGTGGGCGGAGAGATACGGCCTCGACAAGATGGAGGCCGCCATCAACAAAGGTGCCTTTTGTTTGCGTGCGTGTGTGCATGTGCGATGAACACGCATTCTCTCTGACATGCATTGATCAGCAGCCAGCTGAGCACTGTGGCACAAGACCAGATTCTGACACACATGTGCGTGCTGGTGGCCTAAAACTTGAAACATTTTGTTGCAGGCCGCGCGAGTGACAGGAAAGGGAAATTTCGGGTGCGCTCCGTCGACTCACCAGCGGGTCCGCGCGAGGCCATGTGCTATGTCTACGACGAGGCGTATAAAAATTGGGTGCCCTGGGGCCCCAACTCGCTTCTGCAGATTCACGATTGGAGCGCGATTTGGGATCGCTCGCACTGGTATAACCCGATTGAGCTATATACAAACCTCAAACTCGAATCCGCTCTCTGTGGAATTCTATCCTGTCCCGTAACTTACCATTGTGGATGCAGAATGAGCATAGCAAAAGATGTGCGGCGGGTGCCATTGATGACTGACTCTGCTTGGTCGGTATGCAGGCCACAGTACGAGGAAGTTTACAAGCATCAGACTCCTTAAGCATCAGGATGTTCCAAAGTGGTGTCAGGAGCGTGGTCGAGAAGGGTGCAGCTTGTGAGGCGGAGAACAAGTCGTCAGCAGCCCTAAAAGACAGCAAGGCAACGGAAGAGGTCATGAATGTACAATGAAGGAGGAGGGATCATCTCATCAGTATGACCTCTCTGAGGACATGAAGGAGGAGGAGAGAGAGGAGGAGGAAAGTCTATTCTAAGCAAACGCAGGTGGAGGGATCATCTCATCAGTATGTATGACCTCTTTGAGCACTTCTATTGGGCGGAATCCACAAGAACAGAAGTCTTCGGAAAGGACCCCCAACACAGCGCAAGCCACGAGGCATGCAGCTCTTTGTTTTCCGAACCAACAAGTGAATTGCCTGTCCGTGAAACAGATCGTCTCTCTGCAGTATCTTGTCAAGTATCTGTCAAAGATCTGTTTCCTCGTTCTTGTCCACTTGCTTTTTCTTGGTTTCCACCCCACCCCGTGAGGCCCCGTCCACTCTACCTGTCACTGTCCCCTCACAACCCCCCGCACCCCACTTTAACCGTGTTGAATTCTCGCTTTGATCCTACCCGCCCGGTGGCCTCTCTGCGCATCAAGCCTACTCTCTCTCTCTCTCTCGCTCTCGCTCTCGCTCTTTCGCTCTCGCTCTCTCGCTCTCTGGCTCTGGCTCTCTCTCTCTCGCGCGCGCGCGCTCTCTCAAGCCATATCATGTACGCACGCCCGCATAAAAGTCATCATCATCTGATGATTCCTCCTCCTCCTCTGAGGGTTCGTCCGACAGGCCTGTGACAATGCATGTGGTGTGTGCGCGCGCACGATCGTGATTTGCACGTGTTAGTCAGCCAATGTCTCATTCCTTCCGAATAAGACGTCAAATAAGACGTCATTCCTTCCGAGCTCCCTTCCTCTCCCTTCCTCTCCCTTCCTCTCCCTTATTATCCCTTCCTCTCCCGACTCTCTGTCTGTCTGTCTGTCTGTCTGTCTCTGTCTGTCTCGCGCAGACGGTTGCTCTCACGAACTGCCGAGCTTGCGTGCACGGCGCGATGGGGCGTGTCGCGTGCCGTGCACGCAAGCTTACAAGTTGGTCAAAACAATGCAACAAGAGAGAACACATTCTATCGTAAGAGAACACATTCTGTCGTAAGAGAACACATTCTATCGTAAGAAAACATATTCTATCGTAAGAGAAGCCTGCAATTTGGTCAAAGCAATCCACTGCGCCATACAGACACAGTGCGCGCACGCGAGAGCGCGCGCCAGTGAGGGAGGGAGAAAGAGAGAGAGAGGGAGAGGGAGAGGGAGAGGAAGAGAGGGAGACAGGGAGACAGGGGGGGGGAGAGAGAGGGAATGAACGAGGCCTCTCCCCTTCTCTCCCTCTTCTCACATCCGTCTTTTCCTCCCCTCCATCCCTCCATCCCTCCTTGCCTCTTTCCCTCCCTCCCTCCCTCCCCTCCCGCCCTCTTCCCCTCCCTCCCTCTTCCCCTCCCTC
>Ga0115006_10003956_pt1 | contig 10219 bp, 13 predicted proteins | sample ArcOceMetagenome_3_FD_88943 | JGI IMG/M metagenome (GOLD analysis project Ga0115006, IMG submission 88943) | Marine eukaryotic phytoplankton communities from Arctic Ocean - Arctic Ocean- Svalbard ARC20M Metagenome | ecosystem: Environmental > Aquatic > Marine > Oceanic | place: Arctic Ocean...
CATGGCCATGGACGCCCGTCCGTCGGCCCCACGGCCCACCTGGTGGTGAGCAACCAGGTCGTTCGCCCATGGGGTCCAAGCCCTCGGTGGCTGCGGCAGCCCGCGGTGCGGCGCCTGTGGACAAACAACCGCCGCGCAGCGACCGACTGGGACGGCACCCTGACGACGCGAGCCACCATCACGACCACGCCGACGGCCACAGCCCACTCCGCCACGCGAAACACGCCCCGCCTGAGCTTCAGGCGCTCTTCAAGCACCTATGCTTTCAGACCAGCATCCGCAGGGGAAGCGATCGCGTGGTGAACCTGCAGGAGGTGCTGATGGAGGAGTTGGGAATCGCCAAGCCCGACCGCAAACAGCTCGGAGAAGTCGTGGACATGGTGTGCGAGAACCCGGACAGCATCACCGAGGAAGAGCTTGAGCGCATCTGCGCGGCACTACCAGACGCAGCTGCGCGCCTGGCCGCGGACGGGAGCCCGTTGGCTGCGCTCATCAAGGACGTTCCGCTGCACCTGGCGATGGCGCGTGCGGTGGAGCAGGTCTTGCAGGCCAAGCCCCATGAAGCAGAGTCATCATGGCTCCCGGACATCCACGAGACCCTGCACCCCCGATCTGTGGGGCATTGGCGTGGCGAGATCGAGGTTCGCAGCCCTCTGGCGCCCAAATGCCAGCATAGACCATCCCGCGCCAACTCTTGCCCCGCCTTGGACCCGCCAGCCCCCCCCGCGCTCCCCCCGCCCGCTCGCTCTGCCCACCCGGACCGGCGTAGAACTATCGCGTCCCGCATCGAGGCGCGCAAGGGCATGCTGCACGCAACCACACATCTCTTTTTGACATGAGGGAGGTCGGCTAGGTGGGCGATTATCCGTCGGCAAGCCTTGGCTTGTTAGCCAACCTTACGAGGGAGGATGTCTCCCGCGCTGTGACGCTGGCCCACGACAACATGGTTTTGATTCTGTGGAATGCTATCGTCCGTGCAAACAAGGTATGGAGACCGAGAGCAAAAATGCAACCTCAGAGAGAACAGCGCGTGTGAAATGGGAGACCGGTGCTTTAGTGATGTCTTCTCCAATCGCTGTGTCAGACTCGCCTGTTATCGCAGACGCGATTGCTGATTTCTCCACATAAGTTTTCACTCTGTCAGATGCACTAAACACACAGGCGCACGTTCATGCACATGAAAGTAAAGCCCCGGACACGGGACATCACATTCGGTATGCGCAAACGCAGCATCAACAGAATCATCATACTGGCGGTATTTTTTTTTGTTTTTTTGTTTCTATCAACCTCATGTACCATAGACCCTAAATTTGATTTCTCCCGGCAAGAGTCATGTAAAACTGGGGAGGTGATAGCCCTACACCAAACGTGAGAGACCTAGCGTTTACATTCCCCAAAGGGGTCTGTGCGCAGTCGCATCCTGGCAGTGACGTTTCTTGCAAATCTTACCTCAAGCACGCCGCCCCTCCTTGTGCATGTCTCGCTCTCTTCGATTGTCCGCTTATGGTTTGCGCTTGTCCATCAGATTCCCGAGATTTAGAAAGACGAATATACAAGGGATACAACTTCAGCAGCGGTTTCAGCTTGCTTGTTGCTCCGGTCTGCCCTGACTCCATCCCTGCTCTTGCGATGCATCGTGCCGATGCCTTTTTGAAACATATTGAATACGTGCTATTTTGGTCCTTGCCATCCCGCAACAGGGGGAGTGCAATCAGGCGCTGGTGGAGAAGGGCACATCTCAATTGGGGGTGTTGCGCACCTTCATTGGCGACCTGCCCTGCAGAGAAGAGGACATGCTCGATGCAATGGCGAGCGAGCACACAACAAGTGTCTACGCAGACGTTGCTTTCACATCGTCAACCGCAAATGAGACAACTCCTTGCAGAGAGTGGGCAAACGCGATGCGGGATCATACACCTGTTGGACTGCAACACGATGTCGCTCAGACAGCATGTGACGCTCCACAGGAGGATTCTCCTCGCTCGCTGCCTCCAGAACATCGCGATGCGATGCTCGATCTTCTGATTGCCTGTCCGGAAGCGAATGGAGCAAACTTGACGCGATCTGAAGCAATGGCCTTGCTCCTTCTCCTCGGCCCGATGCGAGAAGTGTACAATTGGCGCCTTGCAGCACGGGTGGCATCTTCGCACGCAGCCAATCCAGAACCTCTGATGCATTCAAGAAGGACCATGCGCGGGAAGAACCAGAGCAGTTCTGCATCGTTGAAGCGTCAAGTTCAAGTTCGGGACTTGTTGGCTGAACAGCCAACGCGAGAATCTAGAGTGATGAGGCCATTCGAATTTCAATCAGAGGCATTCACGAATGGCTTCGAAGTGACGTTATATTGTGCTTGTAGTGCTCTCCTGAAGCTGGGCAGAATCTCGACAGGGAGCTTAAGGGGTCCTTTGTATAAAGGATTGCCAGGCGCCAGCGTGTTGCCCGACATGCTTCAATCCAGAAGCGCCTGTCATGAATTGGGGTTCATGCTGTGCAGCGCTCACTTGCTTCGGCTTCTTGCCGAGTTCCAGCAGGACTGGAAAGGAACCATGTCTCAGTGGGAAAGAGAACTATCACTCGAGGGGAAAGAGAACTCTGACAAGCAGAGACAAGAGGAAAACTTTGCCAATGTGAATTGGAAGAAGGCACGCAAGACTGATAAAATGATCAATGCAGTGTTTGAGATCGAAGATGGTAAGCATGTTGGGGTAGATCTCACGTGGGTGGCCAAGGCGAGCGGTCGTTTAGATGAAGATGCTCCCGAGAACGAGTTGGTCATTTTCCCGCCTTTCTGCAGCCTGCGCACCGTGAAGGAAGCTGAGGTCCGAGTCCACAATCCGTTTACGTACTGCGGTCCTGGAATTGCCGGGCATGGACTTTATGAATACTGCCTCATCCCCCTGGAAGTTCAAGCACATCCTGGGATGCGCACATTAGAAGAAGAAGGCTCCCTCGGCACACGCCGCAAGGCAGCTCACTCAGTGCTGATAAATGAGTTTCTGGTTGAGCTCTCATCCACGGCTAAACAGAAGGACGAGTGGGAAGAACGCGAACTTGATCGGTTGGCTGCAGCCCTGCACCAACCCCCAAAATACTTCCGTGACGATGCAAACTTGGCGAAAGGGTTCAAAGATCTCGTCGACTTGAGGAATGCCATCAATATTAAACGGCGCACAGCGCAGCAGATCGAGGATCATGTGGAGGATAAATCGAAGTTTGCTGTCACGCCATCATTGCGCGAAGCTCCAAGTCTCCTGACGATCGTGAGCGGCCTTGAAATGCCGGCGCCCTTGATGCAAAAAGAAAAGGATCGCTTGCGCTGGCTTACGACCTTTGTGAACACAGCACCGGCCAATTTCTTTCTCTCCAACACGTTTCATCAAAAGATCGAGAATGACTTTTTGGCAATTCCGTGGGCCTACCTGCAGCACGCTGCTATGCCAGATGTTGACCCCGACGGCTGCCTACTGCCGTTTGTCGAAGCAACGTACGAGACCTTGAATTTGGTCTGGGCCTTTGTGATCGAATCTGGAATTCGACATGTCCGCGTACGGCCCCCACGCAACCCTTCAGAGCCTGTCGACAGAAATGCAGGTGCTGCCTTTGATAACCGATCGTCTAGTGCCTTGATCTTGCGCAAGTGTAGCCCATGCATAAATGCGCATGCATTGCGTCCTGCATACTAAAATGTGCGCATACGTGTGTGCGTGTGCGTGTGCGTGTGCGTGTGCGTGTGCGTGTGCGTGTGCGTGTGCGTGTGCGTTTTTTTGCGCGCGTGCATGTGTGTGGACGTGTGTACTACTAGCAGCCTTTTCGAGTGAAGAATGGATGGATGGAATGGGAAATTCGGCGGGTCTTGCATCATTATCCGAGTGCTTGTGGGAGGTTGAGGCGATTGAACAAATTCTCACTCAGCTAAGGTGCGTCTATGATACGGCTAAATTTTCATGTGACATACGCTTCAAGTCGTGTGCTGCGATTCAAGCATGTGCTGCAATCGAAGCCACATGACGTATTTTGACTCTCTCGATTTTCCTGCTCCCTTGGCGTTTCTGAGTGCAGCATTGAGCGTCATACGGCAGACCTGCGACATTTAGGCATTGATATCCTAAAACTTGCGGCTCCAATCGTGGCTCGCAACTTCAAACTGTCGCGGGCTCTCGTCGGACCGGCCGGCCGCGAGATGAGTCTCGACTCCATGCGTCGTGTGCTGACGCTTGACTTGTCTAATAGCGACTTGGGTATACACAAATTTCCGCCTGCACACACACACACACAAACATGATATGCGCGGGCCCGCATATCCGGGCAAAGCACTACTCCCCATTCACGTTCACTCCTGCAAAAACAGATGATGAATCGTGCGTTCTACTGGCGCAAGTTCTGAAGGTTGGGAGCCCGGAATTAACTACTCTAGACTTGCGTGGTAATGTGCTCGACGTTGAGGGTGACAATGCTCTCGCCATTGTGCTCCGTGACATGACCTCCCTCACGTGAGTAGTCCTCCACAGATGTCCAGCTCGTTGCCAACTTGGTATTCATGTTTGAGTAGACAGCTTTACTTACACGCATGTAATTTACTCGCAGATGCCTAAATGGCATCTCAATAGAGGAGAAAGATGCTCGTTGGAATCTGAGCAAACTGACACGCCCGCTCAACAAGTCCACTTCAGCCTTTTTGACTTGCCGAGGTTTGACACTTTGTCATGTCCCGCTGCCGAGCTAGCACTGCGAAATCCTCGACCCTGCCACTGCCTGTATCAGCCATTCATGCATGCTAACACAAATGCTCTCATGCACTCATCAGTCGATTGTAACGTGGAGCACATGTTGGAGCTTGATGGTTTTGCTGCTGGTCGCTGGATGATCCAAGGTAAAGATGATCTTTGTGCCCGCGCTAGTGTCCTTTTGTGTGGGGCTGTGTGTACACCAGCGCCACACTACCAGTAGACCACCTCAATCCTGCCGGTGGCTCAATACTACCGGAGTGCCGGCAGGGTACCGTTGGGTGTCACCTGGGCCGGAGCTGGAGCCGAATGGCCTGCTAGGAACTCCCGATTTTTTTCAAATCTGGGCCGGAGTCGGGGCGCCGCTGGCGCCATGGCGTCAACAAAGTCCTTTCTTCGGCTTGTTTGGCACCTTAATTGATCTCTTTCCTCCTCTTCCCTTCTCCTTCTTCTTCATCCTCAGGCCTCATCAAGGACAAGCGTTATATGGCTCCGTACGTTGCGCATCATCTGTCACGCAGCCAGGGCATACAACATCTGTATGAATCCCTTCCTTTTGCGCGCAAAAGCTTGACACAGCAAAGCCTATTCTGTATGCAACTTGATTTTCTTGTCTACTCTCTCAGGGTGCTGAGCGAGAATGCCCTCGACGCTAGAGAGTTGCGTCAAATTGCTGGTCTCCTTCTTCTATTTCATGTTTTGTCTTGCTGTGAGAGGCAAGCAATGTTGTGGTCAACGCTCAGAACCACGGATGCGGTCTAGCTGTTCACCTGCACACGCACACACAAGCATTCATGTAACACAACAAGCATCCTCCCCTTCGTTTATATGTAGGTGGCATGGTCATGTCTGAGCACATCAAGACGTTGGATCTGAGTTGCAATGCGCTCCGTGCGGACGCCTGTTGTGCATTTGCTCAGGTAATGAGTCGCCATTTCTTATTCCCTGTATCCCTTGTGGCAATGTATCTTGTGCAAATAATAACCTCAGCTGTTGGACTTACATATGCGTCTCATCATTCCGTCTGCATAAACACGTACCACAGGTGATAGTCCAGCATGCCGATCAAGTACAAAACGGCCTCAGGCATCTCGAGATGCTGAATCTATCATCAAATCGCATTGAAGATGATGGGTCAGTGCAAAAAGAATTCAGACACTACCGCGTCAGTGAAGCGAGTGCACTGGCTTTTGCGGCAGCCAATAGCTGCACAGATCATTTTTGCCGTTTTGTGCTAACTGTACGCGTTGAATTTTGCGGAATCTCACAGAGCACACGCGCGCACATTCACACATATATGAAACACGCAGGGCTGTGTGTTTGGGAGTGTGCTTAGCAGAGCTCAAGGCTCTGCACACGCTGGATCTCAGCCGAAATCGCATCCGTGACGTGGGCTGTACAGCCCTTTCACAAGGGCTTTCTACGCTGCGGCAATTCAAGGCGCTGATTTTAGCAGACAATGGCATCGATGATCATGCGCCGGGAATCATTTCTTTGAGCTCAGGTTCGTCTACAACCCATAATTATCGGACCATCTTATACGAGGGTGCTCAATGTAAACATACCACTCACAAACAAACACACACACAGAATGTCGCGACGTGCAGGTCCACGGTCTCCGCCCTGGGCATGTCTTGCTGAATGGCAGATGCCTCGAGATCAACTGTGAGCAGGCTGAGGAAGAAGACGAGATTTGACTTCCACTCAGTTTAATTGAATGTTTACTAGTACAAATAAAAGCTTCGTGTCTTTTCCCTAGGCTTGCGCTGTCTTAAGATCGTGGCCGGCGCGTCCACTGTCTCGTGAGACCCTGTTAGGTGCCCGCTGTCATATGAAGACTAGCCACGTGTCCGCTGTCCCTCCATCGGCAGGGTACAATTCCGTACAATTTCCTCCTGCGGGTACTGGGCGTGCTGCGCCCATGGGGATGCTCTCTGCCCTCCCGCTACAGTGTGACATACAGGGGAACCTGTCCATGGTCATTACGACAGGTTTCACCTAACCTACTCGCCTGCCCTCCCACGCGACACATTCAATAGTGAAGGCATCCTGGCAGCCTGCGGGCGCGCGTGACTTGTGTTTCAACCCTCAGAATACCTGGCATATGCAACTCATGACATGCTGCCATCTTCTTCTACCTTAGCGGCGGTTTCTCGATGATACCCATTTGCCTGCTCGCAGCAAAGCTCGCCCACGGCAAAGGAGCAGGGCTGCGCCTGTTCACAAATTCAAAAAATTTGAATTTTTGAAAAAAACATTTGAATTTTTTTGAATTTTTGAATTTGTGAACAGGCTCAGCCCTGCTCCTTTGCCGTGGGCGAGCTTTTTTCAAAAAAGGTTGCAAATCCGAGCGAATCCGAGGTGCCGTCGAGGAGGAGGGGCGGGAAGAGCCAGCGCAGGAGAGGGGGTAGAGCACAGCGGGGGTGCGAGGCAGTGATGCTGAGAGCAAGTGAACAACCCGAGAGGGGGAGAGGAGCAGCAGGAGAGGCACGCTACCACGTCCCGGGGGGGGGAGCCAAGGGCGTGAGGGCGGGGGACGCCCCCCCCCCAACCCCAGGCGCGGGGCACCTGCTCGCAGCAAAGCTCGCCCGCGGCAAAGGAGCAGGGCTGCGCCTGTTCACAAATTCAAAAAAAATTGAAAAAAAATTTGAATTTTCTTTTTCAAAAAAACCCCCCATCCTCGATATCGAGGATCCCATCCTCGAGGATGGCCCGCCGTCATTTTAAGGCGGCGGGCCAAGCCCCAAATTGTACATAACTTCTGTCGCCTCATCGTTGATGGCCTCGATCTTTGCCTCGGTATTGGCGACAAAGAGCCACTCCTCAAATAGCGTGTTGCCCTGCCGTAATGTACCCAAGAGCGTTCCGTCGAGCGACCAGATGCGGACTAGGTGATCGAACCCGGTAGAAATCAGCTCGCGTTTCGAGCGGATGGCATGGAGTTGCTTGACTGATTCGTGAGCATGCCAGTTGTAGAGAATGGGCATTTCATTGTCGCCGTCAGACAGGTCGGCTCCAGGCCCACGCCTCATGTCCGAAAACGACTCGTGCGGTTTGGGAGCCGGGGGCAGCGGGATGTTTGTTACTCCTCGGCGGCGGAGGCGAAGCTCTGTCAGGGTGGGCATGGGCGCTTCGGCGACAGCAATGATCTTCTTGCTCTCGACAAACTTCTGCAAACTTCTGACCTTCAACTGGCCAGACTCGTCTCCCGTCACGATCAAGTCCGGCAAGTCCCCCTCCCCTGAATCGCCGCCTGGAAACCAGCAGGCATGGAGCACTACGGAGTAGACGTTGTGCAGGAGAATGTTCTTGAAGCGCAAAAGGCACTTGAAGCGGTGCTCTGGCGGGCATTTCTGGTTCGGCATGCCCCATATGCACACGTTGCCTAAAATGTCTGTTGACAGCAGCAAGGGATACGGATCCAGAAATTGGAGATGTGTGAGGTCTTGCGAATGGCCTTTGCACAAGCCCTCAAGCAAGCCGAGACCATAGTTCCAGACCAGAATATGCCCGTCGGCACCCGACGTTGCGACGAGCTTCAGTGAGAAGGAGCAGGCGGCGCATGTGATGTCTTTGGCATGGCCCTTCATCGTCCGCAGCACCACTCCCTGCGCAAACACACACCCTTTATTCTTTTTGCGTCGCCTCTTGCCTTCTGCCAGTCAACACTCGCGCCTGCCAATGCACACGAATGCGCGAACGCAACCACACGCGCACTAGCACCAGACGCAAGGGAAGCTGCAGAAGGCACGAGAGCGACCTCGTCGTTGTCCATATCATCATGGATGCAGACAGCACGGTCCCATGAGGCGGAGACCAAACACTTGTCCTCATCTACGTAAATGAGGCAGGTGACCTCGCTGTCGTGCGACTCAAACTCTTTCATTTCAACCCCATTGAGGTAGTTATGGCACGTAATCCGCCCGTTGGCATCGCCCACAAAGAATTTGCGCTGGCGGTCGTCAAGGCAGAGCGAGATGATGGGCTCCTCCGTCACGTCGGAATACGTCTTGATGGGCTGCCCCGTTTTCGAGTCCCATATTCGCACGTTGCGCCCCGCGGCTGTGATAAAGCTGTCCATGACCTGCCACCAGCACAGCGGCACCATCAACTATCATGCCACAGCTCCCCAACGAGACGCACGCGAGAAGACACCTTGCAGCACCGCTGCTCGTCAGTAGTGCACAAACCCGCATACGCACAGCACTTGAATGCATAGCATGTGACGGGGAGCGGAGAAGGCAGGCAGCACCTCGTTGTATATAGCGCACACCATGTCCTGATCATCCGTCAACTCGGGGGTGTTGCTGTACGAAAACTCAAACTCCTGGAAGCGCCGGTTGTTGGCCGCGATGATCAGGTTCTTGTGCGTCACCTTGAGGTAGTTGCGCATGCCGCCCAACTCCGGCGACACGGAAAACGTCTGAATGCACTCGAGCGACCGCAGATCCCACACCTTGAATACCCCGTTTTTGTCTGAGGAGAGCAGCTGGTAGGCCCCGGCGCGGGACTCGGCGAGATGCAGTCCCAACATCGCCGCGCGGTGCCCCTCGAGTTCATTGACGCGCTTTTCAACGAAGGGGTTCCAGACGAAGAGTTCGTCGCGGATGCCCGCAGTCACAATCATCTTGAGGTCGGACGAGTAGGCGATGGCGATGATGCCGTTGCGGTGACCTTTGTAAATCTTGCGCGGTTTCTTGGAGCCCATCTTGTCCCACAGCATCATAGTTCCATCCAGCGTGCCTGTCAACACGCCGTTGAGCGTTGGCACGTTATGCATGACTTTGACCGAGCTCTTGTGGCCATCCTTGACGCACAACATCTTGGTCGACTTGCCCTCAAACGTAGAAATGTCCCACATGTGACAGTACCCATTCACGCCCCCGGAGTAGAGGGTGGCAGTCTCCTGCGCCGCGCCACACTTGCCCGTTTCACAACCACCGTCCGCAGCACTTGGCGGAAGAGATGCGGCAAAAGCGCAAGGCTAGCAAACAGAACCGCCCGCGAGCAACCAGGGAAGGGGTAGCGCCGGCATGGTGACACCCGCACAGGGCGTACGCGAGCTTACGCATGCAGGGAGGAGTAGGTACTCGAGATGGGTACAGCACACGAGGGGGTGAGGCGACGCGGGAGGGCGTGGGGCGCACAGACAGAAGAATGTCACGAGGAGGTGGAGGAGGGGCACTGGACAGGAAGGAAGGCTGAGGACCGGGTCCCACATGAGCGACATTTGCGAGTCGGCCGCCACCATCATCGGGCCAGCATCCGGCTCCGGCTTGTTGGACACGACCGCGAACCCCGATGCCTCCCACACTGCCACCCCGTCCACACCGGTCACGTTTCCCTCGCGAGGCCACATCCAGACCACCCGCGCGGCCAGCCAATGCTCGGGCTTGCACGCGCGAACGGCTTGCGCATCTGCCTGCCCTCCCCAGTCCACAGCCCTTGTGCGCACAACATGCGGGTTTGCAACTGCGGGGGGAGGCGGGCGGAGG
>Ga0115006_10003957_pt1 | contig 10219 bp, 12 predicted proteins | sample ArcOceMetagenome_3_FD_88943 | JGI IMG/M metagenome (GOLD analysis project Ga0115006, IMG submission 88943) | Marine eukaryotic phytoplankton communities from Arctic Ocean - Arctic Ocean- Svalbard ARC20M Metagenome | ecosystem: Environmental > Aquatic > Marine > Oceanic | place: Arctic Ocean...
AAACTACCAATTAAGCCGCGTTAAACATGAAACTCAGTAAAATGTGCGGAATTGAAAGCTTAATCAATGCTGTCCTAAACACACTAATTATGACGTTGAAAAGGAGTGGTAACGTGACAACAATACGAACGAGTGTCGGTGTTTTTTCAAGCATCTTTGTGGTTTCTTGTCTATCTCTGGCCCGTGCTCAACATGCAAATTTAAGTGCACATGTGCATGGTGTATCTGAGCTTAACATTGTCATTGAGGGTAACAAACTCGAAATACAATTACGATCGCCGGCAATCAATATCCTTGGCTTTGAACATAAAGCGAGCACAGAGCAGCAAATTAGAAAAGTGAAACAATCAGAAGTAAAGTTGAATGACCACAACGCACTTTTTTCATTTTCTTCAGGAGGCTGCAGACTTACTCAAGCTAAGATAGACCTGTCAGATTTAATCGAACACAAAACAACAGAAAAAGACGCTCACGATCACCACAAAAACGACCTTGACCATAGTCAGGAGCAGGAGGATGAGCATGGCGACCACAGTGAAATCGTCGCGCATTATTATTACGACTGTGATGACATGGATGAGTTGTCGTCAATTTCCCTTGGTTTTTTTGATGTATTTCCTGCTATGCAGCAGATCAAGAGCATGTTGATAACAACATCTGGGCAAGGTGCGGCATCCCTTACCCGCAGCAATAAAACGATAACATTTTAGGTCACGTCATGAATAAGCTGGATGCAATCATTAACCAAGCAGAGCGACAATGTAAAGTTCATGGCACACGTTTGACCGATAAGCGAAAGCAGGTTTTAGCTGGCCTTTTGAAGTCTGGCAAAGCACTTTCTGCCTATGAATTGGTCGATTTCTGTAAGAAGGAATTTAGCGAAACGATACCCGCCATGACAGTCTATCGAATATTAGACTTTCTTGAAGAAGAAAATCTGGCACACAAGTTAAAGATAGCTAATAAGTACGTGGCCTGTTCGCACATACCTTGTGATCACAACCATCAACCGCAATTTTTAATTTGCACCCGATGTCAGAAAGTCGAAGAAATCAGCATTGACTTTTCCATTATTCAAGCACTTGAAAAAAATGTGAAACAAGCAGGATTTCAAGTGGTTAATTCGAAACTTGAAATGGATTGTGTCTGTGATGAATGCAAAGAAGCAGCAATCAAACCTGCCAATATAAGGTGCAAGCTGAAAGTATAAACCGCCAAAGATGACCAACTTCAATATGACTAACAGCCACAACACGTAAACAAAGGAAGAAAAATGCTTACCAGAGATGCCAATTTATGAACTCAATGAAATTTTTTGCCGATAAGCTGGCCATAGGCTTGTCATTAACCTGTGCTATCCATTGCCTAGCATTACCATTTTTATTGATTGTATTACCCAACTTTGCTGGGTTAAATTTGGATAATGAAGCGTTTCATGTATGGATGGTTATTGCCGTGATCCCTACTAGTATCTATGCGCTTTTTATGGGATGCAAGCAGCATAAAAGATACGAATTACTAAAATACGGATTGATTGGTTTAACCTTATTGGTTCTAGCAGTAGCACTGGGGGAAGAGGTAATCGGTGAACTATGGGAGAAGCTGCTCACTGTGGCTGGGGCCATGTTTGTTGCATACGGACATTATCGTAATTTTCAGTTGTGCCAAAATCAACAAAACTGTCAATGTGATGACCAAGAACATGATAATTCTCGTGTCTAGGCCCTAACATTAACAGCATATAAACACTTATTTAAGCTAATGCAAAGTGCTTGCAAACACAGACGATCGTATTTGCATATCTTTGACTAAAATTTGTATTTATCACAGAAAACAACCAAGCTTGCACGGAAACCAAGATCATGAAAAACCTTTTAAGTATAGCGCTAGTCGTTTTGACTTGCACGGCTTGTTCGGCAACAAACAATAGCCATCTCGCCGCAACATCAGTTCCGTCGGTTAAACCGATTACTGTTGATGAAATGACCTTAGCTACTTGGAATGTTGAACACCTTAGCTTTCCTGCCGAACTGGGTTGCACCCCCCGTAGCCAAGTCGAAATTAATGCAATGAAAGCCTACGTAGACAGATTAGATGTTGATATTTTCGCTCTACAAGAGGTTGCTTCAAAACAAGCAATACAGCAAATTTTTGCCACTGATGAATGGCAAATTATTATATCTGATAGAGCGCCGAGTCGAACGTACGCTTGCCGAGGCAGTGATAACCTGTCCACTCAACAAAAAGTGGCTTTTGCGGTTCGCAAGCATATACCTATCTCAGCTAGCAAAAACTACGCTGATTTGGCGATAAACACAGAAGGGTTACGTTATGGTTTGTCTGTGACCGTACCCACACCTAAGGGCGAGACAGAAATTCTCAATCTGCATCTTAAGAGCGGCTGCTTTGTGGATAACTATAGCCGTTCGGATTCAGAGGCCTGTCAGGTATTTGCCAAACAGGCACCGATTTTAGATGCATGGGTAGAAGCAAAAGAACGCGACCAACAGCCCTACATAATTCTTGGTGACTTCAACCATCGCTTAAGTGCACCTTATAATCGGCTTACCCAAGAGCTGTTTGTTAATACCAATGGCAGCGCCTCTACGTTGTTTAACACCACGGCCGACTTGATAGGTTGCCATCCTTACTATCCGGCGCCTATCGACCATGTTTTGGCAGGTGGTTTCCAGTCACCTTATGTCACGCTTCACTCGCTAACGCACAAGTTTGACAATATGAAAGTTGATGACATGTTGAGTGATCATTGTGCGGTTACTCTGTCGATTAGCGCACAACCATTGCCTCTTTCGCCAGCAGTGAAATGGTTAACCACCAGCAAAGAATACCAATTTCTCACTCAGGATATTTATCAACAAGCTTCCAGCACACTAAAACAACTATCCCCACAAAAAGATAGCTGGGTGGTGGTAATGGATGTAGACGAAACCATTCTAGATAATAGCCCTTATCAGGTATCGCTGGATAAAACGGGGGCTAGCTATATCCCCGAGACGTGGGAAAACTGGGTAAAACAAGCCTCAGCTGGTTTGGTTCCGGGCACTGCTGCCTTTATTCAAACGGTATTAGATAAGGGTGGCAAGTTGGCCCTTATTACCAACCGAGAAAAAGAGGTTGAGTCATACACATGGCAGAATTTACGCGCATTGGGTTTACCACTTACCCCCAGCAATACCTGCTTGTTAGGTAGAGCCGAAGCAGATAAGCGTGCTATTGACGGCAAAGCTATGATAAATGACAAAGACTTACGCCGCCAACAAGTCGAAATGGGCAATGCACCTTGTTACCGCCCCCAAACACCATCTTCAAGCACACAAGAATGGTCGCGATCGCAGCAAATATTGATGCACGTGGGCGATAATATTAAGGACTTTCCAAGCATGACTCAAGAAGATGCCGATATCGCTGATTTGTTGTTGCAGCAACCACGTACATTTATTTTATTGCCTAACCCAATGTATGGGTCGTGGTAACTAATTCTCTGTATTAAGATCTGGATAAGGAGAAGGTGATGATGAATAGAAGACAATTTAATCAAGGTTTAGTCGCGATGGCGTTTGGAGGCTTAGCATCACATCTGCATGCCTCACAGTCTCGCTTGCAGACAACTGCTATGGCTCAAAATACCGCATACGGAAAACTGATACCTGATCCTAATGCGTTATTAGACTTACCCTCTGGTTTTAATTATCAGGTTATATCGCGTCTGGGAGACAAAATGCAGGATGACTTGGATGTGCCTGATCGTGCTGATGGTATGGGTTGTTTTTATCTTGATGATAAACGAGTGGTTTTAATCAGAAATCACGAAATCGCGGCCAATAAACTGATCAAAAAACATCATGGTGACAAGCAAGCTATGATGCTTGAGTTAGCCTATGACACCTTTGAGAATACTTATCCGTTGCCCGGCGGTACCAGTTCCATTGTTTACAACCTGCAATCAAAACGTGTTGAACAGCAGTTTATGTCGCTAATTGGCACGATCCGCAACTGTTCTGGTGGTGTTACGCCTTGGGAAACATGGCTGACGTGCGAAGAGTCGGTGGATAAAGCAGACAAGATGATCAGTAAAGACCATGGTTATGTGTTTGAAGTACCCGCCAATGCCACTAAGATGGTCAATGCCTCCCCCATTAAAGCGATGGGTAGGTTCAACCATGAAGCCGCTTGTGTTGACCCGCGAACGGGCATTGTTTATATGACCGAAGATAGAAACGATAGCCTGATTTATCGTTATATCCCCAATCAAAAAGCTAATTTACAGGCTGGTGGTCGCTTGCAAGCATTGGTGATAGCACAAAAACCTAAATTCGATACACGCAACTGGCATTCAGAATCTATGCTATTAAAACAAGAAATGGCCGTTGAATGGATTGAGTTGGATCATCCTGAAAGTCCGGATGATGACCTGAGGTTACGAGGTTTTAACGCAGGAGCAGCGCTATTTGCACGAGGCGAAGGCATACATTGGGGTGATAACGAACTATATTTTTGTTGCACTAATGGCGGTGCAAAAAAATTGGGACAAATTATGCGTTACGTGCCTTCTTTAGTCGAAGGTAGTCCAAGTGAAAACAAGCGTCCAGGCAAACTGAGTTTATTTGTTGAAAGTGACCACCCACAGGCTATGAATTTTGCAGACAATGTTACCGTAGCGCCTAATGGCCATTTAATTGTGTGTGAAGACCAATATACTGATCACACAGAAAATCATATTAAAGGGGTGACGCCAGATGGAAAAACCTATGATTTGGCGCGCGTAAGATTGCAAACCGAGCCTGCAGGTGCCTGTTTTTCGCCAGATGGGCGTACCTTGTTTGTTAACTTATATTCCCCCACGACTACTGTTGCCATAACGGGCCCATGGGATAGGTTTATAAGTTGAACTTAGATCAAGTCAAATTAGTGCATACGGAAATTATCTGGCTGTTCATAAAACCTTTCTACCGTCAATAAATCCAAGCTGTATGCTGAGGTGCCTAATGGGTCTTCATACAAGTCTTTTTTGAGAATGCCCGAAATTGTGTATGGCATTTGAAAATCGGTTGCTGGCATGCCATTAGGGATGGTCACATAAATCAGTTGATTAGGTGGCGGCGGAGGGTAATGGATACAGGCCCCAAAATAAGGCACCAAAAAAAAACTGGTCATGGTTCTATTCCCTTGTACATCGATAGGCACTATAAATCCTGATATCGATATCGCTTTATTTAGAAATTTTTCAACGATATTAGTTGACTGCAACGTCGCTTGGTAGTTTTGATCTGTACTCGCTTGCAGAGACAACACCACTTGATCCGTTAAGTTAGTTGGCAAGTTTTTCTGGTAACGACTTAATATTTGCTTTTCCTGTGCGGGTAACAGTTCACTCCATCCAATGGAAATGGGTGGTACAGCAGAAAAACCTTGGGTAGTGGCAGCGTCATTTGCTGCATAAAGTGGAGGTTCATCAATAACAATACGCTCGATATAGCGCAAAATCGACTTTGAGTGCTGCCCTGCCCACACACCACATAGCAAAAATATAATTAGAATAATAACGGGCTTAATCATGGGTCTCAGAATGATAATGATATAACATAACAATACCAAAGAATCCTGTAAGCATACATCAATAAATTGGAAACCCATGGAAAAATTTATCTCACAAACACTGCCAATTCCCACTAACATTATTACGGGCTTTTTGGGTGCAGGAAAAACCACGCTTATCCAACATTTATTAACACTCAAACCTGCCAACGAAAGGTGGGCAATTTTAGTCAATGAGTTTGGTGAAATTGGCATTGATGGTGCATTTTTTAAAGGCCGTCCAGAAAACAATATTTATGTACGAGAAGTGCCCGGAGGTTGTATGTGTTGTACATCAGGTTTGCCCATGCAAATCGCGCTAAATCAATTAGTATCCTATGCCAAACCCCATCGGCTGATCATCGAGCCGGCTGGCTTAGGTCATCCAAAAGAAGTGTTGGCCAACTTACAGCAAGCTCATTATCAAGATACATTCTCTATCAACAGCACACTCACGCTGGTTGATGCACGCTTGGTCACAAAGGAACGTTATAGCCAACATCAAATTTTTAGGGAACAGTTGGAAATTGCGGATCATATTGTCGCAACTAAAGCGGACCTTTATGAGGAGAGTGATCAGGCAAATCTCACCGAATATCTTACTCAATTAGATTTAGCCACAACACCACTGACAGTTTTGGATAACAACAAAATTGCGTTATCCATACTGTCTTCTAAAACGAAGTTTAAGCTGCCTGAGACTAGCCATCATGAGCACGGCGTCGGTGCTGAATTAATGGATATAGAAGAAGAGTTATCAAACCATGGCAAAGTAAAAGTGAGTAATGCTAAAGATGACTTCTATTCTTGTGGCTGGGCATTTCGCCCCGACAAAGTGTTCGATTTCAGGCAAGTAATGAGTGAACTAACGACCTTGGATGTATATCGATTAAAAGCCGTGATGATAACCGACAAAGGCATTTTTACCTTTAATAAGCTCGATGAAGTGATCAGTTGTAACGAACTAGATGAAAGTATGGACTCACGACTTGAGGTCATAACCACAGGACAGTTAGCACTTAACCAAATCGTCGATATCTTGGAAAATACACTTTTTGCAGAGAAGTAAGTGTCCAAAACCCATAGCATTTTTTTCAAAACACGCTGTGGGGTATCAATTTGCGAGTTGACTAGATTGAGCGCACTGTAATTTGGCGTTCTTCATCGACTGAACTTGCATCACTTAATCCGGTAATGTGCACTTTAATATGCTGATCGCCAATTTCCTTAGGAGTGAAGTGTAACTTATAAACCCCACTGGATTTCGTCAATATAACCTCTGAATCTTTAAACAAATCGATATCTTTATCGCTACTAAACTGAAGTTTGACGTTAATAAATGAGTTGGGTACTTGATATGAGATTGCCAATACTGAGGGCGAACCGTTAGGTACAGATAAAAAACGGTCGTGAGTAATACTTAGTTTTGCAGTGCTATGTTGATTTCTATCCATTTCATTGCGATCAAGCATTGAAAAACGTGGGCCAAATGGGCTAAATCCATAGCCACCTGAGCCATGTAAATCACAAGCGAATGCTGGCAATAACATGGCCGGAATGCACACCATAGCTATGATAAAAAAGCGTTGTTTAATCGTCATTTAAATTCTCCAATTACGGTTCTTGATATGGAATAACTTGATGTAGTGTCATTGAATAGGCCGATAAGCCGGTTTCTGTTTCGATGATTTTAAGTGCCAAACGGCCTTCAAACCAAAACGGGTCGTATAAATTTTCTAGCTCAATTCCTTCATTCACAACAACATGAATAATTTGGTTAGGTGGTGGAGGTGGCATATGTAAACATGCACCAAAATACGGGACAATAAAAAATTCCGTTACCATTCTTTCATTTGCACTCTCAAGAGGCACAATAAAGCCAGGTATACGGATAGACTTTCCATCATATTCGGTTACCACAGTGGTAGACACAAGCGCTTCTTGGAATCGTTTACCTTGGGCATCTAATTTCGTGTTTTTTTGCAATAAATCCAGCGAATCTTGATCCGAGCCATCTGCGATATCATTAAGAAAATCAGGTGGATTAAGCAGCGCGTCCAGATCATCTTTAGGGATTAAGGCTACCCAGTCAGTTATTTGGAAGTTCTGATCTTTTTCTGGAAAATTGGCGTGGGCCAAAGAGATAAGCAATGGAAGCAATAAAAAGCACAGCCCCGCTTTGCTGATGTACGATTGCATAATCAAAGTAAATTACTCAACATTTAAGTATTGCAATGTTATAACATATCTATAACGGGTTAGCGAAGAAATGAACAGCAAATGCAGTTAAGCGAAAATTCCACAAGTGTGACGGGTAGAGCAACGTCTCAGCCATTGTCGATCGAGGTTGAAAATCTACAACATGGTTATGCTAGAGGCAGTATCGATTTGAAAATTGAGAACTGGCAAGTACAGCATGGGGAACATGTGTTTTTGCATGGTGAATCGGGTTCGGGTAAAACCACTTTGTTGAATTTGATTGCAGGTATTTTGACTCCCCAGGCAGGCGAAGTGAGACTATTGGGCCAAAATTTTTCTGGCCTTTCTGCCCGTAAACGAGATCAATTTAGAGCCCGGCATATAGGCGTGGTTTTCCAGCAGTTTAATTTGATCCCCTACTTAACCGTGCTGCAAAATATTATGGTCGCCGGGTATTTTGCTAAAAAGTCTGACGATATTGAACGCCGTGCTACGCAATTACTAACAGAGTTAAAGCTACCCACGAGTATTTTACAGCAGCAAGCCAGTCAACTCAGTGTTGGGCAACAACAAAGAGTTGCGATAGCCCGGGCTCTGATTAATCAACCTGAATTATTAATTGTAGATGAACCAACTTCTGCACTTGACGCAGCAGCAAGAGATACCTTCATGCGCATCCTATTAGACATTTGCCAGTCTAAGCTCACCACCCTACTTTTTGTTAGTCACGATATGAGCTTAAAGCGCTATTTTTCGTCCAGTATTGATATTCATTCACTGAAGCAGTCACAGGGGTCAACTGTATGTTGATGTCTTTGGCGGTAAGTAGCCTTAAAAATAGGCGTAAATCAATTTTACTGACTTTTTTTAGTCTTCTGATCAGCATCAGTGTGTTGCTTGGTGTGGAGCACATGAGACAACAAGCAAAAGAGAGTTTTAGTCGCACTGTATCCGGTGTTGATTTAATAGTAGGGGCGCCTAGTGGGCAGCTTAATTTGTTGCTTTACTCCGTGTTTAGAATGGGCAATCCTACTAACAATATCAATTATGAAAGCTTTCAAGTTCTGCAAAATAATCAACAGGTTGAATGGGCTATCCCAATATCATTAGGTGATTCACATCATGGTTTCAGAGTGATTGGTACTACCCAAGATTACTTTACTCACTTCAGATATGGCAAAAAACAACCGCTAGAATTTGTACTGGGACAGGCTTTTTCTAATCTTTTTGAGGTAGTAATAGGCATTGATGTGGCGAAAAAACACAACTACCAAGTAGGTGACGAAATAGTGGTCGCTCATGGTGTGGGTTCGGTCAGCTTTAAGCATCATGACGACACACCTTTTGTAGTCAGTGGCATACTTAAACCTACAGGCACACCCGTTGATAAATCATTACATGTAACGTTAGAAGCGATTGAAGCCATTCATTTATCGCCGGCTAAACTCAGGCTACTCATAAACGATGTCGATGCCCTCGACTTAACTCCAAACAATATAACTGCGGTGATGTTAGGTTTGAAATCTAAATTCGCTACTTTTACCTTACAACGAAATATTAACAGTTATGCAGATGATCGGTTGATGGCTATCTTACCTGGCGTTGCCATGTCAGAACTATGGAGCATGATGGCAAACTTTGAAAACTTACTGCGCGTAATTAGCATTTTGGTGCTATTTGCCTCATTGTTTGGCTTGTCTACTATGCTGCTAGCGTCGATGGATCAGAGAAAATCAGAAATTGCGGTATTACGGGTATTGGGGGCAGGACCGGGCGTGATTTTTTCTTTGGTACTGATTGAAGCATTAATTTTAGTGAGTTTTGCTATCGTTGCATCGGTGATAACCATTAGCCTAACCTTAGCCCTTTTGGGAGATTGGCTGGCATCAGAATATGGTCTTTTTCTCAGTGCTAACTTATTGTCTATGGAGGCATTGACGGCAATTGGGATCATCTTTATCGCGTCTATTATTACTTCGACTATTCCTGCTTTTGAAGCTTATAAAAATGCCCTGCATTCAACTTTATCCTCTAGAAATTAAAATAGCGCTATGCGTAATTAACGTTATAAAAGCAAAAAAGTTACCCGGAAATTAATAGAGACTTTGCAAAAATCGATTTACGTATTGCTAAAGCAGAACACGTAGAAAAAGCCGACAAGTTACCACGTTTAGAATTGGATTTGGGCGGCGAAACTCGACAAGTATTTGCGGGAATTAAATCGGCATATAAGCCTGAAGATCTTGAAGACAAATTAACCGTTATGTTAGCTAACTTAGCGCCACGTAAGATGCGTTTTGGTATGTCCGAAGGAATGGTACTTGCAGCAGGCCCGGGGGGGGGGGGAAGACCTATGGATTTTAAACCCTGATGACGGCGCGCAACCGGGATGGAAAGTTAAGTAACTTTCCTCAGGTGACCGGAG
>Ga0115006_10003958_pt1 | contig 10217 bp, 9 predicted proteins | sample ArcOceMetagenome_3_FD_88943 | JGI IMG/M metagenome (GOLD analysis project Ga0115006, IMG submission 88943) | Marine eukaryotic phytoplankton communities from Arctic Ocean - Arctic Ocean- Svalbard ARC20M Metagenome | ecosystem: Environmental > Aquatic > Marine > Oceanic | place: Arctic Ocean...
CAGGCGTCCGCATCGACCCAAATCTTCATAGTTTTCCTTGCTGTATTACCCTAGTTTTATTTTAACTCATTACGTCTTAACACCTAAATACAGTAAAAACACCATATATGATTTGAAAAAAGACAGAGAACTAATAGAGTTTATAGGCCTTTTAGTAAACTTGTAAACTGATTTTCTGAGCTGATGTAAATAAGTGACTAGTAGGCATAAATTATTATTATGTCTAATAAAATAAAAAACCCAGTTAAAAAAACTGGGCAAAAAACAATCAATAAAACAAGGGAGAAAAAGGGGGCTTAAAATTTACTCATTATTTTTAAGTAAACTTTTACCATTAATAGAGATTTTTCTTGCTTTTAAAGCCTCTGGAATTTCACGCTCTAGGTCTACATGCAATAAACCATTTTCCATAAAAGCACCTATCACTTTTACATGCTCGCCTAATTGAAATTTGCGTTCAAAGTTTCGCTCGGCAATGCCTTGATGTAAAAATTGTCTAGGTTTAGCAGTACTTTTGGCGGTATCAGAAGGCGTTAGTTGTTTTGTACCAACAATAATAAGGCCGTTGTCTTTAGATTCAATGTCAATATCTTCTTCACTAAAGCCAGCAACTGCCATGGTAATTCTGTATTGATTATCAGCTAATAGTTCAATGTTGTAAGGTGGATATGATGATTGTTTACCAGGTTGTGAAGCTTTATCAATCAGATTAGCTAAATGATCGAATCCAATAAATGAACGGTATAGAGGGCTGAAATCTGTAGAGTTTCGCATAATATTTATCCTATAATATAGCAATAAGTAATGTCATATTAAAAATAAAAAAGTTTATTTGTTATTTAACCAGCAATATTATATTGCCTAGCATTTCATAAACTAATGTTAATTATTCTTAATAATGTGCCTTTCATAATGAACAGGCTGTTTAATTTGTAGACCCTTTTCGGCGACTACAATTAATAGATAGGGGGAGTTTTAAATATTTCAACCCTAACAGTTAATTTTTTTATTACTAATAAAACTAAGCCTGATGAGCAGGTTTAATAATCTTGATATTAGCACTTCTAAACTTTAACTTTACAAAGAACAACGCAGAATAGAATAACAGGAATTACTTCATTTTTATTCTTCTACTCACTCCTCTGAATAAAGTTCATCATTTATTTTTGATTCTGAAGTATCGATGACAATAACTGGTGCCGTGTACTTAACTTTAGTTAATGCCTTGTCGTAATTAGGTTGTTGTGAAATATTAGCAACCAACTCCTTGTAAACAATTTCTCCCTGATTATTAATAATAAAGATTGCACGAGTCAATAAACCCATATCTTTGATTAATAGTCCGTATTTCTTACCAAAATCGCGCCACACTGAATCAGAAAGTACTTTTATAGAATCAATTCCTTCGGTATTACAAAAACGTTTTTGTGCAAAAGGGAGGTCATTACTAATGGTTAGGGTAGTAATATTTTTGGGTAGGTTTGCCGCTTCATCATTAAATCGTTTTGTTTGAATAGAACAAACTCCTGTGTCTAAACTTGGAACAACTGAAATAAGTAGGGTTTGATCTTTAAAATCTGACAAATTAACAGGTGAAAAATTCTTATCAACCACTTTAAACAATGGTGCTTGGTCGCCAACTTTTAACTGTTTACCTAATAAAGTAACAAATTTTCCACCGGCTTGAACTAAGTTATTCGTTTCTGATAATTCATCGATAGACAAAGCTTTAGTTGCAGGTGTTATAATTAACGATATGAAAAATATAGAGAATAAAGTGAAATTTAGAGTGAAGTATTGCATTATATAATAGATACGTATAAGTGTTATTTAATAGATTCTATCTGTTTAATAAAAAAAATTCTATAAATAGAGCTTTATCATTATGCTATTTTTGATATTCTATTAGACTAAGCGTAAAGCTAAATATATTTAACATGGAAGTGACGACCTTTAACAGAGGCTCAAGGTTAATATGACAACAAAACTATTAATTTGTGACGATTCAAATATGGCGCGAAAACAAGTCGCGCGTTCTCTACCTGATGGTTGGGATGTAGAAATTAGCTTTGCTGTTGATGGTATTGAAGGTATAAAAGCTATAAAAGCAGGAAAGGGAGATGTGCTTTTACTCGATTTAAATATGCCAGAGATGGACGGATATCAGGTGTTAGAAGCCATTTTAGCCGAAGATTTACCTACCCTTACTATCGTTATTTCAGGTGACATACAACCAGAAGCTCATCAACGTGTTATCAGTCTAGGTGCTCTAGGCTTTATTCAAAAACCTATCAATAAAAATATTCTTACCGATGTTTTATCTTCATACGGTGTTTTTACTAGAGATAATTCAAAGGTTGATGTTACTGATGACAAAACCAGTGATGCCATACCTTGTATTACTCATGATGTTGTACAAACAGTGTCCATTGGTCAACCTGATTTGATTACTGCTGCGCCCATAGAGAACCTCATAGAAACGATTAAAACTGACGTCACTTTATCTTCTGATATGCGTGATTGTTATCAAGAAATCGCCAATGTTGCAATGGGTCGTGCTGGGGACTTATTGGCACGACTTCTTAATGTTTTTGTAGAATTACCTATACCCAATGTAAACTTTATTGAGGTAAGTGAGCTGCGTATGGCATTAAAAGATATTGAAAATCATGAAAGTACATCAGGTGTATGTCAGGGGTTTATTAGTGCAGGTATTTCTGGTGAAGCCTTACTGATTTTAAATGACTCAAGTTTTAAAGATGTCGCTTCTTTGATGAATTATCAATATGATGCTGATATGGGTACTGAGCTAGAACTACTGATGGATCTTGCTAATGTTCTTATTGGAGCATGTTTAAAAGGGGTATCTGAACAATTAGATATACAGTTCAGTCAAGGTCACCCTGAAGTATTAGGACAACACCGTAAAATATCAGATTTAATTGCAAATAATGCTAATAAATGGAAAAAAACACTTGCTATAGAAATTAGCTATAGTATCGAAAATTATCCAATTAAGTGTGATTTATTATTACTTTTTACTGAAAAATCGATGCAAACTTTAACTGAGAAGCTAGCCTACTTAATTGACTAGTAAAATTAAGTATTATTGTTAAGAAAAGTTAGTAAAAGTAAAAATTAGTAAGAAAATAGTGTTACTCAGGGGTAATAGGAAAGTTTATGACGTTAGAAAAATCTCAGTTAAATGAATTACATTGGTTAATGGAGATGCTTCATAATATTGATGTAGGGCTAGTTGTTCTTGATAAAAATTTTACTATTCAGATATTCAATGGCTTTATGGAAAACCATAGTGGACTTTTACCAAGACAAGTTAAAGATCAGCTTATCTTTGATTTATTTGAAGAGATCCCTCGTGATTGGTTTACCCGTAAAGCAGAATCAGTGTTTTTACTCAAAAATAAAGCGTTTACTATATGGGAACAAAGACCTTACTTGTTTAAATTTGAAAGCTATCGTCCAGTAACGGGTAGTGCTGAATTTATGTATCAAAATACTACCTTTATTCCACTTATCTCGTCTAATGGCGAAGTTAGTCATTTATGTTTACTTGTTTACGATGTAACTGATAATGCCGTGCATAAGCAAAGCTTAAAAAAAGCTAATGCCGAACTAGCTATCTTAAGTCAAACAGATGGATTAACTCAGCTTTTTAATCGTACTCATTGGGAGCAATGTTTGTTAGCTGAGTTCAAACGATGGAGCCGTAGTCAACACACTAGCTCATTGGTAATGCTTGATATAGATCACTTTAAAAATGTCAATGATACATATGGTCACATGGTGGGTGATGAAGTAATTAAGCATCTTTCGGCCTTAATTAAAAAACACGCCAGAGAAACTGATATTTGTGGTCGTTATGGCGGTGAGGAATTCACTATTTTATTAGCCGATACGTCACTCAAAAATGCTTACGTATTCGCAGAAAGATTACGCAAAGCTGTCTGTGAGTCAGTGGTTAGCTTTAACGAAGTAACGCTAACTTACACTATTAGTCTAGGTGTAGCTGAAGTTGACGATGCAATCCACAACCATGAAACTTGGATTGAACATGCCGATTCAGCATTGTATCAGTCAAAAGAGGGAGGCCGAAATAAAACCTCCTTGCATGTTAACGCTGAACCTTAACGCCTTAATATTTTTATCAAGATTAATGGTAATAATATCATTAAGGCTAAAATTAATCTTGGCCATTGACTGTAGGGTGTTTTACCATTGACGAACTGGACTTCGGCTTTTAATACGATTTCTTCAAATTGGGGAGCAATAGCTATTATTTCGCCAAGATGGTTTATTACCCCAGTAACACCATTATTAGTTGCTCTAACCAGTGGTCGACCAAATTCTAATGCACGCATTCGGGCAATTTCAAAATGTTGATGTGGGCCGTGAGAATTTCCAAACCAAGCGTCGTTGCTAACCGTTAAAATCATTTGTGTATTATGGGTAAAATTTGCGGCTAATTGATGCGGAAAAGCTACTTCAAAACAATTTAAAGGTAAAATTACCACCTGATTAGCCATCAAGTTGGGCTGGATGTAGTTACCATGACTAAATGATGACTGAGGCAAGTTAAATAAAGGGGCTAATGGCCTTAATAGCTCTTGAAAAGGTACAAATTCACCAATTGGTAATAAATGATTTTTATAGTATCTGTTGCGATGGTTATAATAATACCCTTTATCATCATTATTATCTTTTTTACCTAGTACAATAATACCATTAAAGTATTGTTTAGTTTCAAAATTATAATTTAATATACCTGTTATAATAGCGCTATTATTGAGCATAGCAGAGCTATTAACTGTTTCTAAATAATCTTGTGCGGCTGGCTCTAGAGAGGGAATAGCTGATTCGGGCCAAACTATAATATCGGCCTCATAATTTAAACGGGTTAAATCTAGATACTTCAGCATAGTCGGCCACTCTTGATCTGGCTGCCATTTCATTGATTGCGCTATATTACCCTGAATTAAAGCCACGCTAGTAGATTTACCATCTAGGGTAACCCAAGTAAGGTGTTTTAAAATAATAGTAGTGCTTGTTATCGCAATAATAATTAAACAAGGCGTAACAAATCGCTTATCATTATATAGAGCCTTCTGCGTTAATATTTTTGTATAGGTTAGTTCCGAGATTTGGCGATATATTTTAACCAAACAAATATTAACTATTAATATTATCGCGGTTATACCAACTTCACCAATTACCGGCGCAAAATTAGCAAGTGGACTATCTATTTGGCTGTAACCTAGCGATAACCAAGGGAATCCGGTTAAAAATATGGATCTTAAGTATTCACACAAAAGCCAGAAAGATGGTAATAACCATAAGTTTAATGTTTTATGTTTGGAAAAAATTGTCGCTAAGAAGCTAGCAAGTACTGGAAATAATGCTAAGTAAGTACACAAGCCAACCATTAATAATAGAGATACCACAAGTGGTAAACCACCAAATTGATCAATACTGACATGGACCCAACTAATGCCACTAATAAACCAGCCAAAGCTAAAAGCAGCTACTTTCTTAGCAGTAATCTTTGCGTTAGTGTTATTGATTTGATGAAGAACAACGCTGGGTAAAAATAATGCTAGCCACCATAATGAAAAAGGTGCGTATGCAAACACTAATAAAAAACCACTAAAAAAACATAACCAATACTGTTTGATGAGTAGTTTACTTTTTTTCATAATTTTTAAGGTAGGTATAACGCGCTTAATCACTCAGTTTACCATTGATTTCGTGATTTTTATCAACACTTATTTGTAACATCTGCATACGTCTGTTGTCAGCCGCAAGTACCTTAAATTCAAATTTACCTAGGCTAAACAGCTCACCCTTTTTTGGCATATGATTAAACTGACGAAGCACAATACCACCTATAGTGTCAGCGTCGGCCTCATTAAAGTTACAATTAAAAAACTCGTTAAAGTCGCTTAACTCGGTTAAGGCTTTAACAAGATAGACATTTCCAGCTAGGTGCTTAATTTCTTCCTCTATTGCATCATCTGTCTCATCTTCAATCTCACCAACAATTTGTTCTAATATATCTTCTATGGTAATAACGCCAGATACACCGCCATATTCATCGACAACAATGGCCATATGATAACGATCTGAGCGAAATTCTTTCAACAAGGGTTCAACTTTTTTACTTTCGGGCACAATAATGGCGGGTCTAATTATATTGCTCAGACTAAAATCACTACTTTGTGCGTTAAAACCAAACGCCAAAAGGTCTTTGGCTAATAAAATACCGTCGACATGGTCTATATCATCATTAACCACGGGGAAACGAGAGTGGCCAGACTCCAATATAATAGGTAAAAACTCTTCAAGGCTATGATCAATATCAATAGTAACCATCTGTGAACGTGGGATCATAATATCTCGGACACGCATTTCAGAAACGTCTAGTACGCCTTTGATCATTTGCTTGGTTTCAAGGTTAATTAAATCTCTACCTTGAGCATCATTTAATACATCAACTAATTGATCTTTGTTTTTTGGTTCAGAGGTAAATAATTGCATTAATTTATACAATAACGACTTTTTAGGTGAACCGTTACTGGCGTTTGGGGTTTCATCGCTCATAGAGCTTTATTTAATCCTTTGTGATGCTATTTAATAGCAGTTTTACTGCAATGATAGCGCCATTTTTGATGGCTAATTATATGACTAATAATATACTTAGTAACGCTATTATTAGTATGTGTTTTTAGTAAAGTATTTAGAAAGCAACTTCTGTAGAGAGTAACGTATATTAATAATAAACCGTACGAAACTATTTTTAATTTATTACTCTATTAGGAGATATGGGTTCTTGATATTAATTTTCGCTAATGCGGAAATTTCAATGGCTTCCATTTCGACTGCTTCATCCTCACTTATATGATCAAAGCCTAATAAATGCAAGCAACCATGAATAACAAGGTGAGCCCAATGATCAAATAAGTCCTTATTTTGTAATACAGCCTCTTCTTTCATAACATCAACACAGATTACTAAGTCACCAAGTAGGTTTAATATTATGCCTTCTGGCACTTCAAATGGAAATGATAACACATTGGTTGGCTTGTCTTGTCCTCTAAACTGGTTATTAAGCTGCTGACTCTCTTGCGATTCGACAAGACGAATAGTTAACTCAAAGGTTTGCGTAGTTTTTGAAGCGGTCAATAAAGCTGTTTCTACCCATAATTGTAATTGGGCTTGTGAAGGAAGATCATCGGTAGCGCACGCCACTTGCAAATCGATAAGGTGAGACATTAATGAGTATCACCTTGATCAGCATGTTGTTTTTTATTCATTTGTTGTTTAGCTAAACGTTCTCTATTTTGTTTTTGTTCAAAACTATCGTAAGCATCAACTATACGAGCTACTACTGGGTGTCTTACCACATCTTTAGATTGAAAAAAGTTAAAACTTATTCCTGGTATATTTTGTAAAACCTCAATACTATGACGCAAACCAGATGTTTGGTGCTTTGGTAAATCAACTTGGGTGATATCACCAGTAATTACTGCTCTAGAATTAAAGCCTATACGAGTAAGAAACATTTTCATTTGCTCAATCGTAGTATTTTGACTTTCATCTAGAATAATAAAAGCGTCATTTAATGTTCTACCACGCATATAAGCTAGAGGTGCAATTTCTATTACATTACGTTCAATAAGCTTTTCAACACGCTCAAAACCAAGCATTTCAAATAAAGCATCATAAAGAGGTCTTAAATAGGGATCTATTTTTTGTGATAAATCACCGGGTAAAAAACCTAACTTTTCACCTGCCTCTACCGCGGGCCGCGTCAGTAGTATACGTCTAACTTCTTGCCGTTCTAACGCATCAACCGCACAGGCTACGGCTAAATATGTTTTACCTGTACCGGCGACGCCCACACCAAAGCTAATGTCGTTAGTAATAATATTTTGAACATAGGCTTGTTGATTAGTATTACGGGGTTTAACAATACCCCTTTTCGTTTTTATGGTGACCATATCATCATATTTGTTTGCTAATAGGTCATCAGTATTTTGTCCTTGTGAGGATGTATTACTATCAATAGGTGAAGCTTGTTCAAGGCAATCAGCATCTAATATCGCTAAATGTACTATTTCTGGCGTAATAATATTAGTATTACCTTTAACTTCTTGGCTTTCGAGGTAAAGCGTTTTAAGCACTTTAACTACCGCTGCACAATTTAGTGGCATACCAACCACTGTAAAATCGTGGCCACGATAACTAATTTCTACCCCTAAACGACGTTCAATCGCTTTTAAGTTGTCATCCATAGGACCACATAAATTAGCTTGCCTATGGTTATCAACAGGGATTAATTTAAAAGATTCTCTGCTCAGTTTTACTGTTTGTGTACTCAAATTTTATCTTCTTATTACTATAAACTTGCATTAAGTTAAATTAATGCGAATTTGGGTTAAACGTACCTACACCTAATTCATCAAGGTTACTTGGGATACTGTTATGATGATTATTCGCTAAAATATCAGCTGGTGAGTGCGCAATCCTCAGACCCATGTCTTTTTCTTGTCTAATTAGCTCACCGCGTAAAGAGTTTGCGTAAACATCAGTAATTTTAATATCAACAAATTGGCCAATAACGCTGTGTGGTGCGACAAAGTTTACGGTACGATTATTCTCGGTTTTACCCCGTAATTCCATTGGATTTTTTCGTGAAGGCCCTTCAACGAGCACGCGTTGTTCAGTATTCAGCATTTGTCTAGCAATACGCAGGGCTTGATGCGTAATTTGATCTTGTAATAACTTCAACCGTTGTTTTTTTACTGCATCGCTAATATCATCAGGTAAATCTGCAGCAGGTGTTCCTGGGCGGGCGCTATAAATAAAACTAAAACTAAGATCAAAGTCTATGGCTTTAATTAAATTCATGGTGTCCATAAAATCTTCATCAGTTTCACCCGGAAAGCCAATAATAAAGTCAGATGACATCGACAAATCTGGACGTGCTTTTTTTAAGCGACGAATTTGCGATTTATATTCTATGGCAGTGTGTCCTCGTTTCATTTGCGTTAAAATACGATCACAACCACTTTGAACTGGTAGGTGTAAATGGTTTACTAATTCAGGAACATCTTTGTAGGCTTCAATAATATCGTCAGTAAATTCTACTGGGTGTGATGTGGTATAACGAATGCGATCAATACCATCAACAGTCGCGACTAAGCGCACTAGATCAGCAAAACGGCAAATACTACCATCATGGGTTTCACCTCGGTAGGCATTAACATTTTGGCCTAGTAAATTAACTTCGCGTACACCTTGCTCTGCTAATTGTGCTATTTCATAAAGTACATCATCCAGAGGTCTACTTACTTCTTCGCCGCGGGTGTAAGGCACGACACAAAAAGTACAATATTTACTGCAACCTTCCATAATTGAAACAAAGGCACTGGCGCCTTCGGCTTTTGGCTCAGGTAATCGATCAAACTTTTCTATTTCAGGAAAACTTATATCAATAATAGGGTTATTAGAGTGTTGTAGTTGGTTAATCATTTCTGGCAAACGGTGTAAGGTTTGTGGACCAAAAATCATATCTACAAATGGTGCCCGTCGGCGAATCGAGTTACCCTCTTGAGAAGCAACGCAGCCACCAACACCAATAAGTAAATCTGGATTTTTGTCTTTTAAGTTTTTCCAGCGCCCCAACTGATGAAACACTTTTTCTTGTGCCTTTTCGCGAATAGAGCAGGTGTTAAGTAAAATAACATCAGCTTGTTCTGCCTCTTCAACCATAGATAAACCGTGGGTTGAATCTAACAATTCTGCCATTTTTTGCGAGTCATACTCGTTCATTTGGCAGCCCCAAGTTTTGATATATAGTTTTTTGCTCATTTACTCTACTCTTTACACACAAAATATACTGATTAACCGATCAGTTAACCAATAAGGACAAATGGAGCGATATTTTATATCAATTCACAATGAAATTCGAATGATTAATAATGCGAGTTGTAAGATAAGCTGAAATTGTTACTGGGCTGATTGTAAACACCCGATGCGTTAAAAACCCTAGCGAGCAATGATTACCGAGGAAATTCTGATCAATAAAGTTGCCTTAGCTGACACATTATTATTTTAAGCAATTGATTAATAGTGATTTACTTATTTAAATTCATTTCAGTTCAGCTAAAGTCAGCCCAAGTAAGCTCATACCAATTTAA
>Ga0115006_10003959_pt1 | contig 10215 bp, 7 predicted proteins | sample ArcOceMetagenome_3_FD_88943 | JGI IMG/M metagenome (GOLD analysis project Ga0115006, IMG submission 88943) | Marine eukaryotic phytoplankton communities from Arctic Ocean - Arctic Ocean- Svalbard ARC20M Metagenome | ecosystem: Environmental > Aquatic > Marine > Oceanic | place: Arctic Ocean...
GAGCAGTGCCGGTAATGTGATGACGAGCAAGAGTGCTAGCGGGCGGTGCAAAGGCTTCAACCCCACCGGCAAGCACCCACAGCGAGAAGATGGACGCCGCAACGAGCGTGACGCAGCAAGTCGACCACATGGCCTACTAGTACCGGTGATGGTTGTTAATATTGGCTTGTGGCTTAGCTTCCCTTCAACCTGAGAGTCCTCTTAAGTGAACTCGGTGTGTTGAAGCTGATTCAGCCAGCTGACGCCGGCCAGACGCGGTATCGATACGTACGGTACGTACACGCTGGCGTGGCGCACCCGCCACTGAAATCAAATCGCCCACCGCCCACCGCACCGCCCCTTCCTCGGCATTCTCGCCCGGCCATATCGCGTCTTAGACGCCCAACCCCACTCATTGAAGACCCCCCAACCCGATGCAATCACGGCTCTGCCGCTCGACAGCGTCGGGATACTGCCGCCGGCGACGGCTGCGGCCGCCGCCGCCGTCCTGCGGTGAAGGCCATCGCCACACCAACACCTTGCTGACACCGAAGACTTGCACCACACACACACATGCCAGGAACCGATGGCACTCAAGCCAAGCTGCTACAAGAGGCGCCGCTCAAAGATTGCGATCCACATCGTGGCGGCGAGGCGCAGTCACAGGCGCAGGCACAGGCGCGCCATTTCCGGCACATCCCGTGCCCACTTCTACAGCATCGTCTGGACGACGGCCTTTCCATGGCGGCACACGGCCTGGGCGACAATCTGCGATTGCGACTGCTGCCACCAACCCAATATCACCGAACGACAACGGCGGCGACGACGACGACGAAGCCAACACCAATGGAAATAGCATCGATAACGATAACGACGCAACGAGCAGCGCTACTAGCGGTCATCACCGCGGGATCATGGACATTGATGATGAGGAGGTTCGGCGCTTTGCCGAATCGGGTTTGGCCCAGCTCCTTGCCGAAGAGTCCGAGCCTTTTGAGCGATTTGATGGCAGCGGCGCATCGGCGACTGGAATGCAGCAGCATCTCGAGGGCGACGCGGATGCCGCCCCGGAGAGGAGGCAGATGGCGGAACTATTGACCGAATTCGACCCGGCCAGGCCCCCACCGGATGGATCGTCCCTCGAGGACGTCCAAGTCTGGCTCGAGTGCGAATCGCAGCACGAGTCGGTCCTCAAGATCGAGAAGATCATCGAGGATGCCCGCTCGCGGAAGGACTTTGGATCGCTCACCGCCGTCCAGCGCCAGCTCCTGCGGTGGTACCAGCCCCTCCGGAATCGGATAGCCGCAGAGCAGAGGGACTACCTGAGGGGAAGGGAGCAGGGCACCAAACAGAAGCACACGGGGCAGAATGTGTACGGGCCCTATCTGTGCTCGTTGCAGCCGGAGAAGCTGGCCGTCATCCTGGCGCACGAGGCCACCATTCTGGCCGTCATTCGGGGCGGCGAAGCCAAGGTCACCAACATGGCATTCAAGATTGGCGATGCCATCGAAGCCGAGGTTCACGTACAAAAGTTGTTGAGAAAGAGAGCAGTGGAACGGGCGAGAGTTGTCCGACATAGACTAGAGGAAGATGGCGAAGAAGTGCCAGAAGAGGCCGGGACAGAGGGCAGCAGCAGCAGCACTGCAGATGGCGGCAGTATTATGGAACGGAGCGATGAAATCAAGGCCGAACTGCAGTATGCTGTCGTCAATGGTGCTACAGCGCCTGTGGATGGTGGCGAGATGGATGGACCTGATGAGGCAATTCCGCAGCAGGGTATTGACGACTGGATGTACGGTGGGAATCATCTACTACAATTTATCGAGGAGATGAATCGCGGCGATCCAATGGCTAATCAAACAATTCTCCGCGTTCAGCATGCCAAACGCCGAGCCCTTAAACTTTTGGAGTCGGAAGAGGAGTGGCCAACAAACAAAAAGGTCCAAGTCGGCGCATTTCTGATCAAGGTCCTTCTGGACGAGGCGACGATCAACCTGGAAGGCCGACCGGAAGATAATGATCTGTTCGATGACATCTCGTCGGGTGATCCGGCATTTATGTACGAGAAGCGTTGGCTCGATAAGAAGAAGAATACGGGCCATATTGCCATGAACCCTCGTTTGTACAAGCTCATCATTGAAGATAAATTCGAGAGTGTCGTCGGAAACACCACCCGACATCAGCCGATGATAGTCCCCCCGCTCCCTTGGTCATCCCTGACGGAGGGTGGCTATGTAGCCTTGAATGCCGACTTTATGCGAACGCATGGCTGCCAGGTGCAAAAGGAGGCGCTGCAGCATTCCGACTTATCGACTGTATTTGACGGCCTGAATGTATTGGGCAGTGTTCCGTGGGTGATCAACAAAGATATGCTCCAGGTGGCGCAAAAGTGCTGGGACGACGGAATTGTTCTTGGCGAGATACCTTCCCGAACCGATTTTGATGTACCCCCGAAACCAATCAAACCAGAGATGAGGGAGGATGTGAATTACAAGGACAAGGAAAGCCCCGGGTACAAGGAAGCCATCAAAGAATACAAACTATACCGCGAGGCATCGGTGAAGTACAATCGCATCAGCCAAAAGAATATGGACCTGAGATCTCTGCGGTGCTCATTGTTGCTCAAGCTCAACCAGGCCGAGAAGTTCAAGAACTTTGAGTCCATCTACTTCCCGTACAACATCGACTTCCGAGGACGAGCCTATCCCGTTCCGCCACACCTATCAAACATTGGATCGGATCTTAGCCGCGGGCTGTTGAAATTCAAGGAGTCCAAGCCATTGGGTGCCCGTGGACTGTACTGGCTGAAAGTACATTTGGCCAACTTTGCGGGTGCCGACAAGATGAGCTTCGATGATAGATCTGGATTTGTGGACAAGAATATGGAGCACGTTCGTGCTGCTGTAACAAATCCTTTGGGGGAAGACAGATGGTGGATGGGTCTTGATGACCCTCTTCAGGGTTTGGCGACCTGCCACGAGATTGTCAATGCCATCGACTCAGGCGACCCTGAGTCTTACGAATGCTCTCTCCCCGTCCATATGGATGGCTCCTGCAATGGCCTCCAGCACTATGCAGCCCTCGGGCGCGATCGAATCGGAGGCAAGGCGGTCAATCTATGCCAGTACGACGAGCCCCAAGACGTTTACATCGGTGTAATGGAGGAAGTCATACGTCGAGTCGCCGAGGAGGCCGCCACTACGTTGAACATTGACAGTAGCGATCCCGACAAGCTCACCAAAGCCGAACGAGAGAAGCTGAAATACAACAGAGCTGCGAAGCTCGTCGATGGTCATATTGATCGTGGCGTCGTCAAGAGAACGGTCATGACGAGCGTGTATGGCGTCACCTTCATCGGTGCCCGGAAACAAATTCAAGAGAAGATCGAGGAAAAATTGGAGGCTCAAGGGCTGGACGTAGACGCGAGAGAACAGGAGATCCACGCCGCTTGCGGATACCTCGCGAGTGTAACGATGGATGTCATGGGCGAGCTATTCCAAGGAGCGAGGCAAACGATGAATTGGCTCGCCACATGCGCACGGCTCATCTCATCGCAGGGCCAACCAGTGGCCTGGATATCCCCAACCGGCATTCCGGCGGTTCAGCCCTATCGCCTGAAGAAGCCCTACACAATTGTAACTCTTCTCCAAACTATCGTCTTGACCAATACCTCTGATAGCTTGCCCATCCACCGGCAGCGACAAGTAACAGCGTTCCCACCCAACTACGTTCACTCGTTGGATTCATCGCACATGCTTCTGACGGCCTTGGAAATGGATCGACGTGGCCTCGTCTTCTCGGCCGTTCACGACAGTTTCTGGACTCATGCCACCGACATTGACGAGATGAATGACATCCTGCGAGAATCTTTTGTCGATTTGTACGACAGGCCGCTCCTGGAGGAACTGAAGAAAGGCTGGGAGCTTCGCTACCCCAACCTCGAATTCCCCGCAATCCCCAAGAGAGGCGATTTAGACATTGAAGAAGTGAAGAAGGCTCCGTACTTCTTTCAGTAGTATATTTCTAGCTATATAGAGAAGCTGTTTACTAGTACTACACATGTACATGTAAGTGATATTCTACCGTATGTCAAGTCATCTCTCATCAGAGCCAACGAGCCAACGCCTGCCGCGCGCTGCTGCTGCCGCCACCAGACTGCCAGCGGGAACAACATCATTTGATCCCGTAAGTGTGGCGACGGCAGACGGCAAGACCGAGCATGCGAGCATGAAATTTCCGCCACGAAATCAAATCAAAATCGAACATCGCAAGCAAACTCATCACATCGATCCAACCAGCCAGCACGGAGAGCTCCGCGTCCCAACCACGGACCGTCATATCCTCTTCCAGCAAGAAACGCAACTCCCCAAACCAATCAAGATGATCTCAGCCATCGAGTGGGTGCCCCAGGGTGCGGCAGATCCCAACCCCAAGCGGTATGAGCTTTCCAAGGCAGAAATGGAAATGCTCGAGGCCCAAGCCAATATGGACGCCGACTTGGCAGAAGGGGGGCAGGACGATTCATCGGACGATGGTTCTGATGCCGACGGAGCCAATGGGACCGCCGATGGTTCGTCTAAAGTCAAGCTAGAGCCCATCGACATGTCGACCCTACCCGCCGATCTGCGAATGGACGAGTATTCTGACGATGACGACGACGATGAAGCCAAGGCTGGAGGCCGAGTGGGCAATCTCCTCATTGGTAAGGAAACGGAACTCATGGGCACCCATCTCGACGAGGATGAGATGCCCGTTGAGGACATTGAAGAAGAGGAAGAGGATGACGATGACGATGACGATGCCCACGACGATGATAGCGACGATGATCTTGCCGACGTGCCGGATACTCGCGAATTCATGCCCATTGATGTTGAAGGACTGCAAGCCATGGGCCTGTCGGCCGCTGGACTGGGCGGGGCACTCAACGAGGAGGGCGATGACGACGATGCCAGTGATCTGGAGGACACCAACCTCCGCCCCGATGATGCCATCTTAGTCGTTGCCAAGACGGAGGAAGACTTCGCCTCCCTCGAGGTACATGTTTATGAACCAAAGACTGGCAATCTGTTCGTCCATCATGACATTCCCCTCCCCTCCCTCCCTCTGTGCCTAGCTCACGGAGATGTCAACCCTGATGGTGGCGCTGGCAACTACGTGGCCGTCGGCACATTCAATCCTGGAATTGAGATCTGGAATCTCGACGTCCTCTCGGCCCTGGAGCCAGTGTGCATATTAGGCGGAGAAGACATGTCTGCAGCCGATGAGCTCATGCGCATCAACATGGCACGAGCTGCGTCAGGAAAGAAGTTGAAGAAGAAGAATGGGTCGATGGGTGGCGGTGGACTTCGTCCTGGTTCTCACAAGGAAGCTGTCATGGCCCTTTCTTGGAACGCGGTCCATAGGCAGGTACTCGCCAGTGGCTCTGCCGATATGACTGTCAAGGTAAGGAGAAAAGTTTTGTCCTCGCCCTCCCTGTTTTTGGGTGTCGCTTTCATCTCGCACACTACCACCAGCTTGCTCACACTTTGATTTGTTCCTCACCACAATGCAACGACGTACCTGTTTTTCATCAATTTTAGGTGTGGGACATAACGCAAGCTGGAACCCCCAACGCCTGTGCCGCGACGTTTTCTCATCACAAGGACAAGGTCCAGTCGGTGGCGTGGCATCCTACCGAGGGAACGATATTGGCCACCGGATCGTTCGATCGCACAATTGCCCTCGTCGATGCAAGGTCCAACGATGGGAAGAATTTCCGCAAAGTATCTCTCCCGGCCGACTGCGAGGCCATTGCGTGGGATCCCCACCGGTCGCAGTACCTCGCCGCCGCAAGTGAGGATGGCACCATCACGTGCTGGGACGTTCGCAAATTCGATAAGAAAATTTGGTCGTTTGTTGCGCACGAGTACGGAGGCGTAAGCGACCTATCGTACAATCCGTAAGTAGTTGGAATTGGGCCGCCGATGCATGCAAATTGGCTGATTTGATTTCGAGATTTATGTTTGTACATGTAACTCGAGAACGCCTCTCGTATTTCTCACATCGACCAAACGTCCCACACATGTATTTTTCGACTTTCACTGTGTTACAGACGCGTCCCTGGTATGCTTGCGACCTGCGCTATCGATAAGACGGTCAAGCTTTGGGATACGAGCAGCTGCATTGCCAACAACTCCTCCGTCGCCACTCCGCCGGTGCCCTGCGGCAGTCGTGACATGGGCGTTGGTAAGCTGTACACCGTGAATTTCTACCCCTCCTCTCCCTGGCTACTGGGCACCGGAGGATCTGGCAACCAGCTTTCCCTCTGGGATCTCTCTGGCGAGGCTCCTCTTCGAAAGCGATTTGGCGACCGGGTCGCCGCCAATATTGGCGCTGGTCAAGATGAAGAGGGCAACGAGACCGAAGGAGCCAAAGAGAAGGATTTCGAGGCCATGATGGCAGCCGGCGATGCTGCCGCGGAAAAGGTCCAAGAAGCTGGCAACAGCAAGAAGAAGAATGGTGGAAAGAAGAACAAACGCAAGGCCCACAGGGCTGGGCGGTAGAAATGGTACATATAGCAGGGTCTTGATGACGAATCGTCGGTCAAATGTGAGAAGTCGATCTTGGTTTGTTTGTGGTGGACAACAACAATTACGGTCGTATGGGATTATTATACTGTACGAAGCTGCAGCCATGGAGAACGACAACAACGACAACGCCAACAGTGCCATTGAACTGTTGGAGCCGACATATCGAACAAAGCCAAGTGAAGACGAACGCTTCAATGCCGACAAGGCAAAGGCAATAGCCACCGAAATACTTGAGCGCGAACTGGATGCGACCAAAGTTGATGCCGACAAGCAGGTGGAGGAATGGGCCGACTTTAGCGATGGATTCGAGTCCCTGTCCAAATCGATTGCCGACAAGGTCAAGGCAAAGTGCAGGGAGGAGCTGCACTGCCCACGGCACAAGATCTTGGTCCACCTTGCCATCGGCCAACGCAAGGATCAGGGAGTCTCCGTCATCAGCCGTTGTCTGTGGGACAACGGAACGGACAACTATGCGTCGGCAAGCTATCGCAATGAGGCCATGTGGGCATCCTGCATCGTCTTTGGTCTGTACACGGAATGAAATACCAATGGGTACCTCTAGATAGATGTATGTATTAATACCATGGTATATGTACATTTCCTAAAAACATAAATCTTATGAAATGAGGCTCCGAGTGCATTGATCCCCCCCAGGGTATCCGGGAACCTCTTCCATTGAACTAGACTAGTATTGAGCCAAAAAGTCATTGTCGTCGTTGTAATCGAAATACATGTCCCTCGTAAATGCGGGAGGCGGCGGCTGTTGCTCCAGAGGAAGAGGAGTCTCGTCGAACGGAGCATCGTGATCCGAGTGTATTTCCTCTCGAATGGACGACATGTGACTCTGCGCGTGTTGTCTGGACTCGGCATTGTACAGATGCTGTTCCAGTGTCGCCAAATTGGCATCCTGGCCAAATGCATCCGTCCTACCGCTGGCTCTTCCTACAGCTGCCGGCCAACCCCCCTCGTCCATATTCAACTGAATGTCGTTGTCCTCCTCTGCGTCGAACATTGTTGAGTTTGGGGAGAGAACATAGTCGCCACCATCGTTCTCATTATCACCGTCGTTGGGATATCTATCATTTCCAAGCGTACCAAAAGTTGGAGTTGAATGCAGAGAAGAAATTCTCGCTATGCCGTCGTTGTTGTTATCAAGATTGTCTTCTTCTTCTGCCGCAACCTCTACCACGTCCTTCCTTTTTTCTTCATCACTACCTGCTGCTCTCTCCTCTCGCTTTTTGGCAGCAACGAACAGAAGTACGGCAAACAAAAGTCCGGCCACAAATGCAGATGCGCCCACAATTGCCGCTGTGATTGGAGTGATTGTTGTCGCCTGAGTATCATCTGCCTGAAGACTATTGGCATTACCGCTACCGGCACCAGCATTTCCTCCACTGGTATTGCCCGTTGTTTCCGGATTTCGGCCGGCGAGGCATGCTCCAAAGTTGCGTTGGCAGCCATGACCACAGCCTTCCTCTGACAAGCTGCACATGCCATGTTTATCACAGCAATTGACACCCGGGCACTTTGCATGGTTGCCCTGAACACCGCACTGGCCTTTCTGGTTATTCCAGTGATAATCCTCCCTTGTACTGCCGCTTCCACTGCCGGCCTGTTCCATATCATCCATACTGCTGCTTCCTTTTGGACCTTTGCTGCTTTCACCCTTCGACGACTTTGAGGATTCGGATGATTTGCTTCCTTTGGGAGCTTTTGAGCTGTCCTTGCTTCCTTTGGGAGCTTTTGAGCTGCCCTTGCTTCCTTTTCCACTCGCGGGGTTGGCGCTCGGAATGGAACTCGGCAACAAGATTGCCGTCGGCATGGCACTAACAGTCGGATCGAGCGAGGGTGCGCTGGACGGGGTTTCCGATGGCCGAGAGGAATCGGATGGTGTCGACGACGGACCGGTCGATGGCGACAACGACGGTACTCGACTCGGACTCGGCGACGGTCCGGCAGAAGGCATCAGGGACGGTCCCTCCGACGGTACTCGACTCGGACTCGTCGACGGCTCGTCACTGGGCATGGAAGACATGGACGGTTCAGAGCTTGGGCTCTCGCTACATCCCTTGCCCCCCCCCTTGCCATTACCCTTGCCACAGCTGCTCGGCGCCTTGGGAGCCTTTGAGCTGCTTCCTTTGCCGTTGGGAGCTTTTGAGCTGCTTCCTTTGCCTTTGGGAGCTTTTGAGCTACCACTTGCACGGTTGAGAGAATCAAGGACAATTTGCTCATCACCACCATCACCACTTGCACGGTTGAGAGAATCGAGGATATCACCACCACCATCACCACCGCCGCCTCCTCCCCCGTCGGTCTCGTCCAGAAGAAAACTCAGGTCAAAGTCGTCGAGGCTGATTGAATCGTCGTTCTTGTTCAGGGCCCTTTGCTTATCACCCTGCTGTTGTTGAAGCTCGGCGGACGGTCCGATGTGCCGCCCGCCAAAGTATGGACGACGATGCGAGGGAACATCAGCAGCAACACTGCCAGCGACAGCAGCCGTGGCTGTCGCTATGGCCGTTACCGTGGCCGTGGCCAATACCGACGCTGCGACACTGAGACGCATTGGCTACTACAATGTGCTGGATATGACGGGCGGCGAGAGATAAATTAATTGACGATGAATTTGCGAGCAGCACCTGCAGTTGCTGAGATTGTAAGGATGAAAGAAAGTCGACGAGGGATTCCTCTAGAGATTGAAAGATGAATGAGGCAGCAGCAGGGAGCGTTGGAATTCAGAGATCGCCTGGCTTGAGCCGTTGAGAACATTCGAACATTGCAGCAAAGACGGGCGGGCTTGCTTGCCGCAGAGATACGGGACCACAGTACCGTACGGGACCAACTACGGTCGGTCATGAAGATGACGGTCATTTATTAGTGCCAGCGGCAGCATATCATACGATGGCCGAATCTGACCCAGACACATCCTGGGCCAAGGAGGGAGGCAACGACGAAGAGAATGCCGCCCTCACGTCGTCTGGTGCTGGCGAAGGAGGCCCAGCATCAGGCAGTGGCATCGGAAGTGCCGGCACCGCCGACAGCAGCGGTACTAATACGAGTAGCAGCTGGTCAGCGGATCCGCAGGTCTCCACCTCCAACCCCAGCTCCAAGAGGAGCTCCACCCACCGCTTCTTCCGCTTCATCAAGTTCCTCGCCGTCGTGTCGAGCTTCATGCTGTTCGTTGGCCAGTGCGTAGCCATCTTCTACGGGCGAGCCTCGCACGTCCAAGTCGTCCTGAAACTTTACGTTATGGCGTTTTGCGTCCTCATCATTATGAACGAGATGGAATGGACGAGACTGGCCACCGAAAGCAAGCTCCTCGTCAATTGGATGGGGAGGGGATTCTCGTACTCCTTTGTGGGTTTGGTGTCGGTGGAGGAGAATGATGTGATGGTCAGGTTCATCAATGTTAGCTTAGCGGGCAAAACGCAGCTTATGTTCATCGAGGCGGTGAGCTACATGATGGTGGGAGTTGGGGTGATATACTTTATTCTTGGCTTGTCATGTTGCAAGAGTGTGAGTGATCGGGCTCGGTTGGACTACACCAAACGAAGGTACGGGGAAACCGCGCCGACATTATAGAGTATAGTAGCATATAACCAATACTTATTTGTCATGAATAGAGCTACTAGGAATTCCTAGCTAGCACGGAATAATCTTGTTGCTATAC
>Ga0115006_10003961_pt1 | contig 10213 bp, 3 predicted proteins | sample ArcOceMetagenome_3_FD_88943 | JGI IMG/M metagenome (GOLD analysis project Ga0115006, IMG submission 88943) | Marine eukaryotic phytoplankton communities from Arctic Ocean - Arctic Ocean- Svalbard ARC20M Metagenome | ecosystem: Environmental > Aquatic > Marine > Oceanic | place: Arctic Ocean...
AGGCATCGCGTGCGGCCGCCCGCCTCGGCTCGTGTCGCCAGCGCCGAGGACACTCCCTCCTGCGCAGCGGTGGCACGAATGGAACCCGCGGAGGAGGTAGAGGGTGCGCTGAGGGCAGCAGCGGAGGCGCCAGAGGCGGTTGCGGCTGCGGCGGCGGCTGCTGTGGAGGAGGAGGTCGAGGAGGACGAGGACGCGGACGGCGAGGCCATCGAGCTCAGGTGTGGGCTGGACGCGCTGTGCCTTCGCGACGACGGCGATCTCGAGGCGCGCGCGGCGTCGTGGCCGCCGTCGCCGTCGGAGGTGGCGCGGCCGCTGCGGCACGGCGGCGCCGCGTGGCTCTTCGAGGCGCCGTCGGCGCCCATCTCTCCCACCGCGCCGCAGCGAGGGTGCTCCGGCAAGGCGGCAGGCGCGGTCGCCACGCCTGCCGCTCCCGCCACCGCTGCCGCCGCCGCCGCTGCGGCCGCGCCCTCCGCGCCGCCCGCTGCTGGCATGGCGGGTGCGGTGCCGGCGGCGGCGATCGGCCTCGAACTGCCGATGACGGCGTCGATGCTCGATTGCGACGTGCTGCAGCCGGCGGCGGCGCAGATGGAGATGCCCAGCCCCGCGCCGCCCGCGCAGCCGCCCACGCCCACCGTAGGTGAGGAGCCGCCCTCGCCGCCGCCCACGCCGCCGCCCACGCCGCCGCCTCCGCTGTGCTCGCCCATCACATCCGCCGACGATTGGCCCACCATCGCCACCGATGGTACCCCCACCGCCGCCGCCGCCACCGCCGCCTTCGCCGCCGTCGCCACACCGCTCATCACCGCAGGAGACCATGACGCGACGGCCGACGCCGACGCCGACGCCGCACGGCCGGTGGCGTCGGACGATGCGCCGCCCGCGAGCGGCGCGGCCGGTGGGGCGCCGGGCCGGTGCGGGCGTCGCGGGCTGTGCGTGCGCGTGGCGTGTGCGCCGACGTCGACGGCGGTGCCGATGGGCGCGATGCTTCGCCTGGGAGGGACGACGCTGCGGCTGGCGCGGCCGCACCCATCGGAGCGGAAGGGGGAGCTCTGGGCGCGGCTGGCGGTCGGGCTCGATGAGGGCGGCCGCGGCGCGCTCTCGACGTTTCTGCTGCTGCCGCAGTGGTCGCACTGCAACTACGGCATCGTTGGGCGCCGCTCGAAGCGCGCGACGCTCCCGCTGCGTGACCTCAAGGCGCGCCGCCGCCATGCGCTGCTCGTGCTGCGCAGCTTCGACAAAGTTGGGCAGCCGCTGCCGCGCGCGCTGCCGGCGCCTTGTTTCCAGCTGATGCCTCACAAGGGCAAGCCGTGCCAGCTGCTGCTCGGCCGCGCGACGCAGACGCTCCGCCAGCGGTGGCGCCTCACGGCCGGCGACGTCTTCTGCGTGGGCCACACGCACGTGAGCGTGCAGGCCCTCACGCAGCGCGTGGCGGCGCCGCACGGCGCGCGGCTGGTTCTCGTGCACGACCGCGGCAGGCGGTACCGTCGCAAGGCGCTCAAGGAGAAGAAGCGAAGCCGCAAGCTGCTCGGCAACGACAACTCGTCGTCCGACGACGACGACGATGCGCAGCAGGCCTCGAGCGACGACGACGCCAGCACGCTCCCCGACGCGCCGTGGCCGCTGCTGCGGCTGCTGCTGGTGGCGGGGCCGATGCGCGGCCGCACGCTCGAGCTGGGCGCGCAGGGCGTGTGCATCGGCAGCGCCGCGAGATGCGACCTCGAGCTGCGCAACGACCGCACCGTCTCGTCGGTCCACGCGCGCATCAACTGCGTCGACGGCCACTGGTACCTCTCCGACGTCGGCTCGGCGACGGGCACCTTCCTGCTGCTGCCCGACGCCGGCAGCCGCATCGACATTGGCGACGTCGTCCGCATCGGCAAGACGGAGATCGCCTTCTTCGTGCAGCCGGTCGAGCCGTCGCCGCAGGCGGGGGCGACCGGCGGCGCGGCGACGTGAGCGTGGTTGCTGGTTGCTGGTTAGTGGTGATAGATACGTAGTACGATGGCATCTGTTTAGATGGTTATACGTTCGGTACATTCTTATGGATACACAGATTCGGTTAGTGGTGTGACCCGTGTCCAGCATGTCTGCATGCTGGCGTGGCGGGAGGGATGCAGGTTGGCGTACCCTTCGCGCACACGCCGAGAAGGATAGCGATACCGACAAAACGAAGCCTCCTCATGGCGGAGGCAGAGCTCGCAGATCTCGTCGAAGAGCAAGTCTTCCGTGCCAAGGCCCTGCTCGACAAGCAGGACTTCGCTGGCGCTGCGGCCGAGGGCGACCGCACCCTCGATATCCTGCCTCATCTTGCCGAGGTCAGCATTATCCGAGGCCACGCGCTCCTGTCGCCGCTCCTCAATGCGATCAGAGAGAGTGACACCCCAAGCGTCTGCCGCAACGACTTCAAGCCGGCGTACGAGGCGTTCAGGCTCGCGCTGGTGATGGACCCGAGCAACGCCGACGCGGCCAAGGAGCTCGAGCGGCTCACTGAGCTGCTGAAGCGTGTGCCAGAGTTTCCTCCGCAGACATCGGTGGAGATCGAGGAGGTCGAGGTCCAGGAGGTCGCTGAGCCGCCGGTGGTGGAGCAGGTCGAAGCACGCGCACACGCACACGTCGGCCCCGACGCCGGCCCCGAGCAGGACATGTACGAGATGCTCGACGTCATCGTCATCGGCGCCGGCGCCGCCGGCATCGGCGTCGGCTTCACGCTGACCAACATCTTTGGCCTCGACAGCTCGCGCGTGCTGCTGCTCGAGCGCGGCGAGGCGATCGGCACATCGTTCCGCAAGTGGCCGGCGGAGATGCGCTTCATCTCTCCGTCGTTCAACCAGCAGGGATGGACCAACTCGTTCGACCTCAACTCGGTCGTGTACGGCACGTCGCCCGCCTTCTCGCTGCACGCGCAGCACCCGTCGGGCGAGCAGTACGCCGACTACCTGGCGGAGCTGGCCGAGGCTTCGAAGCTCAGCGTGAAGACGAGCACCGAGGTGCTGGGCGTCGAGGCGGACGGCTGCGTCTTCGACGTGCGTGTGCGCGTCACTTCGGCCGACGGGACGCAGCGCGAGGAGACGCTGCACGCGCGGTACGTCGTGTGGGCGGCGGGCGAGTTCCAGTACCCGCGCGAGTGCCCCGCCTCCGTCGGCGGCTCGGAGCTCTGCGTGCACAACTCGCGCGTGCGCTCGTGGGCCACTCTGCCGGGCGACGACTTTGTCATCATCGGCGGCTACGAGTCGGGTGCCGATGCGGCCGTCAACCTGGCCAAGGCGGGCAAGCAGGCGACCGTGCTCGCGTCGACCGCCTCGTGGAATGTGCAGACGCCAGACCCGTCGTCCGAGCTCGCGCCGTACACTGCGCAGCGGCTGCGCGACGTGACCGCGGAGGGCTTCTCGCCGCAGCCGAGGCTGCTGGCGCCGCTGCGGGTCGTGAGGGTGGAGAAGGCGGCGGAGGGCGGCTTCAACGTCGTCGCGACGTGGAAGGCTGCCGAGGCCGTCCAGCTCACCAAGCTGCGCAAGCCGATTGTGGACGGCGCCGCCGCAGCGAACACCCCCGCGGGTGCCGAGGGGAGCGAGCTGGTGGTGCACACGCCGCAGCCGCCCGTGCTGGCCACTGGCTTCCAAGGGAGCGTCGCCGCCGCTGCGAGCCACCTCTTCGACATGGCGTCCGCGTCCGACGAGGCCAAGGGCTGCCTGGCGGGCGCGCCGATGCTGACCGCCGACGACGAGTCCACCAAGGTGCCGGGCGTCTTCCTGGTGGGCCCGCAGGTGCGGCACGGCGAGCTCTCCTTCTGCTTCATCTACAAGTTCCGCCAGCGCTTTGCGATTGTCGCCAACGCCATCTGCACCGGCCTCGGCCACGACACGAAGTGGGCGGTCGCGGCGTGCCGGGAGATGAACATGTACCTCGACGACCTCACGTGCTGCAAGTCGGCGTGCGGCGAGGCGTGCTGACGATACTTTAGTCCTTTGCTGTTTGCCCGGGTGGGAAAACTTGCATGTCGACGGATGACCGTCATCCGTGGGCTCCACGAGCGTAGCGAGCTCCCCAGTCAGGAAAATGAGCTTTGCACGCGTAGCGCGCCTAAAATTCAGCCTTTTTCGCTTCAAATCGACGTTTTCACCGCTGAATCGTCCACACCGTAAGGCGCCGCTACGCGGCGGCTCGCTACGCTCGGCACACTACGCGTGCGCTCGCTACGCTCGTCATCCGTGGCGCGGTGCAACTGTTCCCACGCGGCTGTTTACCCCGCGGGGAAGTCATAGATTAGGTGGTCATACCGATTTACGAAGATCAGAAGAATGATTCTGAGAGTTCGGGCACGCAGCAGTAAAGCGGGATCGCCGGACAAAAGGAGCAGACATGAAGCCGAGCAGACCTGGTCTCCTCGAAGCGCTCGGCGTCAGCCGCGCTAGGCTGCGCGAGCTGCGCCCAATCGCATACACCCTGCTCGTGCTGCTCCTCTGCGGCGGCGGCTGTGTGCACGCGGCAAAGTACCAGTCGAACACGAGCTGGCCGCCGAGCCACCTGGCTTTTTGCGCTCTGACCGCGGCATGCTTCACCGTGGGCATGGAGTACTACGCCAGGTGGGCGCACAAAGAGAGCTGGCACAACGGCTCCCTGTGGAGGATCCATGTGACGCACCACTCGCCGACAAAAGGATTGTTCGAGGCTAACGACGTCTTCGGCATCTTCAACATGCTGCTGATCCTGCCGGTGATGCGGTGGGCCTTCCTCGCAGACCCCGTGAACCTCGGCTCCGCCGGCGTATTTGGCTTCACCGTCGGCGTCTCCATCTTTGGCACGGCGTACATGGTGGTGCACGACGGCGTTGTGCACGGCCGCTTCTGGACTGGCTCGCTCGGCCAGGTCGATACGATCAGGCGGGTGGCCGAGGCACACAAGATGCACCACAAGACGGCCGAGATGGGAGCGCCCTACGGCATGTTCCTCGGGCCGCACGAGCTCGACGCGGAGGCGCGCGGCGTCGAGCCCTCACCGATGCCCATCGCGCTCAAGGGCGGCCTGCTCGGCTGCGCCGGCGTCTCGATGGCGTCGCTTTTGTGGTCCCCGATGTCCCTTGCGCTCAAGGGCGGTCTGCTCGGCTGCGCCGGCGTGTCGATGGCATCGCTATCCCTGTCCCTTTTGTTGTAGTAGCGTGTCCTTTCAAACGGTGTATAGTATCTTCAGCTTCTTCAAGCGCCTCGCGCATAGCCATAGGTGTTCCCGTCTTGACACAAGGACATGCAAACCAACGCATGCATCCGACCAGACTCTAGAGATTGGCAAAAGCTAGAGGGAAGAAAACGGTCTGTAGATAAGACGGGAAAACGGGAAAACCTATGGCTATACACGCCGAACCTACAGACCTACAATCGAGAGTGAGAAAGTGACATGACCCCCACCCATACCAATCGCCCCCGTGGCGCCACCCGAGCTAGAGGGAAGGGCGGAGATGTAAAAAAACTTTTGTGCATCCGAGTGCATTCTTCGGGACTGCGCAAGCATGCCGACCGACAAGCAGAAGGCCGCGGCCAAGGCCAAGCTGGCGCCGCCCGAGCCACCCCCAGCCGCGGAGCCACCGAAGCAGCGCAGGCCCAGGCTCAAGCAGACCGGCGTCATCTCGAGCAAAGATGACAAGGTGGTCAACGTCGGCGGCACGGCGGCCGACGGCACGGGGATGGTGCTAAAGGAGTGGATGCGCATGCCCAAGACGCTGCTGCAGGAGCACTGCCAGAGCAACAAGGTGCCAAAGCCCGAGTACTATGCGACTCAACGTGGCGGCGAGCACTTTTGCCGGGTGCGCATGCCGGATCCCAAGAACAAGGACAAGGACGTGCACGTCAACTGCCCTGTCGGCGCTCACACCAACCAGGACGCGCAGCACAAGGCGGCGCTGTACACGCTGCTTCAGATCACACCGAACGTGCAGCACCACCGCAAGCTTCCAGACGTCTACCGTGATCTATGGCTCCAGTGGCAAGCGCAGCCGCCCGCACAGCCGCACGGCAAGGGCGGCGGCAAGGGTGGCGGGCGCGGTGGAGGAGGAGAGGGCGGCGGTGGTGGCCGTGGCGGCAGTGGCGACGGCAGAGGCGGCGGCGGCGGTGGCGGCGGCGGCGGAGGAGGAGGTGGTGGCGGTGGACGCGGTGGCGGTGGCGGCGGTCGGGGCGGCCGCGGCGGCGGGCGTGGCCGAGGCACCTCCTCTCATGGTGTGAGCATCCCGGCTGCACTGCGGTATGACATGCAGCGGTTGATCCTCGAGTGCAGGCAGCAGCAGCAGCAGCAGCAGCAGCAGCAGGACATCGAGGGAATGCCAACGGACGAGATGGCGGCGCTCGCGCAGCAGCTGGCGGAGCTCGGCTTTGCGGAGGCCGATGCGACCGACGCGGCGCGCAGCACGGCCGAGGGCGGCGGGGGCGACGCGGCGGCGAGGGCGCGCGCCATCGACTGGCTGTGCCTCCACCTGCGCGAGGAGCAGCTGCCAGACCTCTACCGCCCCTTCGCCAAGGTGAGCCTCTTTGTGCAACCCAGCCTCAAGACGCAGCCATCATCCTCTGCGCCCGACGACGGCGGTGGCGGCGGCGGCGACGGCGACGGCGGCCAACAGGCGAGTGCGCGGCCAGCGGCCGGCACCGTCGCAGCCACGGGGCCCGAGGCATGGCTCGTGAGCCGCGGATTCTGTCGCGAGGACGCCGCGGTGGCGCTCGAGAGGGCGGCGGAGCTGGGCGGCGACGAGGGGGCGGTGGCCGAGGATGGTGCGGTGCAGGCGAGTGCGCTCTTGCTGCTGCTTGGGGCGGCGAGCGGCGTGGCCAAGCAGGCGTGGCAAGAGGGCGGCGAGGCGGCCGTTGCGGAGGCGGCTGACGCGGAGGCGGCGGCACAGGCGGTGCAGGAGGAGGGCGAAGTGCTGTCGTCCATCTTCGGCGATGCCTTCAGCGAAGAAGCGGAGGTGGCGCTGGCGGCGGGGCGCGGCACGGCGCGGGTGCTGCGTGTGCAGCGCCCCGATGCGGTGCCGGGCGGCGGCGGCGCCTCCGTCGAGCTTTGGCTGCCGCCGGGCTCTCGCTACCCGCTTGAGCCGTGCCTGCCGTGCGTCGCCGCGCCGCGCGCGCCGCCCGCTGCGCTGCTCTCGCTCGCCGCATCGCTGCGCGCGCGCGCCGTCGAGCTCGCAGCGGAGGGGTCCCCCGCCGCATTCGAGCTGAGCAATTTGGTCGATGAGGAGTTGGCGGCTCTGGTCGCCGCGCCGCCGCCGCCGCCGCCGCCTCTGCTCGCGCCGCCGCGCGCCAGCGACGGCACCGACGGTGAGGCGGAGGGGGACAGCGACCAGATCGAAGTCGCAGACGTGACCGACGGCGGCGAGGCGGCGGAGGGCGAGGGCGGAGGTGCGCAGTCGGCAAAGGCCGCACGCGGCGGTGGCGGCGGTGGCGGTGGCGGCGGTGGTGGGCGGCCGCGCGGCGACCGGGGCGGCCCGTCGGCGGCAGCGGTGGCTCGGATGAGCGACCAGCTTCGCTCGCAGCAGTCGCAGCTCAACAGTGCAGTGCAGCACGAGGCGATGCGGAGGGCGCGCGCGCGGCTGCCGGCGCACAAGAGCCGCGCCGAGCTGCTGCGGCTGCTCGGGGAGGCGCGCGCGCTGGTGGTGTGCGGCGAGACGGGGTGCGGCAAGTCGACGCAGGTGCCGCAGTACATCCTCGAGGAGATGTGTGCCGCCGGCAGGGGCGGCGAGGCCAACATCGTCGTCACACAGCCGCGCCGCATCGCCGCCATCTCGCTCGCAGAGAGGGTCGCTGCCGAGCGCGGCGGCAAGGCGGGCGGCGTGGTGGGGTACGCCGTGCGCCTCGAGAGCCGCCGCAGCGCAGAGACGCGGCTGCTCTTCTGCACGACTGGCGTGCTGCTGCGACAGCTGCAGGACGCAAGGGCGACGCAGCGCCTCTCGCACGTCGTCGTCGACGAGGTGCACGAGCGGTCGCTCGACTCCGACTTTCTGCTGATCGTGCTGCGCGAGGCGATGCGCCACAACCCAAACCTCAAGGTCGTGCTCATGTCCGCCACCCTCGATGCCGAGCGGTTCGCCTCCTACTTTGGCGGCGGCGGCCTGGGCGGCGGCGGCAAGGGCGGCGGCGGCAAGGGTGGCGGCAAAGGCGGCGGCGGTGGCAAGGGCGGCGGCGGCGGCGCGGGCTGTCCGGTGCTGAGCATCCCTGGGCGGACCTTCCCGATCACCGACTTCTTCCTCGAGGATGCCATCGAGGCGTCTGGCTACGTCGCACGCGGCAAGGTGCTGCGCGGCCCCGAGGCCGAGGAGACGCTGCCTTCCGGTGGCCCTTCCACCGCCGCCGACGCTGCCGCCGCACCCGCCGGGGCGGCTGCTCCCGACACGCCGGGCGACCCTGACCAGGACGAGGGCGCCGAGGCAGCCGCGGCGGTGGCGGCGGCGGCGGCGGTGGCGGCGGCGGCTGCTGCGGCGGCGGCCGAGGAGGCGACGGCGTACAGCGAGCGGACGCGCCAGTCGCTGCGGCGGCTGGTGCCGGGCGAGGTGCCCGCCGATCTGGTGGCGTCGCTGCTGAGTTATCTCGACGCCGAGGACGACGCGGCGGCGGAGGCGGCGGGCGGCAAGGCCGAGCTGGGCGCTGCGCTGGTCTTCCTCCCCGGCGCCGCCGAGATCCGCAGGCTGCAGGGCGATCTGTCGCGCGCGGCGGGCGCGGCGCGGTGGCTGCTGCTGCCGCTGCACGGCGAGCTGCCCGCCGCCGAGCAGCACCGCGTCTTCGCGCCGGCGCCGCGCGGGCAGCGCAAGGTGGTGCTGTGCACCAACGTCGCCGAGACGTCGCTCACCGTCGACGACTGCTGCGTCGTCATCGACAGCGGCCGCGTGCGCAGCGCCGAGTACGACGCACTCAACGCGACGTCGCAGCTGCTGCTCGGATGGGCGCCGCTCTCGTCGCGCAAGCAGCGGCGCGGCCGCGCCGGCCGCACGCGCGAGGGGCGCTACTACGCGCTCTACTCGCGCGCCACCTTCCGCTCGCTGGTGCCGCACGCGCCGCCCGAGATGTTCCGCGTGCCGCTCGAGGGGCTCTACCTGCAGGTCAAGGCGCTCGGGCTGTGCGGCGGCGACGCCAGGGCCGCGCTGCGCCTCGCGCTCGAGCCGCCGCCCGCCGCCGCCGTCGACGCGGCGTCGCGCCAGCTGCGCCGCATCGGCGCCATCGACGGCGACGAGGCGCTGACGCCGCTCGGCACCCACCTGGCGCGGATGCCGACGGAGCTGCGCGTCGGCAAGATGCTGCTGTACGGCTCGATGCTCGGCTGCGTCGACCCGGTGCTCACGATCGCCGCCGGCATGTCGCTGCAGCGCTCGCCGTTCCTCTCGCCGTTTGAGGCGCGGCAGGAGGCGCAGCGGGCGCACGCGCAGTACCTGGGCGAGATGTCGGACCAGCTGGCGCTGCTGCGCGCCTACGAGGGGTGGGCGGGCGCGCTGAAGGCGCACGGCCGCGGCGGCGCGCGGCGCTACTGCGAGAAGAGCTTCCTGTCGCACCAGGGGATGGAGGAGCTGCACCACCTGCGCGACCAGCTCGCGTCGGCGCTCTCGGCGCAGGGCTTCGCGTCGTCGTCGCTCGAGGCGCAGGGCGGCGAGGCGAGCGGCGTCCGCGCGACGCACAAGGCGGGGCTGGTGCGCGCGATCGTGTGCGCCGGCCTCTACCCAAACGTCGCCGAGGTGCGCGAGCCCGACACCAGGTACGCGCAGACGGCGCAGGGCGCCATCGAGACCGCCAACGAGGAGGCGCGCCTCGTCAAGTACTTTGTGCCCGGCCACGGCCGCGTCTTCGTCCACCCGAGCTGCGCTCTCTTCTCGGCGACGCACTTCGAGCAGAGCAGCTGGCTCGTCTACCTCTCCAAGCACCAGACCGCCAAGCTCTACGTGCGCGACGCGTCGCTCGTCTCGCCGATGGCGCTCCTCCTCTTCGGCGGCGAGCTGCGCGTGCAGCACGACGCGCAGACCGTCACCGTCGACGGCCACATCACGCTCGGCGCGGCGGCGCGCGTGGCGGTGCTCGTGCGCGAGCTGCGGCTCGAGCTGCAGAAGCTGCTCGCGCGCAAGGTCGCCGAGCCCGCCTTCGACATCGGCGGCAGCCCCCTCATCGAGCTCATCGTCAAGCTGCTCACCACCGACGGCAACGCCTCCGACTAGCCGGGTGCGTGGCTGGGTTTCTTGCCTGTGAGATATTGAACTTGATAG
>Ga0115006_10003962_pt1 | contig 10213 bp, 5 predicted proteins | sample ArcOceMetagenome_3_FD_88943 | JGI IMG/M metagenome (GOLD analysis project Ga0115006, IMG submission 88943) | Marine eukaryotic phytoplankton communities from Arctic Ocean - Arctic Ocean- Svalbard ARC20M Metagenome | ecosystem: Environmental > Aquatic > Marine > Oceanic | place: Arctic Ocean...
ACTGCGGGGGGAAAGGGGGGGGGGGCGTGGTTAGATGCTACGCTCTGCGGTGTGCAGCTGTCACATCGCTCCCCCCTCCCCTCCCCCGCACCTATATCAGGACGCTCTAAAGCTGTCCTCATCGCAACTAGACCGCCCATGCTATTTCCTAGAATGATAGCCTTCTGGTCCGGCAAGCATTTGTCTAACACCTGGCTGACAACCTTAGTCATCCAGGAGAAGTGGGGCTTTTCCAACGTGTTGGGCAGGGGGGTTAGGCCGTGGCCCAAAAGGTCTATCGCAATGATCCTCGAAAATTTTGAGCGCAACTCGAGGGCGAGGGGGGCGAAGTCGGCCGAGCACGACGTGATCCCGTGCAGAAGAACGATTGGAGGGAGCTTCCCCTGGCCCTTGATGTCGATAATATGCACCGGCGCTTTCACCCTTTCCGACTTGGCTTCCTCACCAACATCGAACTCAGTGTCAACGAATCTACTTGTTCCCCCCGTGAGCAATCTCGTTAATCGCAGGGCCACGGAATCAACAAGGGGGTGAAGGGATGCCAGAGGGGGGGGGGAGGGGTCGTGTGGGATGGCTAATGATGAATGGTCGTCCTCGGCAATACCTTCTATCGGACTATCATCGTCTTCCCGTCGTCTACGGAGCTTTTTCAAAGGGTTGAGGTTTATTGTTTTGCCAAAATTGTAGTGATATCTCAAGGTCGGAGAAACCTTGTACTTTGTCTTGGGCTCCTTGATCGTTGGAGACTGTCGGAAGTTTGCGTACGGACGGAATGATGCGAGAGTGTGTACGATAATTATAAATAGGATATATAGACGTAATGTGTTCAGAAAAACCATCCTGGTTGTCAATGATGTGTTTGTCCAGAACAACGGGCCTGACACCATCATGTTTAGGTTATAAAAGCAATGCGTGGGATTTGCTTTAAGTTCATTTAAGTTTAATTATGCAGATTCGCGCTCCTTATTGATGTTTCCCTCGTGCTTCCATTCTGCGCGTGCCTTGCCGCTCTGCTCTCCGCCTCTTTTTGTATTCTCTTGTTGTGTTCCTTCCTCTGGAAACTCAACTCTCTCTCGTACGGCGTGACTTCCACGCCTAGCACCTTGGGCAACGAGCTGTTTCCGGCATTTTTCTCCGGCCCTATATCGAAAGCTTTCTCCCTTGCAGTCCTGCCTGTCACCGATAACTTCCTCCTTCGTTTCGCCACAATGTCTTTGAGGGGGAGTTTGATGGCCAGAATGATACAAGCTAGCATTGACGACGTTGCAAAGACATACCATAGCGCCTGACGTTTCGTGGCCGACATGTCGTCCTCTGACTCTTTTGACCCTTGAAAGTAGAGGGCGACGAGAGCGCCTGCGATGAGCGAAGCGAATAGAGAATAGGGTTATGATTAGGGAAGAGAGCGAAGTGAGCGCAGGAAGGGTTGTTAGTTTGGAGTTATGTAATATCCGATCGTCGCTTTGCTCCTCACGTCCTTCACTCCTTGTCCGATCTCACCTATTCCGATGAGGAGCTGGCTGGCTTGGAGGAACGGTGGAATAGCAAAGCACATGAGGTCGCGCACGCAACTAACCCCGGTCCCTAGTACCGCAATGTCGAAAAGCGCGAGGATGAGGAGTAATATAGAGATGCAAAGATTGGCATTGAGCCCGACACCGTTATGGGAGCTGTGATGAGCGGAGCGAAGCGAATCGTGAGAAGTAATTGGGCGATGGGTGAGGATGATTGCGTTAGTTATGGAGAAGTCATGTCTTGCACGGAAGTACCATCTCGTGCGAATTTCTTGACTAGAGATGGCGTTGCTATCTCGTCGCTTCGCCCCTCGCTTGGCCTCACCTAGTTCCCTCGTCCTCCCCAGAGTAACTGCTCCAGGTTTCAAACCACAGGTACAACTGCGGCACCAAGACGCCCAACAAAAGGATGAAGACTTCGTCTACGTATTCCCCGCTGTTCCCCTTGAGCACGTGATACTGCTGCACGGCTGCACGAACTTGCTTGAGGAGATAGTACATGGGTGTTGACGTCAGGAAGGCGAGGAGTATCACTGGCCAAAGTGCCGTCGTTCCAGGGTTGAGGACAAGGTAGGAAATTATAGCAACCCAGTGGCAGACAAAGTGGGCCACAAAGTGGATCTGCAATGAGCGAAGCAAAGAGCGGGGTGAGGAGCGAAGCGACGAGTGGAAGGGCATGATCGAAGCGAGCAGCGCGGGAAGGGTGGTTAGTTATAGCGCTATGTAGTACACAGTCGTCACTTCGCTCCTCGTCCAATCTCACCTTCTCCTCTGGATTAGGTTCTCTCGTGGACCTCTCGATAGTAATGATAAAGTGCAGCAGCACAAACAGCGCCTCGATGGGCCAAAAGGCCACCGCGAGCCTATAGTACCTCTTGTCCTCTATCAAAATGGCCCCACCGAAAACTAGCGCTGCGGGGGGTATGCACGATATGAAAGTCAGGATGGAACGAAGCGCGAAGAACCTCTGAGTCACGTGGTCCATCTCCCCCCCGTCCTTGTTCCCGTAGTACAGCTTGCTCCTTCTCTTCTTCCCCTCCTTTGCCTTCATCTCTGCGAGTTTGGCCAGGTTCTTCTGCAGGTTCAGCTCGTCCTGCACGACGATCATGCTCTCAGAGAGACGATTCAAAGCGTGAACGACCTTTTTGTTCTGGCGGACCGTGCCTGTTGCGCTTACTGTCTCGGAAGAAGCCGTCTGCTGCAATGCAGTGTAGAAGCTCTCACTCAGTTCTCGGATTGCAGCCTCCAACTGGTGGAAGGCGGTAATAAGGCGGGTATGAGGGGCGCGAGTGAAGCGAAGGCGGGAAGGGTTGGTAGTTACAGTGGCTGGCGATGTGCTGCTGTTGCTGTCGCTCAAGCACCATCCCCCCTCACCTCGCTGTAAATCTCAGACCTCAGGCCCTCGATCTTCTCCTCCATCATCCTCTCGAATAACTTCATGTCCTCCTGTCCTATGTTAATCATCTCCCAGTCCACGCCCTCACCAACAACCTCACTAACTTGCTGTGAAACTGGAGATGGGCCTGTTGTATTCTGCAATTCATCTGAAACGTCGGAACCCATCGTGTTGGCGCGGTAACGGGCATCTATCTCCTCTTCGGGTGGAGGTTGAACCTTCATGTGAAATTGACGGATTAGGCTCAAAAGTTTAGTCCTTTTACCTGCTTCTGAACCTGTCTCTTTCACACCGGCTTGGCCATTTTTATTTTGGCCATCCCTATTTCTACCCAAATAGTAATATTTAACGATAATTAAAACATTCTATTCTCTTCTATATACATTATAACCGTCCCATAGACCTACGTTAGACAAAATATGGATATTCAACAGGAAGCTGATGCTCCCAAGAAAAGCACCGATCTCTCTAAAGAGGTGAGTATAACGGCCTTTATACGCTACCATCATTGTATCGCATCGCACCATTGCCCTAATATCACCTCGCACTAACGCAATGTGCTCCCCTCATCACGATTTGCTTCCCTCATCACGATTCGCTTTAACCCCAACCTAACCGAACAACAGATAAACTTGTCAAAAATCATTAAACTCTTTAGTCATCCTGATACTGTAGGTCATCGTGATAGACAGATCGCACAATTACGGAGAATTGGTAGGCATTCACCTACGGGTTTTCAGCTTAAGAAGTTACCAGACCTTCAAAGGATTATGCTTCTTGCTCTCGCAATGCTTAATGATGGTGCTAGGTGAGCGATGGTGATGGTGGCGCTGGAGTTAACGCTGGATCTATCTGTCTGGTCTATCCTTCTGTCTGATTGTCTGATTACTTACCAATCCCTCTTCCTTTCTCCCCTTCTTCACGCCCCCCTTCCTTCCCATAGTGACTTTGCCAAGCCCCTCATGTCCCTTGTCTACCTGGCCGGTCTCCCCTTTCACCGCGACTGCAGCAATGAGGAGCTCACCCCCAACGGTCTCGTTTCGATCGAGTCCATGTACAGCTGCCTAAACACAATCCTCCTTTCGGCAGAGGACATCAACCTACAAGCTGCTGCAGCGACAGCTCTCACAGAAATTGCAAAGGGGAAGACGCCCCCCGGTACCACCAAGGCGCAGGCCGAGATGAAGGTTCTCGGAGTTAGCGGGGGGGTGGTAAAGAACGACCAGCGCCCGAAGCCGAGGGACCTCAACCAGAGTCTGCTAAGCAAGAGCGGCGTGGTTGCTGGAACTTGCAGCATGATCAGGACCGTGTCGAGCATAATGATTGAGAAAATCGACGCCATGATCGAGGGCGGCAGCTTGGGTTACGTAAGCGACACCAGCGACGAGGAGGACGAGGACTCTCCTATGGAGGGAACCGTCCCTCCTTCCCCTCCCACGGTCACCCTTGAGCAGCAGTCCGTACCCTCTGTTGCGACTGAGGCCACAGCCTCGACGGTTCCAGGGGCCACCGCGTCTCTTGCTGATCCCGCCGCTCCGTCCCCCCGCATTTTCCTAATGGCGCTCCTGAAGCTCCTCTCGGAGCTTTCCGAGTCCGCCTACAACAGCAAGACCCTGACTCAGGAGGGGGGGGACGTCACCGTCATGTCAATCGTTGACAGGCTGAACGACAACCGCGACGAGGTCCTTAACCTTTGCGTTGAGATCCTTTGGAACTGCCTCGAGCACTCCGCCCACGAGCTCGAGAACTCCTCTCCCTCCATAAGCAGATCGGAACTCATCAAGAAGAGGAGGCAGGGGAACTCCATGTACACGCTCTCCGACGGCGTCGGGGTCCTTTGTGGGGTTTTCAAGGACCTGCTTCACAGGGGATTCAGGAATAAGGACAAGGAGACGAGGAATGAGATCCTTATCCTTTCGTCCCTCATCGCAAGGAATCCAAGGAGCCACGAATACTTTCTCAACAGCAGGTTCGTGAGGTGCATGTGCATTTACGCGACGGTTGCGGAGGTCGGAACTGACCCCGACGGTGACGGTGATGAGATGGGTCACGTGGACCCTCACCACTTTGCCACTGTCTCCCCGGTGGATATCGACATGAAGCGCATCCTCTGGGGGCTCCTTTCGGAGCTCTCGGGCGCGAAAGCGGACATTCTTGCCGAGGTCGTCGAGAGCCCTCTCATTGAGGCCCTCCTCATGTACCTCGACACGGACCTCGACGGTGACGGAGTAGCAGACAACCCAGAGTACGTGGACGAGGAGGTCGCACCAGAGGACGTGGTTGATGAGGACGGAGACGGCGTTGCCAACGACATCCAGCAACCAGCGACGATTGGGGGATCGGGGGCGAGCAGCATAATCGCGAGGATCCCGAGAACTCAGCTGAGAGTGTTACAGCAGCAGGCTCTCATGGTACTACTCAACCTCGCACCAAGGGCGCCAGAAAAATTCAAGATGCTAGGAGGTCCAATAATCGTGCTCCGTTTCCTCGACTGGTGCGGAGAGAGTCCGATGAACCGCGAGCTCGTCCAGGGTGCCCTCATGCTCCTTATAAGTGTGGTGAAGCTCCCTGGACTCCAGGACGAGCTGGCGCAGATGGACGCAATCAGGATCATGCTTGGGAGGTTCAACGAAAAGTCCGTACCGGAGGCACTCAGGGCCGACGCGGTGAGGATAATCTCGCGTCTCTGCGCGGGACACCCAGGGAACCAGGATATCCTCAGGAGGAACACTGGTATCATGCCCCTCGTTAAGGAGATTGAGGAGTACAACAAACACAGGAGGATCATATGCGGTAAGCCCAAGGTGACAGCGACGGGGGCGCACAAGGAGGAGAAAGTCGAGGAGGAGGAGGAGGGCGGCGGTAGTTTAATGGGAGGTAGCGCAAAAGAGAAGATAAGCCCCCTTATCGTAGCCGTCGTCGACACCCTCTGGAACGCGGTCATAGGAAACAGGAGGTGCGAGGCTCGGTTTCTGCAGTGCGAGGGACAGGACGCGCTCCTGGACCTCCTGGAGATCTGCCCCCGACTAATGAGGAACCAGGTCGTGGGGGTGTTAGCGGACCTGCTACAGAACGAGAGGTGCGCGCCGTACATCGTGTCGTGGAGGAGCGACAGGAGTATGGTGAGCTGTGTGAGTCTCCTGTGTAGGCTCTGGGAGGAGGAGGAGAAGAGACTTAAGAAGGAAAGGAGCGAGGGGATTATCACCAACCTTTGGAAACCTTTGGGGGGACACGTGAAGGACTTCCCAGTCCCATCTACGCCTGTCGATTACTTTAACGAGTTCGGTAAGACCGGAATAGACGCCGACGGGGACGGTATCGACGACGGACTTCAGACGACTGGAGGACAGAAATTGGGAAAGACGTTTGCTGCTTTCAAAAAGTTGGAGAAGGCCCTTGCGGCGGGGGCGAAGAGGGGGGGGAATCTGGAACAGAAACTTAAGAAGTCGATGAAAACGGAGGACATTAGGGGTAAGATAGCCTCCCTTGTATCTTCCATTGGTTTCGAGGAGGCCAAGAAGGATTTGAGCGCCCACGAGAAGCTCACGTTGACAATGGTGCAGAACTGGCTCCACTTCACCCTCGCTGAGGAGTGGATGAGGGTCAGGGACAGCCTCGTTGGCGACGGTGTTAAGCCCATCAGCGCTGACGTTCTTCTTGTCGGAAGCTACTTGGAGGAGGCGTTCGTCTGCGCCAGCACGTTGAAGGCTGAACAGGGGACGCTTTACCAGGAGAAACAGCAGTCGATTGTTGATGAGGAGGAGGGGTTCTTCGGGAGTATACTCCTGCAGAGGGACCAGGAGATTCATCAGCTTCAGATTAAGAAGAAGGCTAGCATGCCCAAGAGTCTGGCGAAGAGGAAAGCGGAGAAGGAGGCAAAGGCTAAAATGCTGGCGCAGAGCACTGTCAGGGAGGGGAACAAGATTACGGAGGGTAACGGGGTTGATGTTAGGGTTGTGGATGAGACGGAGGAGGAGGAGAAGAAGGCTGGGGACTAAATGGTTTTGAGCTTTTCTTTTAATCTACATCACTATTCTATTTCGGCGATGAGCGAAGCTAAATCGCATCGCATTGGTGAAGTGGAGATGGGAAAAGAATAAGAGGTTTGGTTTGTGTTACATTATCGCTTACGTCTAGTTTTCTCATTTTCCTCTTCCGCTACCGCTATCCAACCGTGAAGCTAAGGTCCGTCGTGAACGCTTCTATATTTGCTTTTTAAGTCTGCAATAAATCCAACTGCTCAGTCTCGATCAGGCAATTGTCTCAAATTCTCAAATCCTAAAAGTTTATTAAAGGTAAGCGTTGTTGGGTCATTTTTATAGTTGCTCACGTTTTGTTGTCCTACTTTATCATGTTGGCGAAATTATTTCTTGACGAAGCGACCTCTATCATTAAAAAATCATCCTTTGCCAAGAACGTGTAATGCGCTCATGTAACTGCCCTGTTTTGTTCCTGCGCGTTGCGATTGAGGTCTTCGTCCCTCCCAATGGTAAACGGCACAGCACATGCCTTTGAAGAAAAATCCTAAAATAGTCACTAACACCTTTTTCTCGCTCTGTAGATGTTCTCTTAAAACTTATTTACCCTTCTCGCGCTCGTTGTGCTCATGTTCGTTACCAACAACGTAGAGATTTTTCAGCCTGGATCTCTTGCGCTGGAGTCCGAGGGTCTTGGGTTCGAGCTGCAGGAGCTCAAGACGCCTGGATTGCCCGGCTTGGCCGGCGGCAAGGGCAACAAGCGGCCTTGCTGGATTATAGATTGCGGCAACGGCGCGAAACTCCCCAAGGGTGGCGGCAGCAACAGAAACAATGACACGGGACTCACCAAGGGCGGCAAGGGCGGCAAGGGCGGCAAGGACTCATCCATGGTTGCGCCGACGCCCATGCCCACTCCTGCGCCCACTCTTTCCCACACACCTGTGTCCACTCCCTCGCCGACGCCTGTCCCCACTGATTCTCTTACAATGTCTTGATAACATTCCGTTCTATACGGTGCACCACCCTAGGACCAAATAAACAAATAAGCAAGAAATTGACAGGTCTTTTTGGAAGATTTTTACGCTTATCTTATATTGAGATTCCTTTGTAGCTGGTACTCTGCGATATATAAAGACCTCAGAACTAAACTTAGAATCACGAATATTTATATTTGAGATAATATTTTGAGGTCCTCAAATCATCGCTTTGTGACCTACCTTTCACTGTTTACTCACTGATAAAAACGCGATCTGAATCAAATCTATGATATACGTATCCTTTATATAAGTAGAAGCAACGTAAGTGCGTTTGAAATAGTCAAATCGCGCTTATTCAAGACTTATTTGGCCAAACTTTTCTGGCAAAACCCTCGAACTGAGCTCTCCAAACTGATCCTGTTCTCAATTACATCACAAACGTCGTCCTCTAATATCCTTCCGTTTATGCGAGTTTTGATCCCTTTAAATCTCATTTATAACCCATAATACTCGATAGTAGATCTATAATGTCCTCAAATCCCCCTCCTCCCCTATCCGGTTCGGGAAGTGAAAAGGGGGATATAGCAAAATCAAGGATATTAAAAGAGTTATCGTCACTAGGATTGTCTAAACCTAATGTATCACCTTCATCAAATTGTATGGGATTACCACAACATATAACTTGCCTTTGTTATAAAGATAATGAAGGTGCTTTAGGTGAGGAGGACGAGGGAGGGAGGGGAGGAAAGGAATGGATTGATGGAGAGAGGCAGAAAGAGGAGGAGAGAAGAGGAGGGTAGCGACAACTGCACTCCGACATATTACTAACAACCTTCTCATCCTCACTTCACTCCTTCACTCTTCCTCCTCACTTCACTCATCGCAACAGGAACCCCCCTTATCGACGGTTCTAATCCCTCCACCGGTGTAACTGTATTGTTCTCTTTAAAGTCTAAAACGAAGACGATACAGAAGGGTCAAACAACAAGTGAAATTGAGGTTGTCATTAACTGCACAGGTGAGCCACCAGAGGGAGGGGAGAATAGCGAAGGGAAGGGACCCACCCGCAAGAAGACTATATGACCATATGCATCGCTCGCCTTCTTCGGTAACATACAGCTAACCCCCTCCCTCGTCCCTCCGCTCTCTCTCTATTTGCAGTAACTCCTTCCTACCCCTTTGATCCCCCAACCATAACAATCGAGTCTCCCCCAGGCGTGCTCAAGGACTACGCTCCCAACACACCCGTTCAACTCAGCCTACACTGGACACCCTCGCTCACACTTACTTCAGCGGTCGTTGACGTTGGGGTTAGAGTTAGGGAGGCTCTACTGTCAGGAGAGGTGAGCGAGAGGAGCAAAGCGACAACGGCATGGAAGGTTGTAGGAGTAACGGTGGGGATATGGCTGCTGTCGCTTTGCCTCGGCCTTCTCACCTTAACTAACCCCCTCCCCTTGTTCGCTTGCTCTCTCTTAACCAGCCTATAACCCATGACGTTGGTATGGTTGACCCCTCAGGCCCCGTACCTACCTCCCAAACCCAAACACCCGTTAACGTTAAGGGCCTAAAGGTTGGAGACTCCGTCCTCGCCCCCCTGATCCCCCCCTCCTACGTAAGATTCCCAGTGGAGTGCCTGAAACGTCCTGAGTTCATAACCAGCTCCGTGAGACGCAGCTCCGCGGGGACGTCGTCAATGTTCTCCAGCATGATAACGGCGGCCAAGGGAGTCAGGAAAGGGGTCCTTAGCGACAGCTACCTTTACGTAGGGGGCGAGTGCATACTGGAACTAAGCACTCCTAAATTCGGGACTATGAGCACGGTCGATGTTGTGCTTCCTGTCACGACGATGAGCAAACTAAAGTTTCGCAGGGGTGAATCTGTTAGTTTTACGTTCAAGGGTGCCGCTAAGGAGCCGCTTATATACATGTGCAGGGAGTCGGAGAGCGTTGTGCAGAAGGTCAAGGAGGTCATGGGTAGGAAGGGGGTTACGGGGAAACACATGAAACCGAACGAGGTCAGGGAGGTCGAGAGGGCTGTTGAGTTGGTTACTCTTATACAGATCAAGGAGGCTAGCATGGAGGAGAGCCCGCCTACCCTCAAACTCGTGGAGGAGATCATGGACCTTTACAGGAGGTCCATTGAGACGTTCGTCAGCGTTGGGGACGAGAGGTACAGGGGGGTTAAGGAGGGCATGGTTACGTTCCTTGGCCGGGATGACGTTGTTAGGGTCCTTGACGGGGGGAGGATTAGGGCGGGGAAGATGGAGACTGGAACTCTTAGCGACGACGAGAGCGACGGGGAGGAGGAGGGGGATAAGGTTAAGAATGTGCTTGAGGCGGTTGAGATGGC
>Ga0115006_10003963_pt1 | contig 10212 bp, 14 predicted proteins | sample ArcOceMetagenome_3_FD_88943 | JGI IMG/M metagenome (GOLD analysis project Ga0115006, IMG submission 88943) | Marine eukaryotic phytoplankton communities from Arctic Ocean - Arctic Ocean- Svalbard ARC20M Metagenome | ecosystem: Environmental > Aquatic > Marine > Oceanic | place: Arctic Ocean...
CCCCCCCTCCCCTCTACGCCCACCCCTCAACCGTCCGTTGCGCCCTCGGTGGTTACACCCTCCCCCCCAAAACCCCAAAACCAGGTTCCAAAAGAAAGTCAAAGAACAAACCCCAGTCAGTCTCCAAACACCAAGGTCCGTGCAGGGTGTGCGCGTACAGGATACTGACGCCGGACGTTTGCCTTGACTCCTCCTTCACATCCACGATATCCAACTGTCGTCCCGAGGAGTGTATCCGTGTCCACGGTGGTATCCCTAACCCATCTTCCCTTTACCCCCCTACATCCTCCCACGTTGGAGGTTGCATTGTTAAGATGGGCAACGTGTTGACTGTGGGGGATGGGGATTTCAGTTTCTCGGTTGGTTTACGTCGTCGGCAGTTGGAGAGGGAGGAGGAGGTAGGGACTACAGGAGGGAAGAGGAGGAAAACGGAATCACACGGAGAGGGAGGAAGGGGAGAAGGCCAGCAGAGCGAAGTGTGTAAGGAAAGTGTTACGTGCACGTCCTACGAGAGTCGGGAGGATATACTACGTTACTATCCACCAGATACAATAAAAACCCACGCTGCAGAGTTGGGGGAGTCCAACGTTGTATACTCAGTAGATGGGACGAAGCTTTCGTCCCACAGTGAGATCAAGGGGAATATTTACGATTCTGTGGTGTGGAATTTCCCGTGTACTGCTGAGGGGGGGGGAGGGACGGACAGAACGGGGAGATGGACAGGAACAAGGACATGCTGAGGTCGTTCTCCTCCTGCTGTCTCGACGTTCTCACCCCCGGGGGGGAGGTGGTTGTGAGCCACAAGACCAAACCCCCTTACAACCAGTGGGACGTCGTGGGGTTGATGGAGGAGAGGGGGGGACTAAAATGCAGGGGGAGGGTCTGCTTCGACAGGTGAGGAGGCACACGAGGTCGCTCGCTGAAACAAAAATGCAAGCCATCACCCTGAGTCCCCCAACCTTTTTCTTGCATTCGCTCTCGCTCGTCGCCCGCAGGAGCCTGTTCCTGCCTTATGTTAACAAGAAGGCCAAGGACAAGAAGAGTTTCACAGCCTCCGACGCGGAGTTCTACGTTTTCGGGGTTGAGGGGAGGGAGGAGGGTTGGGGGGAGGGGAGAGGACTCGTTAGGGTTGACGAGAAACTCGTCAGGAGGATCAGGGAGGGATTCGGGGTCTTTTGATTACGCTTGTTTGTATTGCAATACACACTCTTTTATCTTCCGCCCCCTCCTCTTCCCGCGCTCGCTTCGCTCACGCCATCACGCCCTCCACCCCTTATCGGAAATACTTCCCCATGTCTCCCTCCATCCCCATGACCATCCCCACAATGATCTCCCCAACATCCCCATCAACCCCGAATCTCCTGAGTCCCATGAGCACGAACGCCACCCTCTTCTTCCCTTCCTCACTCATAAACTCTAACATATTCCTCGCCCACATTCCGTCCCAAGCCTTCCCCAAACTCCTACTCTTCTCGAATCCAACCCTAGCCCACTTCCTCCCCCCTCGACCCCTGCAAACATCCACATCCTTCACCCCATCGTGTTCCTTCCCCTCTATCCCACGGTACTTCTTCCTCTTAACCGCCATTCCAACGCTCGAGTCCAACCCCTTACACCTGAGCATATAAAGAGCCTCCACCATGCCTCCAATCGCCCCCTTTGTAACCTCCACCATCCTCTTGTTCTGGTACTTCTGTAAATCCCCCTCCGCGAAGGAATCTTTCGCATAGTACCCGCTCTCATCCCCGTCTATAATAGGGTCGTGTCTGACCAGCGACGCCAGAGAACTCCAAAGAACCACGTGCTTAAATTCGGCGTAAACGTAACCTTCAGAACGGGGGTCGTCATCGTCTGTCTCCTTGGAATCAGAGTTACGAGTTGACACTAAACTCTTACCTAGGGTGTTGACGTCGACCCCATCGTCCAGAAGTACCGAGAGGTACCTGAGGAGGGAACGGTAGGTATTCCTGCCTTTACGAACTTGGGCGAGAGCTGCGACGAGCGAAGCGACGAGCAAAAGGGGTTAGTCATTGTGCCGCAGTAGTATACGGTCCTTTGCTCCTCTCTTGGCCTCACCTTGTTCATGGAAGGAATCAACGGTAGGAGCTTCTTTCGTAAGGTCGTTTTCCTCCAACCATGCATCACTAGGTTCATCACCAATCTCGTAATCTATCCAGTCTATATCGCACCCGACCACTATCAACTTCCCCTTCTCCTCCTCCGACATCTCCTTCCAAAATTCCCAAAACTCGTTTGACTCCCAATTATTGGGATCAATGTTGGCCTCCTTTAAAACCCCCCTAATCTCCATCCTCGTTATATCACCCATACTGTGGAACCCCACCTCACCAGTGAACCCTTGCAAACCAGCCTTACTGCGGAAATCCACCTCACCAGCCGCCAACAACTCGAGGTATTCAGCGTACCCGTAGCAACCGTCAGGGTCGGAGACAAATCTCTCCTCCCAGCTGGCAGTTTCGTAACTCTCAAAAGACCCGTCGCTTTCGTCGCTCTCCTCTGAACTGTCACTTAGGGTTGACGAACTATCACATTTATCCTCATCTATCACATCTGTATTGATAACAAAACCGGGTTCATGAGGATAATTTACGTAACCTCTCTCTTTTTCTCTCTCCTCTCTCTCCTCTCTCTCTTTCTTTCTCTCTTTCTTCTCGGCCCTCCTCTTTCTCCTTTCCTCCTTCTCTATGTACCGCTGCTCACGCCTTTCCTCAAACTCAAACTTATCATCGTCGTACTGATCCCTCTCTCCTATATACTCCACCTCCTTTGACTTTGTCTCCGACTCTCTCCAAGTCTGCATATCCCCATTCGCAACCTTCTCTTTGAACAACTCCAACAGCTCACCCTTTATCCTCATGAGCTCCTCAGCCATGGCCTTCAGGCGCCTCCACTCTTTGAAAAGCTCCTCTCTCCTTTCCATGCAACCCTTAAATAGCTGCTTCTTAGCTCTATCAACCTCTTCTTCTTCCCCCTTAGCCGTTCTCGTGATCCTGATCCTCTGGGAATTATCGCGGAATTTCCGCAGCAAGATGTGTAGAATATCCATCCAGGCGTTTTCGTGGATACCTCTCTCGTTGGAAATCCAAGAACTCTGCTGGGCCCTGAGTAAACCGTCAAAGGTCCTCATCTTATCAATGAGAGCCTAGAAGTCCTCAAAAGCAGACGTTTTCTTGCCTATATTATCCAGCGACAACCCTCCTAGCATGTCGTGTAGGACGTTTGACCCCTGCGAGCCGTCGCTCCTCATGGAGGATATGCTCCTCATGTTATTTTGAAAGCCTTAACGTCGCTGTGATCGAGCATGACCTTCATCAAGCATAGCGTCCCGGGGTTGGCGTCGTTACGGCGGGACCTCATTCCGATGCTGAGCAGACTCTCAGAGCTTCCCGAACCTCGCTAATCACTTGAGCTATTCAACGCAGACAAGTCAACACCGTGGGACAGCATCATATCAACTATATCGGCGATCTTGGGGTTCTTTATGTGCTTCCTACGGAGCAAACACGTAAGGATGGGTTTGAAAGATCCCGCCCCCCATGTACTCTGAACTCTAATTACATGCGAGGGGTCAGCGCCGCCATCCAGGAGTTTAGCGACAGTGTCGACGGCATCAGGGGGGAGCTCATCGTATTGGGATGTATCATTGAGATAAGAAGTAAGGGTCTTGGTTGGGGTTTCCTTGGCACTGGTCTTGGCACAGGTATTGCCAGGTTCCCCCTTTTCACTCTCCACCTTCCTTCTTATAGGGCAATGGAATTCATACTCCGCCATTTCGTGCTTTTGATTTGTGAACTAAGAAATTTAGAACTGCAAGACTCGAGAAAGATCAGATTGAAGATATCTCAAATATCGACAGCTACGACGCTTAAAAAGTACACCGATGGGTAGTTAAGCAGGAGAAGAGGTCCGAAAAGGGGAAACAAATCTGGTTGAACTCGGTTAAAATCCTTTGATGTCAGAGCCGATTTTCACCCCCCTGTGGCAAACCTGACTACAACTTAACTCTTTGACTCTTTCAATTAATACGATTTTTAGGTTTACCCTCACGCACATCATAATAATCTAATCACCATATACCATCTTCGCTATTTTCTAAGATCAAGATCAAAGTTTTCTCCATCCCTCCCCCCTTCACATCCGCTCCATCATCATCCCCATCAATCAACAAATACCATCATCTTTTCCAATGTCCTCCTCGAAAGCTAAGAAACCTCTGAAGGAGATCGTTTCGCCTGTAAGCGCTGCGTTCGCCGACTACTTCGGTCTCGGTTCTATCTCTCCCCTCCTGCCTTTCTTTGTAATGGAATTCAACCCTGGGAGCCAAGAGCCCCTCGGATGGATCTTATCATTCCAGTACTTTGGGGTCGTGTTAGGGTCGACCCTTGCCGGGATGTTCAGTGACAGGTGAGAGCGCCGTCGTTAATAATTAGTAGTTCAGTGCTGATAACTGCTGTGTCACCCGATCAGGAGGAGCGAAGGACGACTGGAGCGAAACGAAAGCAAGAGCAACACTCTGCCGCCCATATAACTAACAACCCTCTACTCCTCGCTTCGCTCCTTGCCCTGAACCCAACCCTTTTCGCGATTCGCTTCGCTCATCGCTCACCCTCGCCTTCAGAATTGGCCGCAGGAACACACTGCTAATAGCTCTCACCGGGGACGTTGTCTTCTTCACAATGACAGGTTGGGTGACGAGCATAAATTCAATGATGGCAGTCCGTTTCTTCGCCGGTCTCTTCACCCCCTTAACAGCCTGTATTGCCTGGCTCCTCGACGCCGCCGGCGACGACACCGGCATCCGCGCCCGCAACCAGGGAATGTTCGGAATGTGCAGTGTGGTGGGTTTCATGAGCGGCGCTGCCATGGGAGGATTCGCTGGATACAGCGCGTTCGAGATTGTCAACTGCGTTTGCGGGGGACTTGCGGCTTTTGCATTTGTCAACACAATCATGGCCAAGGAGCCAGAGAGGCCCAATGCCGACTCCAAGCCTTCTGGGGTCAAGGAGATTTCAAGGAGCCCAGGTGAGGGTGGATGGAGGAGCAAAGGACGGCTGGAGCAAAGGACGGCTGGAGTAAAGGACGGCTGGAGCGAAGGGCAGCTGGAGGGAAGGACGGCCGGAGCGACAGAATAAGCACCCTTCCGTTTGCCAACTTATCTAACGACCTCCTGCTCATCGCTTCGCTCTTCGCCCCCAGAGTTCCTCGCACTTGCCGTAGTGTACCTCGTTGTTGGGCTGCAGTTCACGGGCGCGACGTCTTTGCTCGGCGTCGTGCTCCCAGAGAAGTTCGGCTTCGTTGAGTGGCAGGTCGCGATGGCCTTCATGTTGATGACGGTGATGCACTTTCTTTTGATGGCAAACTTAAGGGGACTGACAGCAAAGTTTGGCACCCCAACTCTCATTATCTCCTCCTACTCTCTCGCCATCATTGGCCACATTTTCTTTCTCTTCAAGTTTAGCTTCAGCAGTCCCTACTCTACCTGTTTCCTTTTCCTTATCTCCACTTTAGTCCTTCCTTTAGCCATGACTGGCGCCAACATGCTTGCTCCAGGGTTGGCAGACAAGTATGGGAAGAATGCCCGCGGAGCTACGGTAGGCATGCTCAGGACGCTCTTCAACGTCGGTCAGGCCATAGGACCAGCTTACGCGGTGAGTCTTTACAACGTCAAGAATGACCTGAACGACGGGTTCATCTTCTTCGCAATCCAAGGGTTATGTATGCTCGCGGCGACATTGATATTCACATGGGTTTGGGTCATAAGGAAGGGGAAGGACAAGGACGCTGATTGGGGAGAGAGGGAGAAGGTCGGGATGCAATTGGTGAAGGTTGAGACGACGGCTGAAGAGGACGACTTGTGAGAGGGAAGCATAAGAAATCAATTTAGTTAGGAAAATCCTTAGAACTTTTCGTTCAATACGACGACGTTTCGGGATTTCACCCACTCACCCTTTCCATGACCTTACTCCTCCCAAACATTAAACATCCCCAAACGAACCCAACAACGAACAATCCAAGTCTCATCGTTTGAAAACCTCGATATTAGTTCCACTACGAATAGCCTATACCTCAATACCTCTATCTAGCAATGCCACCCAAGCCTCCATCGTCTGCCATCGCCGCAGTCCTGAAATTAGGGTTAAAAGCAATAAGACCGACATTTAATAAAGGTAATTATCAACGAGAAATGCTGCAATTTCCCAAATAATGGATTGTAAAATACTTCAGAGACTTTATAAAACCCAAAAATGTGAATCCCCGATTAACCCTTCGGTCCCGTCCGTTCTTTCCTCCCCTTCAGACACTTCTCGTTGGCGTAAGTCCGCCGTGTCCCCGCGCGTAGCGTCGAAAGTTCGCAAGGAAGCCATCAGAACGTCTCAATACGGTCCTGGTATGTTGTGGGATCCTATTTGGGATGTCTCAGCCCCAAAGTACGCAACCCTGAGGTCGCTGAAGGGGAGGAAGAGGGACCGCACGAGGGAGGCGAGGGCAGCCAAGATCGAGGGCAGGATGAAGGAGATGGATGGAAGGGTTGAGGAGTACAGGAAGGCTGTGGAGGAAAGGAAGCCGCTTCCTGGGATTGAGACCATGTTCAAGAGGATGGTGGCCAGGGGAAGGTAGAGGCGAGGAGCCGCAAGGGGCGAAGCGACGAGAAAAATAAAATAAAATTCAACTTCTTGCACAATGGAACGCATATGTATTAGAACTTATCCTTCCTCTTCCTGCCTGTGAACTTTGTGTCCTTCCTGACCTCTCCCTCCCCCTTCTGCTTCCTCTGGACGTCCTTCTTGTGAACGATCCACTGTGATGAGCGGGGCGACGAGTGGAAGGTTGTTAGTTATAGCGGTGGGTGATATGCGCGAGGAGCTGAATGTTTCTGATGGGCAGTATGCTGTCGCTTCGCTTCGATCCAGCCCTCACCTCCTTGCTCTTGACCCCCTTCTTCTTCTTCTTAATGCTCTTACTCTTGCCCCTCCCGTTAACCTCAACCCTAACACCGCTCTGTTTCTTCCCCCCCATTCCGTCGTCCAGCCCCCTAGGGGTGTGGTACCCTCTATCGAAGCTCAGGACGAGGTAGTGCTTCTTAGCCTTGGTGGAGTTGGGGTAGTCCACGACAACACCACCGGCGAAACCGACCTTGGAGGCGCACTCTGGGGAGGGACGAGGAGCGAAGCGATGAGTGGAAGATGGTTAGTTAAGTAGGGAGTGGTATGTAAAACTGCTGTCGCTTCGCTCCAGCCGTCGATCCCCCTCACCTGATATAAGAACGGCCTGCTCTGGGGTCTCTGGGTAAAATTGAAGTACCGCCCTTGCCCCCCTCTTAAGCACACCGTAGAGTGCCGAAAAGAACCTGACGAGCCTCCTCTTCGGAACTTGCGCGGCTGTGTTGGAGTAGCAAAGCCACTGCAAAGCGGAGATCGATATGCAACCGTCGAAGGAAGCAGGTTGGAAGGGAAGTCCGGTTCCCATGTCGTGGTGGAAGAGGTCGCCCGCCGTTGAGGTCTCGCGCTCGGAGGCCACGGTCAACATGTCATGGGATACATCACAACCAACCCAGTAGTGACCGGCCTGCGGTGAGCGTAGGGTATCGAGAAAAGAGTTAGGATAGTCGTGAGGAATTATTGCGGCGATGGCCGAAGAGGCACGCCTTGTACGGAGGTTCAAGATCGCGTGGTTTATCATCTCCAGCATCGTTGCTGTCAACTCTTCGCTGAGACTTCCTTGCCCATTCTCACCTCCTCTAGGACTTTACCGGACAGTCCACTGCCGCAACCCATGTCGAGGATGAAGGATGGACGATCGGAGGGAAGCTGAAGGAGCTCTATCGCACGGGATGTAATCTCAGCTTGGATGCCGACCCTATTGTGGGATGAAGGGAGGAAAATGGTGTTAGATTTTGATTATAAAGGGATATTGAAGGTAAATTGATTATTGGAATAGGATGGGATGGGATGTTAACATCGATTGATTATAGAATTATTCTCCTAAAGGGTCAAAGTTATTGATGTTCATTCCATCTTCCACCGAACCATAGATGGACAACCATCATTAATTGGACTTTCATTGCTATATACTCACATACGAGAGTTGGTATCGTATTTCCTGGCTTCTGTATCATTGTAAAAGTTCTGAGCGAGCCCTGTAAGCTCAGGCCGGCTCATTTTGAGATTTTGAGAAAATTTCCTTAAAAAGGTGAAAAAAAATAATGTCGGAACAAAAACATCGTCGGATTAAGCTTATCCCCCCCTCACCCCCTCAACTCCCCCCCCCCTCTCCCCCTCGACCTAAAAATGTCCGGTACGATCCCTTCAACCTTCCCAATAACCACAACATCCTTAACAATCTCCCCAACAACAGACGCGAATTTGAATCCATGTCCCAAGCACGGGATCGCGACAACAACCTTCCCCCCCGTTCCTTCCAGGTGGTCGATCAGGAAGTGTCCATCCTCAGTGTTGGTATACATGCAGGTAACGGACAACTGTTAAGGCAGGTCTGCAATGCTTGGTATCCTACCCCTAAGCACCCTCTTAATCATCTCGACGTCATTATTGCTAATGTCTTTGTCGATAATGTTAGGCGTCGTAACGATCGTCTCTGGCGCGGAGTGAAACGCGACCTTGACAGCACCATCAGTAACAGATCCGTTTTTACGACACGGTGGAAAACCGTAAAAGCTTCCCCCCCCGTCTTGAGTTTCCCATATGAATACCGGTCCGTCCTCCTAACTCCCTTCCGGTTTGTCCCCGTCAACACCGTGGCCGAACCAGTGAAGTACCTTCCTAGTTACTGTTAGTTTATCCTTCATCCGATCACCAAGCAAACCCGAAGTCCAAGGCCCGACCGCGAAGACGACCTTCGTCGCCTCCATTACCCCCCCATCCTCCACATTAAGCCTAACCCGATCGCCCTCAGGTGCACACTCGAACCCCTTAACCTTGGCACCTAACCTAACGTCAGCCCCCGCATCTCGTGCCAATTTAGTATGCAAATCGATGCACTTCTCAGGTTCCAGCCACCCCGCCTCACCCTCCACAACCCCAACCTCCTCCTCATCCGTCTTGAAAACCCGATACCTATCTCTCACCTCGTAACTAGTTAGAACCTCGTGCTCGAGATCATGCGCGTTAATGCTCTCGATCGTGCCCTCTACAACCCCCGTTTCGCTCCTCGCTATCATGACCCCCCCGTTAACGTGCAGAATTTGTTGTCGCCCCTTTACCTCATTGTCCCTCCAGAGTTCAAACGAACGAGTTATCAAAGGCACGTAGAGGGGGGGCTCGAAGTACGCAGAAAAGATTATGCGGGGTAGGCCGTTGGAGCTACCGGTTGTGTGGGGGAGGGCGGCGGAGGATTCCAGACCTAGGAGGGGGGAGGACAGAGGGGTGCAGGGAGGTTGCTAGGTGGTAGAGGATGGAGGAACCGTGGGCACCTAAACATACGACCACGATGGGAAGGGGAGACATTAGGGGAAGGTTTATTTTTCGATAGCAGATGAAGGAATCTGTTAACCTTTGCCTTGGCCCATCTCTCAAAGTGGTCCATGTTGGGATTTATAAATAGACGAATAGTAGGACGTTATGAGTTACGTATGATGTCTAGTGAATACCAGCCTACATTCGTAGGGCTGGATAATAGGAAGAAAACGGAGATTATTGAATATAAATTGGAGGCGCGAATTCGGAGTAACCATGGTGAGGACACTATTCAAGGCCATAGTCATCCATAGCTTATATAAATGATATTTATGGACAACCACACCCAATATTCATCTATCAATAGCCTATATATATATCTAAATGGTCTATGGGAAAATATTTCCAACCATCCTCGTCCTCGTTGGCCTCGTCCACCTGTTCTATCCCCTCTTATCTAATATACTTCTATACAATATTTAACAACCAACCCACTAATATCATATCCTCCTCCTCCTTCCCCCCTCTTCCTCTCCTCTCCCATCCCAGATCAAGGATCCCGAAAGTCCCGTGCCCTCCGTCTTCAGGGTTTAGTCCCTGGTGTGATATTCGGCAACAACGCGATCGACTCCTCAGGCGGCAAGCTCGCCCCCCACAACAACAGGATCCTCATAACAACCTCCCACGAGTCTCTTATCCGTGAGTTGATGGTGAACAAGGTCCCTGGAGGGACGGCTATGGAGAGCAGAGTGTACGACATGACCATGATGGACGATCA
>Ga0115006_10003964_pt1 | contig 10211 bp, 2 predicted proteins | sample ArcOceMetagenome_3_FD_88943 | JGI IMG/M metagenome (GOLD analysis project Ga0115006, IMG submission 88943) | Marine eukaryotic phytoplankton communities from Arctic Ocean - Arctic Ocean- Svalbard ARC20M Metagenome | ecosystem: Environmental > Aquatic > Marine > Oceanic | place: Arctic Ocean...
CAACTTCATGCTACGATTTGAGGAGTACCTCGTCCAGCACAGGCGTGTTTTTCTCAAACCAGGGACATCTCTAGACCCCTCTTGGAGTGCAGTGCCAACCCGTGTCCTTGGCCTTGTCCTCTCGTCCACGCTTGGGATAACAGTAGCTGGCGTTTGGGTATATCTTGCGGATGAGAACCACCTTTACACTATGGGAATCCGACCATCTGATGCTGACCTAACAAAAGTGTTCCACTTCCCCCTGGTGAACTATGCGGTTACCCCCCTCCCGACGTGGACACGACGCGGAATCCCGCTTACACTTGCGTTCCTCGCAGCCCTTGAAGCCTGGGCCATGGATGGCACAGTAACCGATGTCCCCGGTCATGACCTGATGCCACACCAGACACAAACCCTGGTCGCCCAGCGAGCGCTCGGTCTTCATTATGAATGGATGACACATGCATGGAGATCCGCTCCACTGCTAGGGCAACCACCAGTGTGCATTTCCATCCCACCCCATGTGGTCACCCTGGCGCCGCCGGAAGCAACACCCAGAATAGTCGAGGAACTACGAGATCGTGCTGCTATCCTGCTGGATAAGCCCTATGGATGCTGGATTCACTTCTCGCCAACCTCGACGCGTATCCCCCTTCCGGTTGTACACCTGGTCGAACGGCGATGGGTAGAGTGGTGTCCGCTGCATCTCCGCGAGAAATGGAACAGCAACCAACTCTGGAACGTCCTCGATGTCTTGCTCTCGCTCGACCTGCTTTGCCTCCCGGCAGCCCCCCCCCCTCCTCACATCAGTCAGCTCATTCGGCATGCACATGAGGTTGAACTTTCCTCGCCGACGGATAGTGAGGCATACTGGCGCCGAGCGGACCCCTTTTCCACAATTGATACGGTGAAGGTTAAGAAAGCATCGTCAGGTGGTGCGCTCACACTAGAATATAATGTGACCTACCCACCTTTCAGTGCTCTCTTTCTAGACAAGGACCAACCGCCTGCAAAACAGCCACCCATAGCGGGTGAAGACTCCGTCATCTGGACGAAGCCTGACCCCCGGGACGCAACTCGTCTCCTTCTCCGCTGGGCACGATGTAGCCTCAATCATTCTGACCATGCGCTTAGCTGGCAATCCCTATTTAAGGAATTTGGCTCCCTGATTTCTGTAGAGAAACTTCCAGATAAGACGGCTGCACCCTCCTTCCTAGCTGAGATTGGGGAGAGCATGGATCCCTCATCGCGAGCTACCATCGCGGATAACCGCAGCCCCTGGAGATCCAAGAGCGGCAAATGGCAACTGGCGACGTTTACGGGTGACCCTACAGCCCCCCTTCAGACTCTGGCTACGAGCCGAATAATGCTCCTTCTGCCGTCGTCAGTCATTGACATTATCCAACGCGCGCCTGTTTTGGAAATACTAGCTCTGCAGCAGCAACTCAAAGCAGACAAGGCCAGGGAATCCCACGACTTTGCCCATCCCGATCTCCATGAAGCTCCCCTGCCGTGCTTATCATCGCTGCCGAACCGGCCTGCGCTACTACACCCCCATGCCGTTTTTGCCCAGGCCGGTGGCCCACCAGCCAGAATAGCGGTGACCCTCATCATCTCACAGCTGCTACGGCTACTGCAGCCGACTATTCCTTCCCCCCCGAGCAGATGGGGCACGTGGTGCCGGCAGCTCGCCGACCCACTATTCTTTGCCGATGTGTCCGCACTGACTACTGACACCACTAGCTGGTGCTCGACTGACTGGTTGATGCACGCTCTGCTGGACACGGCTGCCCCAGCACTCGGATGGGTAGGGGTACGGCTAGACCCTACAACACCATTCCCTGAGGACGACCCTCCGGACTGGACCACGTTCTATGAGTCTATTGTCACTGCGCTCCACCTAGTACAACCCCCACCCCCCCGGCTGAAGACGGTGCTGGTTATCCCCGTGCCGAATATTGCTGTCTCTCCCCGTTTCCTCACTGCGAAGACACGACAATTTGGCATCATTACCCTGGGACTGATAGCGGAATGTACTAATGGCCATACAACTGCCATCCTCCGTTTTCCCGGTGGGTGGTACACATGCTCCCCAACGACAGCACCGTTCCTTGCACCAGCCTTCCCAGAGATGCCAATCACCGGTGTCGTGGCGCTGCTCATGCAACATGTCTCGCAAGATCACGATGTTGATCGCTGTCCCTGCCCTACATCACAGAGGGCGGATGAGGCCGACAGGACATGTACTATATGCACCCGACAGCTGGCACCAGAGTGCAGGCACACTGCCCCATTGGTCACGGGTCATACACTATGTTCGCCATGTGCTGAGCTCCTCTTCCCCCTTGAACAATGCTTCGCCTGTGGCAAACTTTTAGCGGCGGATGAACCACGCAGCCAGTGCGACCACTGTCGAGTATCACTCCACCCAGCCTGTATGCGCCAAAGTGCTGCAACGGTTGACGGCCGGACGGTGATAAAGATAGCCTGCCCTAAATCAATCTGCCTTATGGTACTTCACATGCCCTCCACCCCCCCTGGTGACTGGGCGCGATGTGCCTCCTGCCGTCAGGCCCTTCAATGGGAGGCTGACATCCGGACATGCGAAGGTAGCTGCCGACGTTCGTGGCACGCCGGCTGCCTCACTGAAGGCCGTGACCTGATATGCTTCCTATGTAAGTTATGCAAGAAGTCTATGCGGACATTCGAACCGACACCCCTATTCAACCACAACCTCTTAACAATTGGCGGGCCCCGAAAAGCAGAAAACAGTGCCCTGCGTGAGAAATCATGACCCAACACATTCCCTACCAGTTCTTGCAATGGACTCGACGACTCTGGACCTACTCTGAACCAGCTGACACGTCCGAGTCCTTTTGGAATTTGCAAGACCTCCACGCTGACGTGAATCGTGACCCCCTTCGCAGCGTCAGTGATCAAATTCAGCTGGTCTGGACAGCTCTCCACGACAACACACCATACAATTTATCTTCATGGCTGGAACGGGATTGGCCTCCCTTCGACGCTTCCTTGCCACTACTGCGCACCCTGACCTCGGCGACGGACCTGCGCGCATACTCTCCATCTACTAAATACTGGGTTACTGCATGGCCCAAAATGACAACTGACCCCCCCCCAACCAGTTATGCTTCCAATGACCGTGTCTGGATCTTGATCGCATGTCTCCCGGTTGCGTCTCCTGAGATGATCGGCTGTGCTATCTTTGGGGCAATATCCCCAGAATTCCATCGCGCATGTATACACCTTAACATGCACGCGAGGGACAAGCGTATTCTATATGCGAAGCACAGAGCCCCCCCCCACCAACGTCAAAATCATTGTATTGCAGCGTGCGCCCACTACTATATGCACACGCCGCGCTGTACCCTCCTCTCTGAGTCTGACTCCTGCCCGTCCTCCGAACGACTCCTCCCGCCTATTAAGCTGAAAGCGCTCCTTGCGGTACTGAAGATCCACACTGACCTTTTCAGCAACCCCTGGGTCGCCCACAATCAGCTCGGCATTCATGCGTGGTACTCTTGCCAACAAGATATCCCGTTTGGCTCACAGGGAGATGCTCTTGCCACGACATGCCCAAACTGGACTGGGTTCCGTGCCCTCATCTTCCCATTACTATCCATGAGCTCCTCCGATCGGACTGCCGTCTTAAAGAGAGTTCTGACGGCATGCAGTGCTGATCATAGATCATCCTTCATCCTCCTGGGTTCGCCAGCAATATGGGCGACTGATCTCCAGACCACCCTCACGACAACAGCGGTGAAATCAACACTCCTCGCGACAATCCCACGGACCTCATCGGAGACATCGCCCCCCATACGGCACCTGAGTATCAGCCCCAACATCTACTTCTGCAGAGCCTCCCTCACCCCGCCGGAGTGCGCGATATGGTGGATATCCCACTACACCTTACCAAAAACTATGTCCTCACCATGGATGAGGATCGCTACGGCGCTACGTGAAGTGACGGGGGTAACACCCACGGAGCGACTCCTCCGCTTAGAAACTGCGGGTATCAAGCGCAAATCCTTTCAAGACTGTGCACAGCAGGATAGGCTTGAAACGAAATTTCTGGAGCGTCTTGGGAAGCTGGAGGATGCCTATGATGCCACACTCCAGGGGGACGACCCGGCAAAACGGGCACTTAGCCTTGGAGCCGTCCAGAAAGCGCTAACTGCTGAGATTTGCCGGATGGCTGAAGTGCAGCGCTCTGTCCTCCACTTACAACCGTACATGGACAAATACCTCTCGCGACAACTTATTGGAGTAGGCGGAAATTACAACCCTCTACCACTGCAGCCTTCGGCACAACAACTGAGTGACCATATAACCCCGGAGGTGACAGCCGCTAAATACTTCAGCGCCTGTCATGATGTCCTGCTAACCCAAGCCTGGCCAGACAAGAGCCAGCAACAGCCACATGCGCCGAATAAAATCTGGCTTTGGAAACCACGTGCTGTTGCTAACCATATTACCCGTGTGGAATCGCACCAACACTTGGATAGTGGCAGTTGGATACCTCGCCCACACGACGCTCACGGGTGTGCTGGTGACCGCCTCTACCTCAAATGGAGGCGTAGTCGGCGGCATGAATTGGAATGGGCCACAGCTAGAACCCTTATTTTCCTTGATGTGGGGGCCCATGACTTCGTACTGGAGATTCGCAAACAAGCTGTCGCCTCAACCGGGCCAGTCCTCATTCTGGCTACATGTCACTCGTGGGGAAATTGGTGTTCCGCTCACCCGCACACACAGCTTGGACATACCAAACCGAAATTCCCATACCGCTCCGCACCATCGCTGAGGGAACAGCTATTACACCATGCTTTTGCACACTATGAAAGTGCGCCGAAACGAACTCGACATGCAGGCCTAGAAGACCCCACTGACCATATTACATGGAGGGATGCCCCGGGCCTACCGCGGGTGTCACAACCAAGCCTTCTTTCTGAGCTTGCGCAGCCACAACTGAAGGTTGAACTGACACCCGTCACCCGGAAACGGATCAGAGAGGAATTCGAGCATGGACAACACGATCCCTTTCAAAATACCATCACACTTGTGCAGCATGCGGTCCGCTCGGTGGCCAGGCCAGTCGTTATTCCTGACCCTTCCACGGCGAGACCAAACCCAGCGGACGCTGAGACCCACCATGACCTCGAGGAGTGCAACCGACTGGAGAGAGCGATCACCGGATGCATGCAGCAGGACTATGCCACGGCACGCCGTATCCTCACGGACCGCGCTGATACGTGGCGGCTACGAGACCTCGATGCATGGAACAACGTCCGAGCAACTGATGATCCCTACGGTGATTTCTCAGTTACATCCCTTGTAGAATGGTCGAAGGTCACGCTCCACCTCCGCCAAATTCTCGCCGAAATCACGAATCAGATTGCGATTCGCCGGGCGCGAGTCATACAAGACGATCGTCACCGTGCGGAAAATGCTGCCCGATCACTTGCTATTGGCAACCGCACTGCTGCCCTTGCGCAAATGACGCGTGCGCAAGAACCCCCTCTGACTGCCTCCTTTGCGGAGGTCGTTGAGAATGTTCGGGAAGTGTGTAAAGTCGTTACACCATGGATTATTGCAGACCATGAGCAGGGATGGCGGCCGCCACCTTTATACATCCCACGCTCCATGTCTTGCCAATGGACACCATCAGACCTACTAACGACGGGCGTAGACATCCCCCCTCCCAGATGGGCAGCGGTGAGCGATGCTGAGGTACGGACTCAACCCAACCCACGGCCGCTATCGATGCTACAAGACTGGCGCAATAGCCAAGACCCCCTAGGATATGCCGCATGGCTCCAGAATGCTCTACCTAGCATATGTGCACCCCAGCCAGATCCCAGGCGCCCAGTTGAGATTCCGGATAGGGGTCTTGACTTTCAACCGATCCTCGAAGCAGTCACTGCCCTCACACGGCTGGCCTGTGCAGGGGTCAAATCCGCATACACCCGATGGTCACGACGACAGGAGCTCATTATTGACATTACCGACCATCGCCAGCGTAATGCACTGTCGATCACTGGTTTCCTATGGCAACAACGGCAGGTTGACTGCATGTTTATAACGGATGGATCGGGAGCTGGTGCTGAAGCACCTCACGGCCCTGGTGGTTTCAGTGCTATTTGCATAGCACGTGAGAAATGTTTTGTCGTCCTCGGAGCGTCAGCCAGAACAACAAGTGGTCAGATGGAGATGGCTGGTGTCCTGGCGGGTCTGCGAGAATGTCAATATGCAACCGAGCATCATGCACTCGTCATGTCTTTCTCGGACTACCTGAGCTGGGTCCAAGCGGACCTAGCTGGCCTCCGCTATGATGGATTCCGCAGTGCCAAATACCCGACCATCTGGTCTGACATTGTCTCACAGATCAAGACGTGGTCTAAACGCCATGGGACACGTCGGCTACAGCACCTTGTACGGCATCACACGAAAGCGCACCAGAGTGAAGATGCCCCACTGGATCAGCGTTTCAACCAACTTGCTGATCGCCTTGCTGCTCTGGCCAAGACCGCAATTAATAAGCAGTGGCAAGAACCGTCCCACGGCATTTACTACCCCCGAGCTGAACTGCGCCAAATCCTGACTGGGCCAACAAACCCGGCTGAGATCAGGATGGCCATACGCAGTAGGAGCTCACGGTACACTGACACACATGGCCTCAGCTACCCGCAACTTAAAGAGTGTGGCCCCCGTCTCCTTGACGAACTTGCGAACGACTTCAACAAGGAATACTATTTTGGCCGCATGCCATCATACCGTGCAGATAATAGCATTATCAACTCTCACAGAGCCCTACCAAAACCTGGCCCGCTGGGTGGCGTACGGAATTTGGGTGCCCCGGAATTAGCTCAAGGCATCTTTTCTGTAATCCTCTTGCGACGCCTAATCCTTGTTGCGGTTGGAGCTGGGGTAATTCCCAAAGCACAGAAGTGTAACATCCCAAAAATAACCGGCTGTGCCGAAAATATAACACTGGTGATGGGATCGTTATTCGACTTTCATGCCGGTGCTGGCTGTGAGCCTGGGTCGAAGTACCCCCCTGGCTCTACACGTTGCTTTTTCTTTGGCGACCTCTCCAAATGCTTTGACCGAGTACAAATATCAGCACTAATCCACGCCTTTGTCGCTCTCTTCCCTGACCTGGGGGATATCACCCGATACCTGGCGGCGATCGCCCATCTGTATGATATGTCATCAATACTGGTTAAAGCAAACTCCATGGGTCTGCTTATTCGTAAGCTCGCAGGTGTATTCCAAGGTGGGCCAGACTCGATGGCGCTTGCGATCATCCTGCTAGAATACGCCCGATGCCTCATCCCGCCAGAGGCCCGCTCAGAGATTAGCATCAAAAGTGGAGACGAGCTTTTCCGAATTCTCGCTGAATTTGACTATGCGGATGATCAGATACGGGTGGAGGACCAGATTGACTCCTTTACGCGGATGATTGTAGCCATACACAAGTCACACAAGACTGTAGGGTTTGACTGGAATCTCCTGAAGGTAGAATTCATGTGCTTACGGGTCAATTCACTGGGCACACCTGAACCATTTGACCCAAAAATCTCCCTCTCCATTGTTGGTGGTCCCGCGGATAAGTTCTTCACCACGATTGGCACTGGCGCTACTCGCAATGGCAAGCCTGTCACACATGCGAAAGCACTCGGGATCCGCTTTGACTACATGGGCAACATCGATGACGCCAGTATGACGTGTGAAACCAAGCACATCCTCGCCCGGATAACTACATCCCCATTCCCGATCCCGGCCAAACTGGACGCCATTCAGACAGTTGCGAGCAAGAAACTGGAGTATGCAGGTAGTGTCGTTTGGCTGGACCCGAAAGAGCAAGAAACGCTGGATCGAATTGAGCGCAGCTCGATTCGAACTTTCTTTAATATATTCTTTCCCAACGCTATAATGCAAGGTGAACTGAAGGCATGCACCCATGCATGGCGTTCGGAGGTCCTGTTCCTGAGCTCCATCATTCGGTGCCTGAGATCCACTGACCGCCGCCTCCGAGATATCGCCCTGATGATGACGAGGGATCAGAGGCCAGAAGTACCGCTCGGCTCTCCTTACCTCAGCCCACGATTCTTTGAGTGGAGAGGTGCAACTCCAGCAATCCCAGACAAGCGCTCCTCACGCCGCGGCATTCTTGCATACCCACGAACGGTGGCAGCAGTCGCAGCTCGACATAGCGTCGCCATATGGGAGGAAGCTGTCTATGATGAGAAAAAACATGCGACGTGGAAAGAGATTCGCGTAGCGGTTAAGGGTACGACGCTCTCAGACCCTAGTGATATCCTCAAAATTCTCTCTGCCGCACAGCGTGCTGACGCAATCTGGCGGGTGGAGGAAAGGATATCGACGGACAAAAACAAAACACCGGTAGAACCGTTTACAGTGGCGTGGGGCCTGGCAGGGCTACCATCTCGCCACCGTAAACAGGACCTCCGCTTTATTCGTCCAGGCTCCTCGTATTCTGACTATGAGATCCATGTCCTTTTCGGTATGCGGCTGTTCCTCTGGCCTACGAAGGTCCGAGAAGCCACATACAAACGAGACCGGTCACTCGCAAGATGCAGGTGTGGTGCCATCCAGACAGCCACACACCTGCTTAATCTCGACCCCTCGTCTCCGGGTATCATTGCACACCACTCTGTCGCGCTGCGGAATATCCGACATGGCCGACACTCTGCACTGACGATATCTCTCATGAAGATTGTGGCACATATCCCGGGCCTACGGATTGTTCAAGCAGACATCCCTGGATATGAGGGTCACCGGTCATCTGCATGTGCGCTCATAAGGGAGCGTATCCAGCAAGCCCGACACAACCGGATTCTCAACCTGCCACATGATAATGCCCAACACTACAAACCTGATGCCATACTACTGAACACTGCAACTGGTGACATACTAGTAGTAGATTGTACCGCATCCTCGGATGACAAATTATACTGGGAAGATTTTTTCACCCACGCAAGTGCCCCCCCTGAGACACCCAGAGCTCCATACTACGAGTTTCTTGATACCACCGCGGCTACCACGCGCCGTCCCCAAACGACACAGACAGATAGGAACCACATCAACAACGTGTCTGCGCTATTCTCCTCGGACATGTTTGGGCCGGATGGAGACCCAGTACCTGGGGCGAGTGCGCGAGTCCAACCCCCGGTCCTCCGCCACCTTGAGAGCACTGTGCTCTACGCTGCCGCTGTGACTGCTGGGAATGCGGGGCGCGTTACAGCAGGTGTTGCATCGATCCGGACTTTTAAGCAAGCGCGGTATGCCAAGCGGTATAGACCACTGATGCAAGCGATCTCAACATGTACTCACTCAGACCTGTGCGGACGAGTGCATCTACTTGTTGTGGCGGTTGGAGTAGCTGGACTCCTCCCAGAGTTCTCCCGCCGGGCTATTGCAAAGATCTTCCCCAGAGACACTCCCAATCGCCCCCGACAAATTGAGAAACTTGAAAATGCAATCATTGATACAGCAGTCCAGTGGGCCCTGAAAGCCTACTCTGCATGGCAGGCGGAATAGTTGGTCTAGAAGGTCATTTGACCCCCTATTTCTGCAAAGGATATACCTACCTAGGCCTGCTGCCACTCACTCTGATACCATACTGATACCACATGTCGCCGACCTTTGAGTTTGTAGTACCTCTCTCTGATGTACTCACCACTGGTTGGACCGTCGCCCTGTTTATCTGCAATGCCAGCTGAGCCCCTGACCCGAGACGAGAGACCGACTGAGCCCCTGATCGATTGATTGTATCTTACACCCCGGTGCCCGATTAATTTTTAACTCTCACTTTACTTTATTTAACTGTAAACTTAATTTGATGATCCGATATTCATCATAAGACGGCAGGGCACGATCCCTGATGCAGGACTTAATCCCTCCTCTGATTAATTGTAATGGCAGACATGCGGTCGGTGAGGCGTGGTTCGCTCTATACTGGGCGTGGGCCCCTCACTTGCTTCAAAGGGATTAGGTGGTTACTAAGCAAATTTATACCCTTCGTAATCACGGTGTACGGCGAGAGGGTCTCTCGTTATAGCCCCACTTGCCAAATTTGGATAACGACTTGCAGCTAGTTATTGCTGCTGAGCGAGGTGCAATCCTCACCTCCTCATATGTAGCTTTAATGCAAGACTTTGCCACCTGCCACCTTTAGCTTCGTATACTAG
>Ga0115006_10003969_pt1 | contig 10207 bp, 14 predicted proteins | sample ArcOceMetagenome_3_FD_88943 | JGI IMG/M metagenome (GOLD analysis project Ga0115006, IMG submission 88943) | Marine eukaryotic phytoplankton communities from Arctic Ocean - Arctic Ocean- Svalbard ARC20M Metagenome | ecosystem: Environmental > Aquatic > Marine > Oceanic | place: Arctic Ocean...
ACCTGGTGTCGCATGCCGTGCCTGCGCACCTCCCGGACTCTGACCCGCGACGTGGCCTCGCCTCTGGGATTCCGCTCAGGCTCGCCTCGGCGGGCGGCCCAAGCTCGGCGACAGGAGCGGCCCGACCAAGAGCGTCGCGTCCAGGCGCCGCCATCGCAGCGTCGTGAAGCGCCACTGCCAGGCGAGTTCCTCCGCGTCGCAGCGTCGCAGGGCGGGCTCCTCGAAGTCTCGCACTTCGTGGAGCTGGGCTACGAGCCGGATGCGCCGGAGCAGGGCGGCGTAGATGGCAAGGCGGCGTGGATCCGGCGCGGCTGCCCCAAACTCAACCTGGACGCTCCAGACGAGTCTGGGTACACTGCCCTGACGAAGGCGGCCGCCAACGGTAAGTCGCTCACCCTAACCCTAACGCTAACCCTAACCCTAGCCCTAACCCTAATCCTAACCCTAGCCCTAGCCCTAATCCTAAGCCAGGTCACCTCGGCTGTGTCGACCATCTGATCGCCAAGGGAGCCGACGTGAACGCGCAGACCAGCTCCCAGATGACGGCGCTGCATTGGGTGGCTATCAACGACCACATCCGGTGCGGCGAGTCGCTCATCAAAGCGGGGGCCGACACGACTCTCGTAAACGTGTGCGGCGAGAGCGCGCTTGACTACGTGCGCAGCTCATCTTCATCTCTCATCTACTCGTATTAATACGCCTAGCCCCAGCAACTCATATAGCCCTAACCCTAGCCCTAACCCAACCCTAACCCTAACCAGGCCATCGAGAGAGGCAGCAGGGAGGTTGTGTTTCTCCTGGAGAATGCCCCCGCCTTCGCAGCACATGCTAAGGAGGTGGAGGCGGCGGAGAAGGCAGCGGCGGCGAAGGCGGTGGACGAGCGCGAGATGTTTGCGAAGGCGGTGGAGCAGAAGAAGGTGGCGGAGCGCAGCTGCCACACGGCTGCATCCAAGGGCGACCTTGCCGCCCTCTCCCGCCTCGTGGAGCAAGGGACCATAGATTTCGACGCCCCAGACGACGGAGGCTACACACCACTGCTGAAAGCTGCCGCCAACAACCACCTCAGTTGCGTCGACTTCCTCCTCGCCAAGGAGAGGCTATAACCCGAACCCTAACCTTTGCCCGAACCCGAACTACACCCGAACACCCGAACTCTAACCCAAGAAACCCTAACCCTAACCCTAACCCTAACCCTAACCCTAACCCTAACCCTAACCCTAACCCTAACCCTAACCAGGGTGCCAACGTCAACACTCAGACCAAGTCCCAGATGACGGCGCTGCAGCTCACGGTGGCTATCAACGACCCCGCGCTCTGCGCCGAGCCGCTGGTCAAGGCCGGGGCCGACACGAGCCTCAAGAACGAGGACGGCTACACGGCCCTGGACTACGCCAAGCAAAGCAACAACGTGGAGGCCGTGCGGCTCCTCGAGAATGCCACTCAGATTACCGCCGCCACCGCAGGGCTGTCTCTCTTGCCCATCACGGTGGCGGCGGCTCCCTTCACGTCGCCCTTGCCTCCGCCTCCCCCGCCTCCTCCGCCTCCTCCGCTGCTGCTGCTCGTGTCGCCGGAGATGTCGCCCCCGCCGGAGATGTCGTCGGAGATCTCGATCTCGCCGGAGATGTCGTTGGAGATCTCGCCGGAGTCGTCGCAGATGCGGTGGCTGAAGGGCGAGCTCCAGCAGGTCTCCCCTACGCCTGAGTTGGACTCGTCTCCCGAGACACAGGAGCCGCCGAAGAGCAGGTTCGGGCGACGCCTCCTCTCGGCCGTCCGGAGCACGGAGGCGCAGATGACTACCTTCGAAATCTAGGCGTCAGATGCCGCGCTCAGCCTCAGTTGCGTTTCACCGTCCGAAACCGTTGTTTAAGTCGCCGTTTGGGTTTCACTTGCGTGCAATAACTCCTGTGAACTGATCAACTGTGTCACCGAGACGAGTTTATATTTGTTCTTCTTCTTTTCGTGCATCGTGGGAACTTATTTTTTCGTTATAAACATCATGACGTGCGTATGTGGTTACATAAGTGGAGTGCGATTGTTGATTTTGTTGATAGGAATTTTTTTCGTTAGACATTACTTGCGTATGTAGTTCACATGTTCACTGTGATCAACTATTTCTATTAAACGATAGGCGCAATCAGGTTGCAGCCCAAGCGGTTGAGACGCAATGCGATGCGCAAGGCGTAGGCCGTAGCCTGCATCGTGGTAAGAGTCACACTATAAGTAGATGCTCAGACCTAGCAGCTAGGCGCAATCAAGTTGCACACAGCCTAAGCGATAGATGCGCGATGCGGTGTGCAAGGCGTAGCGTGCACGCGTAGCCTAAGCGGTTGAAACGCAATGCGATGTGCAGGCGTAGCCTGCATTGTGGTATGAGTCACATTATAAGCAGAGGCTCAGAGCTGGCAGCTAGGCGCAATCAGGTTGCAGCCTAAGCGATGTGGAAGCGCGATCATGCGACGTGCAAGGAGTAGCCTGTGCATCGTGGTAAGAGTCACACTATAAGCAGTGGCTCCGAGCTAGCAGTTCGGCGCAAACAGGTTGCAGCCTAAGCGATTGAGACGCAATGCGATGTGCAGGCGTTGCCTGCATCGTGGTAAGAGTCACACTTTAGGTAGTGGCTCAGAGCTAGGCGGCTAGGCGCAATCAGGTTGCAGCCTACGGCTTTATTCGTAGAGGTCGTACGCGATTTGAGGCGCGGTAGCGTGTGCGAGGCTGAGCCTGCATCTGAGCAGGGTTACTAAGGCAGCAGCTTAGCTTGCCCGAAGTACTCCGTAGTAGTTGATTTGCTTGCTCCTATAGGGGGTAGCTAGTAGGAGTATGGGTTCCCCCCTTAGTCCAAATTATTCTGATGCGTGCCGGCAGGGACGCGGTGCGCAAGGCCAAGGGTGGATGGTGGGAGAACTTATGGCGGCCCTCACCGTGGAGGGCACTCGCCCATGTGTGGCAAGGGTTGTGTCCCTTCAATGTGGTTTTTAGGCGGTTACTAACCATGAGGGTAACAGCTAGGGTCTGGCCAGGATTTCTTTTGAGCTGTTTACAGATATATTATAATATTTTTCCGAGAGAGGGTAAGGGGTGGATATCTTTCCCCCACCATACATATATACGGGACTGGACACCCTTTTTATGTACCTTACCTGCGCCCTAGGCTGTGGTATAGACCCAGTGTTGGTGTCCTCAGGGACGTTGGCTGCGCGTAGACGTATACGTGTGGCTAACTTATTTTCAGTTCAGTTCAATGACCCGGCGGGGCGCTTGCGTATATAGCGCTTGTGTGCGTCGGCGGCGGCGCCTGCAATCCGGGAACGAAGGCTCACGCAGGCTGAGCTTGCGGCGAAAGACTGCTGGGCAAGCTTGGAGAGCCGCGGCGACCGAAGCCAAGCCGAGCCACGCCGATGCCTTGTCGTGCCAGTGCACGCAGTCAACAGTAGTCCCTGCCCCCCGGCGCATGTCCTCGTTGATGCGGCGCAGGACGCATCCGGTTGCGTTCATTGGCCCGTGCAGGTCCCAATGTGGGGCAAGGGCTGCCCATACCCGGGCGACATGCACGCCCGCCCGCAATAGCATCGGTGTAGACATCTCGTTGAAGCGCTGGTGCTGGCCGGCCAGTTCCGTGTGGTTGAGCCGAGCGCAACAGGGCGCGCGCCCGAGTGGGTCGCTGGTGCGCCAGGGCCCATTGCCATGCTGAAACGTCCCATCACTCGAGGCGAAATGCTGTGGCGTGGTCTCGCGCCAGACGATGCACGGCCGTGTAGGACTCGCGTGGCGCCAAGCGAGGAATGACTTCACGTTGCGTTGGAGCGATCCTAAGTTGTTGTGGTGCAGCCCGAAGTTAGAGATGACAACGGAGTCATCGCCGATCACTTGCATCTCTGCAAGACACGCAAAGACGTCCGAGGGGTTGATGCTCCACCACCCAATGCCGGCATGAGGCCGCAGGCATTCGCTCCTGTTCAGTGACCCGTCGGCCTGACGTTTGAGAGGCTCGCCTCCATCCCCCCCCGCTTCGGTGAGGCAAAGCCGGAAGGCGGACTTCCACACGTGACAGCTAACCAGATTGCCTACGGGGTTGATATGTCTGGTGCGCGGCTCGTGCCGTGTCGCTATGAGCCTCACCAGCACATGGAAGGTGTCGCGGGTGACCGAATCGCCAGTGAGCAAGAGGGTGCGATTTGCCAGCGCCAGCGGCAGCAACGACAACGCAGGCGTCGCGTCCGCCACCTCCGCTTCGAGGAGACGTGCCGGTGGCATAGTAACGACTTCAACGACTTTCTTATGTTTTTAACAGCGTTCTCGAAGATTCAGAATAAACCTACTCCACCCTACCTGCGGGCCAGGTAGGGTGGGCACCGCCAGTGGCAGCGAGCATACAACCCGACAGAACATAACAGAGGTGAAACCAGACCTTCCACGAAAGACCAGGTGGGGAGAGGGGGCGGGAGTGGCCCGCTGCGGCTGTGGGAGGCCCCTTGCGGGGGAGAGGGGGGTGGACGGGCGGAGCAGGGGTTTTGCGCCTCAGCTAGGAGAGGCGCAACTGGGCACTGGCAGACGACTGCTCCCAGGCCAGGTACCCCCTGCTTGGCGGTTTCTTTTCTCCCCCACGAGGTGGTTCTCCAATGCAGCGGCGTTGCCCCCAGCCCCGCCGCCCGCCACACGCGTGCGTGCGAGCTTCGCACACCTCGCGCGCCTGCACACCGCACGCGCACGCCGCACTGCGTTCCTGGACCTGCCGGCCCCCCTCGCGGGACTGGTAGGAAGAAGTTCTTTCTGATGGCGCCATTGGCCCTGGTCTGTCCCAATCCCAAGGCGCCTCTCGCCTTGGAGAGGGCTTTTGATTTCGGACAAAAGAACGCGGCCTGCCCGGCCCCCGGGTCTGGCCAAACCCCAAACGCCCAACAGGCCGTGCGCCGGCGCACGTGCCTAGCACGTGCCGGCCTGCTCAGCGATAGCGATAGCGATACCGTTGTCGTTGTCGCTGGCGCTGCCTGGCTGGCGCTACGCGAGAGAAAATCTGCCGATTTGGCAAAGCGACGGGAGGGACTCGACCCCACACACAACCTTGGGATTAGCACATCGGGCTTGATTAGATATCCGCTACACTACCGAGCCATATAGGGATCGTGTATCCCCCCCGCCCGTGTCTTCGTTTTTACCCCCACGCCATCGCTTGTGGATGTCATCGCTTGTCGTATGCATCGCTTGTCATTCAAAACATGTCTCATTGAATGACACGCGATGACATGCAATGACACACAACGACACACAATGACACGCATATGACACGCGCAATGACACCGACGCGATGACACGCAATGACACCGTCTCACTCATTGGAAATGTGCCCCCACAGGATCTATCGTTTTGCCCCCCTGCACAGAAACGTGTGCATCACCGTGTCGTTGGAAACAATGTCCTTCGCAGCATTGCCTCCTCTGCTTGTGCCGACTGCGTACAGCCATGCGTTGCCTGACGAACTATAAGTACTTTCCCCGACACAGAACTGTGGTGCTCAATTTAAAATTCTCTCACTTCAGGCAAAAGCAGCCGGTGGCTGCTTCACAACGCCACATGAGACTCCGGTGACAGTTTTGATCGGTTACAAACTCGGTTACGAACTCGGTTACGAGAGTGCTTTCACACGCCACGTAGCGTGAGACTCACCTCCATCACATCGATGCCGGCTCTGCGCAACTCCCGGACAGCCCCCGAGTCGGCCTCGCCCCTGGGCTCCCGCTCCAGCTTGCCGCGCTCCAGCTCGCCGCGCTCCGGCTCGCCGCGCTCCGGCTCGCCGCGCTCCGGCTCGCCGCTCAAGCTCACTCGCTCAAGCTCACCGCGCCCGATGAGCTCGCTCAGCCAAGAGACTCGGCCCAACCAGTGGAGCCTGATCCAAGGCGATCCACTGCACCAACAGGACTCAAGCTCGCGGCGCAAGCACCCTTCAGCTTCGGCTAAGATCGGTGCTAAGATCGGTGCCAAGATGGCAGCCTTCCAAGTCTCGGGGACTGCCAGGAGCCCAAAGGCTGCCAGTCCGAAGGCGACCAGTCCGAAAACTACCAGCCCAAAGGCTACCAGCCCGCCCGAGGGCGAGGCACCAGTGCTGAGGCCGGTTCGAGGTGCTAAGATCGATGCCAAGCTGGCGGCCCTCACGATGTTGGAGAAGGCAGCAACTGACGCGCCGCAGCTCAACGTGAAGCAGCAAGTCTGCTGGAAGCCGCGCAACGATGTTTTCGGGAGCTACGCCCGTAAGCTCAAGTTGGACAAGAACGCAACCGGCCTCCCACCGCTCCGTTCCATCACGGACCTGCCCTGATCCACACCTACCCTGAAGCCCGATATAGAGTGATACAGTATGTGATACGCGACTTCCGGCCGAAAACCCTGTGTGTCGTCTCGAAAGGTTTGTCTTTCGACTCCCCCCCAAAATGTATCTGTATCTGTGTGAACGCAACCACACACAAACTACAGCAACAGGACGAGGAGTGTGTGCTATAGATGTAGCTCTTAGCAAGCGTGTACATGTGTGCCCGGATAACTCTCTGTTTAGCTCTGTTTTCCCTCAATGGACACTGACGCCAGGACACGCCTGGACACGCTAGGACACGCCAGGACACGCCAGGACACGCCTGGACACGCCAGGAAATCGTGTTTTCTGAGGGAAATTATGTGAGATCTTTTGAGAGAAAAAAAACGCCATCTCCGGTTTCTTTGGCCGAACCGGCGGCTCGAAGTTCTGCGCGACCGGCCCGTTCGGGCCAATTAACCGGTCCCGGGATCGCCTGGGTCAGGCACACACACAGGTCAGGCACACCATCACGCCGAGCGCCGACAGTTCAATTGACATCTTTGGCTGGGCTGGGCCGCTGGGCACGCTGAGGTGTGGAGCGCTCGAAGCGATTGCTCCATACGCTTTAGCGGATACAAGCGCGCTCCACACCTCAACGCTCCACACCTGAGGTTTGGAGCAATCGCTTCCCCAAGAGGGCGCTCAGGGCAAACTTCCAAGCGAACATATTAAATTCAATACACATCTCTAGCTACCTAAGAAACTTGCCAAGCAGCTTGGCGTACAGCGAATTGTAGCCTGTATCATTACCAGACTTTGCACGCGCGATGGCGCCGGGCCTCGGGCGTAGGACGCGAAGCGAGTGAGCCTGCGATGCAACGCTGTAATACTGCTGGACCGGCCACTTCATGTAGTGAGCGTCATCGCCGATAAGTAGGCGCCCAGTCGTAACATTTGTCGGGCCAATGTATCTCTGGCCGTCGTGGATGATCAATGTCGACTCGTTGTGCATCAAGCGCAAGGCGTACAGAGCGCAAGCCTCTCGAAAGCGGCCGTCCACCAAGATGAGGTCATAGCAGCAGCCCGAGGCCGGGATCGACTCCACGTACGAGCGGGACTGTCGGTCCCGCACGGTCGCGTTACGAGTGTCCCACATGCTCGGCCGCCCCCAGGCAACGGTCTTTCCGATGTCGCCCAGATGAAATGTCAGCTTGCCTGCTGCCTCAGCTTCACGGACGAGCGTGTGCCTACTGCGAAGGCGTTCAAACCAGCCTTCACTGCTGTCGATGGCGTCCATCTTGAGAGGTGGAGGTAGACTACTGCGAAGCGCCCACCACGAAGCCAGCACCGTCGAGCCACCCGTGCCCCATTCCAGATAACTCGAGGAGCTCTTGAGCGATGAGAACCAAATCTGCGCTTCTAGGGTTGTCATTCTCATGGTCGCATTTGCCAACGACTCAAATGCACTTTCCTTCTGAAGGCCTCCGAAGTTGGCCCGTACAAGCTCTTGAGGTACCACGTCTGCGCTTTCGCTCAGCATCCTTTGTCCAGCGGCCGTTGCGAAGTTCAAGCTGTTTATATTCTCCATCTGTGGCGCCAAGTGTCAGGTATTTGGTTGCTGCTGCTGGTGCTGCCGCCGCCGCCGCCGCGCGCCGCCGCCGCAAGTGCGATTCGATACCGAGAGAATTAATGCCTGGCAACTGGCGCGTGCACGGTGTACGAAAACAAGTGACCAATACCACACCCACTCATCCAGGCGTACACACAGATCGACCCACACACTCGTACACACTCCGTTACACCCCTGGGTTACCGCCGGCACACCGACGCCAGCTGCGCTGTGTCACGCGGTGCGGGACGAAGACGCTACCATTCTCATCAAGATACGATAAGATACAAAATGTAGCCGTCTTTTCCCCTCCGAGGTTACCGAGGTTCACGCTTTCTCTCGCGTGGTTGGCCGTCAGCGCGGGAGTACCGTAGAAAGCACCCCACGAGTCTGCGCGCGGGCGGCGACGCGCACACCGCGAAAATGTACGACGACGACGACAAGTACGACCTGTCGGCGAAGAATAAGAGCGAAGAGCTCAGCGATTACGACCGCGCAATGCTGGTGCAGAGCAGCGCAGACGAGCCGGCTGGGCCCTCCTCTGAGCCGAGCTGGGCAGCAAAATACAAGGCGGCTGAGGCCGACAAGAAGAAGCGGAAGCCCACCCGCCTGACCGGTACTGTGATAAAGTGGAACAAGGGCTTTGGCTTCATCAAGGTGCCGGGCCAGGCCGACCTGTACGTGCATCAGAGAAATGTTGAGAGACAGGGTGCGCACGCTCCTGCCTCCATTCGCAGCACGCCCGACCCTTCCAGCCTGACGCACCACTGTCGGCAGGCTTCCGATCACTGCTCGAGGGCGAGCCCGTTGAGTTCGTCATGGCAAAGATGGCAGACGGGAAGCTGGAAGCCCTCAATGTGACGGGGCCGGGAGGGGCCGAGCCGCAGGGTCAGCCGACGCCGGCCGAGCGTGAGGAGCAGGAGGAGGAGGAGGAGGAGAGGGCGAAGGCGAGGGCGGAGGCGCAGGCGAAGGCGGACGCGGAACGCCCCAAGAAGCCGGTCACGGCTTTCGTACCACGCACCGTGAAGCGCGCAGCGCCGAAGTCCGCAACACGACCTGCCGTAAAAAAGCCTGCAAACGGCGCGGCGAGTGCGGCGAGTGGCCTCGCGAGCTCTGCCCCGTCTGCTCCTACCCCCGCCGACGGCCCCGCCAGCGCCGCCCCAACCGCTGCGTCTGCAGCCCCAGAAATCGCCGACTGAGGTTCTGAAGGAGTGCGCCTAGATCGTCGACTGAGGCTCTGGATACCAAAAACCTGAAGATCACGTACACCCAGCCTCCAGCGCCAGTTAGGGTCGGTCAGCCCAAATGGGCACCCACGCTGCCCTCTCAGGAAATGAACCCATACTATATGTTTGAAAGTGGCCCGGTAGATCGACACTTTAACTTCCGCTTCAAAAAATGGTTATTATTTCCCGCTTTTTTGCACGTGCGCACGCTGAGAGCATGTGCTGGTGCTCCACGTCCACCTCCAGGTCCAGCTGTGTCCTGTGAGCCGGCGCGGCGCGGACCGGGGAAGATGGCCCTTTGGGCCCTGTGACGTCCGTGGTCCGATCCAGCCGTGTGAGAACCTTGGTCCTTGCGACAGCGCGAGGTCCGAGCCACAACCAAATCTTTAGAGAAGATAGAAACGATATCCCCCAAATAACCCCCCCTAATAACAGGCTTACCCTTACGGTTACGCCGCCTCCCAAATACAGTACTGCGCGCCTGGACGACCGGAGACCGGACACACCCCGAACGACTCCGCCAACCAACCGGCCGCCCTCAACCGGCACTTCCACACAGTGCCGTTCAAGGCAACACAACACAAATGCGCGCACACAGTGTCCGTGTGAGCGCAGACACCTGTTGTGGTTCTCCTCTTGCGCCACTATCAGGCAGGCAGCTCTGCCTGAGCTCTGCCTAAGGTCTGCCTCGCCTCTCCTGCTACTCCTGCACCCGTCCCCAGCTCCCAAGACCCCGACCCCATACCCCATCCTGGCCCCTTCCCGTCCTCGCTCGCAGCAGCAAGCCACCTCGCCTCAAAGGCGTGCGCTCTCTCGTGTGAACGCTTGCCCGTATGAAGGCTGTGGCGCACCGCCTCACGAAGGCTGTGGCGCACCGCCTCACGAAGGCTGTGGCGCACCGCCTCACGAAGGCTGGCGCATCGGGCGCCCGTACTGCTGCTCGTACTGCTGCTGCTGCACGCGGCCCCGCTTACCTCCGAGCATCTCGTTCGGCCCACGGAGGCGCGGCCCCCCCGCGCGGCGTGGCACCCACGTCCGGGCTTTACTCGCGCCTATGGGTACCCACCCGCCGATGCTCGTGTCCCACTC
>Ga0115006_10003970_pt1 | contig 10205 bp, 11 predicted proteins | sample ArcOceMetagenome_3_FD_88943 | JGI IMG/M metagenome (GOLD analysis project Ga0115006, IMG submission 88943) | Marine eukaryotic phytoplankton communities from Arctic Ocean - Arctic Ocean- Svalbard ARC20M Metagenome | ecosystem: Environmental > Aquatic > Marine > Oceanic | place: Arctic Ocean...
CTCGCCCCGGGTATCGTATTACATCGACTTTGTTCTCATTGGCATCGTTTTCAATATACACTTCAGCATCATTGCGCCCGATCCCTGGGCGATGCGGGGTTGGTCAAACGCGCAAGCGCGTTTGCGGAGACGGGACCCGCCGTACTATGTTCCCGAGCGCCAGTCTGAAATCGCTCCGGCACCCTTCAGACGCACTAGAAAGCCAAAATGAAACAATCTGAGGTGTCCAGAATGTGTTCACAAGCGTCTACTCTACGTTGCCAAAGCCGATGCAAAGCCGGTGCAAAGCCGGTGCGTGGGCAGTTGGGCGGGAGGGAGGAGGGAGCAGGAGAGCCAACGCACACTAGACTCCGAGAGTGCCGCCCTACCCTCACCAGCACCCCCAAGACGCGTGCTAGGTGCTGTGAAGGATTGTCGCTGGATATAACTTGGATACCCGCGTGCTGGCGCCCGCCACGCCCCTTGTTCTCTCGCATACTGGGCCACGAGCGCCCAGGGTGGTGTTACTCGACAGGGCGTTGGGTTTACCTACCTTCTGTCACTTGTTATGGGCAGTCAATAAAACCCCCCTCCTCCTCCTCCTCCTCCTCTTTCCCACCCACCCGCCCCCAGTATAAATCAAAACTTTACTACCGGATGAGCCGGGGATATTCCTCGCTAGGAGTCGCATAACGAGGAATTCCTCTTCCTCGTTATTGCTTCCCGGACTCGGAAAAGTGCGACACGCTGCCACGGGAGGTTGTTTCCTCTACGTGGGAGCATCGGAGCATGCTCAGTGCTCACCAGCCTAGTTCACCGTTGACACTCTCCAAGTTTGCCTCTTTTCCCTGCTCACCTTCGCCCCCCTTTGCCATCAACACTCGCCACGTCCTGATCCCCAAGTCCTTGCACCTTGGTCTCGCATCTCCTCTCCCCCCGTTGCCGCCTTTTTCTTGCCGCCTCGCTCGCCCTTGCCGTGCGATCCTTACTGTATCATGACGATGACTCTGCACTTCTCACCGAGGCCGCGACTGCGCACATCGACTCATCATTCTACGGACCCCCCGTCTACGAGCATCTCTGTGGGCCCTGACGCAGCATCACTCGTTCCCAAGAGATAACGCATCTTGATCATCGACTCGGATCTTGGTTTCAACGTCTCATGGTCCAACACCTAATTTCGCCATCACGCGATCAGCTGTGTAGCAGGTAGGCGTGCACAGGATAAAGCACGGGGAGGCGTGAGCAGACGCGCGAGCAAAAACAAAAACACTCACGCTCAAGGCGTCGCTCTCTTCCCCCGTGTCCATCTCCTTCCACGCCTCCATGCGCTCCTCAATTGTGCCGGGCGCATAGTAAAGTGTGCACGTCACATCCTTGGTCTGGCCGATCCTGTGGCACCGGTTCATTGCCTGCGCCTGCTCGCCAGCCTTCATGAATGGCTCCATCAGAAACACGTGCGAGGCCGCGGTCAACGTCAATCCTGCTGCAGCCTGTCCAGCGTGCAAGAGAAACACCGAGATTGATGCCTCCTCATTGAACCTCTTGACTGCTTGCTCCTGAGATGCCTGCGAGTCCCCGCCTACGATTTTGACGTGCCCCACGTTCACATTTGGCTCCGAAAAGACCCTGGACAGATGGAAGATGCCGAGTTTGTGCTGACTAAACACTACAGCCTTCTCTCCCTGGGCGGTCACGCGAGACAGATCCGTGAGCAAGCGCTGCACCTTTGATGAGAAGTTGGCAGGACAGGGCTCGGTAGCACGTGCCGCTAGTCCCACCCCGCAGCTCTGCACCAGGTGCGAGCCCAACTCCGGAGTGAACGACGGGAAGTTGGCCAGCCCCTGGATTGAATTTCTGGCCAGCATGCCACCCGGAGGGGGCGGAATCTGCTCAAGGCTCGCCTGCGCGCGTTCACATCGATGCAGGCCATCGTGAGGGCGCTGTGTGTGTCTGTGCATGTGTGTGTGTGCGCGCGCGCACGCGTGCTTGTGCTTTGCAGAGCTCTACAGCCAGGCGCCACACGCGCTTGCGTGGGCACGCGTGGGCTGGAAGATGGAATGGCATGGAAGATGGAATGGCTGGCGCACACAGGACGGCCACGCGCGGTTACGTTGTGATTCTACCTCAGTGGCGGCCGCACACCACTCAACTTGCCCTGGTCTCTTCTGTCGCTGCCCGGGTTCGTCTGCGACCGGGTCGGCAGCTTCCTTGCCCTTGCCGCTCCCGCTCCCGCTTGCGCCAGCGGCGCCGCCACTGGGACCAGCACCGTCACCGCGGCCAGCGTCCTTGGGCTTGATGATTCGGATCAGATCTGACATTGCGAACGGTTTTCGGCACAGCGGGCACCTGCAGTCCACCACGTTTCAGCAGCCGACCGGCAAGGCACACATCGGCGCATACGACACGTGCGCTCACAGAGATAGCGAGGAGAAGCAGACAGCAATGGCATTACGCACGTGGCTTCCTGAGCATTCAGGTGGTTGCCCATGCGGTGCTGGTTTTTGCTGCGCTCGTACATTACCCAGCGAACGATGCAGTCCTGGGGGTGCGTGCACGCATACCAGATTTCAGAATTGACCGCGATGAGATAAAGAGGCCACGAACTCGCAAGGTCCACACGCAGCGGCGCATGGAAGAGACACAACCAAATAAGACACCAGTCCCGACATGCGGCAAACTTTCGTAGGAGTCCGCGGGAGGGACACCGAAGACAAGGGGCGGTGAGAATTGGATGAGTTTCACCTCGCAGGCAAAGTGGGCGCAACGCATGTACGTCGGCCTCTGATCGTACCCGCACCCCTCCTGGCACACAGAACACATCGGAGCTTGGCCTAACTCAATCGCGTAGAGTTGCTGAAAGCCACTCTGCTGGATCGAATCTTCTCTTGACTGCAAGACATGGCACGGAGTCAGTCGGAACGGCTTGCAAGCTGGTAGGCAGTGCCAACATGATGCAGGCGCGGCGCACACAGCGACCTGCCCAGCGCCGGCCGCAGATGCGCGTCGCAAAATCCCCAAGTACGGGTCAATGTCTTTGATTTTCTCCAAACTTTCTCTCGCCTGCGACTCGATTTCGCGGAGAGTTTTGACCTGTGGTGTGTACAGGTAGGTGAACAATTTCAATCTTGCACCAAACGACAGTGTGTCAAGAAAGAGCGGCAGGAGTGCGCACGCGAATCTGCTATAACAGTCAGAGCAACAATTACGAATCAAAATATATGGTGACTGATTGAGAGGATTCGCCTGCTCCTCGCGGAGATTTGCGACGCGCCCCGATGGAAGCTCGACAGCGTGCGCACGATATGGTCCCATGATCTTGACCATCTTCGAGTGTACGATCCCAATGCTGCCTTGCACTTTGAATCGCCTGACTTCCAACTCAGCATTGGGCCCGCAGGGATCCACAGGCTTGAAGTACTTCATGTCGGAACCTGCCTCCCCTGTCTGGATATAGCAAGAGAGCGAGAGTTCCCACAAGCCAAACAATTCAAACTCTGCTCGGGTGAACTCGAGCTTGGTCTGCAGGGCCTCGGCCAGCCGCGGGTTCTTGATTTCAATGCGGTTCTTTGGCTTGGCAGCGGCATCTTGCCCCTCTTCCGCCTTGATTTCCTCCCATTTCAAGCCGACTGGCGGATCCTGGACAGCACTGGAAATGCAGCCCAGCAAGACGTAGTCACCATCATCGCGTTCCCTGCTCAAGTATGACGGGGGGGCAATGTTGGCCTCCTTGTGCGAGAACCCGAGCGCCCTCCATCCGGCCCGTGTCGTTGCTACAACCGTGATGACATCATCTTTCTTGAAGGCCAGCTCTTCGGCGGTTGGCGGATCGTACGCGGTGAGCGCGCGCACGCGGATCACTCGCGTGCCTGTCGGGATGGCATTCGAAAGCGCCTGCTTGAGCTTGGCTCTGTCGTGGAACTCGACGCCGTCGAAAAAGGCCGAAGTCTGCTTGTATTGGAGTCTCTCGTCGGCAACGGCAAAGGATTGATTGAGACGAATGGCCTCGAAAGCGCGGCGCAAGAACAAGATGGAGAATCTGGAGCGAGGGGCAGTGTCGTCCCAGTAGCGACCCGAGGTGATGCACTCAAGCGCCCAGCGCCATCGCAGCAGCGGCACATCACGCCGGGCAATGTTGACGCGGTCGTATAAAGCCTTGCGCTGGTCTTCAACATCAACAAGGCGCTCTTGAATAGTCGGCATGGCGTACGAGCGATTTCTGTCATAGACCCCTTGCTCCTTGTTGCCATGCCGCACCATATGGTTGCCTTTGTGATGACGTGCAGTCTCGGACACATCGCGGCCCTGCATCAGCCACTTTAGCGCGTCGCCTGGGGTCAGCGACCTGATTGTACTTGGGTCGTACGCCGCGAGTCCGTCAGCAGGGTTACCAGCCTGCCAGATTGATCCCATTCCACGCCCGCGTAGACGAAAGTCTAACTCCCTCAGGCTCTGCGTCGCGCACCCTGCTCCTCCGTTGATCAGCGAAGGCGCCAGGCAGGCTTCGCGCAGCATCCGCAGCCAGAAATTGGCGCGCGATCCGTTTTGCAAAGCCGGGACTCCTTGAACGACGGCGTCGAGGTCGGTGACCGCATTCAGCTCAATGACTGGTTTACAGCGAGCCACAGTGATCAGGCTGCAGCGTACGTGGGCGACATACCTGGCACGCGTGCCCTACATGGTGCAATCAAATCCTACAAGGGTGCGAGCACACGAAAACACACGCCCAACATCACACCGCGGAACTTACATTGGTACAGATACTTTTCTGAGTCTGTCATCTCAACAGGCACGCGGCGTGTGCTTGACTCAGGAAGATCGAGAATGCTTGCTCCGTCCACGTACGTCTGCGACTTTGAGTGGCGGATCATAATGCCCTTCAGGAGGCAATTCAGTTGCTGCAGAGCCTCAGGCTTGCGCCGTTGGAAGGGCTTGGAGACGTGCATCGACCAAAACCCATCAGATTGATCCGAAGCACAGAAAGGCAGCACACCCAAGAACGCAAGCTCGCCGTTGAGGTCGTCGATGCTCGTGTAGAGCGGTGTGCCCGACACCATCCATCGGCAATCACACAGCAGCTTTTCGCAAGCGCGGGCATGATCTGTCGTGGATGAGCGAATCTCCTGCATCTCGTCCAGCACAACGCGGTCCCACTTGATGCGATTGAACGTCGTCTTGTCGTCCTTGAGCATCGCATAGGTGGTGACGATGATGTCGGCACTCTCAGCAAGCTCCTGGATTCGCATGCGCATGTGCCCCTCCGGCCCGGGGCACCCTCCCTCCCAGCCATCGCACTCCCTGGGACCTGCAAGCCGTGAAATTGGTCAGGAAAGCACAGCACTTAAACGCATTATAGGCATACGCTTCGAGTGACGCACCTCCGGCAGTGAGGGCACAGCGCCTGAAGAGCTTGTTGTCTGCCGTGTACTTTGTGACCGACAACGCCGATCCCGCAGCCTTCTCGATTTCGCACAGCCACTGCGATACAAGGTGGACAGGAACGACAATCAGCGTGCCACCTTGCGCGACAACCCGTCCATATGCGTCCAACGGGACCACACCATCCCCTGCAGCACCATGTTGCAGCCCAGCGGCGCTTGCGTCGGGACCATCCTCGAGCATGGCCTCCGGGGCCGGTGCCCCACCACCCAGCCCCTCGTGTACATCTTCTTCCTTTATGCGTTGCTTGCGCGTGCGGCTGGACACATCACCGACTCCAGCCGCGTCCGGCTCGCGCAGGCGAATTGACGTCCCTTTCCGAAATCTCATCTTGATGGTAAGCGACGGAAACGCAAGGCTGTTCAGGTGGACGATAAAACTGGGCAAAACCTTGACGCCTCGCGCCTTGCTACACTTGGCCGCAATGGTCTGTGCCGTATCATTTTCTGAGGTAGTGCCCCACTCCCCAGTCCACTGCTCGTCGTTTCCCCCTTTTAAAGGGTTCGTTCCCTGGGCGGCCTTCAGCCCTCCCTTAGCCTCTTGCAACCGCTCCTGTACCTTGGATGGCTGGGAACGAGCAGATCCCCTCGCCTTCTTGGTAGAAAGAATGAGAGCCAGAATCTCAATCGTCTTGCCCAGGCCCATTTCTGCCATCAAAACCAAGCGAAAGACGTCAGCCACACAAATAAGGGTGAATGGACACAACATAAAATCACAGCTGTTGAGCTGTAAAACAACAACGTGCTAATTTGGAGGATTCGTGTCCGCGCGTCCTACCTTCCGACAGAATGCCACCCTTCCTCTCGAGTGGCCGCTCCAGCCGCAACTCGCCCAACTCAGGCGCGTAGTAAAAGTCTCCACCATCACCGAAATTCCACTTTTCCCAGAAGAGCTCGTTGAGTCCTGCTCACGTTCACACGCCATTCCGTGAGAGAGAGAAAGAGCGTGAGAAGATGGGTGCATGTGCGCACACGCACATGCGCGCACACACACACACAAACGGGAACACACGCACAACACATTAGAGAGACGAATTGAGAAACAACTCTAGACAGAAGTCGCTGCACAAGAAACAGCACAAAACCGCTCGGCATGCATTGCATGCATGCACTATGGAACAGCACTACGTTCGTCTACTTTCGCCTACGCTCGCTCTGCACCGTGCGGGAGGGCCTCGTGGTCGAGCATCCAGGCAAGGGTTTGGAGCTGGTAGTCTTTCATAGTCATTTTCAGTCCTGGCGGCTGCACAGCACGGCGATAGCCTCCATGCTCCTGATACGCAAGTGCCAACCAAACATGAGAGCAGCGCCCATCGAGACAAAGACACACCGTTTCACACAGCGACGACACCACCTCATCTCCCGACAAAATGGGCAGCAGCAAGAAAACGAGCCGGGGGAAAGCGCCGAAGGGCAGAGTGCAGAATCACACGCTCTCAAACCCCCTCGCAGCCTCGCCCCCATGCCCCTACAGCAGCAAAACAACAGAACCCTAAACGCTAAACCCCCTCGCAGCCTCGCCCCCATGCCCCTACAGCAGCAGAACAACAGACCTGAGCTTTCATGAGGCCGGCAAGAGAAAATTCATGGTCAGGGCCTGCGTCGCTGGGCAAGTGCGAGACGAAGACGGGCGTCTCGAGCGGAGGCAGCGCCCGGGTCTTGCGCACGTTGCACGCTGGCACAATGACCTTCATCAGCGCAATGAGAGGAGGATAGGCAATCATCTCGAAGATCAGGCGCCGGAAATAGACCCACACACGGACTTTGAGCGTCTTGCCGTCTGTCGTCGCACCAGCCTTGGGACACACGGCACGCAGCAGAGGCTGCGCTGACCACGGCAAGTTTGCATTTTCATCAGGATGCGAGAGATCAGCAAGCACCGACAGCACCGACAGCGACGACTCTTCTTTCGGGTGCAAAAGGCCCGTGTGGCAGCCCCGCAGCAGCCTGCCAGCGGGAAACCGTCACGCAAAAGTGAGGTGCGCCTGAAACGGCGCTGAGGTGGGCCAAAGTCCGGTCAGGTGCGCCTGAAACGGCGCATCGGCAAAGTCCAACCCAGCGCAAGCGCGCGCACGGACGCAAAGCCGCACCTGTACACCGTGTAGCAATCGCGAGAGCCCGGCTCTCCGTTGATGTCCCAGCTGACAACATGCGTGTTCCCGCCCTTGCCCTCTACCGTGCGGTTGGAAGGCTTTACGGGCGCGTGCAGCTTGGCCAATTTGCCGGCATCGGTCTGGCTCGTCTTCCCCTCGATGCACTCAAACTCCAGGTCAATCGTGCCTATGAGCCTGCAGTTTTCTGCTCACCCCAGCATGCGTCAGGCGCCCGCGTCAGGGCACGTGACACGCAGCGACAACCACCAAGCAGGGCGCGCGCGAGCGCGAAAACGGGGGGCGGTTCGCCGGCAGGGCTGAGGCAGGCGCACCCATGGTCGGCAGCAGGTTGGCAGCCTCGGTGCCACCCTTCTTGCCCGCCCAGTACGCGGGCGCTTCGGCCGGCAAGTTGCTCTGAAAGTCCATCGTTGCGGGCGGGCCCTGCACCCACGCCGACCACGGCATCCCGGGCACCGGCGCGCCCGAGGATGCGTCCGCCGCACCGCCATCCTCCTCCTCCTCCGAGTCTGTCCACTCCATGTTCACCTTGGTCCTGGCCTGGGGGGGCTTCTTGGCCCGCTTGCGCGGCTTGGGCGCCGCGGCGCCCGCGCCCGCACGCTTCTTCGGCGGCTTGGGTCGCTTCTTGGCGGCTTTCGGCGCGCCGCCGCCCGCAGCGCCGCCGCCCGCAGCGCCGCCGCCCGCAGCGCCGCCTCGGGCACCGCCGCTGCCGCTTGCACTGCCCTCTGCCGCGCCGCCAATGTCGTCGTCGTCGTGTGCGTCCTTATCGCCCATGTCGTCGTCCTCGCTAGATGCCCACGCGGGCGCCCACTCCTCCTCCGAGTCGATCACCACCACCTCGTCGGACTCCATGCTCTCAGCAGTCTGTGTGCACACGGCGGGGCGCAGGGGACTCCCGGGGCAGCGCGCAGGCAGCGAGCCGCCGCCTCCACCGCTCCCTTGTCTTCCCTCGCTCGACAATCAACCCGCTTCGTCCCCGCTTCACGACTGGAGTTCGCGGTGCGGTGGGTTCGTGCCCTGGTGGGCTCCCAGTTCGTGTGGAATTGCGGACATCACCCATGCCGCGCAAGGCGCGCGCGCGCGAGATCGTGGCGCCGGCGGCGCTCGGCATCCACCTCCTCGCGTGCGCCATATGCACGATTCGCGGGACCGTCGTCGTTGGCGGCGGCCTTGGTCACGGGGGGCTTCGGTCTCCCGACGACGAGCAGGTGGTGTGCGAGAAGATGCGAGTGCTTTTCGCGTCTGTGTCGAGGACGAGGACACCGCCCGCAGCGGCCGCCCAGCGCGTCGTCCGGCGCACGCACCCCCGCCCTCCAGACGCACTGCGTCTGGTGGGCGGTGCGCCGCCGGGCGCCGCGGCCGCGCGCAACCGCTCCGAGAGCGAAGGCTCCCGCTCGAGGGCGCAGCGACTGCGCACGGCAGCGGGCCCAGAGGTGCTGCGCCAGGCGCCCCAGCGGGCGCCGCCCGACGCGCGCGTCCTCGAGGGCATCGCGCCGCCCGCCAGCGCCGCGGGCCCGCGGGGCTGGCGCGGGCGCTCGCTCGGCCTGGGGCAGTTTCCGGCAAAGGGCTCTGCGCACCCCGGGCGGCCCGGGCCGAAAAAGGGGACCAAGCCGGCGCCAGCACGGTGCAGCATCTGCTTTTCCACGTCGCATCGGCGGCCCGCCTGCCCAGACGCGATGCTCTCAGACATCGAGAGCGAGCGCGAGCCCGACGACCCAGCCGCCACGGCCAGCGAGAACCTGGCACGCAGCCTGCTCGCCGCCTGCAAGGTCGGCAATGCCACGCAGGCAGACGAGCTTGTGGCCGCCGGTGCCAGCGTCAATGCAGCGGACAAGCGCGACCTTCTCGACTCGGCCCTGCACCGTGCTGCGTACTGGGGACATGCGGCGCTGGTCTCACGTCTCGTCCACCACGGCGCCGACGTCGCGTTGCGCAACCGCCTCGACTACACGGCGCTGCATTGGGCGGCAGGTGCGTGCTCAGACCCACTCACTCGCCTCGCAGCGTGCTCTCTCCTGCCTCCGCCCACAGGGTCTCCTCTCCCGCTGCCGCGTCCCCCTGCCGCTCTCTGTGCCCGGCGTACTCAGCCTCGCTACCAGCACTGCCACGTCCTCCCTACCACCTAAGCGCTGCGTGCGACAGATCGCTCGCCACCCCCTCACTCTACATGCAGCGGCGCTCATAGAAAAGCACCGACGATCTAGTCTTGATAGTGTGCTCTCATTTCCAGCGACTAACTCCTTCCTTTCCTCTCGCCTTTGACCCCACCCGTGCCTCTGCACGGCCATCCACCCTACCGTCAATCCAATCTGCCCGTCCTCCTCATGTGCCAGTGCGCGGCGAACTTGGCGTGGTGCGCGTTCTGCTCGCGGCGGCGGCTGATGTCAACGCAGGTGATTCGGAGGGGAACACCCCTCTACACACGGCGGCACGAGAGGGCTCTCACACACACGCACACACACACACACACACACACACGCACACACACACACACACGCACACACACATACACACATACATGTAGTCAATTGACGGCACGCACCGTGCGTGTAGGAGATAGTCAGCGAGCTCATCGACGCGGGGGCGCGTGTGAACAGCGTCACATGTGTGTGAGTGAGTGAGTGAGTGTGTGAGTGTGTGCGTGTGTGTGTGGGTGTATGTGTAGGAGATAGTCAGC
>Ga0115006_10003971_pt1 | contig 10205 bp, 6 predicted proteins | sample ArcOceMetagenome_3_FD_88943 | JGI IMG/M metagenome (GOLD analysis project Ga0115006, IMG submission 88943) | Marine eukaryotic phytoplankton communities from Arctic Ocean - Arctic Ocean- Svalbard ARC20M Metagenome | ecosystem: Environmental > Aquatic > Marine > Oceanic | place: Arctic Ocean...
CAGTAGACTGGTGGGAGGGTGGGTGGTGGGTGGGTCGGGCGGGAGCGGGGCGTGCCACATACCCCACATCCCCGAGGGGCGTGTGTCCCAGCTCCCGCAGCCTGCTGTCGGGGGGTGGCGCGTGCCCCGCGCGGGCAGGCCTGCTGCGCTGTCTGTCCGCCGTGCTGCCGCCGCGGGGCCCCTGCGCGCCCGAGCGTGCCGCCGGCGCCGGGCAGACGCACACCACGCAGACCACGCAGAGCATGCACAGCAGTGGCGCCCGCAGCGCGCACGCGCGCGCGCGCATGACGCGACGCCGCCCGGCTGATCGCCGGCGATTAGCCGCGGCGCACGGCTCCCGCCGCGCGAGCCCGCGTTCCCGGCCCCCCCCGCATGACACTCTCAACTCCCTCCTCCCCCCTCCAGCCCACGCGAATTGGTCACACGAACTTGGCCCGCCTACGGCCAACTGATCCTGAACACCCCTTATGATGGTGCGTGCGGGGCTCAAGCGGCACACGGCGCGGCCGGGGCGCGGGGGCGTGGATGCCGGGCGCTGGTGACCGCAGGACGCACACATCCGCCTCTGCCGCGCCGCGGGGTCCAGCATGTCTGTAGCCCAGGACGAGATCGCCGCTCAGATCGAGAGCATCAAGGCCGAGTGGCAGCAGACTGTCCAGGGCATCGAGTCGACCGCGGATGCTCCGAGCGGGCTGTCGCGGTCCGATTTCAAAGAGGTAGCGCATGCACGCGGGCCGTTTTCTGTCTCGCAAGCCCGCCTGCCCCCGCGTTCCCGCGGACGCACCGCGGGTCCACTCACGGGCGGGGACGTGTGCGCAGTGGAAGCAGCTGAAGCAGCAGAAGGCAAAGTTCCGCCTGGCACACCTTGAGGAGCGCCTCAGGCGACTGCAGCTGCTTCAATCCAGGTTGCCCCGCATGCCTGGTGCCCTGTGTGCCCCCGCGCGCTGCTCCGCCAAAGGACGGCGACTCGCGTGGCCAGCTGAGCGCGCTCACACGCGCCGCGGCGCCGCCCGCTGGGTGCCCGCCCGCACGGGGACTGGCAGGCTTAAGGTGGTGAGGGGTTCGCAAGTGCTACCCGACAGCGGCATCGATTTGGACGGGCCGGGCGCCGACGCCGTGCATGACCCGTCGAGGCGCAGCAGCGCCGCGGGGAGCTGGGGGGGGGCGCAGCAGTACGAGTATGCGCGCATTGCGACGGGCAAAAGCTTTCGCGCTGGTACTGCTTCTGCGGACCACCCACACGACATGTTTGCGCTGCCAGGCGCCGTTCCCGACTCGGTGCAGACAGGGGCGAGACGGCCGTCGACACTGTCGTTCGAAGGTGACGCGCAGCACAACGGATTCGAACGAGGGCTGTACGAACGGCCGCCTGGTCTTCCCAGATCCAGCGACGAAGACCAGTATTTTCTGGAGAGCAAAGAAATGTTGCGGCAGATGATACGAGAATCGCTGAGACTCAACTTGGGCGCCCACGCGACCAAGCTGGGGTCTTCTGGTAAGTGACCACGAGACTGCGCAGCCGCGCGAAAACCTGCTTGTACCACGGTCGCGTTCACCTTGCCTTTTTTGCAGCAAACGGTCCTAGATTCTGAATGTCTGGCTTGCTTGGACACGCCCACGCTTTCATTCATACAGCAGAATCCACGAAATTGCGAGCTTCGGCGACGCTTCCCGTAGATCTGAAGTCACCTTCCAAAGAGGCGACGGCCAAAACCTCCGATGGAACGGCAAGCAAATCTGCGGATAGCACGGACATGCTGAGACAAGGTCTGCTGAATGACATCGTTTTCATTGTGCGTTGGGAGTCAACGGCTGCTTACGTTTTGTGTGTTTCGCTTGCCAGGCGAACAGGTCAAGGGTGCAGCAGAAACGGCGGGGAATGTGTTGCAAGATGACGTTGATGTTGATGGCGGAGATGCCCTCGAGGCAGCACCAGATAACAAGAGGGTGGATTTTGAGGTGTGCATGTGTGTCAACGCTGGAGCGCGCGTGCGTGGTTGCATGCACATTCGAAAGAGGTGCTGTTCGAAAAGGCGCGAATCCTCCAAAATATCAAATCAGCGGATTGTCAGTGCCGCGCTTCCACGATGCTCCTAGCCCGCCGCGAATCCTCCAAAACATGCCGCGTGAGTGTAGTTGTTCTGTAGTTGTTCTACGAACAACTACACTCACGCGTGACATGTCACGCGTGACATGCACGCGCTTTGGTGTGTCACGCGTGACGCGTGTTTTGGAGGATTCGGCGTTCGCTGCTGTGTGCAAGCGGTCGTTCGTGCCCCTGCTTGTGTGCGCGCACCATCGCATGATTGGCTGTATTTGGCACTTCAATGTATTGCATTCAGATCCCTGAAAACGCGGATGAGGAAAAATCGGCGCAAGAAGCGGATGAGGAAAAAGCGGCGCAGAATTGGAAGAACAGGAAATTCTTGCTTTTGTCGCAACAAAGCTGGGTCCAACGCGCGAAGATGCCCACGGACACAGGTCCAGCCCAAATTGAGGAAGCTTTTGGGGTCCCGAATACTCTGGAAGAAGGCACCGAGATCAGCTGTCCGTGGATATTTGGAGGTTTCAAGCGCACAACTCCCATTCGCCGGTTCTGTTTCAATCTCACAAGGAACATCTCATTCAATGTTTTTGTCATGTTGGTGACCCTTGGCAACAGTATATACATTGCGATGGCGCCCAACCTTGTCAAATCCAACGATTCTGCGCGACGCGACTCGGCTACAGTTAACACTACAGACCCCACAATATTGTTTATTCTCTTCTATTTCGATATCGGGTGTACCATCGTCATGGGCTTTGAAGTGTTGGTCGCAATAGTTGCGTACGGGTTCTGTCGTTCTCGTTCAACGTATTTGCGCAGTTCAGGTTTTCACAAGTTGGACGCAGCATGTTTTTTGGTCACGATCCTTGAGTATCTTGCCATCTACCTTGGTCTTCCCGACGTGACTCTGCGTCCGTTTCGAATGCTGAGATTCTTCAAACTGATCTGCAAGATAGAGATGTTCGGAGGCGTAAAGAGCATAATCACGACGCTCAGTGAGGGGTTCCCGCAGCTGATGATCATCTTCCTCTTCCTCGTCCTGACCCTTGCGGCGTGGTGCATTCTGTGCATGGCCGTATATTCTAAAACTTTTCGCCGAAGATGTATCAATAAGGACGCGGACATTCCAAAATGTGCGTCGGACTTCAGCACGGGCTTTGGACTCACCTGCAACCTTGCGACCGAACGAAATGAGACCCGGACACATCCAGGCGGGGAAGTTGCCGTTTCCTCAGGGTATCCCTTCGAAAAATGGTGCGACATCCTTGGTGTTGAAACGGACACAGATGAGAATGACGATTGGATTCTACCCCTACCTTTCGAAGGGGCGTACGCACCGGTCGAACGCGGCTACTATGATAAGGGTGTGAATAAGTGGGGACAGAAGAAGACGTTTACGTACCCAAAGGACAGGTTTGGGCGGTATCATACATGTCAGGGTGAAATTTGGCGCAGTGTAGATAACTTCACAGTGACCCAACTGTGCGAAGTGGTGGGAAATCCAATGGGAGGGTTTTCACACTTTGATAACGTCTGGGGCAGTGCTGTCAGTCTTGCACAGGTGATGGTGCCAGATTCATATTACGAAGTGTGGTGGCGTTTGCAAGAGGGTGAACCGTGGATTGTCTGGCCAACGAGAATTCTGTTCATGCTGATCAATGTTTTTGACACTTTTCTGTTGCTTGGTCTCTTCGTGGCTGTCGTGACTGGCACTTTCAAAAGGATTCGAGAACAATCCGGGACGGATGCCTTCATAACAGCCGATCAAAGGCACGAAATGGAAAACCAAGAAGACGATGCTGCAAGTTCGTCCAGTGACAAGGACATTAGTGGAGAAGAGGCCGTGCAGAAAGCAGCCATAGTTTTGACAAAGTCTCGTTACTTCGAATACTTTGTTTCCATTGCGATCATGGTACAACTTGTAGCAATCGCGCTCGGTGGGGAGAATTCGGATCAATTCTATGTGGACTTCTCCTTCTACTCCACGATTTCATGTTTCTCTGTCTTCGTGCTTGAAATAACGCTGAGATTTCTTGCAGTGGGTGACGTGGCCAAGTTCTGGGATTCTTTGTTCCATCGTGCTGAGACAATACTGATCATTTTTACATTTTTCGGTATCGTTTTTGATCTGGACGAGTTCAAGGTGTTGGCCGCTTTGCGTGGGTACAGACTGATGAGGTATTTCCCAACCTTACAGTCGATGCTCCAGTCCGCCGTTGCAAGTGTGCAAGCTATCTTCAATGTGATGGTTTTCATCTCAATAGTTGGCCTTTGCTTTGTGGTTGCTGGGCGATACATGTTCGGCTCAGCGATGGATGATGTCTCCCGCGCAAACTTCGGAACATTGAGTTTGGGCGCCTTGACCATGTTCCAGCTCTTCACAGGCGATTCGTGGTCTGGAGTAATGTATGCTGCCATGCAAACCTTTCCTAATGATCTGCTGAAGCAGTTTCTGGGCGCGGCTTTAGTCCTCGTCTGGTTCATCTTTGCAAGTCTCATCGCACAAAATCTTTTCGTTGCAGTGATCATTGAGAACTTTCAGATTTCGGACACGATTGCGAACATCAAGAAGCCGGGAAACATTGACTCTATTCGCCAGCAGTTTCGCAGATCTTATGCTCGAATGTACAGGAAATCAAGAGCCATTTCAAGTGGGGCGGTCGCCCTGGACGTGCGCACGGGTATGATGTCTGCAGGAGCAGGTGGTGAGCGTCATGTTTTTCGAAATTCTAGCGCACGTACTCTGTACCAGGATTACGCGAGTATAGAGGAAAAAATTCGACAAACAGTCGAGGCTTTAGCGTATGCTGCTGAGCGCAGTGCTAATGCCCCTGATTCTCGAATGATTCGTGCGGTGGCAAGTGTGCAACTCGAAGCACCGAAGGGAAAGGAAGATCTGGTTGACATAGACGATCCGGAGCGAGTTTTATTTTTCCTTCTGCCTGAAAACCCCGTGCGCAAATTTTTCATGCGGCTAGGAACGTCCACTTACTTCGACAACTTTATTCTCATTGGTATCATTGGCAGCTGCGTCTTCCTGATAATTGAACCTCCGTTCGAAGACATCATAGATTACCCTGGCCAAGTTGAACCAGTATCCCCTATAGTGCCATTCTCAACGATCAACTCGTTGAATCAGTTCTTCACATTCTTCTTCTTGATCGAATTTGTTTGCCGTGTGATGGGACAAGGCCTGCTCTTTACCAAACATGCGTACTTGAAGGAGGGTTGGAATATTATTGACACTGTCGTCCTTCTATTTTCCCTTATTGACCTTTCTGGTGCTCTCGACGGCATGTCTCTTGCGAAAGTTGCGCGTATGGCCCGTGCGCTGAAACCACTGAGGCTGATGAAGCGGAATAAAAACATGCGATTGATCATCGACGCTCTGCTCACGACGCTACAGCCCATTGCTTACGTCATTCTCTTCCTCATTTTCACTCTCGTCGTGTTCGGACTCATTGCAATCGGGGTGTTCGGAGGGAAACTTTTTGCTTGTACAAACACAAATGTCGTCTACCCAGAGGGCAAGAAAATGTGTTCTGGTAAGATTTTCACGGAATCCTACTGCTGAATTCAGTCGTGCTATCATGGAAGTACGCCACAAAGAATTGTGGACATAGTGAGATATGGTAGGTCTACGAGCAAAGATAGGTAGAGGAGGGACATGCGCCAATGTTGACAACACTGACCTGTGAGCTGTTTTGCAGGAGCATGGATGGCGTCAGAAGGCAACACGAACGGTGTTTTGCTCCCATCTGTATGGCAAAATCCTTACCATTTCAACTTCGATTCCTTTGGGTCTTCGTTTATGACGTTGTTCATGGTAAGCACCTTCAAATTTGTCGCAATCATGTGGGCATGCATGGACATCACGGACGTGAACGTGTCGCCACTACAGAACAATTCCACGCACTGGAGTGTCTTCTATATCTTGTACATCCTCGTGGGAGCCCTCTTCGTTATGAATCTCTTCGTTGCCTTCATCATTGACGGATTCAACGCTGCCAAGGGCTCTACTGTGCAAGAAGAGATTTTTCGCCGATTTCGGCGTCAACTGTACGCTGCAAGACCTAAGTACGAAACCTTCAAGCCACCCGAGAATGTCGTTAGCACACAATTACGAAAAATGTTAGAATCGAAAGTCTTCCAGGCATTTTCGACAACATGTGTCTTTGTAAACGTAGGAATGCTCCTCGCGGATAATGCGGATGCGGATGAACATTACCAGCAAGTGATGGAGACACAAAATAACATATTCTATGGAGAATTGGTCTTCGAGGTCGTTTTGTGTACAATTGCCTACGGACCGCTGGGGTTTTACAATGACTTCTATCGCGCCTTTGACCTCTTTGTGTGTGTCGGCTCTGCTCTTGGCTACATCTTCAACAATAAGGCCATTACTTCTTTCGTCAAAGTGTTTCGTTTGGCGCGCGTAATCAGACTTGCAGCTCGCATCAGGTTATTCATCATGCACAAATTTTGGTCCATGGTTCAAACTGATTTTGTATCTATGTGTTTTTGCGGCATTGACATTGCATCTGCACGTGTATTTATGATTGAGCAGGGCCATCAAGTTAATTCTAGAGACGCTCGTGGGGACTGCACCCCAGCTCACCAACATCGTCTTGTTGCTGTTCCTGGTGTATTCGATGTTTGCTGTGTTGGGAGTGCAGCTTTTTGCGCTCACTCGAAACGGCGCACGTCTCGGCCCAACGGCATCCTTTCAAGACTTTACAAATGCCTTGTTTTTAATCTGGCAGATCATCACGGGTGATGAGTGGATGATAATTATGCAAGATATCAGCGTGGTGGAGCCTTCGTGCACGCTCTTATTTGACCCAGAGATAGAACCGTCATACCAAGGACCCGCTAGAAGCTGGGGGGACTGTGGTCCCTCTGTGTCTGTCGCCGTTGGTTACTGTCTAGCCCTTAAATTGGTTTGCGAGTACATGATGCTCAATCTTTTCATCGGTCTTATTCTCGACAACTTCAGCTACATCACTGAAGATGCTGGTCACCAAGAGGACGCATTGTGGAGCAACGGACCCTCTGAAGGTCAGCTCCAGAAGATCTGTGAAGTTTTCAAAAGATACGATCTTGGCACGGGACATGTGCCGATTTCGTCTTTGGGTGCTATCATGATGGATCTGCCGCTACCCCTGGGGTACCGAGAGGAAGTCAATGATTCGGTTTATCTGACGGGGAACGAGTACATGACTGAGCTTTTAATACGAGCAGAGCTCAATCTTTGCCTTCGCCATGATAACGCGATGAGGGAAGAAGAGTTGGCGAAGAATCGATGGTTCAAACAGCCTGAGATTCAGCAGATCTACATCAACAGTGTGGACTTCGACACCCTCATGTCCACAATTGCTTTCTGGCGCCTGCCATCACTCGTGCCCGGACTGATCCAGTGGCAACGCCATGAACGAATTGAAGAATGTATGCTTATGGCACATGGTTTGCAGATCATGGAGTTTTTCAGAAAGCTTGTGTCGAGAAGAAAGAGGCGCAAGATCAACGATCAGATGGCAAAACGGAGAGCCTTTGTGCACTACTGTGAGGAGGATCTGCACCGCAAACGCCGCAATATGCATACCACCGAGATCAAAGTCAAACAAAAAGACTGCGCACGCGACAACAAATTGCCACTGTTGCAGTTGCTCAACATGCCCTTCGAAGATGTTCATGAGCTGATCCTTAACTGGTTACCTGTCAGCGAATTGCCAGAGGACATTCTATCGCATTCCAAAGCGTGCCAAGACTACCAACTGATGCGAGTGCCGCAGCCCTTTACTGGAATTGAAGTCTTCAAACACAAGATGGATACGCATGAAGTAGTATTCAAGGTGGTAGATCCAAATTCTCACAATGCTAACCACGATTTGCTGATAGGGGATCTTCGCAAGCTTAATTGGAGAGGCTGGATTGCGCTCAATACGAAAAGTGAGACCTATTACCATCCCGTAGTTTTCAATGGCTTCGATGAGAGTCACAAACGTATAGTTCCTGAACCATGGGACCGGATCGACATGTTCGTGAGGAACGATAGAAAAAAAGGTGCACGCCCAAAACGCCTTGGCAGCATCGAAGATCTACAGTCATATGTTCTCGAAGATTTTTCAATGCTTAGTGCAACTCCCAAATCGATGAGCGAAACAAAGACGCGGGCAAACAGAGCGCATAGCTTCCTGAGAGTCAACCTAGGCAATCACCAGTACAACTCTGACAAGGTCAAGCTGCAGGCCAAGCACTGGAAGGATCAAAGCGGCTTGGCCTTTGCAAAGCACGGCCTCAAGGGGCTCAAGACTCTCGGTGGCAATGTCACGGGCAAATTTTCCGGCGGCAGCTCCCATGGGAAAGCGGGCAGGGAGAAAGACAGCCATCTTGCCTTGACTGGCCCAACCGATATCAGCCAGGGCGACACAGTGTTGGTAATTTCTGACACCCCCTGTGGCCGTGCGGCACGTCGTGGCCTATGTTTGCATAGTGCACGCAGATTCATCCTTTCGTGTAGGAGCATGTGTGACAATGTGCACGGATCAGCCGCTGCGTGCGTGATAAGCATTGACACACTAATCTATCCGCCTGCTGATTTTCCCAGGAGGTTGTCGGCTACATTCCCATCGTTGGTTTGGGCCTTCCAAAATTGTAACCAAAATTGTAACATCAGGCGACAAATCATTCCCAGCGGACGGCTGATCTGTCAAAGCGCACTGCGCGAAAATGGCTAGATCCGAAGAGCCTGGACGCAAGAGCCCAACTCATTTTCTCTCCCTGTATTATTAGTACGTCCCCCTTCCTCTCTCTCCCTTCTCCACTGCAGCCTTCTCATGTACAGCCAATCTAGCGGTAATCCAATTTAGCCAACACAGCGTGACCAGCCGGTGGTGTTCAGTCTTATTCAGTGTCTATTCAGTGTCAAATACATAATTTCCTCATCTTCCCCGACCTGCGTTTACCTACCGATAACCAAAAACAGTCAGCGTTGTTTTTGGTTGCCAGTACGTTGTCCCCCGCTCGACTTTTTTGAGGCGATCCTCCTACTCCTTATTCAGGACCTGCCTTGGCAAACGGGGGCAGGCACGCAAAGTGCTGCAGAGCGATTCCGTTGCAAAACGTCACAAAACCCCGTATCAACCCACCCCAATAATGTGAGTAAGTCGCACCAACTCGTCCCCACGAAGCATCAAAGAACGAATCAGCTGCACCCTGGGACGCGTGTGCGACGCACCCCGATGTGGCTCCATCGCCATCGCTAGACACGGGGAGGGTGATGCTAGCCCGCAGGCCTCCCTCAAGCAGCCCGGTGCACCCAACAGCCTGAAAAGGAGTCACTCCTCGAAGGGCACCTGTTCTGGTGAGCTGTTTTCTCCCTGAGTACCAAGTGCCAACGCAGTACCTGTGGCCTCCCCCGCACGTCTTGCAAGCGCCTCCTTCCTCCTCCCTCGTTGGAGTCGGTGCCGCGTCTTCACGCTGCTGCCGCCGCAGCTCGCATCCGAGTTCCGCGTTCCCCAACACCCTCTGCCCCGCCCTGCCACCTGGCTTGCCTTCTGCATCAATTTCCATCTTGCCAGCCATCTTGAGTTTCAAGTTTTCGCGTTCCACGCGCCTCCTCCTCCCGAGCTGCTTTCTCTTTGCGTGCCAAACTTCCTCCTTTTCTCGCTGCTGGCGCTCCCACTCGCGCAAGTCCGCCTCCTCCTCCTCAATCCTGCCTCGCTCCTGTCTTTCCAACAGCTCTTTCGTTTCTCTTTGCCACTCCGCAAGCCCTGCCTCGACGTCCTTGCCGTCCTCACATTCGCTCACTTTTGTGCTGCCCGACTGCGCAAGAGCTCCAGTTTCATTGTATAGAATGTGTGTGTGTGTGTGTGTGTGTGTGTGTGTGTGTGTGTGTGTGTGTGTGTGTACATATTATGTGTGTGTGTGTTTGTGTATGTGTGTGTGTACACACATATATATCATCTCTTGACAGATCTAACACACGAAATATCAGGACAGAACTGTTCCTGACTGCTCCCCACTGCTCCTGAGTCAGGAGCAGTGGGGAGCAGTGGGGAGCAGTCAGGAGCAGTCAGGAGCAGTGGGGAGCAGTCAGGAGCAGTCAGGAGCAGTCAGGAGCAGTCACGAACAGTCAGGAGCAGTGGGGAGCAGTCAG
>Ga0115006_10003972_pt1 | contig 10205 bp, 8 predicted proteins | sample ArcOceMetagenome_3_FD_88943 | JGI IMG/M metagenome (GOLD analysis project Ga0115006, IMG submission 88943) | Marine eukaryotic phytoplankton communities from Arctic Ocean - Arctic Ocean- Svalbard ARC20M Metagenome | ecosystem: Environmental > Aquatic > Marine > Oceanic | place: Arctic Ocean...
AATGATTGGACAAATAATATTGTAGGATTAGAAGAACAATTAATTCTTCCAAACTACCCAGCATCTACTGAAGGCCAAAAAAACTTCATAAAAGAAATAAAAACATTGACCAAAGAATTAGAAAACGGAATAGGATTTTGTTATTGGGGAGCCGAACTAATTGCCTGGAAAGGAGATCAATCCACAAATGCGTCCCCATGGGAAAATCAAGCATTATTCGATTTTAATAATAAAGCCCTACCTGTATTAAGTGAATTTATAAATGAATAAAAAAACTAGCTATAAAGTATATAATTAGTGCTATTTATATCCAGCTTATAAAAACTATGATAGCTTTTATGCATAAAGAATAATTGCATTCAATACTAAACTAAGTAGCAGCCAATAATCATAATTATTGGAATCCATTCATCAATAATCTGTACAAAATTGGAGCGATTTATATAGCATTTGATTCGAACTAAACGAAGCAGCTCATTGCTACAAATAATTAAATTTAACATTACTTTTTCATTATTAACTCTTATCCCATCAGATTTTTCATACTTAATATGTTGTAATCTACAAATAAATAGTAGTTTTGCAAATATTTCCACTAACGCAACTAAGTTGCATTAGTGGAGGTGCAATTGATTAAAAATCATAAAAAGATAAACTGATGAAAATAAAAAATAACACCCTAGATATTATTGCACTTGCAAGCTCACTAATTTGTGCTATTCATTGTGCTATCATACCAATAGTACTCTCTTTTTCGTCACTTAGTAGTCTGCATTTTTTAGAAAACCCATTTATAGAATGGTTTTTTATAATTCTTGGGGTATTATTTGTTTTATTTTCACTTTGGCCTAGCTACAAAAGAAATCATCACAAAATAAAGCCTTTACTAATAGCTTCAATAGGTTTTTCTATGATTGCAATAGGAAGGCTCGAATATTCAGAATTATGGGAAATTAGTTATACCGTTATTGGTGCATCACTAGTTTCAGTTGCTCATTATTTCAATTGGAAGTTTTTAAAAGACACAAACATTCACCAACATTAAATGATAAAAACTGAAAATCTCACATTTTATTACAAGCAAGAAGAGGCTACTTTTTGCTTTCCAGACATTGCTTTAAAAGAACAAGAGCACTTGCTTATTTTAGGCAAATCAGGAATTGGTAAAACCACACTCCTACATCTTTTATCAGGTCTGTTAAAGCCAGTTGGTGGCAATGTATTTATTGACGGAACAGCTACCAATTTATTATCTGAAAACAAATTAGATACTTTTAGAGGACAAAATATTGGTCTTGTATTTCAAAAAAATCACGCTGTACATTCGCTAAGTGTTTTTGAAAATTTAAAAGCACGTTTTTTTTTTAGTAAAAAAAAAATTAGTACAAGTGCTATTAATGAGTTATTGAATGAATTAGGACTTCTAGAACTTAAAAATCGTAAAATCCTAAAATTAAGTGAAGGACAATTACAACGCTTAAGTATTGCATTGTCTGTAATTCACAGCCCGAAAGTTATTTTAGCTGATGAACCTACTTCAAATTTAGATGATGAAAACTGTACTATTGTTATAGAATTGCTGAAAAAATATGCTAAAAAGAACAAGTCAAATTTAATAGTGATAACGCACGATCATAGAATAAAACCATTCTTTAAAAATTCAATAACATTATGAATATTTGGAAGATTAGCGTTCATAATTTAAAGTCGAAACCTCTGTATACACTGTTGAGTGTTTTCATACTATCGTTAAGTATTACACTTCTATTAGGAATCCAACAATTAAAAAGTTCTTTCAAATACCAAATGGAAAATAATTTAGGAAATATCGATTTGGTTATTGGTGCTAAAGGAAGTCCTTTACAATTAGTACTATCTTCTATATTACATTTAGACAACCCTACAGGAAATATTCTCTATAAAGAAGCAAAAAAAATAGCTAAAAATCCCATGGTCAAAATGGCAGTTCCCATTTCTTATGGAGATAATTACAAAGGTTTTAGAATTGTAGGAACCACTCTAAATTTTGCAACTTTGTACAATGCAGAAATTAAAGAAGGACACACCTTCCAAAAAAATATGGAAGTAATATTGGGTCATACGGTTGCAGAAAGACTTCAACTTAAAGTAGGTGATGACTTTTTAAGTTCTCATGGGTTAGTTGATAATAATATAGATCTACATGATGAAAAGTTAATTGTAGTTGGTATTCTTAAACCCACACATAAGGTAATAGATCGTTTAATTATTACTAATTTAGAGAGTATCTGGGATGTTCATAATCATAAAAATGATGACGGCAAAGCTCATGAAAATGAAAATAAAGATGATGATGATGATGATCACAATACTGATAATAAGGAAATAACTTCTTTATTAATTTCTTTTAAAAGTCCTTTAGCACTTTTAACTTTTCCCAGGAAAATTAATAAAAACACTAATATGCAAGCTGCATTACCAAAATATGAATTGAACAGATTATATGAGTTTACGGGAGTTGGATTCAAAACAATTTCTTGGATTGCCTATTTAATTCTGTTTATTTCCGGAACGACTATTTTTATAAGTTTGTATAAAATGATAAAGGAACATGCTTTTGATTTGGCTCTTCTAAGGACCTATGGTGCTAGCAATTTTCAATTAATAAAAATGATAGCATACGAAGGGTTATTAATAGTATGCTTTGCATTTATACTTGGCTTTTCATTTACAAAATCAGGCCTATACTTTTTGTTTAATTTTCTAGAAAATAGACCCCAACAAATCATCTTACAAGAGGTACCACTTAATCAAGTAATACAAATTATTAGTTTGGTCCTTCTAATAATAATTTTATCCATTTCACTAGCTATATATCCGATTTTAAAAATGAATATTTCTACTATTATAAGTAATGAAAAATAAAATTATAATGACACTCATTCTTTTGTCCAGTTTTGTAAGCTTTGCTCAGATGAAGATTACGTGGAAAGACTTGTCCAAAGTAAAATTCGTTGAAAAATATTTTCCTGACTATGAAGAGTATTTTTTACATCCATATTTTTCATCTTCTGTTAAAATTTTGGACGGAGTAAAAATAACTATTACGGGTTATTTCTTAGATATTGATCCAAGAGGTAAACTATTCATTTTGTCCAAAGGGCCAATGTCTTCATGCTTTTTCTGTGGAGTTGGTGGGCCCGAAACAGCCATGGAACTTCAATTCTCTTCCAAACCTTCCTTTAAAATGAATGATATTATTACAGTAACAGGAATATTAGAACTTAATGATTCAGATTTGGAGCATTTTAATTATATTCTAACAAAGAGTAAAGGAAAATTAGTCAATTAAATTAATCTTATTTAGTTGTATATCGATTATTTATTCAACTTTTTTAGAATTAAATTAAATATAAAACCTAGGAACCAGTGTATAGATTTAATCGCCAATACAATATATTCAGCGAAAGGCTGACCAAAATTGATCTTAAGGTCGATTATTCTCACTATTTTGAAAAATAAATTTCTTATAACGATTTAAACAAATTCGTTAAACTTCTGAAACTTTGGACCCAATAAAATAGCTTGTATATGGTTTTTAAAAAAATTCCATAATCGAACTGGATAATAGCTGTTTAGCTCACGCTCAAATTACCGCTTAATTATCATTCACTTTTCGTATCTTCGTTTTCAAACCCAAACTGAGTTTAATAGATCGTTAACCACAAGCTGAAAATATTGAGTTGATCAAACTATTTTAAAAACATTTAATTAGATTCTAATAAAATGTTTAACACTAAAAAGTAAACAGTAAATTTTATGAATCTAAAAACAGTTATTTTTTTGGTTTTAATAAGTAGCTCATTAAGTCTTGTCTCTCAGGGAATAATCGAATTTAAGAGTACCATAAAAGAACATATTGTAAATAACTATACAGGAACCTTATTGGTGAAAACCCAAAAAAGAGTATCGGCAATTAATGCTAAAACCCAGCAGGTATCTTGGACTAATGTCGAACTGGAAAAAGTTAGTTTTTCTGAATATTCAGAAATTCCTTATACACCCATTGTACTTTTCGACCAAAAACCCTTAATCAATTCAAAGATTCTATCAAGCACTTTAAACAGTAAAGGAGTTTCAAGAAAAATGTTAAATATAATTACTGGAAAGGTACTTTTTGATTCAGAAAAACAAGGTTTTAAAGCGGTAAATAAAACATTAATATTACCACAAAAAAAAGCAGTATTGGTTGATGGTATAAAGAACAAAGAATTTGTAATTTCTTTACACAGTTATAAAACTGGCAAACAGATTTGGCAAACAAAAAGACTCAACTCTAAATTTTTTAAAACTGTAAAAGGAGTTTTATTTGATAATGAAAAAATTTTATTGGATGCTCAGCAAAATATTTATTGGTTAAAGAATAAGCAATTACTCAAAATTGATGGTGAAACTGGGACTATTCTGTTTGAAAAAGAAAATATAACTTCCATAGTACTCAACGCTTCAAAAAATATACTATTTGTATTTTCCGATACTATTTCAATGGAAAAACTAGATGAAGAAAATTTAATTAACGCTTTTGATACTAAAACACAACAAAGTTTGTGGAAAGGTCCATTAAAGATTTGGGGAAATATTTCTAATACAAGTTTAGATAAAGGGTCAATGGTGGTTATAACCTCTAAAGGGTTTAATATTATTGATATAAAAACAGGGACAAAAAAATGGGAACAATCAGATCCATTACCACTAATTAAAAAAATTGTGCCTATAAATAAAGGATATCTGTTGGTGCAGGATAAATATTTAGTTAAAATAAACGAAGAAGGTAAAAGTGCTTGGAAGGAGAAAATAAAAATTATGTATTCAGCTCAAGAAAACCCAATACACATTCTAGAGGAGATTAAGCAAGCATTGTACATTACTCCATATCAATCAAATAAGATTCAACTAGAAAATGGGAATAAAATTTGGGATAATAATTTTGTACTAAACTCATCAGGGTTTTTAAGTCGTAATCTAAAATTAAATGAATCTTATTTTAAGGTTTGGCAAGACACAAATAATAAGCTGTTTCCAATATACAGCGATGGCAAGTTTTATATATTTAATCCAAAAGCTTCAAAAGAACCTATTTTAGTTGATAAGCTTGGTTTTAAAAAAACAATCCCTAATTTAAAAATTAGAGATAATGGATACTTTTTACACAAAAACAATCAGTTCTATTTCTTTAATACTTCAGGAGTATTGTTGTACAAAAAGGAATATCCATATCATTCAACTTCAAATTTATTTTCAGAAACATTGTATTGGGCACAAAGAGGTATGGGTACGTTCACATCTGCTATGGGTTTTGTAGGGAATCAAGTAACAGGTACCTTAAATAGTGTTTTGGTCTCAAAAGATTTAGGCTTATTAAGCAACTTATCTTCCAGTATTTATGGGACTTATCAATCGTATCAAAACTCTATTGATGAATTAACAAAATTAAATCAATTGGATATAGATTCTAATTTGAATGATATTTTTAATCGAATTAAAGCAGTGCGAAATAGTGATGATAGCGTACTAATTGTTGCGCCAAAAGAAGAAGAGACTGATATTATTAGATTGGATATAGATTCTGGCAAGGATGAAATTATAAAAACTATTAAGAATACCTATTTAGATTTTTTAGTAGACCAAATAGAAGGACAAATTTATTTTTTTGAGAAAAACAGGATTTTAATCGATAAATTAAATAAATAAAACACGTTTCAACAATAAAGTTAATAGCTGACTAAGTATATAAATAATACGGGTTTCTTGCCTAACTCAAAAGTTGGTATACAACAGAAAAGTAAATGTGTTTTCATCCAAGACTATCATTATACAAATACTAATACATGAAATATGTACTAACGTTTTTTCTTTTCTTTTTAATATGCGACTTGTGTTTTACACAAACTCGATTTGGTCCTATTTTCTCGGATCATATGGTCTTACAACGAAATAGTACTGCAAAAATTTGGGGATGGTCTGCTAGTAAAGGGCAAGCTATAGAGATAAAAGTATCATGGAATAAAGAAATCTATAAAACAGAAAGTAATAACCTCTCTAGATGGGAAGTACAAGTACCTACTCCAATGGCAGGAGGGCCTTATGAAATTACACTAAATGATTCAAAAAAAATCAAAGACGTATTAATTGGTGAAGTTTGGATTTGTTCTGGACAATCAAATATGGAATGGAGTGCTTTGTCTGGAATTGACAATGCAGAACAAGCTATACAAGCTTCTAATAATAATCAGATTCGGTTTTTTAACGTTCCTAAGGAGGTAGCGGCCACTCCACAGTTATATTGTGGTGGAACTTGGTCTTTATCTAATAAAGAAACCATGCCCTCGTTTAGTGCAGTCGCTTATTATTTTGGCAAGGAACTTCAAGAAAATTTAAACATCCCCATTGGACTAATACATAGTTCTTGGGGAGGCACCTCGGTGGAGAATTGGACACCCAAAAAAATTATTGATTCAGATGCAAAATTCTCTGATTGGAAAAATATTTTCGAAACAAATGCGTATCGGCCAGTTGAACCCTCTGTTTTATATAATGCGATGATTCATCCATTAATTCCTTTCGATATCGCCGGTGTTATATGGTATCAAGGAGAATCAAATACTGCAAACCCATTGGTGTATCGCCGGTTGTTCCCAGCAATGATTGCCTCTTGGCGGAAAGAATGGAAGAAAGACTTTCCATTTTATTATGTCCAAATAGCACCATATAACTATGACAAACCTTTAATAGGAGCACTGGTTCAAGAAGCGCAATTGATGTCTATGTCTACGAATAAAGTAGGAATGGTAGTAACCAATGATATTGGAGATATAAGCGATATTCATCCACAAAATAAACTGGATGTAGGAAAACGTTTGGCCTACTGGGCATTGAATAAAAATTATAAGAAAGATATTGTTTACTCCGGACCAGTATACAAATCAATGGAAAAAGAAGGAAATAAGTTGCGCATTCGTTTTGACAATGGCGATGGCTTATATTTTAAAACATCAAATCCTAAAAATTTTTTAATTGCAGCAGCAGATGGTGTCTTTTACCAGGCCAATATTAGCATAGAAAAGAATACGTTAACAGCCAGACATCCAAATATTGAACAACCTGTTTCTTTGAGGTATGCCTTTTCAAATACAGCTACTGGAAATTTGTTCAATAGTGCTCATTTACCTGCCTCTGCTTTTCGAACGGATGATTGGCCTATTTTACTCACAGAGGTATTGATTAAGAGGGAAAGAGCAGGAAAAAACTTACTGATTGAATTGGAATCAGAATCGCTAGATACTCAAATTATGTACACGCTAGATGGTACTCGGCCCGGGTCAGATTCTAAAAAATATACAGTTCCCTTTTCTGTTACGGAAAATATACAAGTACAAGCAGTGGCCGTTAAAGATGGGAACTATTCAGCAGTAATTTCAACAAGAAAATTTGTTTTAAATAAAGGAACCTTTTGTGAAGTGGATTTAAAAAGTAAGTACAGTAAGCACTATCAATCGAGTGGTAAAAATGCTTTAACAAACGGGGCTATTGGAAGTCTTGCCTTTAATGATGGTAACTGGCAAGGTTTTGAAGGGAAAAATCTTAGTTTGACAATTGATCTTGGTGAAAAGAAAAAGATAAAGACCATTCGTACACACTTTTTACAGGATCAAAAATCGTGGATATTTTTACCCAAAACAGTCAATATTTCGGTTTCTAATGACAATATTAAATTCCAACAAATAGGGCAGCATAATAGTGCTTTACAAAAAGATGTCGATGTTAAAATTAGCAACACTACTATTGATTTTTCATTAAAAGAGATGCGTTACATTCGCATTGAGGCTATAAGCATTCAAAAATGCCCTGAATGGCACCCCGGAAATGGCGGTCCTTCTTGGTTGTTTATTGATGAAGTAGAAGCATATTAATAAATAAACGTCCTTTTTTTAAAGCACTGTTAAAAGCTGTATTATTTAGCGAAAATTACCAAAGCAGTTCTAATCATAAGTACAAGACTTTTAAAATACCTTATCTAATTTTCAGCTTGCTATCCCCTACTTCTAAAAACCTTTGGATATTTTCTAGTGGCTTTGTATATTCGTTTTCTTTACGCAATCTGCGTGTAGCAGTAACTTAGTATATAATTGAACTTAGTGGTAGTTTAAAACTTAAAAATATAACAGGCATATGAATTTTAAAAAACTCAAAATTTCCGGTATCATATTATTGGTGATTTTAATAATAGCAGCAATAATCTATGTTCCAACGATTAAAAAGGCCATTCTTTTTAAACAAGCCATGTCTTTAGATAATTTGGAGTATACCTTTATTAATATGGACGAAAACATATCAAGCAAGCCCATCAAAAAAGCTGACAAATCTTTTTTGTTTCCTCGTAAACAGAATATTGTACTTCCTTCAAGTTTTAATGTTAAGGAATTAGAGTTTACAACCCAAAAGTATATCGACTCTTCCTATACACAAGGGTTGCTTTTTATTCAGAATGATACCATCCAATACGAGAATTACTGGAGAGGGCAGCAAGAAAACACAAAACATATTTCTTGGTCCATGGCAAAATCTTATGTTTCTGCTTTATTTGGTATTGCAATGGAGGAAGGTTATATCAAAAACATAGAGCAAACTGTAGGAGAGTATTTACCAGAGTTAAAAGGCTCAGGATATGATAATGTTAAGATTAAAGATGTCTTACAAATGTCCTCAGGTGTAAAATTTAATGAAGATTATAGCGATCCAACGTCGGATATTAATTCATATTGGGAAGAGTTTGTATTTGGAGGTTCTCAAGACGAATTTGCCGCTACTTTAGAAAATGAAAGACCACCAGGTACCTACAATACTTATGTAAGTATAGACACACACGTATTAGGAATGATTTTAGTGAAAGCTACAGGAAAAAGTTTAACTGATTATTTACAAGAAAAAATTTGGCAACCCATTGGTGCTGAATTTAATGCGTATTGGTTAACCGATGAGAAAGGAATGGAAATGGCTTTGGGTGGACTAAATGCTTCTCTAAGAGATTATGCTAAAATAGGTAGACTGTATCTGAATAAAGGGAATTGGAACGGTTCTCAAATTGTACCTAAAAACTGGGTGGAGCAATCGACCAATAGTACTGAAGAACATTTAATACCTCAAAGCGAAAACTCGGCACATCAAGGAATTGGTTATGGATACCAATGGTGGATACCAGAAGGCACAGAAGGAGAGTTTATGGCAGTAGGTGTTTTCAATCAATTTATTTATATCAATCCCTCTACAAATACCATTATTGTTAAAAATTCTGCTAATAAAAATTATTATGATTACGATAATCCATATCGCTCTATATTTGTTCATTTGGAACTATTCAGAAAATTAGCGCATGGGGACGATTAAAAAAGAGAGTCTTTTGTCTAAAAAAACATGAATTATGACGCATACATACCAACTCACAGGAATGACTTGTGGAAGCTGTGAAGCCAAAGTAAAATCAGCGCTTCTCACCCTAAGGAATGTAAGCTCTGTAGAAGTTTCAAAAGACAATAACCAGGCAATCATTACACTAAAAAAACACATTGCTTTGCCTGAATTACAGGGTGCTTTAGAAAGTAAATATCAAATTACTGAACAGGGCAACGAAACCATAGAACCCACTAAGTCTTGGTTGGTAACCTATGCACCCGTTTTACTCATCTTTGTGTATATTTTCGTAGTTTCTACTATTATTGAACTTACCACTGATAGTATTGATATTTCTAGATGGATGCGCCATTTTATGGCAGGTTTCTTTTTGACTTTTTCATTTTTTAAGACGTTAAACCTAAAAGGATTTAAGGATAGTTATGCAATGTATGACATCATTGCCCGAAAATTCCCTGCTTGGGGCTACATGTATGTGTGCATAGAAATCCTATTGGGAATCGCTTTTCTAACAAACTTCAATCCAATACTAACCAACTCAGTAACACTTATTGTAATGTCAGTAAGTATTATCGGAGTTTTAAAAGCCGTTTTAGACAAAAAAACAATTCAATGTGCTTGTTTGGGAGCTGTCTTTAAACTACCTATGAGTACGGTTACTATTATAGAAGACGGACTTATGATTGTAATGAGTTTAAGTATGTTAGTAATGGCTTTAAATTAAAAAACCCATAATTGAAGTAAATCAAAACCATTCT